>Ga0187867_10002823_pt1 | contig 14206 bp, 19 predicted proteins | sample June2016WEW_13_1_FD_132976 | JGI IMG/M metagenome (GOLD analysis project Ga0187867, IMG submission 132976) | Peatland microbial communities from SPRUCE experiment site at the Marcell Experimental Forest, Minnesota, USA - June2016WEW_13_10 | ecosystem: Environmental > Terrestrial > Soil >... | reverse complement strand
ACGCGCTCGCAGCAGGACTCGCCGGGACCTTTGCCGGCTGGCAAACTTCGAAGCGGAGGCACGCGATTGCCGGGAAGGGAAGTCATGGCCGGGATAAGAGTCGTCACCGATAGCGCGGGAGACATCCCCACGCGCCTCGCCCAAGAACATGACATCCGGATCGTCCCACTCGACGTCCGACTGGGCGACTGGGGACCCGACGAGATGAGGCTCATCGAGCCCGCCGAGTTCTGGCGCCGGTGTGCCATGACAACCGCTCTGCCCGAGACCTCGGCGCCATCGCCCGGCGCGTTCGCAGAGAGCTTCACGCAGGCGGCAGACGATGGATGCACCAGCGTCGTGTGCCTCACGCTCTCGGCGGGGTTGTCTTCGACCTACCAGGCCGCGTGTGCCGGCGCTGATGAGGTGAGGGGGCGAATCGAGGTGCGGGTTGTGGACACTCGTACCGTGACTTTGGGCCAGGCGCTGGTCGTGTTGGAGGCTGCAAGGGTCGCAAGGGCCACAAACGATCTCGATGCCGCTGAGGCAGCTGCACGGGCAGTTGTCCCGAAGATCCGCGTGTTCGGCGCCCTCGACACCATGGACAATGTCCGAAAGGGCGGCCGAATTGGGACCGCGAGGGCCCTTTTGGGGTCGCTCTTGTCGATCAAGCCGATCATCGAGATTCGAGACGGTCTCGCCGAAGCCGAGTCACGGCAACGGACACGTGCAGGTTCCCTCGAGTACCTCGTCAACAAGTTGAAGCAAGCGGGCAAGTTGGACGGCCTCGCGGTGGCCCATGCCGCGGCACCGGACCTCGAGGTGTTCTTGGAGATGCTCACAGGGATATTTCCCCCGGAGGAGATCCTCGTCAACTACATCGGCCCGGTGATCGGGACCCACGCCGGGCCCCGATGCATAGGCATCTGCTATCGGCTTGGCGAGACCGTGGACGGCTAACCTAGGGGACATGTCTCCTGAGTCGGCTCCCAAAGACGACTGGGCCGCGCAGCTGACCGAGAGGGTCGGACAGCTCGTCGAGCTCGTTCGTGACCACACCGTCCGGCCGGTGCAGAGGTTCGTCCGCGCAGCAATCTTTGGCGCGTTGGCCTTCTCGGTCGTGCTCTTTGTCATCGTGGCGTTCGTCATCGGTGTCATTCGCCTGCTCAACAACGAGGTCTTCGACCAACGCGTGTGGGCGAGCGATCTGCTGATCGGCGGAATCTTCGTGGTGGTCGGGACGTTGATCTCCAGGATGCGCCACAGCCGGAGCTAGCCGGCCCGGCACGAAGGGGAAGCGACACAGATGCAGTCCCGCGCGGTACGCGACGTGGTGATCCTCGGTTCAGGGCCCGCGGGCTTGACTTCAGCGATCTACTCGGCGCGTGCCGACCTGCGGCCTCTTGTCCTCGAAGGCGAACCGTCGTCCTCGAGCGATCAACCGGGCGGCCAGCTCATGCTGACGACTGAAGTCGAGAACTTCCCCGGCTTCGCTCACGGAGTGCTGGGTCCCGAGCTCATGGTCTCGATGCGGGACCAGGCCGAACGCTTCGGCGCGGAGATCCTGACAGAGAGGGCGTCGAGAGTCGACCTGGCTTCGACGCCGATCGGTATCTGGATCGGTGATCGCGATGTGCCCGAGCCGACATTGAAGACCAGGACTCTCATCATCGCGACCGGCGCACGGTCACTCATGCTCGGTATCGAGAACGAGGCTCGCCTGCTCGGTCATGGGGTTTCGACCTGTGCGACTTGCGACGGCTTCTTCTTCCGGGACAAGCGGATCGTCGTTGTAGGTGGCGGCGATTCTGCGCTCGAGGAAGCATTGTTTCTCACGAAATTCGGTGATTCGGTGACCGTTGTCCACCGACGCAAGGAGCTACGGGCATCCAAGATCATGCAAGACCGGGCGTTTCGCAACGAGAAGATCGCATTCCGTTGGGACTCGGTTGTCGTCGACGTGCTCGGCGGCGAACGTGTGACCGGATTGCGGATAAGGGACGTCAACACCGGCGAAGAGACGGACACATCCGCCGATGGCGTCTTCGTTGCCATCGGACATGCCCCGAGCACGGAGCTGTTCGCCGGGCAGATCGACACCGATGAGGCGGGCTATCTCGTCACTCATGACGGTACAAGAACCAACGTCCCGGGCGTGTTCGCGTGCGGCGACGTCCAAGATCATGTTTACCGACAGGCCGTCACGGCAGCTGGTTCAGGTTGCATGGCCGCAATCGAAGCCGAGCGATACCTGTCATCGCTCGCAGAGACCTGACACAAGGAGATTGGAATGAACGACGTCATCACGATCAGTGACGACACTTTCGACGAGGCGGTTGGCCTTTCGGACATCCCTGTAGTGGTTGACTTCTGGGCTGAATGGTGCGGCCCCTGCAAGATGGTGGCCCCCATCCTCGATGAGATCGCCAGCGCTCACAGTGGAAAGCTCAAGGTCGCGAAGCTGAACGTCGACGACAACCCCCGAACCGCTCAGCGGTTCCAGGTGATGAGCATCCCGACGTTGCTGCTGTTCAAGAACGGCGAGACGCAGGCCCGGATAGTCGGAGCAAGGAGCAAGTCACAGATTATGTCGGAGTTCGAGCCCCTTCTCTGACAAAGCCCGCCCTGATCGAGTAACCCTTCGCACTACCGGCCGTTGCCCAGCATCTCCTACGATGTCGGAGATGATCGAAGTGCCACAGAGCTCGGGCTTATGAGCCGTCCGCGGACGGTATCTCCACGCGAAGATCTCCTGCCACTTCATGAGGGTGATTCCGGTGAGGCCGTCGTTGACCTGCAGGAGCGGCTCGACAAGCTCGGACTCCGGCATGGACACGATCTGTTTGGGGCGTACGGTCCCGGGACAGCAGCAGCTGTGCACGTGTTCCAGTCCCAGCGTGGGCTGCGCGCTGACGGTGTCTGTGACAACGAGACGTGGTCGAGCCTTGTTGAAGCCGGCTTTCGGTTGGGAGACCGACTCCTCTACCGGCGTAGCCCGATGTTGCAGGGAGATGACGTCGCCGACGTGCAGCGGAGGCTGAGCGGGCTTGGGTTCGATCCGGGAGGCGTCGACGGGATCTTCGGTGACAACACTCACGCCGCGATCACCGAGTTCCAGCACAACATGGGTCTCGTGACAGACGGGATCTGTGGTCCCCTGACGCTCTCCGAACTGGCCCGTGTCGCACCTGTCCGGGGAGGTGATGACCTCGTGACGCCCTTGCGTGAGCAACTCCGGGTCGCCGCGGCGCCAGCGACGCTCAGCTGCAAGAAGATCGCCGTCGGGGAGGAGGGGGGATTCGCTACCGGGGTTGCAGCCGTTCATCGAACGCTCCTGCTCGCCGGGGCGCAAGCGCTCGAACTGCACGACCCGGACCCGTTCGCACAAGCATTGGCGGCAAACACGGCGCAGGTCGACTGCTACATCGGTCTTCGGTTGGAGCCGAGCCACGAGTCAGTCAGGACGTACTTCTACCGGGGCTTCCGCTACGAGTCGGCAGCTAGCCGACACCTCGCTGAGCTGCTCGTGAAGGCGGCCGCGGGCCGGCTGGACCTTCTCGAAGCCGGCGCATATGGCATGGCTGACGTGATCCTCAGGCGAACTGCCATGCCGGCTGTCGTGCTCGAGCTGGGAGCACCGCACCAGGTGGCGATGAAGACTTCAGCCCTTGGAAAAGCGGTTCAGGAGTCGCTCGAACTCTGGCTGACCATGAGCGGAGAGTGAAGTGATCCACAACCTCATGCACAGGTTGTGGATCAACTTGGACCAACAGTAGAGGTCCAGAAGGTAACGGGAAAGTAAACTTTCGATGGGGTCACAAGGAGAAAAGTGCCTCTGAACAGGTAATATGGTACTGGGTTTTGCTTCCTACGCCGATTGTGACTGAATTCACACCCTGGGGATGACGGTGGTCCGACCGAGCGTTCGGGAACGGACGTCGACCTCAGGTAAAGGTCTCCCCGACAATTACCCGGTAAATCCGTTCGAGGTCGTCCAGCGTCGCGAACTCAATCACAAGTTTGCCTCGTTTCCCGCCCATGTCCACTTTGACCCGTGTGTTCAGACGGTCCTCCAAGAGCTCCTCGAGATCGTGCACCCCTGGCGGCCGAAGCGAGTGCACGGGCTTCGGATGCGGGGCCCCGGACGACGCACTGCGATCTCCACCGGGTGCGCTGATCAGGTTCCCAGCATCGTCGAGAGCTCCTTCGAGCCCGATTTCTTCAGCCTCCGTCTCTTGGAGTTCACTTCGGACGAGCTCCTCCAGCGAACGAACGGAAAGGCCACGATGGACCACCTCGTTGGCAAGCTTCTCCTGCAGAATGCGATCCGGTGTTCCGAGCAACGTGCGTGCGTGACCAGCGCTCAACTGACCATCGCGCACATATCGCTGGACTGTAGGGGGAAGCTGGAAAAGCCGCAGGGCGTTGGTGACTCCGGCTCTGGAGCGACCCACCTTGCGAGCTACTTCCTCGTGCGTCAGGTTGAATTCCTCGATCAGCTGTTGATACGCGCCAGCTTCGTCCAGCGGGTTGAGGTCTTCACGGTGCAGATTCTCTACCAGCGCTTCTTCCAGACTCATCGCGTCGTCGGCTTGGTGGACGAGCGCCGGTATCGACTGGAGTCCTGCGCGCCGTGCCGCGCGGAAGCGACGTTCTCCTGCGATCAGCTCGTATTCGTCCGGCCCGACCTCTCGCACCAGGACCGGCTGGAGGATGCCAACCGCCTTGATCGAGTCGACAAGCGCGGACAGGCCCTGCTCCCCAAACTGGTTACGAGGTTGGAACGGGTTCGGGCGGATGCGAGCAAGTGGCACCTCACGGAGCATGGAACCGGTGGCAACTCCTGGCGTCTGGGGAATGAGCGCCCCTAGTCCCTTGCCCAAACCGCTACGCCGGACCACCACTGACCTCCTTCGCGAGCTCTCGGTACGCAATGGCGCCTCTTGACGATGGCGAATGGACAGTGATCGGCTCACCGAACGAGGGCGATTCCGATATCCGAACCGTACGGGGGATCACGTTCTTGCAAACCGCGGCACCGAAGTGCGTGCGAACCTCCTCGACAACGTGGTCTGCCAATCTCGTCCGTGAGTCGTACATTGTCAACACCATGGCCGAGACCTCAAGCTCGGGGTTCAGGTTGCCTCGCACGAGCTCGACATTCCTGAGCAGCTGACCGAGTCCTTCCAAGGCGTAGTACTCGCATTGAATTGGCACCAGCACCTCACTCGCTGCGGCAAGCGCATTGACCGTGATAAGCCCAAGGGAGGGTGGGCAGTCAATCAGCACGTACCCGAAGTCCTCCCGGATCGGAGCGAGCACCCGCTTCAGTCGAAGCTCCCTGCTGAAGACCGAAACGAGCTCGATCTCCGCTCCGGCCAGGTCGATTGTGGCCGGCGCCAGAAACAGGTTCTTGATACTCGTCGGTTCGACGCAATCCTCGAGTGCGACGTCGCGAAGAAGAACGTCGTACATCGAGAAGTCGAAGTTCCGACCCTCGATCCCCAGGCCAGTCGTAGCATTACCCTGTGGATCAAGATCGACGATCAGAACTCTGTAACCAAGATCGGCGAGCGCAGCACCAAGGTTGATGGTGGTCGTCGTCTTTCCGACGCCTCCCTTTTGATTGGCCACTGCGATGACTCTCGGCAGCGACCGCGCGGGGTGCACGGCGGGCTGATTCACTTTGACCTGTGCCTGCCCGATCACTCCGGAAGCCTCAACCGCGGCATCTGTGCCGGGCATTGGATCCTCGAGCTCGACCTGGTCTCTTCGGTCTTCGTCGTCCTCTTGGTCGCTCATCACACCTTCGGTTCGAGGGGATATGTTCCACGTGAAACATCTGCTAGTCGAACGGCCGAAAGGCAGTCGCTCTGGGGGGCAGGACGGGCGCAACGGGAGCATAACGCGCGAGCCCGGCCGGACCTGGTGACTGATGGTCGAGGCACCGTTGGCACCATGACGAGATCACGGCGGATCCAGCAGGTGCTCGAGCCGGGCGGCAATCGAACGATAACGGGAGACGGGAATCAGGTGCACCCCCTGGAACGCTCCGGAGTCCCGGATCGCCAGTAACAACTCGCAAGCGACGTCGATTCCCGCCTTCGGGTCCCGGTCCACTCGGTCGACGACCTCGCTCGGAATGACAATGTCAGGAATCGTCTTGGCCAAGCTGCGGGCCATTGAGGAGCTGGCCAGGACTATCACACCGGCGTACACGGCCATCTGCGGTTTCACTCGTTCGCTCCAGCGCAACAACGCTTCGAGAGAGAAGCCGACCTGGACGAACACAAAGTCGGCTTCCCGTTTCCAATCAGGCAGGTCCCCTAGGCCGGTAGCCGCACCCAAACGCAACTTCCTGCCTCCGGCAAGTCCCAAAGTGCTCTCGAATGCCCGGGCCTCGGTCAGCATCGTCCGAACCGTGAGCTCGCTCGTACGACCGCCTGCTCTCGGTTCGTCGCCGCGAACCAAGAGGAACTGATCCACTCCGTAAGCTTCAGCGGTAAGCAAGTCCCGCTGGAACCCGAGCAGGTTACGATCTCTTGCATTCAAGCAGGCGATAGAGCGACCGCCCATTGCCTCTACTTCATGCGCGACTGCGACACTCGAGACCGTCGCGCGGCCGATGTGGTTGTCCGGAATCAGGAACGTCCCAGCAATCGAGCTCAGGACGCCGATCTGGTGTCTAACGTGCTTGAGGTCCGGCCGCGTGGCGGGCTCGACCTCGCAGACGAGCTCGAAGCCTCCCGTTGCCATCGACCTAACACTACCGAGGCCTGAGCTTCGGCGGCGGCACTTGAGAGAAGAGCGGTCGTTTCACTGGGATTCCCGGGCGGCGAGGGTAGCGATCCGGACAAGGAGTCACCTGCCGGAGCACCGCAAAGCCGAAAGCCTCCCTTAGACCCGCCTCTGGTACCAGACCTAGCTTCTCGCAACCTTCAGCGGGCCACCGGTCCACTGTCGGGAGTGTGTCGTCCGTGGCACCAGTCGTGTGCGAATCCTTGAAGGGGGGCTCGGACACGATCAACCGGCCACCGATCCGGAGGAGCGGCGCCGCACATTCGGCCGTCACCGCGGGAGGGCCGAAACTTCTCGCGACGATGGCTGCGAAGCTGCCCCGGTACCTCTCCTCTCGTCCGAGCTGTTCGGCTCGAGCATTGACGACTTCCACTCGCGACGACAACTGGAGCTCCTCGATCGCCCATCTCAGGAAGTCGGTGGAACGGCGCGTCGAGTCAAGCAGGACGAGACAAAGCTCCGGATCCTCGACCGCAAGCACGAGGCCCGGCAACCCGCCACCAGATCCGAGCTCGAGAACAGGGCCGTTGACGGCTTCGAGCAAGAGAGCGCGCAGGAACCCCTCCGAGTGCGCCCGCTGCACTGCGAAGGTCAGGTTGCCGATCAGTGATCGGCGCCGCGCTTCGGTGAGCACCTCTTCAAGGAGATCGTAAGCTTCGGGCCGCGTCATACGTCGGGTCTCTGCCTGAGCCGAGAAGCGAGTCCGGGCATGCCGTTTCGTGACGTTCAGCTCAGATCTGCAGGCTCCCCAGATCGATCGTCACCTTCCTCCATCGAGCTGATGGAGGATTCCTCGGCGGAGAGGGCCGGGGCCGGGCGAATGATGACATAGCGGCGCGGCTCCAGTCCCTCTGAGGTCGTTTCCAAACCCTCAAGGTCATTGACCGTGTCGTGAACCACCTTCCGGTCCGATGGCGACATGGGCTCGAGCGCCTCGGACGCGCCCGTTCGCAGCACATCAGCAGCCGCTTCGAGCACGAACTGGCGCAACGCTGCAGCCCGGCGCTCACGGTAGCCACCGACGTCAACGACAATCCTGCTCGTGTGCTCCTCCGTGTGCCGTTGGACGACAGTCCTGGTCAACTCCTGCAAAGCCTCGACCGTCGCACCTTTCGGGCCGACCAAGAACCCGAGGTTCTCCCCGTCCACGCTGATGTAGATCCCGTCATCCTCGGTCGTGCGTGCGGTCGTTGTCGCGTCGATCCCGAACCGGGCGACGACCTCCCGGACGAACTCAGTTGCGAGCTCCTGCTGGGTCTCGATGCTCATTTGCGCCTCCTTAGGCGATCCAGTGCCACGACCGGCTTCACTCGAAGATTCATCGGCGATTCCATCCGAGCCGCTCGCCACTCGTCCACGACCCCCGCGCCCCCGCGAACGCGAACGTTGCCGACCACCTGCTGTCGGAGTGCCACCAACGTCAGCACTCGCATCCGTCGCTTCCGCGGCTTCGTGCGCGGCCCAAGAGGGCGCTTTTCGTGAACCGTTCTGACCTGGTCCTTGATCTCGGCGGGATTGACGACGGGTTGTTCCTGGAGCAGAGCTCATGGCAGCTTTGCCGCGAGCTTCCTCGCCCTCGGTCTTCTCGTTCGACTTGCGTGCCGGCTCCTCGGGATGAGCGGCTTGTCGGCGGTGTCCGCGTTCGCCGCCGGCCGGTGCGGCCCTTGGCCGGCGTGACGGCCTTTTCGCCCTGGGCTGGATTGGGCGCACTCGTGCCCTGATCCGCGCACCACTTCGTCGGAGGCCGAACATGCCCGATTTCGGCTCCTCGACAATGACGATCTCAGCGTCCGTCTCGGCTACGCCAAGCTGCTCAAGTGCTGCCTCGATAGCTTCCTCGACCGTTCTTCCGGTCATTTCGACCCATTCCACGGGCTATCGGCCCTTTCGCGGTCGCTTGTCCCTCGAGCGAGGTTGCGACTTCGTCCCGCCGCCCGAGCCGGTCGACCTGGATGCCTGCTGTTGACTCGACCTTTTCGCGGAAGCGGCACTCTTTGAACCGTTCTGGCTGACCGAAGGCTTCGCGCCGTTCGTCGCGCCTCGCCTGGACCCGCTCGTTCCCGTGGGCCTTTGTGTCCCCCCGGTTGCAGGCCGAGCCGAGCTCTCGCTTGCTTCGCGCATTCGCGCGAGGAACCCCTTGCCGCTTGCGGCATCCCGGGACCCGGGACTCGCCTTGCGATTACCACCGGTGTCGCCGGCATCCACGCCGGGATTGAGCGCTTCCGCGTGCTTGCGTTTGGTGAGCTCCTGAATGGCGCCAACGATCGTCGGGTCATGCTTGTACATCCACTCTTGCTGCCCGACACGGAACAAGCTCGAGACGATGAAGTAGACGCCGACACCTGCGGGGAGCGCGATATAGAGCACCAGGAAGATGAGCGGCATGTACTTCTGCATCTGCTGCATCTGCTGGTTCGCCGCTGAAGCAGCGGGATTGCGGTTCGTGACCTGCCAGATCGACACGTACTGGAGCCCGACGGCTATCAGCACCAGCAGCGCGTAAGGGAGGACGTCCACCAGATGTGGCTGATGAGTGCGCACCGAGTCCGCGAGGTTGATCCCCAAGACGTGCATCTGACCATGAGCCGCGACGAGGTCCCGGTACATCCGGCTCGTCTTCGGGATGTTCTGCGGCGTCGCCTTGACCAGCAGCTTGGCGTGCACGTAGATCTTCTGGCCCTTGGCGTTGAGAACGTCGGCGGTCTTCGCGAGGCCCCGGACGACATCGTACAGAACGATCAGGATCGGGAACTGGAGGAACATCGGCAGGCAGCCACCGGTCGGGTTCACTCCGTTCTCGCGATAAAGCGCCATCACCTCCTCGTTCATCTTCTGACGGAGCTCTTGCCTCTCCGCGGTGGGCATCCCGGGCTTAGCCTTGTAACGCGTCTGGATCTTCTTCATCTCCGGCGACAGAAGCTGCATCCGCATCATGGAACGGGCGCTGGCACGCGTGAGGGGGAAGACGACGATCATCACCGCGATTGTGAGAAGCGCGATCGCTACCGCGTAGTTGGGGACCAGACCGTAGAAGAAGGCGAGGACATAGCCGACAAGGACGAAGATCGGATGCAGGGCCGTCCCTATGATGGACGTACCGGCCTTGGCCGTGTGGGTGGCGGCGGCGAACAGCATCTCGGGCCTCAGCCGGGCACCGGGTCGAAGCCACGGCTGCCGAATGGGCGGCACCGGGCGATGCGTTTCAGCGCAAGCCAAATTCCTCGCGCCACGCCGTGCATCTCCACGGCCTCCACGGCATAAGCCGAGCAAGAAGGCACGAAGTGGCAAGGTGACGGCCGACCCGCGCGAATTGCCTGGTAAGCACGCAAGAACAGGAGCAGTGTCCTGGCGGACGGCGTCGGCTCGGTCCTGACATTGCTCATCGAGCGCCCACCCGGCTCGCCCGTTGCATCGCTTCGATCACTCTTGTCCTCAGCTCCTGGAACGGAAGGTCACGAATTCCCTTGTCAATGGCCACGAGGTAGGTCCCGGCAGGGATCGACGCCGCGGTCTCGGCCACAACCGCCCTCAACCGACGACGGCAGCGATTGCGTTCGACTGCGGTGCCCACCTTACGGGGCACTGCAAACGCGACCCTCCGGGCCTCTTCGGCCCTCGATGCCGGGAGGAACTGTACCCTCACAGGTCCAGAGAAGACCCGCCGCTTCGAGCGGCGCAGCTCGGTGAAAGCGCTGCGGCCATGGACCGGTCGTGGGCGCGGCGCACGAGCCTGTTCGCTGAGAACTGGCAACTCACTGCCCATTGTCGTCGGGAGTCGAGACGGTGTCGCGCGGCGACTCAAGCCGACAGCCGGACCCGCCCGCGGCGGCGGCGCGCCTTGATGACTGCGCGACCGGCACGCGTCGCCATCCTATGGCGAAAGCCGTGCCTTCTCGACCTCTTGCGGGTGTTGGGTTGGAACGTCCGCTTCATCTCAGCCTCGTTTCGTCGTTCCGGTGCCGCGCGTCTGTGGTGTCTCCCGACGCGGCGATGGCCCAGTGGAGCAGGTGCAATCGACCCGCCAAGAGATCTCTGCAGCTGGCGCGCGAAAACACGGGTCCACCAGACGGCAGGGACCGGCCGAGGTAATTTAGCGCACGATCCGTCCCGGGACCAAGCGGCAGCCCTGAGGCAAGCAGCGCACCAGGGTTGTACGATTCCGCGGACACCCTGCGAGCTCGCCCCGCCGTCCACACCTGTGGATGCTGGTGTGGAGAACTTCTTGACCGGAGGGCCCCGAGCTGGTGACAGAAGCAGAGCAACTGTGGAATGACTGTTCGGATTCCTTGCGCTCGCAGGTGTCCGAGGCAACCTGGCGCGCGTGGTTCTCCGCGATCAGACCAGTGGCGGTCGCGAACGGAACTTTGGTGCTCGCTGTGCCAAGTGGCGTGGTTCGCGACCGTCTGGAGGGGAGGTTCCACGGTCTGGTCCACGACGCCCTTCTCGACAGTTCGGGGAAAGAGGTCCAATTCCGCTTCGACGTGCAGATCGACGATCCCGGGCCAGAAGAACTTGCGACGAACAGGGAAGCAGCCCAGCGCAACACCGACGAACCCGCGTCTTCGCGTCCTGCGCCACGCAACGAGAGGGCGCTACCGGCGCGCGCAAAAGACGCGTCAAGTGCAGACGACGTTCCCCTCAACCCGAAATACACCTTTGACGCCTTTGTCACCGGGCCTTCCAATCGTTTCGCCCACGCTGCCGCTCTTTCCGTGGCCGAAGCGCCGGCCCGCTCTTACAACCCCCTGTTCGTGTACGGCTCAGCCGGTCTCGGCAAGACCCACCTGCTACAGGCGGTCGGGAACTACGTACGTGAGAACTTCACGAGGATGAGGGTTCGCTACGTGTCGACCGAGACGTTCATGAACGAATTCGTGGAAACACTTCGCGCGAAAGACGACATGGGAGCCTTTCGCAGGCGATATCGCGAATGCGACTTGCTGCTCATCGACGACGTCCAGTTCATGGACAAGAAGGAGTCACTGCAAGAGGAGCTTTTCCATACGTTCAATTCCCTGTACGGCTCCTCAAAGCAGATCGTTCTCACTTCCGATCGTGCGCCACGTGCGATCGCTACTTTGGAAGACCGCCTGCGCAGCAGGTTGTTGTCAGGCCTCACCACGGACATCCAACCTCCCGAACTGGAAACTCGCATCGCAATTCTGCGTACCAAGGCCGAGCACGAGCACGCTGTTGTTGGCGACGACGTGCTCGACCTCATCGCCTCCAAGGTCAAGGAGAACATTCGTGAACTCGAAGGCGCGCTTATCCGCGTGACGGCCTACGCCAGTTTGAACCGACAAATGCTCACACGCGAGCTAGCTGAGTCTGTTCTGGCCGATTTCGTAGGCTCGAAACAACCGCGGCAAATTACTGCCAAGCAGATCATTGAGATAAGTGCCCTGCATTTCGGCTTCAGCGTGGAAGAGCTCATCGGCCCCAGCCGGCGACGCCCCCTTGTCATCGCCCGTCAGATCGCGATGTACCTGTTCCGCGAGCTCACCGATTTCAGTTATCCGGCTATCGGGCGAGAATTCAGCGACCGGGATCACACGACTGTGATTCACGCTGTCGAAAAGATTTCTGCCCTTATGAAAGAACGGCGGCAAGTGTACGACCAGGTCACAGAGCTCAGTGTTCAGATCAAAAACGGTTTATGATCTGTGGATAACGCACTTGTGACTGGGGATGACCTGCCTGCTGATCGTCAAGTGCTAACACCCGCGAGCGAGAGGCTGTGCGATCGGAGGATAACCCTGCCGAAGGTACAACCCTCCCGAACAGGAAGAAGCCTGGGATATCCACAATCCCCAGGGCCTACTACTCCTGTTGTCTTTTTTCTCTAATTCGAAAGGAGTAGAGCATTCCGTGAAGTTCCGTGCCGATCGTGACACCCTTCTTGAGACCCTTGTCACCGCGTCGAGGGCGACCAGCACCCGTTCTGGGTCCAGCTTTGGCGTCATCGGGCTGAAGCTCCATCTACGTGGGCAGCAGTTGGATGTCTGCGGTTCGGATCCTGATCTCGTGATCGAGGCTCGTTGTGAGGTCGCAGGCGATGTTGATGGGTCAGTGCTTGTGCCCTCGCGCTTTGTGGTTGACATCGTGCGTTCGTTCGAGCCTGGAGCGGTGACTGTGATCGCGGGTGACGAGGAAGTTCGCTTTCTGTCGGGACGGGCCGAGTTTCGCGTCAGAGTTGCCGTCGGTGCCGAGATCACACGTCTTGGGGTGCCTGAACAAGAAGGAATCGAGATCCCCGGAGCTGTTTTTGCTGATGGCTTACGGCAAGTTGTACGGGCGGCACTTGTCGACGACTCTCGAGCACCTCAGCTAACCGGAGTGCTCATGATCGCGACCGAAGGAGGGCTCAGGCTCATCGCTACGGACTCTTACCGCCTCGCGTTCCGTGATTTCGCTGGAATGACGGTCGTGGAACCCGGTGGTCAGGTCCTTGTTCCCGCGAAGGCACTCGCAGAGGTTCAACGGCTGGCTGCAGGTGGCAAGACAGACGGAGACCGGAAAATTATGTTCCGGCACAGTGATCTTGACGCGGTTTTCGACCTTGCTGACGTCCGTATCACCACACGCCTTCTTCGAGGTCAGTTCCCAGAAGTTGAACGGCTGATCCCCGCGTCTTACGCCTACCACCTTCGCATCGCGCGCGATGACCTCGAGGCAGCACTCCGCAGGGTTCGTCTTGTCGTGAGAGACACCAAGGACGCCACGACCCCTGTGCGGCTGGCCCTGCATGCCGGCGGTGTCGATCTCACCGTGCTCACGCCCGAGAGCGGCCGGGCCGAGGAAAGTGTCGAGGGAGACTTCGAAGGCGACGATCTGACACTGGCCTTCAATCCGAGCTACCTGTTGGACGGTGTCGAAGCAGTTCGAGCCGACACCTTGATCCTGGAAGTGAACGATCCGGGCAAGCCCGCTCTCGTACGGGGCGAGGGTGAAGACGAATATCGATATCTGCTCATGCCAGTGAAGGTGTCCTGAGCCGAACTGGAAGTTCCGCATGAACGAGACGGTGATCGTTCGGCTGCAGTTGCGTAACTTCCGTAACTTCAATGCCGTCGAGTTCTACCCGTCGCCGGACGGTTTGACGGTCATACAAGGTGAGAACGGCGCTGGGAAGTCCAGTCTCCTCGAGGCCATCGTCTACAGCTCGACGCTTCAGTCCTTCCGGGGAGCACCTCGTGAGGCCATCGTGCGCCAGGGTACGCCTGAGGCCAATGTGCGCTGTGACGTCCTGGCGGGTAAGCGAAAAGTCGAGATCGAGGTGGAGGTCTTGCCCGGCCGGCGCGACCGTGCCTGGCACAACGGGCAGAGAGTGCCTGGTACGCGCGGCCTTCTCGAGGTCTTACGTACAACGTTGTTCACTCCGGACGACCTCGTGCTCGTAAAGGGCTCTCCCAGCGGCCGTCGTGATTTT
>Ga0187867_10002822_pt1 | contig 14214 bp, 26 predicted proteins | sample June2016WEW_13_1_FD_132976 | JGI IMG/M metagenome (GOLD analysis project Ga0187867, IMG submission 132976) | Peatland microbial communities from SPRUCE experiment site at the Marcell Experimental Forest, Minnesota, USA - June2016WEW_13_10 | ecosystem: Environmental > Terrestrial > Soil >... | reverse complement strand
TCCCCATCACAATGCCGGCCGCGGGAAAGTACAGCGTTTACATCGATGTTTATATGGAAGGCGTTTTAATTCAGACTGGGACCGACCCTAACCAAATCACCGTAGTATAATTAAGGAAAACAGGGAGGCCGAACATGTCAGACCCGCCGGTCAGTGCGTATTTACCCGCTTTTGAAAGTTCATCTGGTGTTTACGAGATACCCGCAAACTGGAGGTCTTTTGACCCGGAATATGTTGTGGATACCGGAACCTATAGTTGGCCGGATTACATCCTCGATACGCCGGGCACCGGTTCTTTTACCGCCGACTTCCTGGCAACGGGTCCGGTAACCAGCAACATCTTAAATGAAATCTCCTGCTATTGCGCGTGGGTGACTTGGCTTGTATCCTATATCGCCACCAGTAACAGCTGGACGGTCATCGGCAGTGTTAACAATCCCGTTGAGGATTACCAGGGACCAGCATACACTTATACCCCGGCAGCCGGTTATAAGACAAACGGAATGCCTGTTAACAATCTTTTACAATCAATCGCCATAACGCCAAAAAACCCCAATGTCCAGGTTGGGGAAACATTGCAATTTACGGCTACAGGTACTTTCTCCGATGGCACTGTTATCGACGTCACTGACACTGCAGGATGGTATAGTTCGAACACCGTGGTCGCTACCATTCTTCTCGCCGGCGGGCTCGCTACCGGTACAACTATTGGTACTTCAACCATTACGGCGATGATGAGTGGCATAACACAAACCGTAACTCTCAGCGTCGTAGCGGCCGGACCCACATTGTCTTATATCACGGTAACGCCTGCAGTCCCCAATAGTCTGACGGTGGGCGGAACTCAGCAGTTTATGGCCACAGGAACCTATTCTGACGGTTCAACTCAAAACCTGACGTCTCAGGTAACATGGGAAAGCGCCAACCCAACCGTTGCCAGTATCAATTCTGCCGGATTGGCCAATGCAGTGGCGGCCGGTACCACCATCATTACCGCAGAACTATACCCGGTAAGCAGTACCCCTGTAACCTTAAGCGTGGCGTCGCCGACCCTAATTTCTATCGTGGTCAGTCCCGCGACCCCGCCCAGTTTAACCGTGGGTTCAACACAACAATTTACCGCTACCGGAAATTATTCGGATGGCTCGACTAAAAATATCACAAACCAGGTGACATGGGAAAGTACCAGTCCGGGCATCGCCACTATTACATCCGGGGGTTTAGTTAACGGCATTGCAGCTGGGTCCACTACGATCATTGCCGCCCTGTATCTAGTCAGCAGCACACCCGTGAATTTAACAGTTGGCAGCGGGTCGATGGTAATGTTGACTTCTATCGCCGTAACTCCGGGAAATCCTTATAATTTGAGTGTGGGTTCGACACAACAGTTTACGGCCACTGGAACATACTCCGACGGATCCACCGAAGACATTACCAGCGCCGTAACATGGAACAGTTCCGATACCGGCGTTGCAATCATTTCTCCGAACGGTCTGGCCACCGGCGTCGCCGACGGTTCGACGGACATCACCGCGTCCCTATCCGCATACACCAGTGACATCATCAGTTTAACCGTGATATCTTCAGCGACAACTCTTTCTGCAATCGCGATCTCACCGTCTGCCCCGGCTGCTTTAAACGCTGGCGACACCTTGCAGTTCAGTGCCACCGGTACCTATTCGGACGGTAGCATTACCGACATTACTTCACAGGTGACCTGGGCCAGTTCGAATACCGCCGTTGTGGTAATATCGACGAACGGTCTGGCTACGGCCGTATCAGCAGGCACTACAGCGATTACAGCGGCTATTTCCCCGATAACCAGTACTCCAGTCACCCTAACGGTCACCGGCACTCCAGGCCCCGGTCCTGCCGCGTCAGGGAGTTATTGGGAATCCTTACTGCCGATGCCGCCCCAGGACGGTCCACCACTGCCGGCATTCCTGTCTTTCAAGTGGCCATGGTTGAAAACCCCGACCACTCCGGGTAACCTGCAGATAACCGTGTACGACGCCAGCACACAGCAGTTGTTAAAGGGTGCCGCCGTGACAGTCATCAAAGGTACTACGTTCCTGGACGAAGTCTTCCAGCGTTCAGTGGCGCCGACCAATGCCAGCGGTTTCTGTTCGTTCACGTTTCCGCCGGGGACGTATTCGGTCGAGTGCGCGAAGATAGGCTACATTACCCAGGGTGTAGACGTAACAGTGACCGCATCCGGAGGATCGGCGACAGTTAACCTGGTGCCGAGCTCTTGAATATATTTCTCAAGAAATATTTGAAGTTAGGCGTGAACAAATTACACTTATCTAATTAAAGGAGAATGAGATGGCCAACGATAAAATGATAATCACGAAAATAAATTGCTACCGGAGCAGTAAACTGGTACTGGCGCTGACGAAAGATTCTTTTGACCCGGCAGCGATCGAGGCCATCAAGCAGTTGGGCGACGACATTGTCCGGGTGGAAGAACACAAAGACGGATCCGTATATGTGTATGCGGTCGGAACGGATTGCGATATTCACTGGAACGGTGAGGAAGTGGCCCACTATTCCGGCGGGAAAGAGCCAGTAAAACCACCGGCAGCCGCGGCCGCGGGAAAGAAGAAGTAGGGGGGGGTAATATGCCGACTCCTCAAGAGATTATCGACCAGTACAATGACCAGCCTGACTATGACCTTATGATTGAGAAATTGGAAGAATTGCCTGAAGTCAAAGAAAATTGGCGCCAGAATAAAGACATGATGGTAAATGTTAATCTTTACCATGGAACTCGTCGCAAGGAAACTCCGGAGGAACTTAAAAAGAATGGTTTTTGTTCTTTTGCCAGAGGTGAAGTAGAGGAATTTATTGATGAGGCGGTTAATCAATGCAAGGTTGGAATTAAAGCAGGTCCGCGGGTTTGTTATTGGATGGATGAAACTGCAAAACAACTCAAATCAAGTTATTCGGGCAGAGATTGGGAATTCACAAAAGAAGGTGCTCAACCGAATCTTTATGCAACATATAACCCCAAAAAAGGATGTAATTGGGCATTCAGAAACCCTGAAATAATCCATGATGCTTTTTACTACCGTACACCTACTGTAGTTATGGATGAGATACTTACTGAACTATTCGGTACTCCGAAAACTGTAAAGGTAAGAATAGCGGTGAAACTTAATGACTTATTGGGAAATCCACACAATCTTAATACAGAAAAACATTGTTTCCGGCCAGAAGAAATTTTGGAAGTTACTGAATGTTCCCATGAGAATGTGGTAGAGGCTTACGGCGGCAGAATGCCGAAAAATAAGTTCGATGGCGGGTGGATTAACAAATATTAAGTTGAAGTGTAAAAAAAGAGGCGCTTCGTGTAAGAAAGCGCCTCTTTTTTGTTGTTATAACGACAAGAAATGATAGGTTTTGTTTACATCTTGTAATAATGTGATACAAACTGGCTTACTTTGTATCACCGCCCGTCAGCCCCATAAACGGCTCTTCGCTGATGATATGAGAAGCATACAGTTCTGGCGCCCATTCTTTAAAGGCCCCAAATAATGCTCTGATGTTTGCAATGGCTTGTTTCCCGCGGAGTTCCTTTTCGTACTCCGGGTCCAGCTGGCAGAGCCGTTTTGCCAGAATGTTGACCAGACGCTGTTCGACCCGGCGCCATTCCCTTTCAAACTCTTCCATCCGAAGCCGGTCCTGTCGGTTCTTTTCTTTAATTTCTGCCCAGTGAGCATCCCGGATAGCTTGCTGCCGGGCGTTTTCTCTCCGGTTTTCAAGGGCCCGCGCTTTCCGCTTTTTGAACTTCGCCTGGTCACATTTCCGATGTAGTTTCATACATTCGCCGTTATCGTCACTTTGATGGACTGGGGATTACCAAGTTCTTTGACCTGGTCTTTAGTTAAGTAGAGCGTCATAGGATGGTCTTCTTTGTTTTCCTTAAAACGCCAGGTACCCGGTGTCTCTTTCTCTTTCACAAGTACGATTTCCATATTACCTCCTTACTTCTTAATCCTACGGTACGATGTACCTTTGACCTGCGAAAACTTACCTTCGGTCATCTCAATAATGCGGTCCAGAGTTGCTTCGTCTGTTGCGCTACCGAGATAATCTCTCAAACCCTCAGTGTCCTTATTAGTGGTGATGACGACCGGGAGCATGGCTTTATAACGCCGATTAATAATATCGAACATAGTCCTTCGAACAAAATCCATGTCTCGGCGAGGTTGTTTCCCCAGGTCGTCAATAATAAGCAAACGTACCTTGCAAAGATGATTGATAATGTCTTGCTCCGATTGTTTTTCTTCCCGTTCCGCATAGGTGTAATTAAACGTCTGTTGTATGCGTCCGTAGAGCTCAGGTTCAGAAATTAAATGAACAGGGCAGGCTACATGTTCCCCTTGCCACCGGTCAAAAATCCTGTGTGCGATCGCCGATACAAGATGAGTTTTTCCATTCCCCCAGACCCCCACGGAAAAGAGCAGCAGGGATGGATAAGGTTTTTTCGCACGTCTCAACCATTGATCGTACTGAATCGGGAATTGTTCGGCGTAGTCAACGCACTTTTTGTAGATCTCATTGATATTTCCAGAGCGTTTAGTATCAAACGTGGAAAAGTCCTCCCCCATATATTTAGGGTCAATCCCGCAGTTCTCGCGCCAAATTTTACGGATGGAAGCTATTTCAGTCTGGCGCTGCATTTCTTCCTCCTTACGTTCCTGTTCTAGTATTTTTTCCGAACACTGCGGACACACTTGTTGCGGAATCTTATGGCTTAAACAGAGATATATTTTCCCCTGAAATTCCGCTCCACACTTTTGACACTTTAGTGTTGCTTCTATAAAATTATTCCCCATATTCACTCCTCAATGATCACTCCTTCAACTTTTTTACCCGGCGCAGTTTTATCCGGCGACCTATTCTTGGGGATCCCCTCGTTTTTATACTGCTCGAAAATTGGCCGGCAATAAGCTAAAATACTAACACCCTTTTTACCATTATCCGAAGCCTTTTTAAGAGCCGCAATGACAATTTCTGAACCATACTCTTGCTCGATATCAGCAAGTTGCTGTGCAATCATCGGTGTAGAGATCGTGCCTCCGCAATCCTCAAATGCTTTAACAATAGCGGCTAACGTTGCGGATTGACTATTATCCTTTTTCGTTTCTTTTTCAGTTATCACTTGACTTTTTAAGGAAGCATCTGCAATCATTTGCGCATTACGCTTTGGATTACGTATTGGATTGGATTGGATTGGATTACGGTGACTTATGCTATCATCTGTAATCATTTGATTTCCGTTGTTATCAGATAAGGGTAATTGACTGGGGTCCGGATATTTACTACGTTTGGCGCGGATCTGTTGATGTTCAGTCCAAGTTACAATTTGAATATATTTTTTTCCATCTGCGCTATAAAGATGGATGAGGTTTTGTGCACAGAGCTCATCTACTAAGGACTGGATAAGACTAGCATTATAAACGTCTGGATCCTTTAGAGGAAAACAACGTGCTTTAATTATCGCAGGTCGCGCATCGAAGCGCCCGTAGTCATCTGCGTTAACTATGAGACGGTAAAAAAATATTTCAGCCTCGGCGCTTAAGGGGTCTATAGATTCAGACGCACAGATGCTTTCTTTCAATATCCGATTAGGCATGTTTTCCCGCCTTAATTTTTCTCTTTTTAACAACGGTTTTATGGTTTTTTGTACTTTGGTTTGTTTTTTTGGTAGCGGGGGTGCGAATTGAACGCACTTTCCCAGCCTTATGAGGGCCGTGACTTACCGTTTGTCCTCCCCGCACCACTGACTTTTTCGATGTTATTTTTGCAGGTTTTTTGACTACCCGTGTTATCGATATCGCCGGCATTCCCGGCGGTAACTTCATTAAATCTGGCGTGTAAACATGACCACAGGAAGGGCAAGCAACAAGCTGTACGCCCCGTAGCGTGGCACCAATCGGCTGGCATGCCTTATGACACTTTTTACAGACCATCGGGCCTCCTTTAAGGTTATCGGCAGCGCACAGCGGGCAAATATCAGGTTCCCCTAATGCCCCGGTCGTCGGGTACCCGCACTGCCGACATGGTACTGTTGTATTACTCAAGTGAAATTCCTCGCTTTATTTGTGGAAATTACGGCCGCCCCAGGGTCTGGGACTAATACAAAAGTGACTAAAAATATTCGGGAAATTATTCCTGTAGGCATCACTGAAGTGCGGTTTGATAACTGCCGGCGCCTTTACCCATGCCCGACTCTCTTCGTATTTTCGAAGTGCCTCGGCTTCACGTTCTGCTTGCCACCACATGTCATAAGCGCGAGTTGGCCAAGTCTGCGCAGAGGCTGTACTTGTTGAGTCCCACGGCCAGTAATTCCCGTCCCATGTCCCGGTACCGGCAGAAGCGTTCGGATTATAAGATATCATTTGGCTCCTATTATTAGAGAAGAGTGATTATTTTGTATCTGGCACCGGTATAACTTTTCGGATTTCCGCCAGCGTTGTGACTCCCAGGCCGTAGACTCTCCGGAATTCGATATCTTCTAGTTCTTCAAGCGGTCCATCGAGGTCTGAGCGCATGTAACCGCGGGCCAGCAGGTCCACTATGCGTTTGGAAAGTTTGCCGTCGATTTTCGGCTTTTCTTTTTCGTGGAAATACTTCCGTCTCTTTTCCCAGTCCATGTGATCCTCCCTAGTTTTTATTTGTGAGTTCCGTGAGCCAGATAATGAAATCTTTCAAGTGCTCGTCGCACAAAATATTGAGCATGTCCTCGTATGTTTTTGCCTTGGCCAGTTCTTCCCTTTGAACGCGATAGGTATTGAGAAAACGGTCGGTTAAACCCTCGCGTGAAACTGCCGCTACCTTCTTTTTCCGCAGGTCGTTAATCATGGCGCCGATTTCTTCCGGATGAACTTTAATCCGGGGTCCGGCAGATTTCAGGTCCATGAAGATCTGGTTCAATTCTTCCTCAGTGGGTTTTTTAGTTGTTTCTGCGGTACCGGCAGTGGTAACAGTCGCCGCGGCGGGAGCTGCCGTTGTGATAACGGTTTCCGCTGAAGTGGCGGCCGCAGAATTAACCGCGACTTTGACGTCTTCTTTGATTACTTCCGGGGGTTCTTCTCCGTCTTCGGCCAGATCCTCGGGAACCATTTCCTCATCGGGCGCCGGCATAACGATGCGTTGGCCCTGGGGTAATAGCGCCTGAAAATGTTTTGTCGCATTAACCATGTCCAGGAGCGTCATGTCCGTGTTGAGGTTAAGAACGTAAATGGTTTGGCGTTTGCCGGTATCCGGCAGGTTTACTTCTTTCGGCCCGATCGTCAACTTCAAAGGGATCCGGGCAACCCTGCCGAAGATGGAACGGATATAATCGGCGCAGGAATTGATGTTGATGATAGAGTTTTTAGAACTGGTATCGATTTCGTAAATCCCCAGTCCCTCCACTTTGTAGAGGTTAAACATCAACTGCAGAACCGGCTTACAGCCGTCCTTAGCGATGTAATCGGGGCATCCCGGCCCCCAGCAGACATAAGGGCGCCATTCGACGTTTTTGGCGTCCCGGTGTGCGATACAGCCCGTCGCAGTGTCGAACTTTCTGAAACAGCGGTCCGACGCTTCGCCGCCGCCGTCTCCGTGGCAAACGCAACCCTGGGTCTGGCTGTAGAGTTTGTACCACTGTGCGCACCATTTCTCATCATCCTCGACGGGGATGATGATGTCGAGTGACTTCGGTTTCTCTCCATAAACTTTTTGTACTTCCGGGGGGCACACAAAATAGTCCGTCTTCTGCGGGTATTCCTTTCCGCTCGTTTGTGAAACTACTTTGATTCCCATTCTGATTTTCCCAAGACGAGGGAGCCGCCGCACATCAGAAAGTCCTTCTATCGGTGACATATTGTTTTCCTCCTGTTTACTTTATTCCTTATGCTACGTGTTTTCCAGATGCAAGTGTATCATTGGGCGGTCCGATCGTTGACTGAATCCGCTGCCGGCGCACTGAGAATAATTCCTTCAGTAAAGGGTTGTTATCCATTATCAGCCGGGCATAAAAGGCGCGGTAGTTATTATTCAGTTTGAACTGGTCGGATTTTTTACCAAGACTCATTTCCCAACGGACTCTCTCGAATAAGGCCGCTATCCCCAGTCTAGCATTGGCTCCATGACCTTGGCGCCATTCAATCGCAAAGAGTAGCAGTAAACCATAGACGCGGGGATTCTTCTTGTGGAATTCCCAGAAAGCGGTCTCCAACTTCCCCATATTACCATTTTGGTCGGGGAAGAAAGCCATCGGCAGCTGACCTGTCCAATCAGTCTTAGCCATTTTCCTGCCCTCTCAGATAATCTAGGTTAGTTTGTGCCTGTTAGACTGTTAAAACTGCGCTCAGTAATGGTATGAATTCCTTCTCATAGTCATCGGCAGCCAGCGCAACTAGCCATGCGGCCAAACTAAGCGCCTCGGCTTTGGATATAGGTCGCAGCGGGGGATACATAACTCGAATCATATCTCCCTGGAGACAGACCACATTCCGGTTGGTAGTATCGAATTTCTTGGGTTCTGCTGGCCACCCAATACTCCCATGAACCGGGCAGGCCATTCTTCCTGCAGTCCCTTGACAGGTCGGGCATCCTACTACTGGGGAATTGTCGTATGACATTTTAGCCTCCACATAATTAGTCTTATCTAATAATGACGGTTTATTTCTTCTCATCCCTAACGAGCAAAAGAGCCACCGAAAGCCAAATAAGAGCTAAACCAGAGAATAAAGCAATCATTGAATCAACGTTCGGATTGCCGCTTTTCCAATATTGCGGGTGGGCAGCGAAATATTCGATCATGACGCCCAACATAAAGAACATGAACGACAATATATATCTCATTCAGCCTCCAAAGAATGCACCGGCATCATTTGATTGTAAACAATGAATCCGTGCCAGTCACCGTTCGGACACACTATCGATGGGTTAACCGTAATCCCAGAGTTTGCAGAAGAACCTGCCGATTTTGAGTCCGTTTCAAATACTTGGTGTGCGGGCTCTCTAAGGGCAATCGTATGCCCACAGGGTAACTTCACATGCCATTCGTCTCTCATATCTTTCGCGGAACGTGGAATATCACGATTAAAGGAAATCTCCCCAATATTTTGAGGCATATGACCCTCTGGTATCTTACGTACTTCGATAAATTCAATCATATTGGTTTAGTCTCCTTTTGTATTCGAATTATCTTAAACAAAACACCGCAAAACTGGCATTTTACATTTTCATCTGATATTGCAATAGGCACATAGTTATTGCATTTCGGGCAAAAGACGTCTCCAAGCCCCTCTGGAACTTTGATTATATTCAATCCCCCCTCCTTTGTTAGATAAGGTTAATTATTTTGTGACTACTTATGCTCCGGTAATTGCACATCGAAGAACCCTAATTGTCCTTTGTAGGGGATGGGCGCTTCGTATAGTTTCCCTTGCTCAACTACAAACCCATATACGCCAAAGAACCAGCCAGAGTAAACAGCCTGTAATGCTTTCTTACTGCCAGCTTGTATTCCGCACTCAATGAGAACAACTTGGTCAACGATGGTAATCTCTCCCATAATGGCGCCGCGATATTTTGACCAGTCGACCGCTTCAAATTCATGAAGTTGCCAAGGCTTTAATTTACCCGTAATAAAATCTATATCATCCTGTTCTGCTGAGGTTTTGCTGCCATGAAGATAAACCCTGACGGGCAGCTCTTCCTTTTTGAAGTACCGGGTAATTGGCCAACTCCGGTTCTCGACTGGTTTCCAGTTCTTGGCCATAAGCCAGAACCATTCCGCGTAGCCTGATAATGCCTTCATAATTTCGCCCCTTCAGCTTTTATCTCTTCCTTGGTCGCAACCCTACAGTGGCCATCGACACAAGGAAATTTACAACCATACTGTAGTTTATGAAGTACTCGGTGAGGACATAGAGGTACCAGGTTTACTAGCGTACAGTCAGCGTGCCTTGGACAGATCAAATCTTTCTCGCTCATTACTCTTTCCTCGCTTTTACCCGGGTACGGCGACCGGCCGCAATTTCGACCTTTAAACTATTTCTGAGCTGCTGCTTCCCCTTTACAGATACCTTATGAGTAGAGTGGTTTAAGAGACATTGTAGTTTTGCAGAATCCGGACAAACGGAACATTCAGGCGGCTGCGCCACGAAAATACAGTCAAACATCACTGTCTCCTTTCCGGTTCTTCATATGGTAACCCCAGTGCCGCGAAAATTTGCTCCTCACTTTCATTGGCCATAAGGACTTCAACACCCTCACAACCCTGGGCCTCAAGGCGGAAAAGACCAGTGCCATTGGCGTGCAAAACCATTCCCATATTCTTGGCTCGGGAACAAAGGCGAATGTTGTGGGCTACAGACCCGGTCCGGATGAGCAGAAGAGTCGCCCAGGTCTCCGGAGTGGCCACGTAAATATCTAGGTCAATACCTTTAGTAAATCCCATTCCGACCCGGATGATTTGACCCCCTCCGACTTTGATTCTCCCCAGTCCCTGTAAAACTGCAAGGAACTGACCTTGGTTACTAGGAATGCATACCAGGTCAATGTCATGGACCGTCGGCCGCCGGCGCCGGATGCTACCGGCGATTTCTATTTTGCTGCAGAAAGGTTTCAGTTTCTCAACAACGTCATCCGCTATTGCCTTGGCTTTTTCTAGTTCCATTTTTAGCCTCTTATTAGATAATTATGCTTATCTTGTGTCTGGGTTACATCGGCAATTGCGCCTGGGATTGCCGCTTAAAGCGTTTATTTTGGACCTTTTTGTTTTGTGCCTCTAGTTCGTCCGGCAACTTGTACTTTTCCAGGAAGTCTATTGCCTTATCAACTTCTTCCACGGTCGTATCTTCCATCAGATCCGCGATACTGCGAGCCTTCCGAACATCTCCCAATTGGCGATCGTAAACCTGTTCTCCGATTCTGATTGAAATCTCAATTGGGAAATCCCTCGATTTTAACATTCCAACGCATACGTCGATGAATTCCTGCCGTGTATAATTCGGGAAGTAAGCATGCATTGTAAATCTCGATAGAAATTCCCGTGACATTTTGGCAGAGGAATTGCAGGCAGCGATTATCATGCATTCCAGATTTTCACTGCGGATATTGTTGTTTTTGGTTTCGACAACCTGGCCCTTTTCCATCAGTCCCAGGCAGATAGCATAACAATCATTGCTCATTTTGTCAGCTTCATCAAGCAAGAGGATGTGTGGTGATTTTTCGAATAATACTTGGCTTAAACCAGCTGAAGATGTCCGGGATCCGAATGCTTCATAACTATATGGTTCAGGAGCTGCGCGTTGGATGGCATCGAGTATTAAACTTTTTGCGCATGCAGGCGGTCCCTGCAGGAGAAAATGTTTGGTCGCCTGGCTAGAAATAAACCGGGCTAATTTTTCTTTGACATCATCAAAGCCGACGATTAGGCCCATTTCTCCTATGATAGTCCGGTAATCTGGTGCCGCCATCTTCGATTCCAAAACTTCAGCTTGGCCTCGAGTTCTGCCCTGCGGTGTCAATAAGTAAAGTTTATGGCCGCTTGCCTCTCCATAGTCAGTTACATAGCCATCTGCTTTCAGACGCCGGATTTCGGCTAGAGTGGCCCCAACCGCATAGTATTCCCATGCATGAGGCGCCCAGCGGGCCGGAGCTCTGGGGTCGGTTTCCTTCAGGTATGCGGAGCGTAGAATTTGAGCATCGGTCGACATTTATCCCCCCAGAAGTTCTTTATTCAGTTTCCGCAGTTCTTTCTTTGCCTTGGAGAGTTGTTTCTCTGTGGATGCGACCTGTTCGGCTACCTGTTCCGGAGTAGGCTCTTCGCCGTAGAAATGTCCTCCTTCTTTCAAGGCCGTAATAGAACGTTCCAAAGAATCAATCCCCTGGATTACTTCGCGCATTCGCACTCTCTGTTCATGGTCCTTTGTAACCTTGTCCATGAGGAAACTGAGCGCCTCAGAGTAGGGCACCTCATCTGAGAATTCCTGTTCCAGTTCAACCTTTTCGTTTTCGTAGTTACCAAAACTCCATAGCCTTGAATACCGTACCTTTTGCATATATCCTCCTTTTATTTAATCGGATCGAACGGTTCCTACTATACGTTTACCGGGTTATGCCCGAGGGGTCGTTTTGTGTCACCGTCTGAACAAACCAGCCAACTATCCCCGTTGTTCCTTATTAACCCAGGGACTGGAAGGAATATCAATCCAATCCCTGGGGGTCTGGCCGACTTTCCGTTTGAGGGGTCGGTAAGCGGCTAGTACCAAGCGAAAAACTTTTCCCCGATTTTATTAAAGAATGCCTGTTATTTCGTTTCTCCGCGGGTACACACAGCTCCAAATCTTTTGACCGCATGAAGATTTAACGTGCAAGAACCGAAGGAATACCATTGCTCTTGCCCGTTCTGATCCCATAACCCCAAGGTACACCGGACACCGCCGTAACTATCTGGTTCGAAAAATGTGCGCTCACTAATAAACTTGCAATCACGGCACTTCACTTTACCCTTTTGCTTTTCTACCATCTATAACCTCCTTATTAAAGAATCTACCTTATTTTGTGGGTGACTTTACTATAGTCATCCTGACTTCCGAAACATCTCCGAAGGTATGTGTTCCAAAACTCCGGATAATAATTCCAGTCTCATAGAATTCGCTCAGTAGGCTTTTCTCCTGTTCATTTTCAGGAACTAGCCCCAGGGTCTTGTTTATCACTCTAATTTTCATTTCAGCCTCTAAAAATCCATCTTATCTAAGAAGCCTTCATCGGCGGATTCTGTTTTATATATGCGTTTACTTCGTTCATGGTTGCTTTTGTGATGTGCATGTCCGGTATTTTGCCAGTGGCTGCTTTGGTTGCACATACCCTTTTGGAACCGCAGGAAAGACATAAAGGAGTGATTGTTTTGAAGCGTTTCGACAAATCATTACTTGCGGGCGGAAGCCATACAGAGATACCACAATCAGCACATGCGACTTTTATAGAACCAGGGATGATTTCTTTACTAGTGATAACGCTTCCGCAAAGAACAACAGCTTCGTCTTTATTTTCTTCCATTTTAGCCTCCAAAGAATATCAGTTATTTAGTACTTATAACTTCCAAGACCTTCAGCCAGGCGCACTTAACAGAATCCCGCCAGTCTTCATTCCAGGGTGGCAGGAGCTGGGCATATATTGTATTTAGTTCAGGACGAATAGGTTCCGTTAGTTTAGCATCGATGGCATTCAGGCGATTAAAGATGGTATTCAATGCGGGTGTTAATGGATCCGCAAATAATCGCTCTTTATTGGGTTTCTCCCCAGTCTTGATTTTTCCCTTGATACCCCATTTCTTCTTTAGGATTGTCCAAGTTCCTGAAAACAAATGTTGCTTGTCATAGAAATCCTTCAGTGACAGACTGTAATAGTCTTTGAGAATTTCTGTTTTCTCTTCATCGTAATCACGCCGGGGGTGGCTGTTTTTCTGTGTCTTGGGCGGGTCGAAAAAGGGTGTCTGCGGTTTTGCAATTAGCTCCATGTGTTCCCATCGCCGGCGCAATCGTCCAGCTGACCCGACAGGAATGCCGTTCTTTCTTAAAGCGGAATTCCATGTCATAGTTTTCACGTCCTCGAGAACTTGGGGGGCTAACTTATCCCAACGTTCACTATTACCGGTGTTTAACCGCATTCTTGAAATCCTGGGGTCTATAGCTGTCTCCCCAACCGGTGGGTCTGGGGGATCAGTGAGTAAACTCATTCTTGCAATGTTGGGGGTTGAAACCGGGTCTGGAATGTCCAGTCGGACTGGGGGGTTATTGTTCACTCCCTGGGGAGTTCCTGAAACGGTGTCCTTTTTCAACGAAGTATCCATAAACCTTGTCTCCTTCTTCAATGCGATTAACTCCAGATGGTCCCTTTTATTCCGTTTATTGCATTCTTTGACGGTATCCCAGTTGCCATCGGTCGCATGCCACTGGGAGGTATCGCACTTTAGACATTTGGCTAGAACAATACCGTCTTTGCCGCCATTTTCATTCCACTGATGCGGAGGGCAATTATTAGTCATTTCTCAACCTCGAAATACATTGGACTCCAATTTTCCTCGATGCCACCGGAATAAAAGGAAGTATCTAAACGTTTTAAAACCAAAGAAGTTTTAGTAAAACCCATTACTTTGAAACTCCACTTCAGCATTTCTTCTGGAGTGGAGTGTTTATCAGAGTA
>Ga0187867_10002819_pt1 | contig 14224 bp, 9 predicted proteins | sample June2016WEW_13_1_FD_132976 | JGI IMG/M metagenome (GOLD analysis project Ga0187867, IMG submission 132976) | Peatland microbial communities from SPRUCE experiment site at the Marcell Experimental Forest, Minnesota, USA - June2016WEW_13_10 | ecosystem: Environmental > Terrestrial > Soil >... | reverse complement strand
TAGCCGCCGTTGGCGCCAATGTAGAAGCCGGTCCAGTCGTACCAGGGTGCGGGCGGCGGCGCCTTAAAGACTTGTGGGGGCGTCGTTAATCCAAGCAACCAACACATTATTGGGTAAGGTGATAAAGGCGTAAATTTTGCCGATCAAACAATGCCGGCGAATAGGCATGACAGCTTAGCGGAATATCAGCGTGCTTAACTCTTCCTTGCTATCCGGTCCAGCAACGGATGTTGAATTGTCCAAAACGTTCAATTCCGCAAAGAACAACAGACAAAGACCCTCCATAGCGGTTGAGACCATCGAACCCGGTCGCTCGAATCGCGAGGCCCGTTTTCGGCGATAGATTGCTACGGCGTGCTAAATTCTTGCGGAAGAACAGCAATCAAGATTCGCGCAATAAGGCGTATGGCAAACGTAATGACCATGAAAAAATATCTGCAGGCATCCATGACTACGCGCACTATCATGGCAGAGCACAATGCTGCTGCGGCGATGATCTGTCGGAGACCATAATAGCAGGCATACAGAAAGACCTTGAATGCTGTGCCGGACCATCGCACGGCATCTCTTGTGAAGCAGATCAAGAAATTGCAGACGTTGGCCATGGTATCGGCCAAGATCCGATATTTCGGATATAACAGCGTGATACCGAAATCACAGACAGTACCAGCAATTCTCATAATCCAAGACAGCATCCACCCAGTCGCATAGACTGCGACTGCCGGGATAATGCCGAGAAATACCAGGGTCATTAGGCGGTAAACTAGCGGCTCATTTAAAAGTACAGCGAAGGCGACAGCCCCCACCAACACAAGCGCAGCGAGAACTAAGCCGAGCCGGTAGCTGACAACACCCAAGCGGGCAACCGCTCGGGCCGCCTGTGTACGTGGCAAACTTGCAGCTAACGAGATGTCCCTGATGCCGAACAGATGTGGTTTCCTGTCAATAAGCAATCCCGAGACCCTCGGAAGAATAATTGCGGAAGAAAATGAACGGAGGATTACCAAACCTCCGAAACCCAGAAAACCGGCCAGCACCCTAGGAACACCGCGCCGGATTGTGGATCGGCGCGTGCTGCATCTGATCAAGATGTGGCTGGATTGTCCCGTGGAAGAAACCGATGATCGAGGAAGCAAGACACGCACGACCGAGGCCCGGGACAACCGACGCGGCATTCCGCAAGGTTCACCCACGGATACGCCGTTAGGACATGAGCAGGGCAAGCTTCCGCGGCAGCGCGCTACCGCTGGCTGAAAGCAGGCATCGGCTCGGCGGCTTGCGTCGTTCGATCGTTGCCGTTTCGAATCCGCGGATCGCGACCGTCAGCAGGCCAGACTTTATACCAATCACCCTCCAACAGGATGGCTTTCAGACGATCCGCGCTTTGCGCCCAGGTCACCCAAGGCATACCCTCCGAATGAGGGTGGCGGTTCTGCGCGCGAAGTTCCAGCCATGAGGTAACGGCCTCGGCGAGCGCCTCGGGCGTGCGGCCATTGAAATAGCTGGCATGCTCACCGGCAACTTCGAGAAACACCGGAATATCGCGCGCCAGGATCGGCAATTTATGTTGCGCGGCCTCGATCAGCGGCAGCCCGAAGCCCTCGCCTTCGGAAGCGGCGATCAGGCAGGAGCAGGCGCGGTATATCCTGTCCAAGTCCGCATCACTGACGCCCTGCAGCCAAAATAACAGGTTGCCCAGTTTCGGGTGACGGCGCAATTTTTCGACCAGCTCGTCGACCTTCCAGCCCGGCTTGCCGACAATCACCAGGCGCAAGTCGTGTCCGTTGTCCCAAAGCTTTTCAAAAGCGGCAAGGACTTGGGCATAACCCTTGCGCGGCTCGATGGTGCCGACCATCAGAAAACTCGGGCCCTTGCCGAGCGCGGCGAGTACGGACTGAAAGTCTTTAGGGAGCCCGCGTGTGGGAACGGAATTTTCCAGATCGGCTCCAAGATGAAACCAGCCGATGTGCAGAGGTCGCGGCCGCTGCACTGCATTCTCGGCAAGCCAATTGATGTAATGATCGGCAGTCGTGAGTGAAATACAGAGAACTCCGTCGGACTGCGAAATAACGGCTAGCCACTTATGGTGGGCCTCACTGGCGCCGACGCGAAAATATTCTGGAAATTGGATTGGCAAGAGATCGTAAATGAGAAAATAGACCCGCGCTCCAAGATTACGGATGTGCGCATAGTAGTTTTGATTTCGCGTGACCACGTAGTGCTGCAGGTCCAAGCCTAAGAAGATGTCGCCGCTCCGGACATCGATAAAGCGCTCTTCCGGGACGGCCTGGTCCTGCTGCAGAAAACCTTGCGTGAATTTCTTGGCATAGCGATAGCCGGACCGTTCCGGCGTGCCGTAAACCGGCTCGACGACATAGCCCGACGGCGGATTTTCGAGGAGCTGCTTGAGGATGCTCCGCGTCACGCGCTGCACGCCGGTATTGGCATCGCGTTGCGCCAGCTCCGACACGTCAACAAAAAGCGTCTTGCCGGAACGGCTGTCCGGATGATTTTGCGCGATCGCCATGGCCGTGGCAATGATGGTGGATCGGGGCGATGCCTTTTTGCCGATGACAGTCGCGGTGGACGTAATGAGATCTTGGTAGACCGTCGCAGCAGTCGGGCGGGCTCCGGCGGCGGCATGAAGCCCCGCGAACGCCTTAATCGCTCTTTTGGCGCTTGCATCCCAGGAGAATTGTCGGGCTCGCGCCAGATGCCGAGCAACCAGCTCGGTACGGAATTCATCATCGGTGAGAACGCGTTGCAGCTTGCTAGCGATGTCGTCGATGGAGTATGGATCAAACATGGCTGCTTCCAAGCCGACGACCTCCGGAATGCTCGTCGTGTTGGAGGCAATGACCGGCGCCCCGCACTGCATCGCCTCCAGCGCCGGCAAGCCAAATCCCTCATAGAAGCTCGGAAACACAAACGCGCGGCAAATATTGTAAAGCCTCGTCAAGTCATCGTCGTCGATATATCCCGCGAAGACCACCTCGTGCTGTTCAAGGCCACACGTGAGCGCCAATCGTTTCACCGCGGCGACGTCGCCGAACAGCATCTTGCCGACGACCAGCAACTGAAATCGCGCGCGCAATTCCGGCGGCAGGCGCGCAAACGCCTGCATCAGGCCGGCGACGTTCTTTCGGCTGTCTCCTGGCGTTCCGACCCAGCAAATAAACGGTTTCTGCAAGCCGTAAGCCTGCATGATCCTGCTGCGCTCGGTGTCCGACAGGTCGACGCGCCTGAACCGGGGATCCGCGGCGCCGCCGATGTCGACGACTTTGTCGGGCTCCAGGTGCAGAAGCGAGATCGCCTCCTGACAGGAGAATTGCGAAATGCCCAGCCAGAGATTGGCGCGGCGAAATGACTCCAGTTTACGCGCGTAATATTCGGGAAAGGCGGGATGCGGATGCGGAGCGGTCAGCGGGATCAGATCGTAAAGAGTAACAGCGGTCGGCAGCGGGGCAAACGCGCCGATGCTGGTTACCGCGTCGTCGCTAAAGCCTTCGAACAGGCTGCTGACGTGCACCACATCCGGCTCGAGACTCGCCAGAAAAGCTTCGCGAATGCGTTCGGCGATCTGGCGCTGCGGCTCGTTGCCGGTATTGACCGCGACCGGGCCGGGAGCCAGCCAGACCCGGATATTGTCCTGCGGCAGGAGCGAATCAAAAGCGGCGCGGATCAGCTCGATCGTATGGGGAAACAAGCCGTTGAGCACGAGCAGGACCTCGTGGTCCGCGCGGTTTGCGGCGATGGCCTTGGCGAGCGACAGTGTATAGCGCCCGATGCCGCGAAATCGGCTCGCGGTCTGCGCACCCTGAAGATCTAAGACAATTCGCATCTCGCCCCTATGATGCGCATGCTGCTTATTGCAGGTCCTTGATTACCCTGAGAAGTTCCAAATAAACCTGATGCGCATGCGGCGTCAGGTCGGTAACGCGGATGATGCGTTCGGCGCGGGCCTGTGCGTCTAGCGCCCCGGTCCGACTGATGGCGCGGAGCCGTCTGTCCAGGAAGGGGAACAGTGCTACAGCTTGTTTAGCAAAAGCGTACAGTTGAGCGTGTTGCATAAGCCGCCTGGCAATACGGAACACTGCCCGCCGCGCAAGAGAACGAATGGATATAGCGCGCCAAGAGGCTGTAAAGCGGCTAGCGCTGATGTTCCATTGCATGTTGTGACGTCTGCGCCCCTCTGCCGGCGGAAACAACCCTAGATAGGCTCCTCTGACCCGATCCTAGAGGCCATGTCAATCGTGGCATAGGAAAGGCAAGAGCTGCCATTCATGCGTCGATTGTGAATAATCCGCTCTCGCCCGCGAAAGTTTCGCCAAGTCATTTCAATGTCGTGCAACTTTTGTCATCCGCTGACTGCGGAATCAGCAAGTGCGCTGCTCGCCTCGATTCGCGCGACTGGTCGTGACGTCATCGAGAATGACCGGGGCAATCGAGCGGCCCCCTGGGGACGAGCCTTGGCAACTGGCCACCGTTCCTGCCGGAACAAAGGCAATTGCTTGACGATAGTGGTGGACGAATTATCCTCAGCCGGCAACGGACACAATGAGCCCATTTTTCCACTACAATTCAAACTTCGATGCGCAGGCGGCAATGAAGGCGCACGCGGCTCCCGGCCTGCAGCCGAATCCGCGGTATCTGACGAACTTTCTTGGCGTTCTGATTGATCCGAAATTTTTCCCGCAAATCTTACAAGGTAAGGCGGGCGAGGTAGAGCCAATTCCGATTCCGGCAAATTGGCATTCTGACATTGCCGAATGGGGCGGCGCTCTCAGGGCGGTTGATTTGTCGGGAACCTCGTTCACCGTCATGGAGCTTGGTTGCGGCTGGGGCTGCTGGATAAACAATACAGGGGTCGCTGCCCGTCGCAGTGGGTGCGCGCCGTATTTGATTGGCATCGAGGGTGATCGACGACACATTGGCTTCGCCCGCGAGGCTTGCGCGGCGAATGGCTTTTCGGATTCACAGGTCGCGCTTCGCCATGGCATTGCGGCAGCTCAAGACGGCGTGGCTTTGTTCCCGCGGCAAAAAACCCCCGGTATTCAATGGGGCCTTGAGCCGATCTTAAGTCCCGGTCTTGTCAAACGGCGGCGGCGAAACTGAGCGGGATGTACGAAGAGCTTCCGATGATTTCGCTGGCTGCGGCTTCGGAAGATCACGATCGAATTGATCTCCTTCATATCGATATACAAGGCGGGGAAGCTGATCTCATTCGGGATAGCGTTTCTTTGTTGGACAGGAAGGCTGCCTACATTGTGGTGGGCACCCATTCACGCGAGATCGAGGGGCGAATTTTTGCTACGCTTCGGGCCGCCGGTGAACTTGTCACTTGCGAATGGGATACCGCAGGTGACGGTTGACGGCGTGCAGGGATGGCGGAACTTGCGACTGCTGCCGGTTTGAATCGCTCGTCTGACGCTCACGTCAGTTGGCGCTCCGCCCGACCTCGCGATTCTCCTGAGGCTCGACCGCGGCGGCGACGGTTCGATCATATCGCCGGCTCGGCACGATCGGGCGAAGCTGAATACGCGAGCGCTATGAGTGGGGGCCGAGCTTCGGCCCTATCGTGGCAGACGCCTTCGACGACGCTTTCAATGGTACCGTGGAAGGCGGTCGCCGCAGGTAGGTCGTGGCGAACGCATAAAGATACCAGCGCAAATAGGCCGGAAGCCATCTGATCACCTGGAAGCGGCTCCTGCCGTGTGCACGTTCAAACCACTGGGCTGGAACTTCACCGATGCGCCAGCGCAGACGATGACATTTTACCACCAACTCGATGCTGTAGCAGAAGCCGCGATCCGACTCGACCACGATTTGGTCCAGCACCCGCCGCGCGAACAAGCGAAAGCCGTTGCTGGCATCCCGTGTCGGCAGTCGGCCGAGATGATGCAGCGTGAAATTGCCGGCGCGTACCAGCAGCGCCTTGAGCCATGGGCAGCCTATCATGCTGCCACCGGGCATGAAGCGGCAGGCGCAAACGACGTCGCAGCCGCTTTCGGCTTGCGCTACCATGCCATCGATGATGCCGGCATTGTAGTCGTCGTCCGCCATCAGCACGAGTGCAAACGGCGCCGTGCTCACGGCAAATCCGGTCAACACGGCACCTTGCGCGCCGGAGCCGCGGTTGCGCACGAACTCGATAATGAGAGCGCCGAGCGCTTCACGATTCGCCCGGATCGCCATCAAGGTGTTGTCGTCGTCACGATCGTAGCAGATCAGTACGCGCAACGGTGCCCTCACCGCGCGCAAGAGCGATTGCAGCGTTGGCAGGATATTGGCACCCTCGTTGTACACCGGGATGATGACATCGAGGCGCGGCACCGCGGCCGAAATCATCGGATGACGTTGCCGCCTTCGAGATAACCCCAGAGATCAAACACGGGCTTGCCTTGAAAATCAGCTTCTCGATAGGCGGTATGCGGCGCGCACAGAATCATGACGTCGCTGTTTGCAATCACTTCGCCAAGCGGCCGCAGGTCCGGATCGGTGGTGACGAAGGGGTCCGTGGTTAATACCGCGCGCGCCTGCGCGCTTAGAACCTTCTTAAACTTGTAGCTGAGCGAGGCGCGGGTATCGTCGCTTTCGGCCTTGAATGCCATACCAAGTAGACCGACAGTCATCTTGCCCAGGTCATAGCGATGCTTGAGGTCGTCGACGACGTGCAGCACCAATCCCTCGTTGATCAACAGGGCGGCATGGCCGAGAGCGAACTGGTTACGGGCAAAGGCGCTGAGCTGCATGGTGTCCTTGACCAGGCAGGGGCCGGCGGCGAAGCCCGGTCGCGGCACGCCCTTCAGGCGCGGATAATTGTGCTTCATTGCCTTGAGCACGCGTTGGTAGTCGACGCCGGCCGATTTGGCGACCAGGTAGAATTCATTGGTTACGGCAAATTCGATGTAGCGATAGGCGTTGGTAAACAACTTGGCGAATTCCGCTTCGATCGGAGAGAGCGCCACCACTTCCAGCGCCACGTGCCCAAACAATTTTGCTGCCGCGCGCTCCGCCTCCGGCGTTGTGCCGCTGATGATCTGCGGCAGCTCGCGCAACTCTTTCATCCCACCACCCTGGACGATCCGTTCCGGGCAGAACGCCACCATCAGATCGCGGCCTTTTGCCTTCAAGTAAGATGCTAGCCAATCGGTGGTTCCCGGGAATGCCGTTGAGCGCAGCACGATCAGCTGGCCGTCGGCGAGCGACGGCAGGATAGCGTCGATGCAGTCCTGCACCACCTTGCGGACCGGATTGAAAAATTCGTCGATCGGCGTTCCAATGGTGATGATGATCGGCACGCCGGCCGAGATGCGATCGGGCGAATCGGTGAAGATTAGACGCCGATCGAGCAGCGCTTTTCTCAACACGGCGTGCGCGCCGTGCTCGATGAAAGGCAAGCGGCCTGCGCGCAACGTTTCGAGGCTGGTTCTGTTGAGATCGTTGACATTGACCCGCAGGCCAGCCTCGGCCAGCGCCAGTACCAGCGGAATGCCGACATGGCCCGCACCGCCGACCACGGTGACATCGCATTCTTCAACGGCGACCGGACGCGCTGACAACGTCGCCGTATCGGCACCACTTGTCATGAGCGTAACCTATACTAGGCGGACCACCTGTAGCGAGTCACAGGCGTCCCGCCTCGATCTCCTGCCGGCACCATGTGACAACCTCGTCCACGGTGTCTTCTAAGGTGACCTCGCTAACGAAGCCCAGGCGTTCCTTGGCCTTTCTGACATCAGGTACACGATATTGCACATCGTATTCGAAGGGCGGATCGCTGACGACCCTAAAGGGCAGGTTGGGGCCGTTGGCGCTCCGCCAGACCAGTTCAGCCAATTCCACCACCGTCGTTTGCCTTGTGGTCGACAGGTTGAAATCTTCGTTTACCGCCGCCGGATGATCGACGCACAAGGCGACACCCCGTCCCAGATCACGGCCATGAGTGTAGCAGCGGACCTGCGTGCCGTCGCCCAAAATGTGCAGCGGATTCTGACCCTTGAGGGCTTTCTGCGCGAGATCCGGCAGTACATGGCTCATCGCCAGCTTGACGTTGCCGCTCACCACTTCGATGTCGCCCAGCGCCCGCCCTTCACCGACGCCGACGCAGTTAAACGGGCGAATGATCGTGTAAGGAAGCCGGTACTGCTCCCACGCGCCGCGCGCAAAGTATTCAGCCGCCAATTTCTGGAATCCGTAGGTGCTCGAGGGCGGCGGGCTGCGCATCTGCTCACCCTCAGGCGTCGGAAACACGGTGGAGTTCTCAAAGACCATGCTGGAGCTTATCACCGTGATCTTTTTCATTCGGCCGGCCTTGAACGCCCGGATGGCGGCGTCGAATGTTGTAGCGAGGATTCGCTCATTCTCCGCCAAAAGGTCGTAAGCGTATGCATGGAAGTAGCTGATGCCGCCGATCATGGCCGCACCTGCAATGATTTGATCGCAATCCTTTGTTATGGACCACATCAATTCGGTGTCTTTACAGTCGCCGCGCACCAGCCTGTATCGCGGATGACCATCGTGCTGTTTGGCGACTTCGCCGTATTTGGAGAAATTATCTATGCCAAGGACCTCATATCCCCGGCTCAGAAGTTCGCTGACAATATAGCCTCCTAAGAAGCCGGATGAGCCGGTAACCAGTATGCGCATTGCAAAGTTCACCGAACGAGAGGTACTCAAATGGCGCGTGATGCGTGCCGCAAAAAAAAGGTAGAACCCAGACGATGTCGACCAGGTTGCCTCGACGGGTGCGTTTGCCGATGCAGCCGGAACGGACGTTCTACTATTCATGCCATCCACCAGAGTCAATCGTCGCGGCCAAATTCATGCTCGACTCGTTAGTATAGCATTCCGGCACGAGCATGTTCATGGTGATGCTGGCCTCAATTTTCGAAGCCGAGCTGCTCCAATCCGATGCCAAGGCGTCGCCGGTCTTGCGTGAAGCCAATGTCGCGCGGTGCGACGGGGTACATTATTTCGAACCTGAGCGTCGCCATATGCGGGGAGGCGGGCTTCGCCATTTCGATACGTGCGTCGACCGTCTGCCGCGCCGCGGTATTGGTCAGAACCGCGAGCTCCCGGCCTTCGTTGTCGGTAACTTTCACGGTTTGCACGGGTGGCGGCTTGTCCGGAAACAGGCGGATCCACATCGACATTACAAAACGCGGTGGCAGCAGACTGGCGTCGAAGGAAAGTGACGCCTTGTTTCCGTCGGACCACACGCCCCACGGCTCGGCGACCGACCAATCGCCAAGCAGCGCGGCGCTCAAGCCGTCAAGATTACCGGGCCTAATTGTGGTCCCGACCGTCGGCGGACGCGTCGGAATGATGTCGGCATCCGCCAATTTGGCAATGCGCTCGCCGTGCGTCTTACCTTTGGCGACGATGTAGAGAATCTCGGAGATTTTGTCGGAAAGCTTGCATCGATACTGTTCGTGGAAGAGTAGGTGCCACGAACTTCGTTCCACGCACAGGAAATCTTCATGCCTCCGGTTGGTAGCGGCGATGATGGCAACCGCTTCCGACCAGGCTGGAGGCCATCCAGCTGGATCGTGGTCGAGCTGCAATGCTATTTTTTCGCCGTTTACCGCGCGGCGGGCCAGCAGGTCCGCCGCCGCCGCCGTCAACGCCGTCGAACGCGTGTCGGGATAGACCGGTGTCAAGACCCGGTAGGCGTTAAGCGAGCCGACCGCTGCCGCGGCAACGATACCCACGCGCAGCCAAGAAAAGGAAAGAAAGGATACGAAGTAGAGAATTGCCGTTGCCAGCGCCGCGCCGACGAACGGCAACATCCAGTACAGCAGATAACGTTCATTCAGGCTGTCTATGCCCGTCATGGCATAGAACAGCGCCGGCACGCCTGCGGTAGCCAGAGTCAGAATTCCCACGAACCGATAATCGGTTGCCCTCGAGCGAGTCGCGGATTGGCCGGCTGGAAGCAGAAACACCGCGGCCCAAATTCCCATCAACGGCATGAACGAAAGAACGTAGCGGGCGGCCGCGATAAAGTTGTGCGAACTCCTGCCGGCGAAACGAAAGTATTTCGGCAATTCGCCGGGCCAATGCACAATCGTGTTGATTGCCACCGGGAGAGCAAACAACAGGACAATCGCCGCCGAGAGGACGAACGGGCCAGGCCGCGCTTTCACATAAGCAAGGGCCTTGTCGGCTCGCCAAATCCGATCCGGCAGACGTTCATCCTTCCACGCGACGGCTGCTGCCGTCAGCATCATGATCGGCGCCAGGCCGATAAAGCTTGCATGTCCATGAACAAGCTGCGCCAGCCCGAAAATGAAAAGCGGCAACCACGATACCCCCAGCGTGGCCATGCCGATCAGTCCAGTGGCGGCCAACAGCGCGCTTGCGAGGTACATGTGCGGCGGCCACAGCGATACGACGTAGTTCTGGCCAATGATGGCGCATGGCACAGCGATAGTGATCAGCAACGCAGCGCCGGCAATCGCTAAATTTCCGCTCCACAGCAGCCACAGTCGCAAATAGAGGGCAAAGGCGAGAACATTGAGAACTGCGATCGAGAAAAACTGGGCGGCTTGTGGCGCGGCAAAGACACGGAACACGTCCACGAAAAGCCATTCGAAAATCGCCATCCATTGAAAATAGAAGGGACCGGGATGGTAAAATGACACGCGACTGTAGTTGCCCTGAAACAAGGCGAAGTGCTTGGCCTGGGTAACGAGGATGTCGTTCGATGCCATATCGCCTTTGGGCAAGGTAAAGTCGACGAACAGAAGCTTGGCGTTGAAATAAGCAATCGCGGCGCAGGCGGCGACAGCGAAGGCAACAGCAAGAGCGTTCGGCGATCGCAGCACCGCGCGCCAGTACGGCCTATTCGATTTTGTCGGAGCAGCCGCTTCGCTCATGGCAATGACGATGTACTCATCGGCTGCGGCGAGGGCGGCACGAGTCCGGAAACGGTCGGCAGCAGTTGCTTCGCATCGGTCGCTAACCAGCGGATGCCGATGCTGTATCGAACGCCCTCAGCGGCGAGGTCGGCGGGCAGTCGAAAGCTGTCATCGAAGGTAATGACGAGCTTGTCGAATGTAAGTCCGCTTGTGAAGAACGCGCGCGTAAACGGGCGTGCAGCCGTCCCGCCCTTAAAGAGATGGACGTCGCCCAGGCGGCGCAGCTTTTTGCCGTTCGCGACGAATTGGTTGTCGCAGCAAACATACTTTTGCTTCACGTCTGAAGCGAGATTAGGGAAATCAATAAAATCGACGGTGGCTTGCGATCCGGTCATCGGCTCAATGGAAACGCTATGCGCCCCGATGACCGTAGTTCGAATCGGCTCATCTCTCAAATGAAAATCGAGTGCGCACAAGAATATTGCTAAGACAATTCCGCTTATTGCAACGTATCCTGACTTTGCGGTCGTACGCCGTTGGAAGAGGAATAAAAGGCCGCAAACCGCGATCAACGCGAAATATGGCATGTACAACTTGAAATAGTGGATGAGGTGGTAGGTGTACAACATTTCGGGATGGAGATCGCCGTAACCCAAGTACATGGCAACGTGCACCACGGCGAGAACCGTGATAAGCTGCAGGATATTGGGGCCGAAGACCAAGACAGAGGGCATCATCGCCATGGTGATGGCAAGCCAGGGAAACCTTGCGAGAAAGGTTTGGCGAGGCGTAAGGAACAACGCAGAGCTGTCGTCGAAGAGCGAAACGAATTTTTGCGGGATGGTGGCGAGATCGAAGCCGCTTTCCCTCGAGACCTGCATATATGGCGATGTCAGGTGGCCATAGACCTTCAAATTGAAAGCGGCCATAAGCGCCGGACCGATCACAGTCCCGACGACAAGGGCGGTCGCAATGGCCAAATGCCGGGTGGAGAAAATGGCTTGCTTGTTCGTGCGCGCGGCACCTATGCAGCGGACGGCAATGTAGCCGTACATGACCAAATCGATGATGAAGTCGAGCGGGCGCGTCAGTGCCAGCAAACTCAGCAGCACGGCGAAGGCGAGATAGGTCCACACCGGGCTGCGGCCTTGCGCAAATTGTTCATTGGCGCACGCCAGCAGGAGAATCGTCGTGATCGCCGCCGAAAGGGTGGATGTCCACGGAATGACCCAGTCCTCGGCAAGAATCAAGGGAAAGGAGATGACGCAGGCGAATAGAACTGCTGAAGGCAGCAGACCGATGACTTTGCATGCAATCTTGAGGAAACCACCGGCCACGATCAGAAAGCATGTGAGGTCGACAATAAAAAACGGATGGATCGGCATCAGCCGCACAAACGGTGCCGCGAGCAGGCTGTAGAGGATGGGGTAGGTGTGCTCCGAGCTGCGGAAATCGAAGCGTGAAAATGCCTGCGCGGATTTCAGATAAAGACCTTGATCGGACCAACCCCACCAACCCAGCGGATGTTCGAAGCCGCCGGGTAATGCGGGAACACTCAGATATGCAATCACATAGAATGCAGCAAACAGCGCGAGAATGATCGTGAGTGTTCTGATTTGAACATGAGTTGAGGTGAAGTTCATGAACGCTGCCGTCAGAAGCGAGGTGGTGAAATCGATTTGCGCGCGCCCCAGATGATAATGCCGCTGCGTGAGAGCAGCACAATGCCACCGAGGATCGTCACCGTGCCGAAGCAGAAAATCTGCATCGCGGTCGCGGCGATGATCCCGGTCGCTTGCGGAAAGCCGAACATGCCGAAGACGTGCGCGAACACCAGTTGGAAGGTGCCGACATAGCCGGGGGCGGTCGGTACCAGCGTGCTCAGCGACGCAAGCCCGAGCAGCATCAGGCTCTCCGGCGCCGACAGGCTGACGCCGAAGCTGCGCACCACGCTGGCGAGCGCCAGGACCTCCAAGATCCACACTCCGATTGAACACGCCGCGACGACGGTCGCGTGGCCGCGCAGCACGGAGGCAACGCCGGCGATCAGCCGATCCCAGCGCGTGGCAATGCCTTCCATCACGCCGAACCGGCGCAAATCGATGCGCTGCGACAGCAGGATGAAGATCAGCGCCGCGCCAAAGAGTATACTCGCTGCGGCGCCGACCAGAAGCACCCAAGCCTTCTCGGGCGCCGCCGAGCGGGCGAACAAAATCCAAGCAAAACCGATCCACAGCGCGCAAACCAGAACGATGCCGTCGCAGACCCGCTCGACGACGATGGTGCCCAGCGCCGTAAAGCGGCTCATGTTGAAGACGCGGCGGGCGTAATCGGCACGGAACAGCTCGCCGACGCGCCCGGGCAGGATGTAATTGGCGGCAAATCCCGTCACCAGCGCTTCAGCGGCGTGGCGCCACTTCACGCTGCCGGTCGCGCGCAGCAGAATACCCCAGCGCAGACAGCGCAGGCCGATGGCGCCGAGATAGACGGCGACGCCGGCGATCAGCCATTTGCCCTCCATCTCGCGTAGCGCGCGCTCGAGGTCGCGAGGATCGATGTGCCGCAGCGCCAGCCAAAGGAATACGCCGCCGATAACGATGCCGAGCAAGCCGATGGTTGCGCGCCTCCAGTTGCGCCCGGCAGACGGAGTTTGCCGCTCGTGATCGCCGCTCGTCATCGTCCCGTCACCTGAAGCGGAACTTGAACACGTACCACAGCGCCTTCAGTCCGTCCTTCCAGTTGATCTTCTTGCCCTCGGCGTAGGTGCGGCCGTAATAGCTGATGCCGAGCTCATAGATGCGCAGATTGCGCTGCCGGGCGATTTCGGCGCTCATTTCCACCTCGATGCCGAAATCGTTGGCGGTCAGCCGCAGCGAGCGCGCCACCTCGCGCGTCATCATCTTGTAGCACGTCTCGATGTCGGTCAGCGTCTGGTTGAAGACGATGTTGAAAAGCAACGAGATCAGTCGATTGGCGAAGTAATGATGGAAATACAGCGAGCGGTGCGGGCGGCCGTAGAAGCGGGAACCGAACACCACATCGGCGACCTTGCGCACCGCGATCAGATCGTACATCGGCTGCCAGTCGCTCGGATCGTATTCGAGATCGGCGTCCTGGATCACCAGGATGTCTCCGGTGAATGCAGCAAATCCGGTCTGCAGTCCGCCGCCTTTGCCTCTGTTGCGCTCGTGAAAAATCGGGCGAATGGTGACGCGCGACAGCCCCGAGTCTTGGGCGAAAACGAGGTCACCGTCGGTGTCGAGATCGACTGACGATCCGCTGCGTGCGCCGTCGGGAAAATTGGCCTCCAGCCATTCCCGCGTACCGTCGTTCGAGCAGTCGTCGACGACGATGATTTCCTT
>Ga0187867_10002817_pt1 | contig 14231 bp, 13 predicted proteins | sample June2016WEW_13_1_FD_132976 | JGI IMG/M metagenome (GOLD analysis project Ga0187867, IMG submission 132976) | Peatland microbial communities from SPRUCE experiment site at the Marcell Experimental Forest, Minnesota, USA - June2016WEW_13_10 | ecosystem: Environmental > Terrestrial > Soil >... | reverse complement strand
TTAGGGATGCGCGCACAGTCCTATGATATGACGCGAAAGGGGCCATGGGCGTTAGACTACTTCCTTTTAGGGCTCCGGACGACGAAGCCGATGGCGCGGGTGGTTGGCGGATGCTTGAGTTTTTGGATGTCTTGGACCACGGAGACCAGGGTCGAGGCGTGCTCCTGAAGGGCGCGGGAGTGCTGTTTTTGGCCGGTGCGGGCCAATTCGGTGTTGGCGGCGAGCACTTCGCGGAGTCTGACGAAGGCGCGCATGATAAGGATGTTCATTTGCACGGCGCGGTGGCTGTTGAGAACGGAAGAGAGCATGGCCACACCAAGCTCTGTGAAGGCATAGGGGGGAAAGCGCGGGTCACGGTGCTTCTGGGAACCGGTCGCAATTTGCGACCGGTTCATTTGCTCGGCTTCCTCGCCGGCGAGCTGGAACATGAAGTCCTCGGGAAAACGGTCGGCGTTGCGCTTCACGGCCTCGTTTAGGCGCTTTGTAGGAACCTCGTAGAGTTCGGCCAAGTCGCTGTCGAGCATGACCTTTTGGCCGCGGATCAGGTAGATGCGGCGTTCGATCAGTTGCGCGGTTGAATCAGGGACGGCCATCACAATCAGGGTGCCTGGACAGTATCGAAAGCCTCATGATTTCATCCGGGAGTGGGGAATTGGCTATTCCGACCTCAGAGCCGGCAGTAGCGGCGAGTGCAGCGCGGCGCGGGTGGCGGCGAGCGATGCGCAGATGCCGGTAGCCAGCACGGCGGCCAGCAGCAAGCCCAGCGATGCGATGGGGAGTTGGCCGCCGCGCAATGCTACCGCCGGCGCAATTGCGAGCAGGGCGCACACCGTGCCGGTGGCCAAGCCGAGCAGCAACAGGAGCAGGTTCTCGGCGAGCACGATCGCGGCCAGATGCGACGGGCGGTATCCGACGGCGCGGAGCAGCGCCAACTCGCGGCGGCGCTCCAGTACGTTGCGCAATAGGATGGCCGCCAGACCTACGGTGCCCAATACCAGGCCCAGCGCTCCCAGGCTGCGGAAGGTGGAGAGATAAGTGTTCTCGACTTTGTGGAAACCGGCGAGGCGGGCTTGGGTGGATTGGATGTCGAATCCGTAGTCGGACAAGGCTTCTTCCAAAGTTCCGGTCACCTGCTGCGCACTTTGCGGCGGAACATCGAGGAGGAAGAAGCGATAGCCTTCGACGTCCGGAAAGAGGCGCAGGAAGTTTTTTTCGGAGATCAGTAATTCGCTCTGAAAGATGCTGTCCCGGAGGGCGGCGACGATGCGGAAGCGGGTCCCATTCAGGGTGAAGTCTTCACCGGGCTTGAGGTGCAAGACGTAGGTCATAGAGTTGGCGTCGGCGATAGCGGGGACTTCGCCGCCGGGGAGCGGCTGGTCAAGTAAGAGCCACGGATTCGCGGTGTGGGGAACCGAATCCTGGAATGCGAAATGGGTGGTGCGCAGGAACGCGGCGGGCGAAGCGAGGATGCGCGGATTGCGCGGCTGGTAGAGATTCAGGCAGCTTGTGTCGTCGCCGGGGCGCAGGCGGAAGGGAATGAAATGGACGGCATCGAGCGGCGGGATGTTGAGGGCTTCACGGCCGGCGGCGGTGTTGGGATCGTGGATGAGCGGCAGGACGGACTCGGCCATCAGGGGGTAGCCGCCCGTGCCGGCGGAGTCGCCGGTCTGGCGGAAGGCGTCCACCGATACGATCAGGAATGTAGCGCAAGCGATCTGCGCGATGCACAGGATGCTGCGGCCGGGGCGGTAGGCGGCACTGCGGAGGGCCAGGGTGAATAGGCCGCCGATGGACGCCGATGAACGCCGATGGAGGGCCGCGGATTGGAAGCTAAGGGCGGCGATCAGCAGCAGGGCTCCGGCTCCGAAGAAGGAGGCGGTTTGATCTATAGTGCGGGCCATGCCCGCCGCGAGGGTGAACAGCGCGAGGCTGGAGGCGGCGATGCCGATGGATGTGGCGCGTTTGGGAGAGCGCGGCTTTTGTCCGCCTGCCAGCAAGCCGCGCGGTGTGACTGGCTCGAGTTTGCGGAGCGTCCAGGCGATGGTGGCCAAGCCCGTTGCGATTCCGGCTAGGGCGCCGGTCGCCAACGATGCGACGGAGGGATGGAGGCCGATCAGGTGGGTACCGACTGCGCCGATCCACCAGGTGCGCAGGCCGATCACGATGAGCTCGCCATAGGCCAGCGCGCCGGCCAATCCCAGTAGGGAGCCGGCCACGGCCAGGACTGCGCCTTCAAGCAGGAACAGGGCGCGAATTTTTGGGATGGAGAAGCCCAGGGCGCGTAGTACGCCGATTTCGTGCATGCGCTGCTCGACGCCCAGCTTAAAGAAGAGCCCGGTGAGCAGGAGGGCGGAGACCATCAGGAAGAAGCTGAAGTAGAGGAAGTATTCGCCGAAATCGGTTGCTCCTTGCGCGGCCGCGAGGCTGCGGGCTTTCACGGGCGTGACGGTGAGGCCCATTTGGGCGGGGTCGAGCGCGGCGCGGAGGGCATCGGCGAAGGCCGGCGATGGCGGCGAGATGCGGATGGAGGTCAGTTTGCCGAAGCGCGTGCCCCAGAGTTGCTGGGCTCGCGCCAGAGGGATGAAGGCTTTCGGGGTGGTGCGGTACTGCTTCCAATACTGCTCGTCGGCGGGGCGGACGCGGTGCAGGTCGATGGGGAAGGGCGGGTCCCAATCGTGGAGGCTGTTGGATTCGGTGATGCCCGGATATTCGGGGACGTAGTCGCGATCGGCTGCGGCGCCGGCGATGGGGACGATTTGCGCAAGGCGGAATTGGGCGGTCTCGGTGTGCAGGCGGCCATCGGACTGCCAGACGTAGTAGTCGAGGGAGACGGTGTCGCCGAGTTTGGCGTTGAGGTCGTGGGCGGCCCATTGATTGAGGACGATGTCAGGGAGGGGGCTACGAGGCCCCTGCAGGCTACGAGCCTGCCCCACTACTACCGAGTAGGGGATTTCGCGGCCGTTGTCGCGGATGGCGTTGGCGAGGTAGGCGAGCACTGGTTCGGCAGTGAGACCGAGGGATCTCGCGGTGGTGGTGGCGCGGTCGGCGAGGGCATCGGGGATGAAGGTAGTGTCGGTCTCCACCGCGGAATTTCGCAGCTTAATGCCAAGGTCTTCCAGAGTGACGAAGCTGAGATCGCGGGGCGGCGGTCCTGCCAAGAGTAGCGTGTTCACTTTGCCCACTTCGCCTAATTCCCGCTGCAATAGAGCCAGGGGGACATAGGCGGCGCGGACGTCGCCTTGTTGCGGATTCAGGGAGAACTCGCGCGGGGCGGCTGCGCCGAGAGTGAGGCGGATGGTCTTCCCAACATCTTCCTTGCGGCCATGCAGCGATTCGAGCGGAATGGCGGAAGGCTTCTCGACACGAATTAAGAGCGCATCGCCGGGCTTCGCGTCAAGCTCGCGAGCCAGGGCGGCGCTCAGGTGCGCCGCTCCAAACAGGTTGTCGCAACCGTAGATTTCGACGCCCAGGGCACGCCGCCCGCTCGCCTGATGGACGACCATTCCGTTAATCGCGACGATGGGGGTGGCGTGTCCGAACGACGCGGCGAGATCCTGGCGGAAAAAGCCGTTGCGGGCGACGACGTAATCGGTATCGCCGAGGCGCGCCAGCACCAGGTCGCGCAGGCTGGCGCGCACGGAATCGCCCACCAGCAGCGCGCCTCCCAACACGGCGGCCGCGGTGGAGACGCCCAGCAGCACGGCCAGGTTCGTGCGCCAGAACCAAGCCAGATTACGCGCCAGCAGGGTGGAGATTCGCATTTCGCAATTCGTACCGGATGGGGAACCGGGCGGCCAGTTCGGCGCTGTGCGTGACCACGATGAGGATGGTGTCTTGCCGCTGGTGCAGTTCGAGCAGGAGCGAGGCCACGACATCGGCGGAGGCTTGATCGAGATTGCCGGTGGGCTCGTCGCACAGCAGCAGCAGAGGCTTGCAGATGAGGGCGCGCGCCAGGGCCACGCGCTGCTTCTCGCCGCCGGAAAGCTCGGAGGGGCGATGATCGAGGCGATCGGCAAGGCCAACTTGCGTGAGGAGGCCGCGCGCGCGATCGGCGGCTTGGGGGGCGTGGTTCGATACCAGCGTGGGCACCAGGACATTTTCAAGCACGGAACATTGGGGCAGAAGACAGTGGTCCTGAAAGATGAAGCCGATGGACTGGTTGCGGAAGGCGGCGAGATCCTTTTCGGAGAGCGTGAAGGGATTGCGCCCGTCGAGCGTTAGCGTGCCGGAGGTGGGTTGTTCCAGGCCGCCGAGGATATAGAGCAGGGTACTCTTGCCGGCGCCGGAAGGGCCCATGATGGCGGCCGCGCCGCCGCGCTCGATGGTGAAGGAAACTCCGGAGAGGATGGGGAGCGGCCCGCGGGGCGTCGGATATGTTTTGGCGATTTGAGAGACGTCCAGCATTAGCGCCGAACCATCGACTGAGCCATGGACTATTGTCGCATGGGCTAGCTTTCAGTCACGTCAGGGAGGCCATTGGGGCACACCGAAATCTCACCGAGCACCTCGCGGGGAATATCGCGCCAAGTGCCGGTAGCGTTCCAGGTCGGCGATGGTGCTGGAAATGGAGCGCTGGAGGCGAGTCTGAGTGAGGTAGATGCGGTGCAGGGCGAGGGCATATTCGCCGGTGGGCACGGCGGGGTCGTGGATGCGGGCCTCGGCGCGGTCGATGAGATTACCGATAAGATGTCCATCTGCATGGCGAATGGGTGCGTTAGTTTTTGGATTGTTGATCCAAAACGCAAACGCGTGTCCGTGACGGAGGGGGACGTGACGAAACATTACGGCGTGGTGGCGTCTATATCGTGTTTGTTGCCGGCAGAGGAGGTGCGTGTCGGAGAGATTTTCGGGTGTTGAAGCCGGCTAAAAGCCGGCTGCGGGCAGAATTGCCCGCCCTCCAAATCAGGTTGCGGCGCACCTTCTCACCCGCGCCGCCTTCGAAGAGGACGTTATCGGGCACCACCATTCCCGCGCGGCCGTCGATCTTCAGGAGGGTGTAAATGTGCGGGACGAAATTGAGCTGCTTGTTGCTGGTGGAGATCCAGAAATCCTCGCGGAGTGGAACAGCCTTGTCATCGATTGTGTGAGATATACGGCCCGTCAATGCGCTCAGGATTTTGCAGTTGGAAGAGCGCATGTGGGCTGAGCCTTCTTATTTGGCTGCGTCAACCATCTCTCCAGCCCTTTTCCACAACGTCTGGTTTACTTCATCGCAGAACCGGGTTTGATCGCCGGGGGTCGTCCCACTCGATTTACTGTGTCCCGACTCCAAAGTCAAAAATGTCTACTGCGCCTGCCGCGCCTGCCCCGTAAGCGCCCACAATACCCGACGACGCGAGAAAGCAGTACTCTCCCTCCTGTAGCGGAGCATTGGGTGTCACCTTGTACAAGCCGCTGCGCAAACGTTCCGACTTGAACGAGACCATTGATTTCTCGTTGGTTCCAGAGGATGCCCCCCACATGCTGAACTGCCCAATGATCGTCGTCCGGTTGGATTTGGCAACGTCAAGCCGGATCAAGGCGAATTGATTCGAGTTCGAAAGGTTGCCGACGCCGAAATAACTTCTGCCCAAGCCCACGGACTTGTCCTCGAAATAAAAATAGAACACTGCGCTAGCGTCCGCCGTCTGAATCCCGGCGTGCGGACCGGGCAAGATGGCTTTAGTCTTCATTTTCGTGGCGCCGTACGTCAGCGCGGACGTGAATATTCCACCGGTCTTCGATCCCTGGTAAGCGGCGCGCTCTAATACCACCATGGTAGGCTTTCCTTCCCGATCCCTTGTGTATAGCCAAATGCCAGAGTCGTGTGGCACAAGCGGGTTGTTCGGGTCGCCCATTGCCTCTGAACCGCCCGACGGCGTCGCTCCCGAAGCCGACCGGCGGACGGGCGAAACCTTCCTCACCATAGCTGCAAGCACCGTTTCAGACACACCCTCCCGCTTGAGCTTCAACAAATCGTCCGGGTCTATCGAATACTTCCCCGGTTGGCTTTCAACCATGCTAACAACAAGCTCCTCGCCTAGTCCCGACTTGACCATTTTCACAATGGCCTCGTTAGTCAACACTTCCTGCGCGCTACTCACTACTCTTGGAATCTTGATCGACGTGACCACACTTCCATCCGATGGACTTGACAATAAAATCTCAAACCCATTTTGCCACTCGTACAAACTTGCACCCTTTTGCTGCGCCCACCCTTTAATTGGTAGCCCTAAACACTTAACCACCTCTTCTTGGGATTCACCGATATGAATCGAATTAGCACACGTTCCAGCGACACTTGGACGGCTAATTTCCTGTGCGATGAGAGCACCTGTAGCCAGGGCAGTCAGTGCGATCTGCCTGACAACTGTCGTCGATTTCATTCTGCTGAGTACCCTTCCCGGAGGTTGACGAACATCAGGCCCCGCCCACCTCCGGTGCGAATCGTCATTGTAGACCCAATCCCTCTCGTGTCTGCCGCACGTAAGAATCTAACAAGGCGACACATGACCTCAACTCACGGATAGATAGGAAGTTGTGTCCGCTGAAGAAGAAAAGAACAACAGGGTTAACTATGGTTGATTGTAAACCAACGTTAACTCGAAACGCCAGCTTTTTCGAGAATCTCCTTTCGGTTTGGGAACGGCCCGCGTGGGTAAATCTCCTCTGTGTTGAGCCGCCGCTTCGAACTTTAGGTTCCTCATAGTCGGCCACTTTGCACTTGGTTCCATGCTACTTCTGCTTATCTAGCCACGCGGAGTACTCTTCTCTATCTTTTAGACCTGATCAATCTTCGGGCTTCGTCTTCATGTACTTCAGATTTTCAAACATCTCCTCTTTTACATCTGGATCATTTTCATTCGTCTGGATCTGGATCGTCTACCCATGGTCTTGATGGCATTCCCGGCGCGCCAGCTCTCCGTCCCGCGGACACGGAAGCGCCCCTGCCCGCACCAGCCACGATTCTAAGAGCAAAGGAGGTGCAGCGCGTGCCCAGTGGTCGAGAAAAGGGCAGCGGCGGCGCTGCTACCGCCTCTGACCTCGAACCGCTGACCATCAAGGGCCGCATGGCAACCGATGGCGTGGACCTTACCGCGGCGGAAAAAAAGCTCCTTCAAGACCAGGACTGGACCACCGAAGACGAGGCCGACGCGGTCATAGCCGGACGGATCTACCGCCGAGAAGCAGGCCGCGCCAAGCCCCTCGGGAATATCTGAGAGATCGTGGCATCACGGTGGACCGTTGAGATCGCATCCACCGCCGGCGCCAGTCTCGAACAGCTCTTGAACGATTATGGCGAGGATGCGTACCGCGATGCGCTCCGGGACCTTATAGACTTGGAAGAACCCCAACGCCGGATGGAGCCGTCCACCTGCGCAAGACAAAGCCGACTATCGCATCTACTTGTCCCGCGCTCTCTATCGTGCGGTTTACCGCGTCTTGCCTGGCCTGCGGAAGGTGATCGTTTTTCGCGCCGGGCCGCGCGGCGGCGGAATCTACCGCGGATATGAGAAATGGCGATCGCCGCACTCCGTCGGTTCCAGGGGGTCTCAAGCCGGGACGTATCGCTCGAAGGGGATCTCACGGGAATCTTTTCGTATTTTCGCGACGTCGTAGGCGAGCTGCATGCGGAGGAGGTGGTTCATATCGGGCCCGAAGGCCTTTTCGATCCGAAGCGCCATTTCCGGCGTCAGGGCCGCCTTGCCGTGGAGCAGGTCGGAGAGGGTAGGCCGGCGGACCTTCAGAATCCGTGCTGCCTGCGTTACGTTCAGGCGCAGGGATTCGACGATTTCGGTTCTGATCAGGTCACCCGGGTGGGGCGGATTCTCCATGGGCATTGCAGGTCTCCTAGTGATAGTCGATCAGGTCAATGTCGGTGGCGGTGTTCGTTTCCGGGCCATAACGGAAAATCAGTCGCCAGTTTCCTGTTACAGTCAGGCTCCAGAATTCCCCTAGTTCGCCTTTCAACGGGTGTAGTTTCCATCCGGGAAACCGACCCCACTTGGTCCAAGGTCTCGGCTGTTTCGAGCGCGAGGAGGAACTTTCGCAGCTTGCCGGCTATTGCGGCAGGCACGCCTTTGGCGTTATCGTCTTCATAGAGTTGCCGCAGTCCTTTATGGCTCCTGCCAAGGCGCATTCGGCTCCTGCACGGTTCATCATGTACGGTTATACCGTACATGTCAAGGGATGTTGCGGCCACCGAATATCATGAAGCCGGTGTCGGCATGAGTGCCGACACGGCACGCAGAGTGCGTGCGCCACGTGGATTATCGCTGTAATTCGTCGGGTCGATAATTTAGTGCGAGGTTTTTGATGGATTAGTTGTGGCGATGGCTTCGTAGACTTCCAGGGCGCGGGCGGCCATGCGGGCGGCGCTGTAATGCTCGCGGACACCGGCCACGCCGGCCTTTCCTAGCTGCTCCAGGAGAGCTGGGTTTTTCCAGAGCGAGTAAATGCCCTGCGCCAGTGCGGCGGGGTCGTCCGGTTCGACCAGGATGCCGCCACCGGTCTTCCCCACGATTTCGGTGAGACCGCCACGGCGCGGCTCGACCACGGGCACGCCGTTGGCCATGGCTTCCAGCAGGAACATGCCTTTGGGCTCGTCGTAGGTGGCGGGGACAGACAGCACGTCGAGGTTGCGCAGAAAATCGATTTTGTGCGGACGGTCGAGCACGCCGCGATAGCGGAACTCATGATCCAGGCCGGCGGCCTTGATGCGCCGCTCGATGCCGTGCAGATAAGTGCGATGCTCGGGCGCCAGATAGCCGGCGACTTCCAGGGTGCTGCCGCCGAAATCGGTTTCACGGCGCAGCTTGACGTAGGCGTCGGCGAGCAGGTGCAGACCCTTCTCCGGGGCGACGCGCGCGAAGTATCCCACGGTGAAGCAATTGCTGTGCAGGCGCAGGGTGGCGTCGTACCCCTTCAGATTGACGCCCAGCGGCACGGCGTGCATCTTGCTTTCGGGGATGCCCAGGTAGCGGCACATATAGCGCGCATAATATTCACTGACGGCGGCGAAGCCGTCCACGTGTGCGATGTTGGCGCGGATCAGGTCGAGCGACTGGGTGCGGTAGGGTTCCGGAAGCTGGCTGAGGAACAGGTCCTCGCCCTGCAGGGTGCAGCAGATGGGGCGGCCGACCGCCTCGCGGATGGGTTGCGCCAAGCCAATGAGCAGGGAATTCGGCAGGGTGACGATATCGGGCGGCGGCTCGGTGCGCAGCCAGGCGGCGAGTTTGTGGATCTCTTTGCGCTGACGGCCGTCTTCGCCGCGGAGCATGGAAACGGTCATCTCACCGAGCAGGCGCGGGTTCACGGGAATCGAGCGGCGCGCGGCGAGCTTGAGCGCCCATTCGGAATCCCAGAGCTTGTCGAGCAGCCAGGGCGTGTTGCGGAACAGACCGGAGTGTTGTTCCAGATAGACGCTGATGCCTCCGAAGAAGACTTTATGGGCGGCCACGTTGGTCTCGTCGGTAAGGGTGGGGGTGTAGATGGGCAGCAGGACGATGTCGTGGCCCTGGCTCTTCAACTCGGCGGCTAGGGCGTTGTCGCGGATACAGCTTCCGCAGTACATTTGGGCGGCGCCGGCGGTGAAGGCCAGGATTTTCATAGGGGCGTTATACGGCGCACTGGAAGGCGCGGCGGGCGTAGAGATGGTCGAACAGATTGCCTTCGTGGGGCTGATCCCAACTGATGCGTTGCGTGGGAATCGCGCCCAGGTTGAGGCGGCCTACGTCGGGGGAGGCGAGCAGCCGCGCGATCAGCTTGCGGTCATGCGTGATGGCCGTGACGACCAGGCTGGGACCCAGGGCGCGCGGGATGGCGTCCTGAGTGACCGGCACCACACTGGCGAACGGGAACAGGAATTCGCGGTTGGCCAGAGGATGCGCGGGTGAATCGCAAAGTACGATGGTCGGCAGCAGATACTTACAACCTTGGAAGGTTACCAGGCGTGGGCTTTGCCGATAATCCCGCGCGCCTTCCAACTCTTCGTCGATGGTCTGGGAGATGCGCTCGGCCAGGGCGGCGTTGGCGAAGGGGGCGATCTGGGCCTGTTCGTCGTCTTCGCCGCGCGGTTCGACGGCGGCCAGGCGCGCGGCCAGCGCCTCGGCGATTTCGGGCGCGTGCGAGGGCACCCATACGCCGGACGCATTGATGCAGGAGCGGCCGGAGTTCTCGAGGATGGAGGAAACCATCACATCAAGGTATTGTTCCCAGTCGGCAATGCAATCTTCGCCGATCACGATTTTGCTGTAGCCGGGGCCGTGTACCTCGATGCGCGGATCGCCCTGCCAGGGCCTGGTGGACGAGACATCGCCGAACACCATGCCGCGGCCGCAGCGGCGCAAGATCTCGGCCGCGCCGGCGTGATCGGCGGGATAGTAGCCGAAGACTTCCGGCGGCGCGCCCGCGTGGATGAGGGCCTGGATGATGCGGTATGGTGTCCAAGGTTCGGCGGCGCCGGGCTTGAGGACGAGCGGGGTTTTCAGCGCGAATGCCGGCGCCCACAGCGAATGCACGCCGGGCGAATTGCTGGGCAGCACCACGCCGAGCGACTCGCCGCGCGGGAAGTAGCTCAAGCCTTCGGCGTGGCCCGTGTCGAGCACTTGCAAATCCAGGTTGCGGGTGAGTCCGTTGACGACCGCTTCCATCTCCGCCAGGACGGTGCGGATCTTGTGCATGTTGCGGCGGACCATCACATGAGGCAGGCCGGTGGTGGCGGAGACCTGGCGGACGTAATCGTCGGGCGATTGGGCGGTGTCGCCGAGGGGCAGCGGGGAGGCAGCGAAGAGATCGGCGGCGCGGGTACACATGCGGAACAGTTCCTGGGTGGTGAATCCGGCCAGGAGGGCGCGGGGCATGTGCGGGTCGAGCAGATCGCGGCGGATCAGGCCGACGTTGGCCTGGCTGATTTCGACGAACGGCTGGCCAGTGCGGTAGTGGGGCGTGCGCACGGTATCGAGGCTGCGGTAGGGGCGGCCGCGGCGCAGGAGCGGGATGTGCACGGGCTGGTGCATTTAGTAGACGCCTTCGACCACGGTCTTCTGGAACCGGGAAAACGGGCGGACGTTGCGCACTCCGTCCCAGGGGTACTCTGCATATGACGGCTCACGCTCGGCCTCGTCCCGTTCTAAAAAGCGGGGCATGAAGAATTCTCGGGTGAGGGTGGTGAGGCGGACGCGGCCGGTTTCGCCGTAGCCGACCACGCGGGCGGGATTGTCGGGGTCGACGACTTCGATCATGGCGCGAGGGGCAGGCGGGTAATAGATGATGGCGTAGTTGTCTTGGGCGAGGCGGGGTTTGTGGACCGCCAGTCCCATTAGGGTGTTGCCATAGGTGGGCGCGAAGTAGACGCCGTCGAGCAACTCTTCGACGGCGAAGCGATGGAACTGCGGGGTCATTTCGGTGCCGCCGCAGAACACGCCGCGGATACCCATCTTCTTCAGCGAGACCTTTTCGCAGAGGGCTTCGAGCAGCTTGGGCGTGGTGAACATGCAGTGGATATTATCGTGCGCGCGGAGCAGCGTGAGGCCTTGCTCGACGACGTGCTGCTTGTAGGCCTCGGCCTCGTCGATTTTGCCGCGCTTGATGAGCTTGACGACCCAGCGGGGATCGAGATCGGTCATGAAGCAGATGCCGCCACGGAACTGGGCGAGGTGCTCGACGGCCAGGCGGAGGCGGCGCGGGCCGCTGGGGCCGAGCATGAGCCAGTCGGAGCCGGGGGGGAAGGCTTCGCCGGGGAGGGTGTCGCTGAAGGCTTCGTAATCGATGCGGAAATCGTCGATCGAGATGCGCGACTTGGGGACGCCGGTGCTGCCGCCGGTTTCGAAGACATAGACGGGGCGGCCGGCGTAGGCTTTGGGGACCCAACGGCGGACGGGACCGCCGCGCAGCCACTCGTCCTGGAAGAAAACGAAGCGGTCCAGGCCGTCGTAGGCCCGGATTTCGGTGCGGGGATCCCAGTCGAGATGTGCCGCGTAGTCCAGCCAGAAGGGGCAGCCGGTTTCGGGATTGAAATGCCACTGGACGATTTCGCGGGTCCAGGCGTCCAGGGCGGCGCGCGCGGCTTGGGTTTTGGCGGGGAGGCCGGTTTCGATGAGAGTATCCACGGTTTCTTTAGTTTAGTATGACGGGTGCGGCGGGCGGAGGTGAGGGAGGCGCCTGGGCCAGCCGAAGCTCGTAATCGAGTTGAAGCAGCCAGCCCAAATGCGATGAAATCCAGGAGGGAAGCGGCCTACGAGGCCGCCGCAGGCTGCGAGCCTGCCCCACTGATGCTATCCTTACGCGATGACCACCGAAGCCACGCCGCAGCTCAAACGCGCGCTGGGCGCTTGGGACTTAACCTTCCTCTCCGTGGTGGCGATTGCGAACCTCAATCTGGTGCCGGTGATCGCGGCCAGCGGACCCATCACGGTGTGGCTCTGGCTGGCGGCTCTGGTCTTCTTTCTGCTGCCGCAAGGGATCACGGTCATTGAGCTGGCGCATCGTCACCCGGCCGAGGGCGGACTGTATGTCTGGACCAAAGACGCCTTCGGCGATTTCCATGGATTCATGTGCGGCTGGGCCTATTGGACCACCAACATGTTTTACCTGCCCACGCTGCTCTTCTACCTGGGCGGGATTCTGGCGTATGCGGGTCCGCAGAGCGTCGCCGGCCTGGCCGAGAACCGCGTCTTTTTCTTCCTGCTCACCGTGGGACTGCTGTGGCTCACGGCGCTACTCAACATCCGCGGCCTGGGCGTGGGCAAATGGGTAAACAACTTGGGCGGCCTGGCTTACCTGATCGGCGCGGTGGTGCTGGTTGGGCTGGGCATCGCGGTGGTGTGGCGGCACGGCGTGGCGCTGCCCGCCTCCAGCTTCGCCATCCGCGGCCTGGATTGGAGCATCATGTCTTCGTTCGGCGTCATCTGCTTCGGGCTGGTGGGCCTGGAGCTGGGCCCGGTAATGGGCGACGAGATTCGCGATCCGGAGCGCAGTGTGCCGCGCGGCACATTGTGGGGCGGCATTCTGGCCGGCTTGATCTACGTGACGGCCACGTTGGCGCTGCTGTTGGCGGTCCCGCAGCATGAGGTGAAGGTCATTCAGGGCGTGCTGCAGGCGGTGGACAAAATGACCGCCATGGGCGTGGGCGCGCGCTGGATGTTGACCGCGCTCGCGGTGGTGCTGGCCATTGGTATCGCCGGCGCGAGTTCCGCGTGGCTGGGCGGATCGGCGCGCATCCTGTTCGTCTCCGGCATCGACCGGTATATGCCGAAGGCCATGGGAAAGGTGCATCCGAAGTTCGCCACGCCGCATATCGCCATACTGGCCATGACGGTCCTTTCGTCGCTGCTGGTGAGCATGAGCTTTATCGGCGCGACGGTAAAAGAGGCCTACGTGACCTTGCTGGACCTGGCCGTGTTGCTGCAGATGATCTCGTATCTTTATCTTTTTGCGACGCTGGCGAAGGTGGCTTTCTCGAAGACGGCCGGCGACGGGTTTTACGGCAAGGCGTGGCTGCGATTCGCGGCCGTCGGCGGGCTGGCGGCGACCGTGGTGGGCGGGGCGGTGGCGTTTGTGCCTCCGCGGCAGGTGGATTCGGTCTGGCGCTTCGAGCTGAAGATGGTCGGGAATTGCGCCGTGTTCCTGGGGCTGGCGGCGGCCCTGTTCTGGTATTACTCGCGGCGGCGCACGGACTGATCCGCGCGGGATAATTGCTGTATGGCTATCGCGTCGATCAACCCAGCCACCGGCGAGACACTGCGCGTTTTCGAGCCGCTTTCGTCCGCAGCGGTGGAAGAGAAGCTGGCGCGCGCTTTCGCGACGTTCCAGAACTACCGCAAGACTTCCTTCGCGCAGCGCGCTGAATGGCTGAACAACGCCGCCCGCATCTTGGATGAAGGCAAGCGGGACTATGGCCGCACGATGACCGTGGAGATGGGCAAGACGCTGAAATCCGCGGTCGCCGAGGCGGAGAAGTGTGCCTGGGCGTGCCGCTACTACGCGGAAAATGGCGAGCGGCACCTGGCGGACGAAGCCATCTCGACGAACGCCTCGCGCAGCTTCGTGCGTTATCAGCCGATCGGGTGCGTGCTGGCGGTGATGCCTTGGAATTTTCCGTTCTGGCAGGTGTTCCGATTCGCTGCGCCGGCGCTGATGGCGGGCAATACCGGACTGCTGAAGCATTCGTCGAATGTGCCGCAGTGCGCGCTGGCGATCGAGGATATTTTGCGGCGCGCGGGCTTTCCGGAGGGCGCATTCCAGACGTTGCT
>Ga0187867_10002807_pt1 | contig 14271 bp, 11 predicted proteins | sample June2016WEW_13_1_FD_132976 | JGI IMG/M metagenome (GOLD analysis project Ga0187867, IMG submission 132976) | Peatland microbial communities from SPRUCE experiment site at the Marcell Experimental Forest, Minnesota, USA - June2016WEW_13_10 | ecosystem: Environmental > Terrestrial > Soil >... | reverse complement strand
CACCACGACAAGGCCCGACAAGCCAGCAGAATGATGAGTCTCGAGAACGAACAGGACAAGCAGCACCGAGAACATCTGGGTCGCGATTCTCGCCGCGAGCGTGGAGGCGAGCAGCTGAGTGAATCCCCGCACCTCGAAAAGCGCGCGGTAGCTGGTGTCTTCTATATCTCCTGCGGCCTCGGTCACTTGAATCGCTTCCAGGTTACCGAGTTCCGTCGGCTACTCGTTCGCTTTCTAACAACTGGCCTTTACTTGCTTGGCTTCACTCTTCACTCCGGGCATCGCCCACGCACGATGCCCGGATCTGGAGCCGGCGCGAGGCGACTCTCGACTTCGCACCTTCGTCGTTCGATGCTCCACCAGCGCGTTGGCATACCGTGAGTCCTGCCTCGCTCGCGAGCGCGATGGACGAGTTGCGGGACAACCGTCTCGCCGTTTGGCAACTCGCCGCCCCCGTGGATGGCCCTTCTCGTTGCCGTCATCACCGGCGACGCGGGCTTCGTGTAGGTCAACTCCTCGGCTGCGCGGGTGGCGGTCCTATCCGTCTTGAGTGGATTGCCTTGGCCCGGTTCTTCTCCACCCTCACCCCGGCCTTCACCATCCCGAGGCGGTCGGTGCTCGGCAGAGGACGACTCCGAACTGGGTCCGGGTCATGGCCTCTTGTCGTCGCTCACAGTCGCCTACCTATGCTTCCTGGCCGTCGTGATAGGACCAGCCATTTTCACGCTTGCCAACCCCGGGATCTCTCCCATTGTCGCCTACACGTCTCCGCGACCTCCGACCCGGCTGCTGCAGTCCGTCACCTTCCGGGGTCGCCTGATAGCAAGTGACGGATAAGGCAATGCGCGGGCCTGCGGGAAATACGGTCCGTGGGGTTAGGGCGAACTCTAGGGGAAAGAACAGGGCCAATGACCTGGTACGCGGACTTTGAACTGGTGCCTCATTTCACAGCGCCGGCGAGCATGCCGCGGACGAAATGGCGCTGGAAGGCCAAAAAGACGATCAAGGGAACGATGATTGAAACCATCGATCCTGTCGAGATGATCCAGAAGTTATTGGCGAGGGTGCGTTCCTGGTCGTAGAGAAAGAGCGTTAGGGGCACATGCGGGTCACCGCCGAGAAACACCAATGCCACTAACAGGTCGTTCCAGACCCATATGAATTGGAAAATGGCCAACGACGCCGCGGCTGCTATGCCTAGTGGAATCACCACTCGCCTGAACAGGGTCCACTCGCCTGCTCCGTCGATACGGCCCGCCTCGATCAAGGCCGTGGGTATGCCCGTGTAGAAGTTGCGCATCAAAAAGATGCCGAAAGGCAGCCCGAAGGCAACGTGGAATATGACCACGCCGCTTATCGTCCCGAAAGGGTTCCAGCCGAAGGCCGAGCCCATGTCTCTGTAAAGCGAGGCAACCGGTATAAGCGCCACCTGCAAGGGCACAACCATCAGGCCCACGATCGTCAGAAACACTATGTTGCGGCCCTTCCATCTACCGAACACGATGGAGTAAGCGGTGAGACTGGCGATTAGAGTGACGAGGAGCGTAGCGGGGATGCTGATCTCGAGCGAGGTTCTGAGCGAATCGAGCACGCTCCCAGGCGCTAGCCCCGAGGGGACACCTCCACCCAGCGCAGTAGAGGAGCCCCCGCTGAAGAGCTCCTTGTAGTTCTGGAGTGTGAGCTGGGAGGGGACAGTGAACACTTTCCACCACCCGGATATCTCGAAAAGTCCCGCCGGGCGGAACGAGATGATCAACATTGACAGGCTCGGCACGAGCCAGAACAGCGCAATCCCGCCCAGTACGACGTTGACGACGAGGCGTGATGGTCGGAAACGCTTGAAGAACGGTCTCGCCTTCCGAGGGCTTGGCGCGTCCGCGACGACAGGCGGCGTTGTGGCGGGAAGAGCGGTAGCCGTCATTTGCCGCTGATCCTCTTCAAGTTGAACAGCATCGCCGGCACGACGAGTAGGAACAATATGACGGCAAGGGCGCTCGCGAGGCCCGTATGGACCCCTCCCCCGAAGCCGTAGTAGTAGATATCGGAGGCGAGCGTGCTGGATTGACCCCCGGGTTGAGATGTATCGACGCCCATATTGACGACGATGTCAAAGATCTTCAGCACGTTGATGACCATGGTCACGAGCACGACGGTCAGCACCGGAGCCAGCATCGGTATCGTGACGCGCCGGAAGGACTGCCACTCCGTGGCACCGTCGACGTGGGCCGCCTCGAGTACCTCGCGGTCGAGGGCCGCCAGACCGGCGGCCACTATGACCATTGTGAAGCCCGCCCAGATCCACAAGTAGGCCAAGATCATCGAGATGTCAATGAGCGGTACGCTCAACAGCGCCTGGGCCGTCTGGCTCAGGTTGCTTGTGGGACTCAATGATTGTGGCCCGAGCCAGAAGGTACCGGAAAAGCCAGGCGTGAAGTTGGACGCCAGAATCTGGACGCGGAATCGGCCAGTGCCGACATTGGGGAAACTGAATTGTCCAAAGGCATTGGTGGTCGCGCTCGCGACTGTGCTGCCGTTACTGCGGACCAGAGCAAGATTCAGGTTTGGAAACCCTTCCTCACCGGGGAGTACCCCCGATATGTTGGACGGGTTCGAGATCGAGAAGTCCCGCCATACCAAGCCGCTGACAGCGCCCCCGACCGGAACCGGCAAACGGGCCTGGCGAGCGCCCAGCACTGTGAGCGTGTCGGGATTGACACCGGTCAGACCCATCTTCACGGTCCCGCCGGCTCGGAACGTCGCTGTGCTCTCGAGAGTCCCTTTCGGACCAGCGGCGACCCCGCTCGTGGCGAGCGACGCTGCCGTTTGGCCCGCCGAGAGCGGGTAAGCACCAGGCGGGTGGAACCAGTCGTCCACGGTCTGGACGATGGCGTTCACGACCCCAACCTGGGGATTCAACTCAAATATCTGTGTGAAGACCAGCGACGAGGCTGTGACGCTGAAGACGATTGGCAGGAAGATGACAATTTTGAAGGCTGTTGCCCAGCGAATGTGTTCGGAGAGAACTGCGAATACCAGCCCCAACACTGTCACGATGACGGGGAAGACCAGAACCCAGATGACGTTGTTGCGAAAGGCGATCAGGGTGTCAGCCGTCGTGAACAACGACTTGTAGTTGGACAACCCGACTGCCTTGGTTGCAGTCCCGTTCAAGAAACTGTAGCGAACCGTCGCGATAGCAGGCCAGACAACGATCGCCAGAAGCAAGATGACACCCGGGATCAAGAAAACGAGCGATTGCAGGTGGTGCGGCCCCTGGCGCCGCCTGATTCGCCCGGCAGGGCCACGTTGTCGGCCAACGGCTACTACTACCATCTCACTAGCCTCCCGGTCCTGCTACAGGCCAGGGCACGCCCGTTTGTACCCGGGCGTGCCCTGGTCGGTTTCACTCGAGCCGCCCTTTCCTAGTGGCCTAGAGCCGCCGTTGCCTGAGCCTGCATCGTCTTTTCGATCGAGGCGATGTTGCTCGCGGTCGGGTTCTTGACGAAGTCGAGCATGTCCTGCCACAGGCTCGGCTCCCAGCTGCCCTGCAAGTCGTCCAAGCTGAAGACGAAGCTCGTGGCGTGCTGCAGCTCCGATGCGTCAGCCCTCGTCACCGGGTCGGGGTAGCTGCTCAGGGGGACCAGCTTGTTCGGAGAAGCGAAACCTCCGAGGTGTGCCCAAATTTCACCAGCCTCGGGGCTGCCGAGGTATTTGACCAGCGCTCTGGACGCCGCATTGGACTTGAGCAGCATCGCCACGTCCCCGGAGCCCTGGATCGCCGAGTTGTTCATCTGGTCGGCTACCGGAGCGGGGAAGGGAAAGAAGTCGTAGCAAGGCGTGTCGGCCGGGTTGGCGGTACACTTCTTGCCGCCGGCGCCAGTCGTACCAGCGGCGTAGTTGGCTGAGTTACCGAGGATCTCGTTGACGACGAAGTCGGCCTCGATCACCATCGCCGCCTGAGGCAGCGTCGTCCCTGGCTTGGGGAACACCTTGTCGACGCAATCGGGGTAGGCGTTGGCGAGGGTTCCCTTGGTGCCGCCGAGGAGGTACGAGGGCTGTCCGACCAGCTCGGCCAATGTGTCGAAAGCCTTTGTCACCGTCGAGCTCTCCCACGAGATGGTGTGGGCGGCGAGCGCGTCGTAGCTGGCTGCCCCAGCAACCTTCAGGTACAGGTTCTGCCATAGGTCAGCCACCGGCCAACCGACGCCGGTGCAAATGGAGAACGGGGTGACCCCTGCCCTCTTCAACGTCGCCGCGTCCGCGAGCAGCTGTTGCCAGGTGCTGGGCGGAGTCTTGAGGCCCGCCATGGCGAACTCGGCGGGGTTATACCAGATGGTGTTCTTGTTGGCGCCCTTGAACCAGACACCGTAGAGCTTGCCGTTGTAGGTGACGAGGTTGTTCCACGCCGAGCCGTAGTCGGAGGCCTCGCTGCCGATAACGGGGGCGAGCGGCTTGATGGCGCCCTTCTTCGCCAAGCCGACCAGCGTGCCGGGGTCAGGCACGAGCGCTACGTCGGGGGGCGCTCCACCGGCGACGGCGGCGTCGATCGCGGTGTCCATGTTGCTTCCCTTACTGCTGTAGATGACATTGACCCCGGTCTCCGCCTCGAATGGCGCCAGCACAGCCTCGAAGGCATCCTGCTCGGACGTAGTCCACTCGGCCCAGAGCGAAACAGAGCCCCCAATGTGTGTCAGGGCCGGGCTGGCCGTTGAAGCGCCAGCTGGCACCAGGCTTGCTGCCATGACCAACAGTCCGGCCACGCTGGCCACCGAAACCAGCTTGTGCCTCCTCGACGCGAGAAAGATCCTCCGCGCTTGAGACATGTCGTTTCCTCCCTTCCTAAGTGTGAGACTCATACTCCTGCCTCTCCTTTCTCTTCTGCCTAACGAACTGCCGGATTACCCGACACCGGGCCGTTCGAATCACCAGCGGTCGTAGGCAGTCCGGCCGTCGGCAACTCGCGGCACTGGTGCGAGTGATGGCTTTGTCCGAGCGGTCGTGCCGCGAATCTTCGAGCGAGTGGGCACACCCGTTTGCCCCACGCTTTCGGCAAGACCGAAGGACTCATGAGTTTGGGTGGTGCGCGATCCGGCATCCCCAGCGCAAGCCGATGAGATGCAAGCACTGCGTTGTTGAGCGGTGGTATCGGCCGAGCGCCCAAGCGCCGAGGGCTCCGCGGCAAACTGAAGGTTTGCCGTGCCAAGCGGGCGCGGGGATCCATCTCGTCGGACTTCGAACGTGACGGCGCCCAGGGCCCCAGACCATCGGTGGCGAGCCGACACGTGTCGATGCCGCTGTGACGGCCAAGCCGCGCAACGGAATCGAGCTGGCTCCCGACAGGTGTCAACTGACGCCGCGAACAAGTTTGGGCAGACTGCAGGAGAACACTTCCCCGGGCTGTTACCTCTCTCACCGCACTGCTGGCCAAAGCCCCCCCCACCTCAGGCTGGCCGCCTGTGACGCAAAAATCTCTCGGGCACAGGTATAGCGCTACGTCGGACTCCGCACAAGGGTCGGCGAGAACTCGGTTGGCACGACACCGCGCCCCGAGCAAGCTACCCAAAGCACCGAGCAACAAACGCGAGCCTGGACCGGTCGGGCACCGGCCAGTGGGATCTGGAAACGGTCTCGCCATCTGCAAGTCGCCCTCGTCGACCCAGACCGCCGCCAACCGATGCGCACTAAGCGTCAGTTGTGCTGTCGTCGGGCGGATTGTGCCAGGACTCCAAGACGGAAGATCGGATGAAAAGGGCCCTCCGACCAGCTACTCTTAAGCCTTCACGAAACTTTGTTCTGGGAAGTCCCGGCGGGCAGACGCTCCACCGGGGGCGCTGGAGGTAGGGGGATGAAGTCGCTGACCAAAAAGATGCGCCTGTTGGCCATCGGCGCGGCTGCCGGTTTGGTCCTCGGGCTGGTCGGCACTGCCGCCGCTGTGACGGGCAACTCCCCGACCGCACCTTACAAAGCATGCTCGAACGCGAAGTCGGTGCTCTCGGTCGAGGTGAACGGCCAGTGTTCAGTGGGCACGGTCCTTGTGACGCTCGGAGGCAAAGGCGCGACCGGAGCCACAGGCAAGGCTGGTCCCGCCGGCAAGGTTGGTGCCGCTGGAATCCAAGGGCCTCCGGGCCCGGCCGGCACCAAGGGAACAAACGGCACGAGCGTGGTGACGAGCGCGGGAGTTCCCAGCGACTTCTGCACGAACAACGACACGGACATAGACCTCACCGACGGCGAGGTCTACACGTGCGAGGCGAACTGGTGGCAGGACACCGGCCAGAGCATCTCGGGGGCCCCAGGGACGAGCGGGTCGAGCGTGATCACGAGTGCTTCACTACCGAGTGGGTCGTGCACGAGTGGAGATACGGACATCGACCTTGCAAACGGGGAGGTCTACACCTGCACGGCGAGCTCCTGGGTGGACTCGGGCAAGAGCCTCATGGGACCTGCGGGCACGAACGGCACCAATGGGACCAACGGCACGAACGGGACGAACGGCACCAACGGGTCGAGCGTTCACACCAGTGCCGCTGCACCGAGCAATTCGTGCACGAGTGGTGATACGGACATCGACCTCAACAACGGGGAGGTCTACACCTGCACGGCGAGCGCCTGGGTGGACTCGGGCAAGAGCCTCATGGGACCCGCGGGCACCGATGGCAGAAACGGCACCGATGGCACGAACGGAACGAACGGCACCAACGGCACGAACGGAGCGAACGGGATCAGCGTCACTACGACTCAACTTCCCGTGGGCAACTCCAATTGTCCATACGGTGGTAGCGCACTGACGGGTGCAAATGGCACGACCTACGTCTGTGACACCGCACCCCCGGTCGAGGACGTCACGTGGAGTCCGACGATCGAAGGCGGCCTTGCAGACTCGACCACCGAGATCGAGGCGGGGTCGACACTCCAGTCACTCAGCGCGTCGCTAACCGGTGACCTGAGTTCGTGCACGGGTGGCTTCTTCGTCGGAATCAGCACCAACGGCATCTCCGGATTCCTCGCCAGCTGGTCCGAGCCGTCCGGGTCCGACTACTCGACCCCCTTTGCCGCCAACTCCGACATTGGCGCCTCATACAGCGAATCTGCGACCGACCCGCTCTATGTGAGCGCCAGCTGTGAAGACAGCGGCGACAACCCCCTCCCTTGGCCTTCGGGGGTGCAAGTCACGGTCACGGTCCAGTGGACGCACGCGATTCCAAGGCGCGCGATCAGCTGAGAACACAGCCAGATGCCAACGCGGGCTATCACCCGCTTGTAGCCCCTGGTCGAGTCGGTACCTCGGCCGCAGGCCGCTTGCCTCAGCCTGCGGTGCGCCGCATCGAACCTGGCGTCACGCCCAGCAGTTGGCGCATCTGACGGTTCATGGCCGCCTGGTCGAAGAACCCGCAAGCCGCCGCCACCTCCCCGAGGGGCACCTCGCTCGAGACGATACGGTGCACGGCCTCTTCAAGGCGCACGCGGACCAAGAGCTGGCGGGGGGAGAGGCCGAGCACGCGACGCATGCGACGCTCGAGTGTCGCGGGCGACATGTTGCCCGCGAGAGCAAGTTCGGCGAGGGCCAACGGCTCGGCGAAGTGCTCCCGGACATGTGCCACGACGGCCTCGAGCCCGTCCATCGACTGACCGTGGACCACGACATGCTCGTCGACGGAAACAGCCGCGATGGCGACTGGCCCCTCAGACCCAGTCGTCACCAATACTTTGTTGGTGACGTACCAACCGAGCGTGCCGTCAGGGCGCGTGATGAGCTCGAGCTGACGGCGTACGGGTCGTCCACTACTGCGCACCACAGCGTCCTGGGTCTCGTATGTTGCGGCGAGCTCGGGCGCGAACAGATCACCTGCCCGCTTTCCTAAGACCTCGCTCGGTGTTCGGCACCCGGCGCGATCGGCAAAGGCTTGGTTGACCGCGATATAGCGCCCGTCGTTGCCCTTGAGGCTGAAGATCACATGGGGAAGGCCCTCGAAGAGGGCGACGAGCGGCTCTACCTCGCTCGGTACGCCACTGTGCGGCATCTGCTAGGGCGTGACTTCCATCGTTCACAGTTTGGAGTGGATCGCGCCTTTTGGCAACAGCTCGGACCAAGACCGGGGCGCTTCACTGACATTATGAGCGGTACTTTCAAGAACGCTGACCCGGTTTCGGACGCGGAGCACTACGCGGAACTGCTCCTGCTTGAAGCAGGACGACTCGAGGGAGCAACTGACCGGCGCCGACGACGGCGCGTCGGTGCGATCATTGCCGACCAGGCGAGCCGGGAGTTTCTCATGGACCTGACCGATCAGGTATTGCGGATCGGTCCGCCCCGGAGGGCGGCTCGCCGCTTGAACGACCTCGTGGCCGAGCGCGGTATCCCGTCCTTCGCCGGCGAGATGGACCGGCTCGCACTTGTCTTGGGCGCGCGTCTCGCGCCGGTCGTCCCGCAGCTCGTCATGCCGCTCGTAACCTCTCGGCTGCGGCGCGAATTCGGCACCGTCGTGCTGCCGGCGAACCCGGCGCGGCTCGCGCGGCATGTCCGACGCCGCGCCGCAGAGCACATTCGGCTCAATGTCAACCTGCTCGGCGAGGCCGTGCTCGGAGACGACGAAGCCCGCTGGCGCACCGAGCTCGTCATCGGGCTGCTCGGCAGACCTGAGGTCGACTACATATCGGTGAAGATCTCCTCTGTCTGCGCCCAGCTCGACGTCGTCGCCTACGAGCACAGCCTGGCGCGCATTGTCGACCGCCTCCGGACGATCTATACCGCCGCAGCCGCCGCCAAGCCGGCGAAATTCATCAATCTGGACATGGAGGAGTATCGCGACCTCAACCTCACGATCGACGCCTTCACGACCCTGCTCGCTGAGAGACAGTTCGCGGACCTTGACGCCGGGATCGTGCTACAGGCTTATCTGCCGGACTCGTACGCGGCGCTCGAACGATTGGCCTGCTTTGCCAGAAAGCGCCATGTTGAACACGGCAGTGCCGTCAAAGTGCGCCTCGTGAAAGGCGCCAATCTGGCCATGGAGCGCGTCGAGGCTGAGCTGCGCGGCTGGGAGCAGGCACCTTATGCCACCAAGGCGGAGGTGGACGCCAACTACATGCGGCTGCTCGACCTAGCTCTGGCACCGGAGAACGCCGGCGCTCTGCGGATCGGCGTCGCCAGCCACAATCTGTTCGACATCGGCTGGGCACTCGCGCTGCGGGACAGCGTCGGGGCTGACCGGGTCGAGGTTGAGATGCTCGAGGGTATGGCAAACGCCCAGGCCCTCGCCGTGAGCCGGACCGCCGGTGGACTCCTCCTCTACGCTCCGATCGTCCGGCGGGATGACTTCGAATCGGCGGTGGCATACCTCGTACGTCGCTTCGACGAGAACACGGCCCCGGAGAACTTTCTCTCGCACGTCTTCGACCTGCGTCTGGGCTCGCCAGCGTGGGTGGCCGAGCGGTCACGATTTGAAGACTCGGTAACCGACCGCCTATTGCCGCCCGGCAAGCCGCGCCGGACCCAGGACCGCGCCGCCGAAACGCGCGGGCCGGCAGAGGCAGGCTCAGAGTCCGCGTTCGCCAACGCCCCAGACACCGATTTCGCCCTCGGGGCGAACCGAGCCTGGCTCAACCAGCAGCTCGGCAAGCGGACCTCCCCCCGCTGCGAGGAGGTGCCCGCCGTCGTCGACAGCGAGAGGGTCACGGCGCCGCTCAGCGGTGTCGGCATCGACCCGTCTGAGCCGTCGGAGCCCTTGTACCGCTACGTCGAAGCTGACCTTGAAACGGTGGAACGAGCAGTAGCCACGGCGCGCCGCAGCTGTGAGTCTTGGCGCGCCAAACCGGCCGCCGAACGGCGGGCAGTCCTCCACGCGGTCGGCTGCGAGCTCGCCGCCGACCGAGGAGAGTGCATCGCGGTGATGTCACACGATGCCGGAAAGACGGTGGGCGAGGCTGACCCGGAGGTTTCCGAGGCGATCGACTTCGCCCGTTATTACGGTGACCAGGCCGTCAGACTTGAGCGCAGCGGCACTGCTTACCGCTTCGACCCCTATCGCGTCGTCGTGGTGGTCCCGCCGTGGAACTTCCCGCTGGCGATCCCCGCCGGAGGGGTACTCGCCGCCCTCGCCGCCGGGGCGGCGGTGATCCTCAAACCAGCTCCTGAGACCGTGCTTACAGCTTGGAGCCTCGTGCGATGCTGCTGGGCGGCGGGCGTCCCGAAAGACGTGCTTCAGTTCGTCCCCTGCGCCGACGACGAGATCGGCCGGCGTCTCGTGTCTCATGAGGACGTCGACGCCGTCATCTTGACGGGGGCTTTCGACACGGCGCGCCTGTTTCTCGAGTGGCGTCCCGGCCTTGCTCTGCATGCCGAGACCAGCGGCAAGAACGCCGTTGTGATCACAGCCGCAGCCGATCAGGACGATGCCATCCGCGACCTGTTGCGCTCGGCGTTTTCCCACAGCGGCCAGAAGTGCTCCGCGGCAAGCCTTGCGATCATCGAGGCACCCCTTTACGACGACAGGCGGTTTCTCGCCCGTCTCGCCGATGCGGTGCGGACGCTGAGGGTCGGGCCGGCGTGGGATCCCGTCAGCCAGGTGGGACCGCTCATCCGTCCACCGTCCGGTCCGCTCGCCCGTGCCCTTCGCGAGCTCGCCCCAGGTGAGCAGTGGCTCGTCAGGCCATGCCAGGTCGGCGACAACCCCCACCTGTGGAGCCCGGGCGTGAAGCTCGGCGTAGCCCCCGGCAGTGAGTTCCACCTCACCGAGTGTTTTGGGCCGCTACTGGGCATCATGCGAGCGGCCGACCTCGACGAGGCGATCAGATTCCAGAACGCTCCCCGCTACGGACTCACGGGCGGTATCCACACCCTCGAGGACCGTGAGGTCTCCTACTGGCTCGGGCGTGTGCAGGTTGGCAACGCCTTCGTGAACCGCCACATCACCGGTGCCATCGTCCAACGCCAGCCCTTCGGCGGCTGGAAACGCTCGGCGATCGGTCCCGGGGCGAAGGCCGGTGGCCCCCACTACGTCGCCTCGCTCGGTTCGTGGCGAGCCGTCGGTCCGCTACAGATAAGCGAGGAGCTGCAACGGGCGCGGCAGACCTGGCAACGGCTCTCGGCGGGAGAGGATCCGAGCAAGCTTCGCTCCGAGCGAAACAGCCTGCGGCTGGTTGCCCTCCACTCGCTGAGCCTTCGTCTAGGTGCTGTGCCCGATCCCGATGCCCTCGAGATCGCCCTCGACATCGCCGGAGACCTTCGCGTGGAGCTCGAGATTTCTGCTGAAAACAGGTGGCCGGGTCTGCCGGCAGCCACAATGATCGAGCCCGATTCGAGCTATGTCTCCCGCATTGCCCGCCGCCAGTTCGACCGGATCCGCCTCGTCGGCGCCGACGCGAAGCTGCGCCTCGAGCTACTCGATGCCGGCTTCGAGGTCGACGTGCAACCGCTATGCCCGATCGGGCCGATTGAGCTTCTTCGCTGGACGCGCGAGCAGGCGGTCAGCGAGACCTTCCACAGGCATGGCAACGTGCGTCGGCGTGACTGAGGAGCGAGCGGCGAGCCCCGCTCGGTCTCGAAGTAGAGGCTCGGCAACTGATCTCTCTCGGCCTCGTTTGGCATAACCGGCTCGTCACCGCTTCCTAAAGCCAATGACCCGCGTTGGCGAGTCAGGGCTAACGACCGCGCCGTTGCCGAGTTGGCCGTAGGCACCGTAGCCCCATGCCCAGAGGTTGCCTGCCCGGTCTAGGGCATAAGCCATGTTGCCGCCCACGGCGATCTTGACGACATGGCTCAGCTTGTGTACCAGCACCGGGACGTCGCTGTTCGCGGCACTGGCATCGCCCAACTGACCGAGAGCACCATCGCCCCAGGCCGAGACGTTGCCCGCTCGATCTAGGGCATAAGCGCTCTCGGAACCGGCCGAGATGGCGACGATGTGATCGAGCCCCCTCACCCGTACCGGCGTGTCGCTGGAGCTTGGCTGAGTCCCGCTGCCGAGCTCGCCCAGTGTGTTGTCTCCCCACGTCCAAACGGTGCCGTCGCTCAAAAGGGCGTAGGCGGTGTGCGGTGTCGTCGCCCTCGCCGGGAAAATGGCCTCGAGCTGACGGCGCCGTGCCGTGACAAGAGCTCAGATTGACCAGACCCGGCCGTTCCACGACTCGACCAGCGCCTGCACGGTGCCGGTAACGTTGGCGGACTCGCCGACTGCCTCGCATGAGCGAACCGAGACACACGAAACACCGTAGAGATACCCGGCCGAGGGGCTCGGGCCCGGCACGACCGACCACGACGTGCCGTTCCAGGACTCGACCAATGCCCGACGGAGTCCGCTGCTTATCCGGTAGTCGCCGACGGCCTTGCAAGACCTGGCCGAGACACACGACACACCGTAGAGATACGCCACAGAGGGGCCAGGGCCCGGCACGACCGCCCAGGCAGTGCCGTTCCAGGACTCGATCAGCGTCCGACTGAGGGTGCTGGCGGCGCTGCCGGTGCCGTAGCTGTAGTTGCCCACGGCGACACAGGAACGATCCGAAGAACACGACACGCCGGAGAGGCCGCTGTAGTTGCCTGGATTCGGGCTCACTACGAACCTCCAGCCGGTGCCGTTCCAGAACTCGACCAGGGTGCCGCTGCCGTGGTTTCCGACTGCGACACACAAATTGTCCGAAACGCAAGTCAACCCGTTGACGGCGCCTGCAGGAGTGAGGAGGCTCACACTTGCCGCCACCGACCAGTCACTGCCGTTCCAGGACTCGGCCAAGGCCTGACTGCCGCTGGCGTTGAGGTAGCTGCCGACAGCCTCACAGGTGTTGACGGAGACACAAGACACTGCCTCTAGAGCGCTGCTCGCGCCGCGATCAGGGCTGGGCACGACCGACCAAGAGGTGCCGTTCCAGGACTCGGCCAAGGTCCTTTCGCCGCTGGGGTTGGTGTAACTGCCCACCGCCTCACAGGTGTTGACGGATACGCAAGACACTGCCTCAAGAGTGTCGGTCGTCCCGCGATCAGGGCTGGGCACGACCGACCAAGAGTCGCCGTCCCAGAACTCGATCAAGGTGTCGTCGCCTAGGTAACCGACGGCTGTACACGTGTTGGCTGAAACGCAGGACACGCCGTTGAGGGTGCTCTCGCTGGCCGGGGTGGCCCCAGAGGTCTGACCGGCGCCCGAGCTTGAGGCGGCGACAATCCATCCGAGGCTGATGACGAGAGCACCCAACATTGCCAGAAAGGCGAGTGGTCCACGCCGAATGGGTCTTCGCCGTCTCGTATTCAGAGCACACATGGCGCCCCCTTGGGATTGACACTTCACCCAACACCAGTATGAACCAGGTGGTCGGCAAAGCCCAGAAGCTTCTGGCGAAGAGAACCGACCACGACCGACAGCTCTCCATCTGCCAGCGATGGGATGAAAGCGGCAGAGCTGAGTGGGTGCACCTACTCCTGTTTCAAAAACCAACCGGGGCGCCACGTTCTGCGCAGCTCAAGAAGCGCCGTCTGGCGGTCGATAACACTAAAAGCGCCCTGGTCGAGGAAGGGCTTGACAAGGCCCAATGCAAGTGGGGAGGCGACCACGGGAGATGAACGTTCGACTTCCCAATCCTGAAGGTGACTCGACAACGAGCAAGGCGTCGCCCTGGAGCTCGTAGCCGAGTCCAGTTAATTGCGGTCTTGGGATGGCACGCTCGTTCTCATCCTTCACTTGTAGCGCGTTGGGAGCAGTCGCGCACTGCGAAGGTTCCTCTCGGCACGAAACGGGCGAGGATGCCGCGACCTGAGTCCGCTACGCAATCTTTGTGGCGCGTCAGCAAAGACCGATGCCCACAGTTTTCCTTCGCGGCCTTTGCGTCATCGGGGCCTCTTCGATAGTCGTAAACTTGGAGGAGGATCGCGGAGGGAGAAGTCATGCCCAGGAATGTCGTGGCCGCCCGCATAGTCCTCAAGCCAGACCCGCGCAGCGAGTTGGTTGGCTTTCCCCTGACGGTAAGAACTCCCGGAGTCTGGCACCTCGCCGAGGTCACTGAGAACGACACGCTCAGCGATGCTCACGCCTGTGGTGCCTCGACGGCGCGAGTCGAAGTACGGCATCCGGTTCGAGAATGGGGAGTTCTTGAGCCTTGGTGCCCGGACTGCGAGGCTCAAGCCGGCGACGCCGCCAGGGAACAGGCTGCGCGCGAGGTGGTCGGTCTTAGCTACTTGCCCCTGAAAAACCCGACTTGAACCGTAAGCGTCATCGAGGCCGATCTGCGGGTTGTGGCGCGCGAGACAATTGGCGATCTCAACGAATCGCCAGCTCGGGTTCT
>Ga0187867_10002801_pt1 | contig 14283 bp, 10 predicted proteins | sample June2016WEW_13_1_FD_132976 | JGI IMG/M metagenome (GOLD analysis project Ga0187867, IMG submission 132976) | Peatland microbial communities from SPRUCE experiment site at the Marcell Experimental Forest, Minnesota, USA - June2016WEW_13_10 | ecosystem: Environmental > Terrestrial > Soil >... | reverse complement strand
TTTGGCTATCCGACCGTTCAAGCCGACCTGAACACGTTCGATGCCCAGTTCGGCCTCCCCCACACGCAGATCCAGATCGTCTGCCAGGGCGGCGTGTGCCCCATTTTCAACGCGTCCGACCCGGACCAGGTGGGATGGTCCCAGGAGATCTCCGAAGACGTCCAGACGGTCCACTCCTTGGCCCCCGGCGCCCACATCGTGCTGTATGTGGGCACGACGGATGACGACCTGACCCTGGAACAGGCCGTCCTCTCGGCCGTACAGATGTTCCCGCACAGCATCATCTCACAGAGCTGGGGCGACCCCGAGCTCGATATGCTTCAGGGGACCTGTTTCGACGACACGGACAACCCCACGGGCCACTGCAGCCCCGCGTACGTCCAGAACGTGCTGGCCACGGGGGAGAAGGCCTATCGCCTCGCGGCCGAGGAAGGTACGACGGTCTTCGCTTCCGCGGGAGACTGGGGGGCGGACAACTCCGGACTTTGCTACGCATTCCCGAGCCCCTGCGGCTTCACCTCCGCCAACCCGATCTACCCCTCCTCCTCGCCCTGGGTCACGGCGGTCGGGGGTACCGAAGGTAACCCGTACTTCAACGGAAGTTCCCCCGCCACCTGCGGAACCGCCCCCCTTTGCAGTCTCGGCTTGGTGAAGTTCCTCAACACTCCGTCGTGCCAGCTGGGTTCGCTTACCCCTACCGGTGTAACCTCGTGCGTTCCCTTCGGGTACGGCGGAGAACAGGTCTGGAATGAGCCCCAGTATGGTCTGGCCACGGGAGGCGCCCCCAGCCTGTTGTTCAGCACTCCGTCGTACCAGGGCGGACTCGGGCTACACTCCCGCACCACCCCGGACGTCTCGGCCGATGCCGCGGCCTCCGGCGGGGGCCTCAACTACTGGAGCGCAGTCCCCTCGTCGGCCGGCTGGCTGGACTCGGTCGGCACGAGCTTCGGCTCCCCGATCTGGTCGACCATCGCGGCGCTCGCGGACCAGTTGGTCTCTCAGCATCACGGGGGCACGATCGGATTCATCAATCCGGCACTCTACCTGATCGGCGAGATCCCCTGGCTGTACGCGCTGGCCTTCCACGACATCACCTCCGGCAACAACGCGGTCGCCGGGAGCTCCGTGGGCTTCTCCGCCGGGCCCGGTTGGGATGACGCCACGGGATGGGGAACGCCCAACGTGGCGAACCTCGTCCCCCTCCTCGCCCTGCTGGGTTGAAAACCGGGTTCGCTGCAGCCAGGGGTCCGGGTTCACCCGCTACGACCGCCCCACGGAGGCCGGTGGGCCAGGGCCCCTGGCCCGCCGGCCCGCGGGTGCAGCCCCGCTTAAACCGCCCGTGCGGAGCTGCCAGTTCGGAAGGCCTGGGACAAGGGGGCCGGACTTCGTCCTAGCTCGAACCGCCTTCGCCGGTCGGAGGATCCTCGGAGGGGGACGCAGTATCCGAACGGGAGTCTCCTGCCGCCGGCGAGCCCTTCTCCTGGGCGCCAGCGCCACCACGCCGCCTCGCGTAGAGTAGCCCCACGATCAATAGAACGACCACGACGACCGCGGCAACCGCGACATAGGTCCACAGGGAGTTACTCTGCGAACCACCGTTCGAAGGGGGTGGAGGGCTGGGGGCGGCCGTGACTTCGATCTTGACGCTCGACGAGACGGACCGTCCCAGGACGTCAGTGACCTGGACCGTCACCGTGTAGTTACCGGCCGAGGTCGGGGTACAGGCCAAGGTCGACATGTTGAGGGATGCGCAACCGGCGGGCAAATCCGAGTAGGCATACGTCGCCGCACCCGCAGCGCCGCTGGCAGTTACCGTCAACTGGGTCGTGCTCCCCACCACGATCGTGTCGGGCGAGGCGACAAACGAAGCAATCCGCAGCGGTGCGGGCTGGATGACTTCCAGGGCCAGCGAAGCGTGAGCACCGATGCCGTACGGGTTCGACACGCTCACATTGACCGTAAAGTTACCGGAACTGGTCGGACGGCAGTCAAGGGCAGAAGCATTGGTGGAGGCGCAACCGTCGGGCAACCCGGTGTAGAAGTAGTGCAGATTGGACCCGCCGGCGACAACGGTCAGCGTGGTCGACTGGTTGAGGAAGAGAACCGCGGGCGAGGCCGTGAATGAGGTGATGGTCGGAGCGGGCGGGGTCAGCACGGTCAAGCTGGCCTGGGCGTGCGTCGACAGACCCCAAGAGTTCGTCACGGTGACGGTAATCGAGTAGTTCCCGTACCCGGTGGGCCGGCACGAGAGGGCGGAGGTGTTGGACGTACTGCACCCGGGCGGTAGGCTCGAATAGGCATAGGAAGGCACTCCGGAACCGGCCTGGGCCACCGTTTCGAAGTACGTCGAATTACCGAATGCGATCGTCACCGGATCCGCCGTGAACGAGGTGATCGTCGGGGGGAGGGCCGGCGTCACGACCAAGGTCGTGTTGGCGACCGAAACTCCGCCCAGATTGTTCGTAGCGGTCACGGTGACATTGAAGCTTCCGGTGACCCTCGGCGCGCAGGGGAGGGTGGAGACATTCGCCGAGGCGCACCCCGACGGGAGGTTACCGTACGCTAGATCCAACCAACTCGCCCCCGAGCCCGGGGTAGCCGCCACGGTAAGCGATGTCGACGATCCCAGAGCGATCGAGGCCGGAACCGCGTCGAACGAGGTGATGACGGGAGTCGGTGCCGGTCCGACCATCAGACTCGTGTTGGCCGACGCCGGGAGCCCCGAGGAGGAGGTCACATTGACCTCCACCGTGTAGTTGCCGGCGGAACTAGGACTGCAGGAGAGGACGGAGACGTTGGCCGAGGCGCACCCCGGGGGCAGCGAGGAGTACGCATAGCTCAGCCAGGTCCCCGCGTCCCCCACTTCGGTGGTGAAATCGGTGGATTGCCCGACACGGATGGACCCGGGGGTTGCGGTGAACGAAACCACGTACAGCGACCAGACTCGAAGGTCTGCGATCGCATACGCGCTTCGCCCTGCCCCGTCCGTCACGGTGACCTTGACACGGAAATCACCGGACTGAGTCGGAATGCACGAGAGACTCGCCGTGTTGGAGGAGGAGCAACCGGGGGGCAACTGAGAGTAGGTGTAGCTGAGGCCCCCGCTCCAGCTCTTCGCGACCACCTTCAGCGTGAAATTCGTGCCGCGCGTCCCGTTCTCTGGGGAAGCGGAGAAGGACTCGATATACGGACCTCCCGACCCTCCCGTCGCCAGGACGGAGATGGTGCCCGAATAGGTGTTCGCAGCGAGGAGGTTTCCGTTCGCGGGGTCATACTCGACCGCCCCGGGGCCGGAGCCTACGCTCACGTTGCCTAGGACCGCGAAGGTGGTCGCGTTGAAGAAGGTCAGGTTGTTGGCGGCATAGTTCGAGAGCACGACTTCATTCGTGCCGCTCAGGAAGGTCCCCCCAAACATGTCAGCGCCCCCCACGTTGTAGGTCGCAACGGCGGCGCCCGAGCTCGCATTGTATTCCTGGACCGCGCCCGTGCAGCCGGAGCAGCCCTCCCCGACAATCATCGCGTTGGCCGCGGGGTCGTAGAAGATCGTGTTCGCCACGCCCGGACTCAACATCGGTAGGTAGGCGGTGACGGTCAGGCTCGTCCCGTTGATCTCGGTCAGAGACGCACTGTATCCTCCAGGGGTGTTGTTCTGCGCCCAGATATCGCCGGTCGCCGGGTCGTAGCCTAGGGCGTTCACCCCGCCCCCGAGGTGAATGGTCGACACGGACGCGTCGGAGCTCGCATTGAGCACCGTGATGTAGCCACCCGGTTGGCACCAGTTGGCCACAAAGATCTGATTGCTCTCGGGGTCGTACGTTACGCCAACGTCTTGGCAACTGTAGGCGAACCCGGCAATCTTTGCTCCCGTGGTGGCGTTGTCCACGATGAGGCCATTGTTCGCGACCACGTACAGCCGTCCCACCTGAGCCGCGTAGGCTACAGGGGCACTGTTGGGGATGGTGCCCGGCGCCCCTGAGTACTGGTAGAACTTTCCCGCGGACGCGAAGGTGGTAAGATTGAGCCGGCTCCCCGAGGGAGTCGGGGTCGAAAGGTAGCCAATACCCGCGACCGGGTCGACCGCAAGCCCCCCCAACACTCCCCCGGTGGCGATATAGGTGACGTTGGCGAAGCCGGGTCCCGTAGCGGCGCTCGCGTTGTTCAGGCTCGCGCCAACGAGCTCAGGACCGTGGGAGTCGAAGATGATCGAGTAGGCCCCCGCAATGGGCGGCGGAGCGGCGACGAGAGTCTGGGAGGTCATGTTGACGGCGACCAGCGTGCTCGAATCGGTCGCCAGGTACAGCGTGTTGTTCAGCGGGTCGAGGGCAATCTGCGAAGGCATCCCCGAGAACGCCAGTGTGCGACCGACCACGTCGGTGGTTGCGTTTACGATCGTAAGATTGCCGAGAGCGCCGTGTCCGCCAAAGGTCCAGCTGACCAGGTACAGCGCCTTACCGTCGGGCGATACGGCCACGCCGGAGGGCACGTTCGGGTAGGCCACCGAGGTCTCGTACTTCAAGGTCGTCGCATTGAAGAGCGAAAGGTTCCCGGTCCCGGTATCCTCGATAGCCACCTCGTTCGTCAGAGAGTCGAAGGCGACATTGTCGAGATTGGACCCGAACACCGTAGTGCTCAGGACGGAGTCGTTGGCGAGGTCGATGGAGGAGAATATCCCGGCACCTACGCCGTTGTACGACCCGGCGAGGATGAGATCGCCGGTGGTCCCATCCAACGCAAACGCTTCGGAGCTTCCCGCCGAACCTCCGGCCGTCAGGTTGGCCACCACGTGACCGAGAGTGAGGTTCACCACCGTAACCTGGCCCAACCCTTCCTGCGCGACGAACAGCTGGTTGGACGCCGCATCTAAGTAATCCGCGAAGGGCCAGCCCGCTGCGATGGGAATCGTGCCCACTACCTCATCTTTCGAGAGATTGATGATAGAGACCGCAGCCTTGGAGAGGCCCTGATTCGTCCCCACAGCGTAGGCAAGGTCCGTGTGGGGGTTCGCCGCCAGGGAGAACGTGTCGGGATAGTTGCCCGGCAAGAAGTTCCCGTTCACTAGGGTTCCATTGAGGGAAACGTAGGTCTCGTTCACGGCGGGCAATCCGTGGCCCGGGGGCGCGGCGGGTTGTGAAGTCGGGCCCACTATGCCCGTCGCAAGCGCCGGGGGTGAACTACTGAAACCGCTGAGCTGGAACGGGAGGCCGCTTCCCAACAAGGCGGCAGTCCCGCTGGTACCGACCAACAGGACGATTGCGATCGACTCCGCGACACAGACGAATCGACGGTGATTCGACCCCGAGAACCACAACGCCATGGGCGCCCGACGGCATTGAACGAATTAAAGCGGTTCCCTGAGATTCGGAGGCCCGTTCGTGGGCCCCGCACGGTGACGGAGCAAGTCCGGTCGTCGCCGATACCGGGCCGGCACCTTCGCTTAACCGGGAGTTCCTTCCAAATCGGGGACGGCCCCTCCAAGGACTACACTCCTGCTCTCCGTCGGTAAACATAAGCAATTGCACTAGTGACCCAGGCGATCACCAATCCAACCCCGACTCCCTTGAAGTACATGTTTCCCGTAAGATACGACACAGAAATGAATATCACACTCAGAACAAACTCGAATAGTATCAGCACGACGTCCAACCGCCCCAAGACCCGAAGTCTCCATTCCGGAATGCGTCGTTGCTGCATCTTTTCACCGGCGTGTCAGATGGTTCCGACGGCATAACTCCTCCCCGAGCATACAGCCCAGGACACGTCGTTCCAGGTTCCGGCGAACGGTCCGTTCGCTCAGCAGCCGGAACCGACGCACCCTCTGACCTTGGGTGCCCGAAAGGAGAGGCCACGCGCTAGCTTACGGGTTTGTTGGCCTGCATGGGGCGCCCGGCCTGAATGACGAGCATCACGAACCGGGGGTCCCGGCGGGCCGCCGGGAAGAGGGGGGAAAGTCGAACGCGTACCGCCTGCATGGTGTGGTTCTTGGCCGAGGCAAACATGTACTCGAAGAACTTGTCCAGGTCCCCCAAGGCGTAGTAGATGTAGCCGATCGAGGACTGACGCGAGGTCCCCTTCTTGAAGAGCTCGTCGATCCTCGCGATCATGCGGAGCGCGGTGTCCCGGTCCCCTCGAAGGCCGGCCAGGAATCCCCGGCAGAGGATCGCGGGATCGCTGTTCGGCGCGACCTGCTCCAGCTCACGAATCATCAACTCGGCCTGTTGGAAGTCCCCCTTGAGCATGTAGTACTCGGCCATCCCACGGTAGGCGTCGATCGGATCCGACTCCACGTGTTGCTTCCAGTGCGCTAGGCATTCCTCGAGCCGTCCCGAGTTGAAGTAGGCCTCGCCCTGACGCCGGATCATCGGCGGTGATAGGGGATCCAAGCGGTAGGCCTCGTCCGCCTGGAGGATGTAGGATTCCACAATTCCAAAGGATCCCGCGAGAGAACTGAGGAGGCTGTGGGCTTGCGCCAGGCTGGGGTTCAGCTCCAACGCCCGTCGGAGCTCATGGTCCAGAATCTCCGCGGGGGCGTCGGCCATGAATGCAAGTTCCCCCAAGAGAACGTGCGCTTCGGCCAGCTCCGGATCCAACTTGCTGGCCCGCTCCGCGGTCGCCTGTCCCATCTCGATGGCGCCGGTCCAGGTCAGGTAGCCTTCGTTCCCGAGGTTGATGTACACTCGGGCCAACCCGGCGTACGCCCGAGCGAATGTGGGATCGTCCTCGATGGCCTTCTTGAAATGTTCCAACGATTTTCGAAGGGAGGGCTCGTCATTCCTCCAGATCAGCGCTTGTCCCTGGAGGTAGGAGAGGTAGGCCTGGGTCTCCTTGGGTCGCTCCAACCCGGGAACCGGCGTTTGCGTCTTGTTCAGGCTCCCCGGCAACGAGGCCGCCACCTTCGTGGCGATCTCGCTCTGCACAGCAAAGATGTCGTCGAGGTCGTCGTCGTACTTGGCGGTCCACAGGTGTTCTTCCGTGGCGACGTCGATGACCTGCACGGTAACCCGGATCTTGTTCGCGGCTCGTCGGACGCTTCCTTCCACGACGGTCCCGACCCCAAGTTCCTTGCCGATCAGGGCGACCTTCTTCTCGCCCTTCTTGTATCCAAGGACCGAGGTCCTTGCAATCACCTTCAACCCGGGAACGAGCGAGAGATTCGCGATCAGCTCCTCGGTCAGCCCGTCCGCAAAGTATTCGTCATTGGGGTCGGGGCTGATGTTGGCAAACGGGAGCACGGCGATCCGGGTCTTGTCCGGAGGATGCGAAGGGTCCTTCGCCTCGTCCGTGCCGACTCCCTCCCAGGAAGGCACCACCCGGTACACTTCGATCGGGATTTCCACGCCCTTCAGCGCTTTGGGCTCGAGCTTCTCAAATCGGTCCGTAACCTTGGTGCGAACTTGCTCATAGACGGCCCCTGAAACACACACACCACCGGGTTCGGCCAAGGGCTCGATGCGGGCGGCGAGATTCACGGCATCCCCGAGTATGTCGGTTCCGTTCTGGACCACGTCCCCCAGATGGACTCCGATCCGGATTCGGATCGGGGTCTGCCCACCCTCAGAATTCCGCTCGTGGATTCGGCGCTGGATGTTGACCGCACACTGTGCGGCCTTGAGCGCGCTGTCGAACTCAACCAAGAAGCCGTCGCCCGTGGACTTGATCTCTCGGCCCTGGTGGAGTGATATGAGGGGACGGAGGAGGTCGGCCTGCTGACGGAGCTGCTCGAGAGTACGGCCCTCGTTAGCCTGAGTGGACGCCGTATAGCCGACGGTGTCAGTGAACATCACAGCGGCGAGCCGGCGGCCTGCTGCCACAATGGGCCGATACATCTACCGAATTAAGCCTGCGGGAAGGGGAACCCGGTGGACCCTCCTCGGTGCCACTCTTCACACTTCACGAACGGATGGCGACCTGTCTTTGCCGGTCGGCCGGGAATGGGCGTCGCGCCGACTCAAGAATGGTCCTTCGCGAGTTGGGCCGCAAACCGCTCCCAAAGCCTGGAATCCTCACGCTTCAGCTCCCGGGTTCTACGCTCGAGGGACGACGCCGTTGGAGAGCGGGCGACCCGCTCGACCTGAGATCCGGTAAAGTGCAGCGTGCACGCGTTCGTACCGCGGGTCGTTAGCTCGTAGAGAAACTGCGAGTGCTGGGCCGGCCCAGCCAGGTGTGTGGACGTCCAACTCCATCGGTCAGGATAGAGGTGCACCAACTTCACCTTCACAGTCCTCGCGCCCGGCCGAGAGTTGAAGGGATCCGCGTCGAAAGAATCGGTGAGCAGGATCAGGTCCTGGGTCAACCGCTCTACTTTCCGCGTCGCCCTGAGGCCACCAAGTTTCAGGTCGTCCGGGCGATAATCGGTCGCCCAGAGGTAGGCCAGGGCCCGAGAGACGGGCAGCTTGGTGGTGAACCCATAGGTCAGGCGTTGTAGAGGCATTCGCTGGTCCCAGTTGCCCGCCGGGAGATAAATCTCCGGGGCTGAAGATTGGACGTTTGTGCAGGCCCGCGGGGGAGGGGCCTGCGACTTGGATCTGCGGACCGTACTCCCCTCGGGAGCGGGTGAACTGCCGAAGAATCGAGTCACGCCAACATATGTTTTCAAACTTATATACGTTTGAACGTATTACCTCCCCGTGATGGGACCCGGACCTGCCTTCGAAGTGCTCTCGGACCCGACGCGTCTCCGAATCATCGAGCAGCTCCGGGGGGGCGAGCGTTCGGTTGGTACGCTAGTCTCCACCCTCGCAGTCTGCCAACCCGGGATATCCCGGCATCTTCGAATCCTCCACGATCGAGGGTTTGTTCGAGTTCGCGCGGATGGCCAACGGCGCCTCTACTCCTTGCGCCCGCAACCCTTCCGCGACCTGGACCGATGGATGGAAGACTACCGCGATCTCGTCGAGGATCGCCTCGACCGGCTCGAGGGTCTGGTCGAATCCGAGAGATCGGAATCACATTCCCCGAAGCGCGAAACGCGGAGGGGTTGAACGATGTCAGCAGCGACCAGTAACCGAAAGGGTCCTCAGGAGCCAATCGCGTTCTCACAGCCCAGTCCGGTGGAGAATCGAGTGAGCCGTATCTTCCGAGCTCCGCCCGAGCGGGTCTTTCGCCTCTTCACCGACCCGGCCACCCTCCCCTACGTGTATGCTCCCGACCCCAAGTCGGTCACCATCGAGAAGCTCGAGTTCCGAAAGGGAGGAAAGTACTCCTTCCGGGTCAGGATGGACGACGGCTCGTCGGTCCGATTCCAGGGGGAGTTTCGTGAGATCGACCCCCCACGACGTATCGTCAACACGTTTGAAGTCGACGCGTTCCCCGGGGCCCATGCCGTCGAGACGGACGAGTTCGAGCCGATCGGTGACTTCACCCGTGTGACCGTTCACTGGGTCTACCACCGGCCCGAGGACCGGGACACGATGTGGGGACCCGAGGTGGAACAGGCCATCACCGCGATGTGGGAGAATATCGACGGACTTCTCGAGCGGGGGGGGTCCGGGTCTATAAGGGCCCGGGCGTAGGGGAGGCCCGATGACGCGAAAGATCACCGCAAGTTGCTACATGACCATCGACGGCCGCGGTGCGTTTCCGAAGTACCTTGGCTCGGACCGGCCGCCGACCAACGAGCCCAACGAGTTTTGGCGGGAATTCTGGTTCAACCGGTTTGATGATGTTACTACGGTCATCATGGGCCGACGGTCCTTCCTTGGACATCGACGGGTCTGGTCCGAGAAGTCTCGGAAGAAGGGTGATCCTCAGTTCATGTGGGATTACTCGCGGTTCATGGACAAGGTCGAGAAGGTCTGCCTCTCGCACCGGTTGAAATCCACCGACTGGGAGAATACCCGGATCATGAAGGGTGACCTCTCCAAGATCGTGGCGAAGCTGAAGAAGGAGCGGGGCGGGAACATCATCGTGGAGGGGGGCCCACGACTTGTCCAAGAGTTCATGCGGCAGCGGTTGGCTGACGACTACCTGATGCTCATGCAGCCGGTGGTTTTCGGCCAGGGCCCGCGATACTGGGGACCCATGGACGAACAGCTCACTCTCAAGATCCTCTCGTCGAAGGTTCTCGAGGACGGCGAGGTGCTCCTCCGTTACGAGACGGTCCGAAAGAAACTGACGAAGAAAGATCTCCTGGGGTCGTAGGCACCCTGCACACATTGAACCCGGACCGACGGTCGCGGGCGGGCATGGGTGCAACAAGCGTTACACCCAGAAGTCTGGATGTAGCTCGTCGAGGTCTCCCGTTGTTGTCACCTGGTTTGGTTTGGCCTAGCGCTGGAGGTCGCTGCGTACGAGCGCGTCGAGCGCTCTGACCCACCTGGCAATCTCTCTGGCGTCTTTCAAAGTGACCGCTCGATCCTCATACTCCACCTCGCTCTTTCTACCCAATATCCTTGAGAGTGTCGGCCCAACCTCTCCTTTGCTCGGGGCATTGCACCTGGCTATGAGGGCGATTACCTCGTGATGATCCTGTCCGCGACAGCGCTCCTGCCGGAAGTGGATTGTGTAGGCGTCTCCTAGGGCAATCGCCGCCTGGACGGCGGTTGTGGCGACCCCGTCCGGATTCGCCTCCTTCTCCGCGAGCTCCATCGTCAGGAGGAGGTTGCCTGCGCGACTCAGAAAGACCCCTGACTTGCTTCTTGGAAGGGGTTGGACCCGGGTTTGCTTCAATGACTACCGCCCAAGTTCGATGCCCTCGGTCATCACACGATCAATCAAGTCTGGATTCGCCGGGTGCTGCGTCTGCGATCGATCCAACACGAGTGACGAAAGCGGGTTGCCGAACCGAAGCGCGAATTGAGGACTCGCCCTACTAAGTGCGATTTCAACAGCTTCCTTCTCAGCCTTCGACCCCACCTGAACTAGCAAGTCCACGTCACTTGTCGGGCGATCGTCACCCCGGGCGACCGAGCCAAACAGGAATGCACGCTTTACCGGTAGGGGCCGAAGCAAGCTCTCAATGTCCGTCTTGAGGATATTCAATGAATCGGCCTCCCCTCGAAACATGTGGACGAGGACATTGCGCAGGACGTGCTCCGGGGCGAGGCGCCAGACATGGGAGCGACCAGCGATTTCGCGGAAGGCGACCCCCGAATCTCGAAGGGACTCCAATGCCGCATTGGTCTGAGAGGGAGAGCGATTGCAAAGGCGTGCAAGCTCACGCCCTGTGAATCCCTTGTCAGGGAATCGAGTGAGTTCCCTGAGGACCCGAACTCGAATCGGGCTCCCAAGCAGATCATCCATCTCGTTACGGAACCTCATGTTCGATGAATAGTACATATGTTCGATTATTAGAACATTGCTCCCCAAGGAGCCGCCGCGTCAGCGCTCTAGTTCGGTCATCTCCGAACTGGTGCCTCAACCGGGTGCTCTACCGATATGTGATTGTAAGACGCGTTACACTCCGCGAGGGTGAGTCTTCGAGCGGTCGGCCGCGTCCTCGCGCTTCAGACTGAGGGAGGGCGGGAAGTCGGGGGGTCGGTGGATGGAACAACATTGGCTCTCGCGCGCCGGGGCAAGTACCAATAGACGAGGTAAACAAGGATCGCAACGTAGAGGATGACGCCTCCGATGATCGCCAAAATGGTGTTCTCCCACACGCGCGAGGTCCCGTAGTCCTGCCAGTATCCCAGGAGACCCGAGACCACGATCGTGAATGCGAGACTCAAGGTGAACTGAATCGTCGTGGGGCGCCGACGGTAGAAGGCCACGGAGATGAGCCCGGGGATGATCATCGTCCCGCAACTCGGCTTGAGCGCTATAACGAAGTTACCGTCGCGTTTTGGCACGGCCCACGCCATGTCTCAAGAAGGTACGCTCAACCCAATCGCGGAAGTTCAGCCCAAGCGGGGAACCGTGGGCCGCACCGTGGTCTCTCTCGGTTCGATACCGGCACTTAACCGAGAATCTTCTCGAGCCGTGCGACAAGTTCGGCAGTGGAGTAACTGTGGGGTTGATCCTCGTTCAACTGCCGCAACGTGGTCAGCACGCGATCGATCGTGATTTCGACCTCCTCCTTCGAGCCTACGAGGTAGCGCGGTTTCGGGTCGTTCGAATACAGGGCGTGGCGCACTGCCTCGGCCACCGGCGCTGGGCTCGGAAGGTTGGTCCGATACAGAACGTCCTTGGATCCGACCGTTTCGTCGAGGAATCCCAAGAGCTGGTCGCGGTAGATCGACTTCTCCCACTTCGCCCTCAATTCGACCTCGCGGGTCGCGAAGTAGTTCGCGAAGATGCTACTCCTGAAGGCTCCGGGCTCGACGGAACTGACCTGCACGCCGTAGTCCGAGAGCTCCCCTCGAAGCACATCTGAGTACGCTTCGACCGCAAACTTGCTGATCACGTACGGGCCGAAGAATGCGCTGGGGACGAACCCGTTGATGGAGCTGATGTTGACGATCCGCCCTCGAGATTCGCGGAGGAAGGGGAACAACCCACGAACCACTCGGTGCAGGCCGTCGACGTTGACGGAGAAACTCGCATGAAGCTCCTCAACGGATAGCTCCACGAGTGGGCCGGCGTTCCCGATGCCCGCATTGTTGACCAGGCCGTACAGGCCACTGCCCGAATCCCGGACCTCTTCGGCCACTCGGACGACATCGTCGGCCCGGGTGACGTCCAATCGCACCGGGGTAACCCCGGGCAAATGCCCCAACTCTTCCAGGTCGGACTCCTTCCGTGCCCCCGCAAGGACAGAGCGACCGCCGGTCGAGAGGAGCTTCACAATCTCTCGGCCAATCCCCGTGCTCGCACCGGTAACCAGGACCGGTCCGGTAGCTTCCGCCGACATCTCTGAACGCCGAAAATCCCACCGGGCCCCGCCTAATCTCACTTGGGGGAGCTGGCTTCAAGTGGCGTGACGGCAATCTTGGTTGCACCCACCTTGGCTCAGGACTTCTCGGCCCCCTCCATTGCCGATATCGAGGTGGTGGGAAGGCGCGGCTTCCGCGCTCCGTCACTTATATGCTCAGTTTCGATTCGAGTCTGAAGGAAGGCCGAGCATTTGCCCCGGCCGGTTGCCAAGTGAAATGGTCCCGAAACGGCACCCGCGACGATCCCGCCGACCCGACCGATTGATCCGCCGACTTTCGGGGGACGGATCCGAAGGGGTCCTTCGGCCTCACGCAGGGGAAGAAGATCACGCCGAGAATCAACTTCTCATCGCCATCCTCCGGGCTCGCATACCGACAACAGTCGGAATCGGAGTGTTCACATCCCGACATCCGGAGATTTCCATCGAAGTCTTGAACCGTTCCGACGTCAGCAAGGACGTCTCGGTTTCGGACTACTGGATAAGCGGCCAGCCCCCGGGAGTCTGGGCGCGAGAGATCGCATCGTATCCCGACGTGCTGAAGGTCGATGCGCTTACCGAGGTTGGGAACGGAAGTCTCTATCGGGTCACTTTCCGCAACCCACCGACCATTCCACTGTTCCGAGATTTGGGGATACCGATCCATTTTCCACTTCGCATTCAAGCCGGTTTCATTCGGTGGGAAGTCGTGGCGCGACGTTCTGAGGCGCAAGCGATTCTTGCGCACTTCCGAAAGACGGACGCGAATTTCCAGGTCGTATCCCTCCGTCGCCAGCGACTGCGGAGCCACCTCCCGTTGCTTACCCAAACTCAGAGTCAGTTGCTTGCCCAGGCGATGGCCGCGGGGTATTTCGCGGTCCCGCGGAGGATCACACTCACGGGCCTCGCGAACAAACTCGGTAAGAGCAAATCCTCGCTCTCCGAAATGTTGGCAAACATCGAGAAGAAACTCCTGGAGAGCGCCTTGAACCCCACCTCGGTCTCGCCTTAGCCGCGGTACGGAATGACCTGCTCCTGGATCCTTCCTACCTGAGGGTGAATGGGAGTCTCAACGGCGGTCGCGACCTATCGGAACAGCCAACCCGATGGATCATGTGCCACGCGGGCTAACTGGCCTCCTCGACGAGCTTCAGAACACGCAGGGCTTTCAATGTAATCCATTTGCTAGGGCTCCCCGGCTCCTCGATTCGCAACGGAGTGACGCCCTTGCGATACTGGGCGGCCTTTGGCCCCAAGACGTCAGGATGCAAGCGGTCCATCAGCCAGGTTCCGTTTCGTTGTCGCTTCTCGGTCAGGAGCCTTAGTGCGGGCCGAAGCCGCCGGTCTCCCGCGAACCCGAGTTGAGTGAGGACGTCGAGTCCGACCAGGAAATCGTAGTAGTAGTGGTTCGGAAAGTGCAGTCGGAACCAGGGGGCGTATCGCGGACCCTCGTGGAGCAACTGGCGTTCCAGGTAGAACCCCGCACCCTTTGAGATCGG
>Ga0187867_10002800_pt1 | contig 14284 bp, 10 predicted proteins | sample June2016WEW_13_1_FD_132976 | JGI IMG/M metagenome (GOLD analysis project Ga0187867, IMG submission 132976) | Peatland microbial communities from SPRUCE experiment site at the Marcell Experimental Forest, Minnesota, USA - June2016WEW_13_10 | ecosystem: Environmental > Terrestrial > Soil >... | reverse complement strand
GCGTGCTGGACAAAGCAAATCCCGACGGTTGGATGAAAATCGTGCTGGCGGCCGGGAAGGTGACCAGCGCGAGCCCTTGCACCACACCAGCGAAATAGAGCAGGCCGACCTCAAACCGGCTCGCAGACTGCGCCAACGCCTCAGCCCAGTCGCTGGAGCAGATGGTCGCCGACACGGAGCGCGTTGGCGATCGCGGTGAGCGACGGATTCACCGCGCCGATACTGACAAAGCAGCTGGTATCAACCACGTAGAGATTGTCCAGTTCATGGGCTTTGCAGTCGCGGTCGAGCACCGAGGTAGCAGGATCATCTCCGAATCGGCAGGTACCGGCCTGATGCGCGCAACCCGCGACGGGAATATCGCTGTGCATATACAAGTCACGCGTGACGAGATGTTGCGACTGGAGGCCGATTTCGGTTAGCATTGAACGCAGCTTGTCATAGAGTCTTTGTTTCGGTACCTGATTGTTGGGCGTATAGGACAAGGTCAGGCGTCCATCGCGATCGATCGTTACGCGATTGTCAGGGTTCGGCAGATCCTCCGTCGTGAGCCAAAAATCCACCGCATGGCGGGCGATTTCATCGAGGGCGCGATTTGGCATCAGGGCAGTCAGTAGTGACTTTTCGGCGCGGTACATGCCGCCCAGGGTCTTGCCGATCATCTGGATATTGCCCATGGGAAAAGGGAACCCATCCATGCCAAAATAGAAGTCGTTTAATGCGAGCGTCTTCTGAAACATGGTGTCGTTCGGCGTCAGCGACAGTGCCAGCACGGCCTGGCTGTTGTGGAACATATAATTCCGCCCGACCTGACCCGACCCATTGGCGAGCCCCCCGGGGTGGGCGTCGTTCGCAGACCGCAATAGCAAAGCTGCGGAGTTCGCCGCCCCACAACACACCGCGACAATATCAGCTGCGAAGTGCTGCACCACGCCCGCCACTTCGGCAGTCACGCCGGTGAGGCTTCTGCCTGTGACGTCGGTTTCAAGCTTCAGCGCTTTTGCGTTGCGCAGCAGCGTGACGTTTTGGTGTTGCAATGCGGGTCTGACGGCAATCACCTCGGCATCGGACTTGGCATGTAGCAGGCACGGAAATCCATCGCAGGTCTGACAGCGGATGCACTGGCTATAGGCCATGTCCGCCTCGTTCAGCATCACCGCCGCAGGAGCCTGGAATGGTCGGTAACCCGCAGCTTTTAGATCGTTGTACAGCTTCGCAATGCGCGGTTCGTGGGATACCGGCGGTGCCGGATATGGCGCACTGGCGGGTGGTTCTGTGGGATCGCCACCGCGTTCGCCGTGCACCTGGTAGAGATTTTCCGCTTCGGTGTAGTACGGCTCCAGTTCGTCGTAAGTGATCGGCCAGGCGGGTGAAATGCCGTCATGATGTTGTAGGATGCCGAAGTCCTCCTTTCGGAGACGGTAGAGCGCGGCGCCGAACACTTTGGTCGCCCCGCCTACGAAATAATGTACCTGAGGTTGGAACGGCTTGCCGTCCGGCAAGTACCAGGTCTCAGGCGAGACATAGCGGTTGGCGCCAAAGACATCCTCGACGTTCCAGTTGCGTGCCTCGCGCGGCAGCCAATCGCCGCGTTCCAGAACGAGCACTTTCTTGCCTGACGGTGCCAGCCGATGCGCCAGCGTGCCGCCGCCGGCGCCACTGCCTATAATAACGATATCGTAATATCCTGCCATTACAGCCCGACGCTGCCCTGCATAATTCCGCCATCGGCAAAGATCGTCGTCGCAGTCAGGTAGCCGGCGCCATCTCCGGCGAGGAAGACGACGACGTTGGCGATCTCCTCCGGTTGCGCCATGCGACCCAAAGGGATGGCGGCGTTGAGCTTCGCCAACAACGCTGGATCGTGCATTGTGGTCAGGTTGATCGGGGTCGCCACCGCGCCGGGTCCGACACCAACCACGCATATACCGTGCGGTGCCAGTTCCACTCCGGCAGTGCGGGTCAGCATCCGCATGCCGCCCTTGGCGAGGCAATAAGCGGTGTTGCCCGGCATCGGCCAGTCCTCATGCACCGACGTGATGTTGATAATGCGTCCGCCACCGCCTTGTTTGATCATCTGCTTCGCGGCGATCTGGGTGCCGAAAAACGCGCTCTTTAAGTTGATGGCGAGAACCTTGTCGTACTGGTCCTCGGTGGTGTCCAGCACAGAGGTGCGGGTCTCCACGCCGGCATTATTCACCATGATATCCAGCCGGCCGAATTTCGCCACCGTGGCGTCCACCAGCGCCTGCAATTCCCGCACGCTGCTGACATCGGCCTCCACGCCGATTGCGGTGTCTCCCAGCGCTGCGATATCACGCTCGAGAGCTTCGGTCGCTTCGGGATGAGCCACGTAGTCGATCGCGATGCTGGCTCCGGCCTTGGCCAGGCCGAGAGCGATCGCCTTGCCAATCCCACTATTGCCACCGGTTACGATTGCGATTTTTCCCTGTAGAGACATGGCATGCCTTTCATCGCGGGAGATCCGCTTGCAAGCCGGTCGGCGGCCGGCCGATCGGCGACCGATTATCGTGTCGGTGCTCGCCCCCTCGTCAACTGGTCGATCAGATTTGCGACCAACCCGGTCCAGCCGGTTTGATGCCCGGCACCGAGGCCGCGGCCGGTGTCGCCATCAAAATATTCATGAAACAGTAGCAGATCGCGGAAAAACGGATCATTTTGGAACAGCGCACAGCCGTCGAAAACCGGCCGCTTTCCGTCCTGGTCGCGCCGGAACAGTCCGATCAACCGCCGGGACAGATAGTCAGCCACCTGGTCGAGCGCAAGACGCTGACCTGACCCCACTGGGCACTCAATCCGGAAATCGTCTCCGTAAAACTTGTGGAAACGCCGTAGGCTTTCAACGAGAAGGAAATTTACCGGCAGCCAAACCGGGCCGCGCCAGTTGGAGTTGCCGCCGAACATGCCGGAATCGGATTCCCCCGGCAAATATTTCAGTTGGTACTTAGCCCCATCACACGCGAATTCGTACGGGTGATCGAGGTAATAACGCGACACTGAACGCACCCCGTGTGGCGACAGGAATTCACTTTCATCGAGCATACGCTCCAGAACCTTGGTCATGCGATACACGCGCGCGAGCGACAGCAAATGCTGATCGCTCACGCTTGGATTATCCCACCGCGAAACCATTGATGCCAGATCGCTGCGCTGCTCGTGCAAATAGTGCAGCCGCTCGCCGAAGCCCGGGAGCTTCCGTAGCAGCGCGCCATCCACCACCGCCACGGCAAACAGCGGAATCAACCCGACCATGGAACGGATGCGCATCGGAAAGCTCGATCCATCCGGCATGCACAGTTTGTCATAATAGAAGTTGTCGGTCTCATCCCAAAGGCCGGATGAACTGGCGCCCCGACCAGTCATCGCCTCGGCGATGTACAGCAGGTGCTCGAAAAACTTCGCAGCCATGTCTTCGTAAACCGGGTCACAGTCGCTAAGTTCCAGGGCAATGTGCAACATGTTCAGGCAATACATGGCCATCCAGGCGGTGCCATCGGACTGTTCGATATAACCGCCTCCTGGCAGCGGTGACGACCGGTCGAAGATCCCGATATTGTCGAGACCGAGAAACCCACCCTCAAAAATGTTCAGGCCCTGGGCGTCCTTGCGATTCACCCACCAGGTGAAGTTCAGCAGCAGTTTATGAAACATTCGCTCCAGGAACGCGGTATCGGCGACGCCACCATTCCACCGCCGGTCATTTTCGTAGACGTGGAGCGCGGCCCAGGCGTGTACCGGCGGATTGACGTCGCCGAACGCCCATTCGTAGGCCGGCAGACCGCCATTCGGATGCATCATCCAAACCTGGGCAAGCAACAGCAGCTGACTCTTGGCAAACTCAGGATCGATCAGCGACAGGGTGACACACTGAAAGCCCAGGTCCCACGAGGCAAACCAGGGATACTCCCATTTATCGGGCATCGATATGATGTCAGCCGTGCTCAAATGACGCCACGCGCTGTTGCGGCCGGTTTTACGCTGCTCTGGTGGCGGCGGTTGGCGGGGGTCGCCGTCCAGCCACTCGGCAACATCGAAGCAGTAGAACTGCTTGCTCCACAGCATGCCGGCGAAAGCCTGACGCTGGATCAATCGCATATCGGCGTCTGCGATGCCCGCTTGCAGTACGGCATAGAAAGCGTCGGCTTCCGTCCGACGCTGTTCCACCAGGGCGTCGAACCCGGCAAAGTCCAACGAGCCGGTCACGCCGACGTGCAGACGCGCGCGCACCACCGCGGTTCCGCCCGCGGGCACTACGCGGTGATAAACGCCCGCGACTTTGGTGCCGCGGCCGTCTGGATTGATCGCGTCGTCCCGGCCGTGGACGATGAATTCGTCAAAGCCGTCTTTGTGGTAGCCGGGCGTCGCCGTGGCACCAAACAATTTCTGCGAATTCGTGTCGTTTTCGCAAAAAATCAGTCGGTCCTGGCCTTCGAAGGCCAGCGTGAATGGGCCCAGAAGGTCGTGGTTGCCGATGACTTCGCCCGGTTTATCTTCGCGCATGTCGGGGCGGGCGTAATCGTCGCTCCAGCTCCATTCGTTACGAAACCAGGCCTGCGGCAAAATCCAGATCGGCGCTGGATCTGGGCCGCGGTTGTGTACCGTAATCCGCATGAGAATGTCGTCCGGCGGTCCCTTGGCATATTCCACTTCGACATCGAAATAGCGGGAGTGATCGAACAGCCCGGTGTCGGTCAGCTCGAACTCTCGGGCCTGGGTGCCGCGACGGCGGGCATTCTCATCGATCAGCCATTGATAGGGATATGCCGCCTGGGCATACTTGTATAGCATCTTCTGATAAGCGTGACTCGGCACCGCATCGATATAGTAATAAAGCTCCTTGACGTCCTCACCGTGGTTGCCCTGCTGGTTGGTCAGGCCAAACAGCCGCTCCTTCAAAATTGGGTCCTCACCGTTCCATAGTGCGAGCGAAAGGCATAGCAATTGGCGATCGTCGCAGAAACCGGCAATGCCATCCTCACCCCAGCGATAGGCGCGGCTGCGTGCCTGGTCATGGGTAAAGTAGTTCCAGGCATCGCCGTCTTCGCTGTAGTCCTCGCGCACGGTTCCCCATTGGCGTTCGCTGACATAGGGCCCCCAGGCGCGCCAGTCTTCGGTGCCGTTGCGCATGGCGTCCAGACGCCGGCGTTCGGGATCGGCGATGTCAGAATTCGGTCCCTCCGGCATCCGTCAAGGTCCTTCAAAGAACGAACTGCACGCCAGGTGGCACGCATTCGGCAAATCTCGCTATATGAATTCGCGCGGCACGCTTGTGTTCCACGTGCGACGGCAAACTTCCACGTCCGCTTCCCAGGCGCACATCGCCGCTTGCAGATTGAATGCATCGCGCGTGCAGAACAGGCGCGTCGTGGTCTCGAACCGGGTGCGCCAGTTGTCGCGTGAGACTGTCTGCGACTGACGCATCTCGACGACCGCGCTGAGTGGATCGCCCGGATCGATGTGAACCCTGAAGTTGCCCTCGGTGCCGAGTTCGAGACCCAGCCGGTCAATTCGCACAACGCCTGGCCGCAGCGGAGTGGTCCGCTCAGGCGTGGCGGTTTCCGGTTCAGGCAGGGCAGGCAGCAGTGCATCGGACGTTTCCGCCGGTCGGATCGGAAGATCGACCGTGCCCCCGAACACCGTTACGGTCGGATTGTCGGGACTGGGCCAGATCATCGGCCAGTAGTTCGTCGAGAGTGCCAGCCTGATTCGATGGCCTGAGGGAAAGGCGGAACCCGCATCATTGAGTTGGACGCGGATCCGATAGCGAACCCCTGGTTGCAGCAACGCCGGTGACTCGTTGCCGTCGCGATACGCGAGATTCAGGATCCCATAGCTAATCCGTAACGATGTTCCATCCGGATGCACATCGCACAACCGCACGGCCAAATTTGCCAGCGGTTTGTCGGACGCAACATCAAGCGTAACAACTGGCGCGCCGAGAATCTCTGCACGCGTGTCGAGTGGCGAGGTCTCGAACAGCAGCGACTGCGCATCATCGCCCTGTTGATCGCCGGCCTGATCGGGGCCGCTGCCGAAAGGGCACCAGCTGCCGCCGTCCTTGCCGACTGTCAGTGACGAGCACACTGCACGTGGCGTCAGGGTTGCAGCGGTGGTTTGCAGGCCGGTATCGGTGAGGTGCAGACGGTGCGGCGTTATCCCGGGCGGCGGCCACGCGGGTTCGGCGACCCAACGTCCGGGCAGGTCATGGTGAAACGGCGCAGGCGGCACGCTCTCCGTCATCCAGGCACGCAGCATGGGCTCATCCATCACGCCGGTGTCGATGTCCTTCAGCCAATGATCCCACCACCGCAGCGCCTCTTGCAGGAAGCCGATCTGAGGACCCGGAAGTGCGACGTGCGGGTAGGCGTGCGCCCACGGGCCGATGAGAGCCTTGCGAGGCGCTGCCAGGTGGGCAAGCAGGCGTGGGATCGCATTGGTGTAACCGTCGGTCCAGCCGCCGACAGCGAAAACCGGACATTGGATGGCATGGTAATCTTCGCACACCGAACCGTGCTGCCAATACGCGTCTCGCCGCTGATGGCTCAGCCATATTTCCAAAAACAGGGGCAGGTTCTGCAGACGATTCAGCCACGTCGCGCGCCAGCTTTCGCCGACCAGTGCGGGATCGGGCGGGTAGCACATTGCACCGAACAGGAACGAGGCCCACCCGAAACCGGCTCTGAGCAGAGCGCCGCCCATGTAGTGCACGTCATCTCGATAACGATCGTCCGTCGAGCAAAGCGTGATGATCGCCTTAAGCTCCGGAGGCCGCCGCGCGGCTACCTGCAACCCATTGAACCCGCCCCAGGAGATCCCCATCATGCCGACTGCGCCACTGCACCAGGGCTGCGCCGCCAGCCACGCAATCACTTCCAGCGCATCATCCTGCTCCTGCAATGCGTATTCATCGAACAGTAGTCCGTCGGATTCACCGCTGCCGCGAATGTCGACGCGGACGGCGGCATAGCCATGGCCGGCGAGATACGGATGCGTCAGTGCGTCGCGCTCAAAGGTGCCCGTGCGTTTGCGATAGGGTAAATATTCGAGAACGGCGGGAACCGGCTTGCGATCCGCGTCCTCCGGCAGCCAAATCCGGGCGGCCAGTCTGGTGCCGTCAGCCAACGGGATCCACAGGTGTTCGATTTCGCGTATCGCATGGGGGAAGTCGGTGACGATCAAGCGTGCGGCCCGCTTTGGCGTGGAGAGTCCGTCGATATATCCCCAGTCGGCCGGCCGACGCCACCCGGCCTTAACATTGCCCGCACCTTGGCCGATCATGCCGCGAAACCCGGAGGGACCCCAACATGACCAAGGACATTATCATCAAAGATTGGGCGAAGCTGGTTGCAGACCTCGAACGCCTGTTGAAGCTGCGCAATCCCCCGTTTGGCATGAAGCTGTTTGAGCGGGCCGAGGACATGGAGGCGATCCCTCGCATTCGTCGCCCGAAGGTGATCCACGCCTTTGACCAGGTCGTGGCGCAGGCGGCCCGCCTGGGCTGGACCGTCGGCGTGACCGCCGAGAATTTGGTGGGGGCGCAATGCCGGGCAGTGATCGGGCTGGGCAACGCAAAGGACGACGAGTGGAAGTCCGGCCAGCGCATGGTTGGGGTTTGGTACTCGACCCCGGACGATGCCGGGGCGCACCAGGCGGCAATGAACTGTGTCGATGACGGCAAATATCAGGCGATGGTGGTCTCGCCACTGGCAAGCGGCAGGCTCGACCCGCCGGATATCGCGCTATTCTACGCGACGCCCGGGGCGATGATGTATTTCATCAACGGTCTGCAATGGTCCGGCTACAAGAGGTTCGACTGGAGCGTGGTCGGCGAGTCGGCCTGCGCTGATTCCTGGGGCCGGGCGTTGAAGACGCGCACCCCCAGCTTGTCGATTCCCTGCTTTGCCGAGCGGCGTTATGGCGGTGTGCTGGACGACGAAATGCTGATGGCGTTGCCGCCGGACCAAATGTTCCAGGCGATCACCGGCATGGAAGCGTTGTCGAAAAATGGTCTGCGGTATCCGTTCCCGCAATACGGCATCCAGCAGGATGTGCGCGCCGGGATGGGCGTCAGTTACGCCGATCGCAAGCCGCCAGCTCAGTCTTTGTAGGAAGGATCGAGCCGCTCGGCGAGACGCAGACAGGCGGCCCAATCCTTACCTCCCCGGGTGCCGCCACGGGTGATCTGGCTGTGCGCGTATTCGATGGCCGCCTTACCGGGGAGCGTGTAGTTGCCTTCGCCTGCCGCCAGCGCCGCGATCTGTCCCTGACAGGCCATTTCCAGAAAGTGATGCGTCACGACACATTCGGCGACGCTTTCGCCGCAGACCAGGACGCCGTGGTTGCGCAACATCATGACGGAACCTCCGTCGAGGTCGCGGACCAGTTTGGGCGTCATGTCATGATCGAATTCCAGGCCCTCGAACTCGTGATATTTCAATTCGCCATAGAAGCCGAGGGCATGCTGATTGATCGGCAACAGGCCGAATTTATGCGCGGCGACACCCATGCCGGCGACCGTATGGGTATGCAACGTTGCGTTCAGGTCGGGGCGATGTTTCAGCAAGCCGGCATGGATGATCAGGGCGCCACCCTTGATCGTTCCGACATCCGTATCCGTCACGACGTTGCCGTCGAAATCCACCTTCAACAGTGAGGACGCGGTGACCTCGCCAAACATCCAGTCGGTGCGCTTGATCAGCATGTGGTGCGGTTCGCTCGGCACCCGCAGGCCAAAATGATTGTAGGTCATGTCGTTGACGCCATAATACGCCAACACGCGATGGCCGGCGGCAAGTTCAACCCTGGCTTTCCACTCCTCGGGACTGACCTGCTCGCGCACAGGTTTTGCTTTGGATACGAGGTGGATGGCCATGCTGCTGTCTCCTGTGACACCGCGGTCGCCCAGGGTGGAGGTGTTGGGGTTGGGATGTCAAATGGCGATGTCTGCAGTCGATCAGGCGCGGAAATGCGGCAGGATCTCGCGGCCAAAAATGCGTAACGATTCGCGTGAACCGCCGACATCGATCAGTAACAGGTGCTGGACGCCCGCGGCTTCATAGTCTTTCAGCCGGCTGATGATTTCCTCGGGCGTTCCGATCAGCGTGTCTGTTTCGGTGTGTTGCTTCATGTCGTCTTCGCCAGCGAAGGCCCGCGCGTGGCTGCTGGCGGTCACCCCAGGCGGCGGGTCCGACAATTGCCGTACAGTGCGCAGGAAGCGAATTCGCAGTTCGTGTTGCCGCTCCCGTTCGGCCACGGTGTGCGCCATATGAAAAGCGCGCGTCGTGCCGACCGAATATGGATCGAAGGTGCGGCCCATGGCTTCAACCGCGCGACGGAATATCGCCACTTTCCGCCCGCACTCTTCCGGCGTGCCGTGCTGGGCCAGCAACAGATTGAACCCGTCTTTGGCTGCATTCTCGATCGAGGCGTCACTGTTTGCGCCAATCCACAAGGGTGGGTGAGGACGTTGGATCGGCGCCGGCTCGATCACCACGTTGTCGTAGTGCCACCAGGTGCCGTCGTGGGAAAACCGTCCGTCGGCGGTCCAGGCTTTCTTGATGAATGAAAGACACTCCTGATAGCGCGACTCGGCTTCGTCCATACTCATGCGGAAACCGGCGAACTCGCTGTAGCGGTAGCCGCGGCCGACGCCGAGATCGAGCCTTCCGTTGGACAGCACGTCGACAGTCGCAGCCTGTTCCGTCAGCAACGCGGGATTGTGCCAGGGCAGCACCATGACGGCGGTGCCGAGTCGCATGCGGGTGGTGCGGGCGGCGAGATAGCAGAGCAAATTCAGCGAAGCGGAGATCTGGCCAAAGCCGGTGAAGTGATGCTCGACCAGGAAGACGCTTTCGAAGCCGAGTTCTTCGGCCTCGGTGACGTAGTCGACGAAGTCGTAAAGTTGTTGGGAGTCGCTGGGCTGGGCTCCGAGAGAAGTACGCGCGCCACCGAACAAGCCGAATCGCATTGGGTTGGGTCTCCATTGTGGTCCGCGCGTGGGGCCGACAGCAGAGAGACGTAGCAAGCGGAGCGGCTTGCGTCCAACGCAACCGGAGGGTCGCCCGTTGTGTCGCAACCCAAGGGGCCCGGGGGCTCCGACCACAGACCCAGGTCGCGTCGGACGCCCGAGCGAAGCAAAGTCTGTTGCCAGGTGTCTGGTGCATGGTAAAGGACGTTCCGATCCTGAGATGGAGATTTAGTTCGGATCGGTTCCTATAAAATATCAAACGATCCCAAATGGAAAAACGTCAAATGGCTGGAAAGTTGGCTTTGTTGTTAATAGTTGCCGAGACTTTCCTAGGCCTGCCCGGGTTAGTGCCAGCAGCCATGGCGGTCTGCGTTCCCTCGACGCGAAATATAAGTTTTGTGGATGGCTCGGTACGGGTAACGAACTACGTCTGTCAACTTGACAGCGCATCATCGCCGCAAATACAGGTAGAATTCGATCGCCTGAGTGAAGCGGTGGCCGGCGGTATCATCGAAAGCACCTCGTACCCGGATGTTGAGCATTCATTGGGCGACTTTCGGATCTATCCAAATCAGGTGCTTGCAGAAGCGAAAGACCTGTTTGACAACTATGGCACCAAAGATGTCAGGGAAACCTGCTATAGCTTCGGTGTAAGCGTTGGGCCCGGAGGCCCCTCGTATATGGGAAAGGGAACGACGTCAGACCCATGTGGCGAGCGTCGGATACTCGAATATTTGACGTTTCCGGATCAGCAAAACCTTACCAGTCTGACCTTGGTTCTCCCGGATGACCAACATCAGGTACGCACGTCGAACAACTGGCCGGCTGGGTGGAATTTCTTCTATTATGATTGCCCGGCGAAATCGATGATCGAACGTACCATTTTGTGGCGATCAGCTCATGCTTCTGTTGTCGCCGATTACGAAGACCGTGTTCGGCAATATGAATCTCGATTGGGCTTGCCGGACGATCCGGCGACGGCCGATTCTTCGGTTCATGACCGGCACCCGGTGTCACGTCGCCGGGTCGCGCTGATAAGACATTTGACTGCTGACGGCTGGCCCGACAACTTCATGATTGTGACTGGGGCGGTGCCCACGTGCGGCAACGGAATGGAGTTTTCCCTCAAGGTCCGGCAATTCATCCTGGAGGTCGCGTTCATCAAGAACGTATCCGACGATACCATTCCGATTGATGGCCTCCTGGGAACCGTGGACAGCACGCATGCATTACGGTTGAACTCTCAAAAGCCGTCCGGTGACACAGGTGACACAATCCCGCTACAAAGAAATGATCTTGACCCCGGCCAGACGCTGCCTATCCCTCTGAAGATCCTGCTTGTGCCCGCTGGAGGGATCGAGGCTGTTCTCCAACGGGGACCGTCACCGGTAAAAATCGACAAGGTATTTGCAGACCAACAGTTCAACGCAATAATGGCGACCCCGGCCGGAACGATATTCAAGGAAAGCAAGACAGACTCCAACCCGCCCATAGCCAAAGTGCGTGAAAGTTTGGGTCCGCCGACCGTTCCGGACCAACCCTGGTTTCTGTACGGTCCGTCCATTGACCTGACCGGCGTGATGTTGGGTGGGCAACGCCTTGTTTTCGACGGTTCCGCCCGCAATTTTTTCAATATTGTCGCGGGCGAGGGTTACGGATCGTGTCCTTTCCTCTACTCCTTTGACTTACACGACGGTCTATGGCTCTGGCACGGCAAGATCATTCATGCTGCAAGTGCGCCGAACCGCGAAATGACCCAACGAATCCTGATCCCTGGCCAGAGAAGCTTGTTCTCGATCCGCGAACAAGAATTGGAGGTTTCGTACATCCGTCACGTGAACCTCGAGATATCGTTGTCTGACGAGCGCACTTTGACGCTCGAACCCGGGGTCGACGGCAAGGCCATGATCGTCGATGGCAGAACCGTCATCAAGGCCGGCCGTCAGGCTGATTTTTGGTTCGATCTGCCCGCCGGCGTAACGGCTGACGAGGTGAAACGTTCAACCCTCGTTGTCAGAGGCTATTATCGTCCGTATTCGAGCATGGTCGCGGCGGACCCTGACTAACGGCCCTGCACGGATGTCTCTAAATTAGCGCAACAACGTTAGCGGGCCGATTGGCTACGACCGGACCTCAACGACATCCTGCGCGAAGATCATTTCCTCTTCCCCACCGACGCCCGGGTCACCGTTAGACGCCAGGGAGCGCCCGAACAACCAGACCCCGTCGCCGGGGTTGCCAACGATCTCTACCTCCGCTCCCGAACTCAGAACTACCCGCGTTCCGATGGCAAGTTCTCGCACGTTGATGATCCCGCTCATTCCGCTGCCTTGGCCTCGCGAGGCGCGTCCCGGCGCCACGTCATCAGGTCGTCCCAGCTCTCAGCCTCCATGAACTGAGCCCAGCGCCGGTACAGGTTCCGCATCGGCTCCTCACTCGCCATCGCCTTGGTCAGGTCGACGACCCTGCCTGGCATGCGCAAACCTTCGAATTCGAAATCCTCAACCACGTGACCCATGCCCATCTCATATGTGTAAGGGTACCGGCGGGCGATCACCCCTCGGCTGGCTGCATGTGCATAATTCCAGTTCTCCATGTCGTCCTGCTCGGTCATCCCCGCAGGTCCGGAGTAACGGATGTAGTAATCGCGCAGAAAGTTCTTCACGCTTCGGGGTGCGTCGCGGTCGACAAAGAAAAACCGCCACACCTCGGTCTGATGCGCGTTGACCGGATGCCACACCGCGAGGGTCCGCGGCTGCCTCGGAAGCAGCGCCACATTGGGAAAAATCTCGCCCGGTGCGCCAATCATCCGGCTGTTTTCTCCGGGCCGCCGCCGCCGCTCTTCCTCGCAATGGCGGAAATACTCGGCCACCTCAGGCGAATTCTGATAGGCGGCCTGCGGTTGGTAATCGCGCGGCAGCACGTAGGTGATCGTCTGGTGGCCACGATCGGGCAGCGAGACGTGCAGCCTGCGCGCGACATTCAGTTCGCCGTAATCGCGCCGGCTGCGCCCACTTGGACCGGCGCCAACCAGATCGACCGAGCGGTGCGAAATGTTGTGATAGGTATCCCCGCTGAAATTCTCGGCTGGCCACTTCCAATTGCAGGGAATTATCCACTTTTGCACACCGCCCAGTAGTTCGGCCTGACCCTCGCGGCCATCCCAGCCATCCAGCATCAGATCCAGAAATCGTCTGAACTCGCCAAGATGTTCCAGGAATGGGGGCGCAGAAGCGTCCCAACACGCCCACACAGTTCCCTTGTAGCAACAAAGTTGCGCGACCTCGATGAGACCGTATTTCGACTTATCGAGCTCAGAATGATACGCTTCGCGGAAGAACGGCACGCCCACCAGCGCGCCGTCGGTGCCATAGCTCCAGCCGTGATACGGGCAGGTAAACACCGTGGTGTTGCCATCGTCATAGCGGCACACCTTCATGCCGCGATGCCGACACGAATTGAGGAACACGTGCACGGAGCCGCGGCGGTCACGGCACAGGATTACCGATTCCTCGCCCATGCGCGAGGCAAAGAAATCACCCGGGTTGGGGATCTGACTTTCATGCCCGACAAACAGCCACGACCGCGCAAACACCCGCTCCTGCTCCTGGGCGTAAATCTCATCATTGACGAAGATCTCGCGGCTGATCAGTCCGGATGCGAGATCGACGAGACCGGAATGATATCCGCGCGTTCCGTTTACCGGCATGGGAGTGCCTCCTTTGTTACCGTCGCGGTCCAGAGGGACAAAGTTGCAACTGGCGAGCCGCACAAAAACATTGTCGGCCACCCCTTAAAAGAAGAACGTCAGGTTCTTGGTCAATAGCACATTCTGGTCGAGGATAATCTTCCGCCGGGCGATCAACCAACTGTCACCATTCCGGCGTAATGTGTCCTCGCGTTTGCCGACCAGCAGGTCGGTCTCGGTCTCGACGCGGTTGCGGTAGATCAGGAACCGCGACTTGACCACGATCTCGCGCTGTGCGCCCGCATCAGGAGTCGCCGAAAGCAATTGTACGTTCGACACCATGTGGCAGATGCGCGATTGCGGCTCCTCCGCCCAATGGATGCCGGTCTGGATCTGGCGCACTCGGCGGGTCAGGGTATCCTTGCCTTCATCGAACCAACTGATGTCCTCAGTTTCGCGAGTGAATTCGCGCGTGGTGTCGCCGTATTTGACGTTGCGTCGCATCGGCATCCAGTAGCGGATGTCCTCGGCCAGCAATGCCAACCATTCATCATGCCGCCGCTCGTCCAGCATTTCCGCCTCGGCATAGAGGAACTGTGCAATTTCCT
>Ga0187867_10002796_pt1 | contig 14295 bp, 10 predicted proteins | sample June2016WEW_13_1_FD_132976 | JGI IMG/M metagenome (GOLD analysis project Ga0187867, IMG submission 132976) | Peatland microbial communities from SPRUCE experiment site at the Marcell Experimental Forest, Minnesota, USA - June2016WEW_13_10 | ecosystem: Environmental > Terrestrial > Soil >... | reverse complement strand
TGGACCGCCTGGCGATAACCGTGCGACTCGAACGGTTTCGCATCCCGTGGAAATCCCCTGTCGAGGATGCGCTGCACTTCCTCCACCAGCCCCGACTCGAACATGCGGCCGCATCGCTCGTCCAACCGGCGATAGAGCTGGTCGCGATCGGGCGCCAGGCCTAGCTTGAGCGTGCGAAAACCCACCAGCCCGTCGCGGCCTTCGCGAAACATCTCGGTCACAGGCCGGCGCGCAACCAGGCACACCTCCAGCGCGCGCATGACTTTGGGTACGTCGTTGGGGTGGATACGCGCCGCGGCGGCCGCATCGAACCGCCCCAGCAGGCGGTGCAGGGATCCAGGCTTGCGGCGTTCGCGCGCCATCAGCCGCTCGCGCAGGGCCGCGTCGCGGGCGGGTCCCCGGAAGAGTCCTTCAAACAACGCCCGCAGATAGAACCCCGTGCCCCCGGCGACCACCGGCAGCCTGCCGCGGCCCGAGATGGCCGCCAGCGCCGTGCGCCCCAGCCGGGCATACTCCCCCGCCGTGAAAACCTGGTCCGGGACCAGGATATCGATCAAATGGTGCGGGATGCCACGCATCTCCGCCGGCGTCAGTTTCGCCGTGCCGATATCGAAGTACCGGTAGATCTGTAACGAATCGCAGTTCACCACCTCGCCGCCGAATTCTTCGGCAACTCGCAGAGCCAATTCGCTTTTACCGGCGCCGGTCGGCCCGGCGATCGCCACGACTGTCTTCAATAGAACCTCTCCGATAGGTAACACATCGCTGCCGCCCTCCGCCGTTATACAATGAAAAGGAACGATTCGACCTCTCCAGGCATCTAGGTCGAAAGGAACACCACGATGAATTTTCCCCTAAAACCGCTTTTCTTGGCCCTTCCATTGGCTTGCCTGTCGTATGGGCAGACCGCCGCGGCGCCTGCGCCGCCGGTCGATAAAGCCGCGGCTTACTACAACTTTTCCATGGGCCACCTGTACGCCGAACTGGCCGGCGTGTATGGCAATCGCAGCGAATATGTCGGCAAAGCCATCGACTACTACAAACAAGCGCTGAAGCTGGACCCGGGAGCCAGCTTCCTGTTCGAAGAGCTGACCGACCTCTACATCCAAAGCGGCAGGCTCAAGGATGCCGTTAGCGAAGCCGAAGACATCCTGAAGCACGATTCCAACAACCTGGACGCCCGCCGTATCCTGGGCCGCATCTATATCCGCATGATCGGGGAAGGCAAGATCAACGAAGAGATGCTGCGCGCCGCCACCGATCAGTACGAGAAGATCACCGCCAAAGATCCCAAAGACATTGAGAGCTGGCTGACGTTGGGCCGGCTGTATCGCACCGCCCGCAACTCGGTCGAAGCCGAGAAGGCGTATTCCCAGGCGCTGGCGCTCGACCCGGACAACGAGGATGCGCTCACCGGTCTGGCGATTGTGTACTCGGATGTGGGCGATACCAAGAAGGCGATTGAAAAACTGCAAGCGGTCACCAACAAGGATCCCAATCCGCGGACCTTGGCTGCCTTGGCCAGTTCCTACGAACAGCTCAAGGATTACAGGAGCGCCGCCGAAGTCCTGCGCAAAGCCCTCGATCTGGACCCGGAGAATAGCCGCATCAAGCGCTCTTTGGCGCACAATCTCTTGTACTCCGGCAGTTTGGACGAATCCCTCAAGTATTACCAGGAATTCGCCGGCGACGATCCCCACGATACCGAAGCGTTGTTGCGCATCGCGGAGATCTACCGCGAAAAGCGCGATTTCGCCAAGGCGCGTGAGGTTCTCGACAAAGCCAAAGCCTCGGACCCCGAGAACCTGGAAGTGCGCTACGACGAGGTGAACCTGCTAGCTGTCGAAGGCCAGACCGATAAAGCCATCGAAAGTCTCAAGTCCCTCCTGAAGGACACTGAGCGCAAGGGTTATTCCGAATCGGAGAAGGGTGTCCGGCTCAACCTCCTGGAACGCTTGGGCGATCTTTACCGCGCCGTCAATCAAAACCAAGCGGCCATTGATGCCTTCCGCCAGATGGCGGACCTGGACCCAGATTCCGCCGCCCACGCCGAAGCCCAGATTGTGGACACCTATCGCGCGGCTAAGGATTTCAAGAACGCCCGCGCGGAAGCCGAAGCGGCCCTCAAGAAATATCCCGACGACCGCGATTTGAAGCTGGCGCACGCGTCCGTGCTGGCGGACATGGGCAAGGTCGATCAAGGGGTTTCCGAATTGCGTGGCTTGCTGAAAGGCGATCACGACCGCGAGACGCAACTGGCTATCGCGGGGCTCTATGAACGGGCCAAGCGTTATGAAGACATGGCCAAGCCATTGGATGCGGCCGAAAAGCTGTCGGAGACCAAGCCCGAGAAAGAGGCGGTATACTTCACCCGCGGCGCCATGTACGAGCGCTTGAAGAAGTTCGACGCGTCCGAGGCCGAGTTCCGCAAAGTGCTCGACATGGACCCCGACAGCGCCGGTGCCCTGAACTATCTCGGGTACATGTTGGCCGATCGCGGCGTACGCCTGGAGGAAGCCCAGAAGATGATCTCGCGCGCCCTGGAACTGGACCCCGACAATGGGGCGTATCTGGATAGTCTTGGCTGGGTCTACTACCGACTGAACCGCCTGGACGATGCGGAACGCGCCTTGGTTCGCGCCCTATCCAAGAGCGGCGTTGGCCAGGACCCCACCGTGCACGACCATCTCGGCGATGTGTATCTGAAGCTTGGAAAAACCAAGGACGCCATTACGCAGTGGCAGGCCTCCCTCAAGGAAGCCGAAGCGGATACGCAATCCGACATGGAGCCGGGCGAACTCGCCCAGATCAACAAGAAGCTGGAAGACGCCAAGGTCCGCCTGGCGAAGGAAACCGGTGCATCCAAATAGCGCCGATAGTGCCGGGGAAGACCCTGCCCTCCAATTTATGCAGAATCGCGCTATGCTTGAATGTGCCCGCGGCGCAGTGTAACGGCGGGCCGGAAGGAACCTGCTCCCCATGAGTTTGACGATCAATGTTCGTGAAAGCGGTAACGTGGTGATTTTGGATCTGATTGGCCGGATCACCATCGGCGAAGAGACGGCTTCGCTGCGGAACACGATTAAGGAACACCTCGATAGCGGACAGAAGAATATTCTGCTCAACTTGGCCGAAGTCAGCTACATCGATAGCACGGGGCTGGGTCAGTTCGTGGGCAGTTTTGCCACCGTTACCAGCAAGGGCGGCCAACTCAAGCTGCTGAACCTGCAGAAGAAGCTGCAGGAATTGATGCAGATCACCAAGCTCATCACGGTGTTCGAGACTTACACGAACGAGTCGACCGCTGTCCGCAGCTTCGCGACGGCAGCCACCGCGGGCTAATCTGCTACCGCTCCCTTACGGTCGCGGCTCCGTAACGCACTACCCTAACCAAGTCGCGCACGATAGTAAGCGGTGCCGCGCTATTCCACGTCCGAGGGGTCTACGGCTTTCCGATCTCCAGCCGCGGCCCAACGGACATAGGCGACGATGTCCGCGATTTGTTGGTTGGTGTAGCCGCCGGTGGATGGAGGGTGCTTCCAGCTCGCATTATCCGACTTCGACTGCACGTCCCCAGGGGCGAATTTTCGGAGTTCGGGCGGCGTCTTCGACAGGTCGTAGTATGCGAGCGTGGTGGCGTCCGCCGACACCTTCATGCCCGGGAACGGATCGCCCTCCTTCAACTTGATGGTCTCGACGTACTCCGTGCGCGAAGCGCGGATGGCGGTGACCAGGGCGCGCACGCCAACCTTGCCCAGAACCCTGAGATCCGGTCCTACCGCCGTTCCGCGGCCCTTCAGCGTGTGACAGGTGCCGCAACCGTTGTCGGCAAAGAAGAGTGTCTGACCGCGTCCGATCTGCGGGTTCGGCGCCGCCGCCTGCAAGAAGAGCAAAACCGATAACCAGATCATGAGATCCTCCGACCATAGTATAGTCGGGTTCAGCGCATTCCGGCGCGGCGCCTCACTAAGGCGAGCGCAACTCACCTGTGTCGGCAGAAGTGCCGACACGGCACGCAGCGTGCGTGCGCCACGGGTCCCCCGCGATCGCCTGCAGCGAGGTGACGTTGATGCGGCTCTCGCCGGCGCCTCTGATGAGGACACCTTTCACCGCCACCTTCTGCGCATTGCGGCTTCCCGGATTGAAGAACCGGACTCCGATCAGTTCGTACCTGCCACTGCCTAACGGCTTGGCTGCATCCGCCGCCAAGGCCGCCGACGATACCGCTTCGGTATTGGATACCGCGGGATCGCCGGCACGGGTCAATCTCCATAGCCCGGTCTCGCCCCGCTCCAAACAGCCGACCGTCTCGACGATATCCAGCGCTGGTCGTTCTTCCTTCACGGCGTACTGAATGAATGGACTGAACATTTCATCCCAGCTCTGGTTTCCGCGCTCCAAGAAGCGAACCTCCTTGTCCGGCGCCGGATTGTTCACGTTGTTCGCCGAATTGTCGTAATGGACGGTGACCACCAGCTTGCTGCCCGCCGGCAAGTCGAGCGGCGTCGTTAGGTCGTACACCAGTTGCCAGTGGAAGTCGTATTTTGGCACGCTGAGCACCGTCTGCTCACGGCCGTCGTCATAGACGACGGTATAGGTGAAGTCTTTCGCGCGCAAGTGGGCGTGCGGATGAAACTGGTAGACGATCACCGGTTGCGTGTACGCCGTCATGCCGGTCACTTCATACTTCTCCGCGCCGGGGGGAATCGGCGGAATGGCGGCGCTGTTGCCTTCGGCCTTTTCCTGCGGAGCGTCGATCGGAAGTTCGATGCCGTTGGCGAGAAGCGAAGCACCTGCGCCGTTCACCCGGAACAAATGGTATTTCGGCGGCTGCGGCTGAAACCAGAGGGCCAGCGCCGACCTGTCCTTCGCCGGCTGCCCGGCAGCCTGGTAATGGATGTTGAAGTCGAGATAAAGATCCATCCCGGCTTTCAGCAGCTTCGCGGCGCCATCGCCGTACATCTCGAAAGATGCGCCCGGAGTGTAGATGGCCAGCATATCGGGTATGGCGGAAGCTCCCGGAGCCGTGACGGCTGGTCCATGCAGGATCAAATCGTTCTGAAAGCCCACTTGCCGGGCGAGCGCCGCCAGCGGACTTGTATCGGGCCCAAAACGTTGCTCCGCCCGCACTTCCGTGATGGCCATGTGGTGCACCACCGCACCATTTCCGGGCCGTACCTGAATCGCGCTGACCCACCTGTCTTCGGCGAAAGGGACCTTAACCAACTGCGTCACGTACGGGACGAGGCCCTCGGCCGGCACCTCGAATTCGGGCAGCGCAACGACCGCGTCGGGCGGGACACCGTTCGGATGCGACCAGCCTTGCGCGGACCGTAGAGCGTCCGGCAGTTCGGACTCGTCGCCCTTCGGAGCGCCGGCATCGACCCAAGCCACGATGGTACGGATATCCTCCTCGCTGAGGCGGGCGTCGTTGCGAAACGCAACGCTGCCACGGGGATCGGGGGGCCAAGGCGGCATCTCCCGCAACAAGACTTTTTCTCTGATCGCCTTGGCCCAGGAGCGCGCTTTATCGTACGAGAGAAAGTCGACCGGCGAGGCGATCTCCCCCGGCTGATGGCACTTGGCGCAATGCTTGAATAAAATCGGAGCCACTTGGTTGCCAAACGTGGGGGAGTGTTGCGCCGCCGCTACGGCCGGCAGAACGAGGAGCACTGCTGAGACTCCGACATAATTCACAGCATCCCCTTTGTACCCTTTCCCCCTCTTGCGGCGCAAGTGTGGGCAATCCAATGGACATGGAAGTACCGGTACCTGCCTGACGTGGGAAATTCGTATTTTTTGTTATACTTGTTCGCACCCGGATACCCTTATTATGAACGCCGAACTTAAACATACATCGCTGCGGCAATTGCTGTTTAGCTTGTTCGCGGCGGCCCTTGGATTCGCCAGTGCTCCGTTGCCCATGATAGCTGCGACAACCTGCCCTACGTCCACGCCGGCCGGCAACCCGCCCGCTGTTTTGACTTCTCAGTACAGCAACGCGCGGCAGGGGTATAACGGAAAGGAGACCATCCTCACCGCCGGCGCGTTAGCCAACGGCAGCGTGGCCCTTTGCCAACCGGCCTGGTCCCCTCTCCAGATCGATGCCGGACCCGGCGGCCAAGTCAATGAAATCATGGCCCAGCCCCTGCTGGTCCCCGGAACCTCCGTGGCCACCCCCGCGAACACCGCAAATTGCAATGACAGCGGCAGCGGAAAGTGTAACATGCTGGTCTCCGTGACGCTGACGGGCAGCGTGTTCGCCTGGAACGCCGATACGGGTACGACTCTCTGGAGCGACTGTCAGGGCGAGGGCTGCACAAACAATCCTCCGTGGGTCAGCGACTGCGGCGCGCTTGGATCCGTCTCCACAAATTGGGGGCTGGGCGGCCTGGCTTTCGCGGGTATTGTGTCCACGCCGGTGATCGACCTCAGCGGAACCAAACCGGTGATGTACACCACCAGCCTCTGCCAGACATCTGAAGGTGGCACGGCAGGCGTGCAATGGTGGCTGCATGAAATCGACTTGACTACGGGGCGAGACATATGCGCCGGGGGTACCTGGACGGACGAGGGATGTACCGGAAATGAACTGCACACCCAAATCCTATCGCCCGGCGGCGCGAACCCCTTTCAGGCGTGGGAAACTCTTCAGCGGCCGGCCTTGCTGGAGGCGCCTAACCCGGGCACGGGCGGGCCGAGCAACTTGATCTATATCGCATTCGGCTCGGCACAGGGTGAGACCGATAGCCCATACAACGGCTGGATTTTTGGCTATAGCGGTACGCCCACGTCCCTGACGCAAGAGTTCGCCTTGAACACCGCGGCCGCATCCAGCACCAGCAATACCGCGCGGCCGACGTGCAGCCAGAACTGCTATTTGTGCCTGCCCTACGATGCCAAGGCGCCCGCCAACTGCAACTCCAGTCCGAATTGCGTTCCGGGTTCCAATCCACCGTGCTGTTGCGCCACCAGTTGCGTGCCCAAAGGCAATGTAGAAGCCACCAACTGGTGCGGCCAGGGCGCCGGAACGTGGATGTCCGGCCAGGGACCGGCGGCGGGAACGATCAACGGCGTTTCCCACGCTTATTTCGGCGTCGGCAACGGCCCATTTCAACAATACGAAGCCAACAACACCACGTTCCTGAACCCTTTGCAGAGCTTTGGAGAGAGCGTCGTCGATCTCAAGTTTTCGGGCAGCTCAATCGATTCCACGCCATCCCAGTACTTCACGCCCTACGGCGGACTTCCGGTCGAAGTGACCACCGGAGGCGCGCCGTACACTTTTGAGGGCATGAATATGAACGACTTCGACATGGGCATATGCGGCATTCTGCTCTTCAACGATGCCAGCACAAGTCCCTCTACTCCGTTCGCGGTCACTTGCGACAAAGCGGGCTATGGTTATCTGTTGAAGCAAGGAAACTTGTGCGGATCGCCCACGGGCAAGTGCTATCCCGCTGTTTCCGCCGCCAACGGCGGGAAAGCCGGAGGCGCTATGGGCGACCCCGGCGACGCCTTTCCCTTTGGAATGAGCGCCGCGTTATGCGCGAATCAGACGTTCCCAGATCTGTGTCATCGCGTCACGGGTCTGGCATTCTACCCGAATGCTTCGCCGCAGCGCCTGTACTTCTGGCCCAACCAGGAAGTATTGACCTCCTTTCAAGTGTCCAATAACAACCCGCAAAGCGGCAGTGGCACTCTTTCTACCGGGGCGTCCCTCACCAGTGTGACTCTGAGTGTAGCCAACCAAGTCGTGGTGGGCGACCAGATCACTAACGTCCCCGGCCAGGCTACTCAAACTGTAACGACGGTCAACAGCGGGAGCACGCAATTAACCGTATCTCCCGGTTTCACCTTGGCCCAGAGCGGCGTTACCGGATGGGAATACAATGGCTACTTCGTAAAGCCGCTGCAAGCCACTGAACCCAAGAACGGCGCCACTGTTCAATACCCGGGCGGCGCCGTTGAGGTGACTTCGGACAACGGAGGCGGCGGTATCGTATGGGGCATAGCCAAGACGGAAATCGGCAGTCCTTGCCCGCCTAATTGCACCGGTACGATATTTGCTTTCGACGCCGCCACGCTACAGAAGCTTTGGTGTACTAATTCGGAAACTTATTGCGACAACAGCGCGTTCTTCCAGCCCGCGCCATACTCCCGGCCCACCATCGTGAACGGAAATCTCTACGTTCCGACCCATGGCCTGATCTCCAAAGCCGGCAATCCGAACTGCACCACTTCGGAACCCTGCTCCGGCATAATCGTATACCTGCATACGACGCCGACGGAAGAGACCGCGCACTAAAATGTCCATCTTCAGTCCGCAAATAAGGCTGTCAGCCGCGTTGTGCATCGTCGCGGCGGCCGCGCTGGCGTCCGCCGGGCAGCCGGTTTTCCGGGTGGTCTACTACATGCACGACTTCGATCAGCCCGCCGGAATGGTGCAGGGAGAACCCGGCGTGTTTTACTCGGAGGCGGGACAATCCGGCCCGCACGCGGCCCTCTCGATCACTGCCGACGGACATCAGACGACTTTGGCGACCATCCAGAGCCCCGACCAGATTCCATCGCTGTTCGTCAGCGCGGCCAACAACCGGTTCTATTCCGTGATTGAGCAGGGCACCCATCCCGCACACGTCTTCTCCGTGACTTCGGAAGCGGGCAGTCAGCAGACTTATCCGGGTCAGAGGCTGCATCCCATTCTGACTCAAAACCTGCCGGACGGCGAGCTGCTGGCAATGGCAGTCGCCCCCACCCAGTTTGTCTGGTCCCTGGCTAAGGTCGCCCTGAATGGCACGGTTACATCGGTGTATCGGTTTCCTCCTGCGGAGCGTCCGGAGGCCGCGATCTATGCCAGCGATGGCAATTACTATGGCGTTGCCCGCGCGGCGAACGCCTCCACAGGGTACGTCTATCGGGTGACTCCATCGGGCGTTCTCACTAAGCTGTATAACTTTCCGGCCAATACCTTTACGGGGAACTTCGCCGTGCCGCTGCTGGAAGCCGGCGATGGGAACCTTTACGGCGCCATTCCCAATGGCGGCGCCGACGGGACCGGCGCGATTTATAAAGTCGGCTTGGGAGGCCGGTACACGCCGCTCTATTCGTTTCCGAAAGGCAACCTGGGGGGGCCGACGGCGTTGATCGAGGGCGGCGATGGGAACCTCTATGGCGCGACACTCGGCGATGTGAGAAAGGGCGGCTACAGTCAGTTGTTCCGCATCGACAAGGCCGGCAGCTATTCCGTGGTGTACAAGATGAGCGCGCAGCGCCTCGACGGCGCTTGCCAGTGCTCGCTGGTACAGGGCAGCGACGGCGTCATTTACGGCAGCGCCGTTGCCGGCGGGATCTACGGCGGCGGCGTGTATTTCGCATTGGACGCGGGCGAGCGAAGGCCGGCGCCACGGCCGCGGCGATTGAATCCGCCATCGGGTGCGGCGGGTACCAAGGTGTTGATCTGGGGCGCCCACCTGCTGTCGGCGTCGGTCCGATTCAACGGGACGCCGGCCACCGAGGTTTCGAACAGCGGTCCTGATTATATTTGGGCCACGGTTCCGCCGGGAGCCACCACCGGGCCGGTCACCGTAACTACGCCGGGCGGCACGGCCGCCGCCAAAGACAGCTTCGTAGTGCAGTAGAACAGGCCTCCTGGCCTGCCTGGCGAGCTACGACCGCCGATGCCGGCAGGAGTGCCGGCACCAGGCTGTATAAACCCGGAATGAACAGCCCCTTCCACAACCAAGTCGCCATCGTGACCGGCGGCGCTTCCGGCATCGGCCGGGCGCTGTGTGAGGAATTAGCCCGCCGTGGAGCGCTGGCTGTAGTCGCCGACATCAACCGCGACGGCGCGCAGGCGGCGGCCTCCGCGATCGACGCAATGGGCGGACGGGCCGTGGCCGCGCCCCTCGATGTCACGTGCGCCGTGGACGTCGAACATCTGGTGGAAGACACTGTGCGCCAGCATGGCCGCCTGGACTACATGTTCAACAACGCGGGCATCGGCGTAGCCGGCGAAGTGCGCGACCTCTCGCTCGATCATTGGCGCAAGACCATCGACATCAATTTGTGGGGTGTGATCTACGGCGCCACCGCAGCCTATGGGGTGATGCTGCGCCAAGGCTCCGGTCACATCGTCAATATCGCGTCCGCCGCCGGGCTGATCGGCGAGCCAGGCCTCGCGCCTTACTCCGTGACGAAAAGCGCGGTGGTAGCTCTTTCCACGGCGCTGCGCTCGGAGGCCGAGAGCATGGGCGTCCGCGTCAGCGTGGTTTGTCCCGGCTTTGTGGACACGGCCATCTACGACAACGCCATCGGGGTCAAGGTCGATAAAGACAAGTTCTTGGCCAAACTGCCCGTGCGGCTGGTCTCCGCCCCGGATGCGGCCCGCGCGATCCTGCGCGGCGTCGAGCGCAACCAAGCCATCATCGTGTTTCCATTCTATGCCCGGCTGCTGTGGTGGCTCACGCGCATCAATCCGAGCGCCCTCGCCGGGTTCCACCGCAAAATGCTGGCCAACCTCCGCGCCACGCGGAATGCGCGGGTAACGTGAGCCTTCGGCCAAGCTTGCATGACTCCACTCAGGTATAACTGCCAGCGTCGGTCTTGTGCGAACTCAACCACGCTAATCCATTCGATTATATGACCGAGCTGCGCCGGCACTGCGCAGAGGTCGGAGGTTGGCTGAAGAGTATCGAGTTCCGCCGGCCAGAACAGCGCTCCTCCAATGAGACGGGCCTCTCTGAAAACCCAAATCGGGACACGTTTCTGGCCAGACACGCAGGCCTGCGAAAAAGTTTCGTGCGGGCCAGTTTGCCCGTGTTTCCACCTATGACCATCTTGGCGCCGGGTTCGTCTCGCTGACCGAGGCGCCTGGATCTGACCACACCGGCTGGTCGCGCCATCAGCCTGCCTGTACAGAATTCGCTCGCCCGCCATTTATTTGCTATACTTGAATAAATGTCGAAGCGGAGCGTTCTTGGTGAGTTCGAATTGATGATTTTGCTTTCGTTGATCCGGCTGGGAGATGAGGCCTATGGAGTTCCGATTTCAAAGGAGCTGCTGAAGACGACCGGGCGGGAGGTCGCACTGGGGAGCGTCTATGCCGCGCTCGATCGGCTGGAAAAGAAAGGGTTCGTTGCTTCCACGCTCGGCGACCCGACGCCCGCGCGAGGCGGGAGGGCGAAACGTTACTTTCGCGTCACCAAAACGGGTATGCGTGAGGCGCAGACGACTCGGACGGCGTTGATGAATCTGTGGCGCGGACTGCCACTAGCCCAGGGAGAACACCCATGAACAGCGAACCATCGCAGCCGCCCGCACTGGCCTCCTGGCTGCTGCGGCACCTGTGCAGCACGAAGGACGCGGAGGCCTTAACCGGCGATCTCTACGAGAGCTTCGCTGAAGGCCAATCGGAACGCTGGTTTTGGCGCCAGGCTGTGACTGCCATCCTGGTTGGCGCTGCAAGGGGATTTTCCGTTCGATTTTTCCTCATCCTCCTGATGGCCTCGAACGCGTTGGTGTTTTTCTTCGGCGCAATTCTCCACGCGGGCGTCGCCGTTGGCCCATTCCATCAGCCACATATTGTTCCCGCGACGGCGGTGGAGGTTCTGTGTGGGCTTTCGCTGGGTTGGGCTGTGGCCGCTCTGTGTCAGGGTCCGCCGTCTGCCAGGCGGGTAGCCCTGACGAGCAATCTGGTTGCCGCGGCGGGCGTCTGCCTCGGTGTAGTCGCAGGAGCTGTCCGCCAACAGACAGGGCCGACCATTGCACTCGATCATCGCGTCATGCTGGCCCTCATTGGCGCCTGCCTCGTGATTCTCTTGTTTAACCGCCCAGACGGATCGAAGGAAATAAGAACATGAATTCGCAAACGGACACTGCGGCGACTGGTCCGCGGCATGCCAGTCCTCATCTCGGGGTCGTTGCGACGATCTATGTAATATTGAAAATTGCCAGCGTGTTTCCCGTCAGCGCGTTTGGCAGCAAGCCGCCGTGGTTCCCCGGACTGAATGCTCCAACCGACCAGGTCGTATCGTACTTCAGCACGCACGCATTTCCGGTGATGCTGTGTGCGTTTCTTCAGCTTGGCGCGGCAATCCCCTTCGGCATCTTCGCCGCGACGATGTTGAGTCGCATGCGTTTTCTGGGTGTGAATGCCGCAGGCGCCGACATCGCTTTCTTCGGGGGGGCGATGGCGGCTGCCGATGAGCTATTCTCCGGCGCCGTGGTCGCGGTGATGGCGCAACCGCTGGTGGCGCAGAACCCGGCGCTGGTGCAGGCGTTCCACTACCTCTCGGTTGCGCTTGGTGGTCCGGGTTTCACCATGCCGTTCGGTCTTCTCATGGCGGGCGTATCTGTGACAGCAGGCTTCACGAAACTGCTGCCGAGATGGGTGGTGGGGCCGGGCATTGTGCTCGCGCTCGTCGCCGAATTGAGCTGGCTCAGCATGCTAATTCCACAGGCCGGCATCCTGATTCCACTCGCGAGGTGGCCAGGGTTTGTCTGGCTGATTGCTGTGGGTTTCAAGATGCCGGTGACGGACACGGCAGGATTCTCGCCTCCTCACCGCTCCTGATCCGGCACCCCCGTTCTTCGCCCGCGTGCTGGACAAGCCACACAAGATGATGGCCTCTCCCACAAGATCCATCGGCCCGGCGCCGATCATCAATGCGGATATTGGCTCTGGCAATCGCCGGTCCCCCCGGGTGTAAAACCGGCGTTGCCAGCTACTGCCGGCAGAGTCATGCAAGCTTGCAGAAAACTCACATCCGAGCGCCCTCGCCGCGTTCCACCGCAAAAATGCCAACCAACCTGCGCGCCATGCGGGATGGGCGAGAAATAGGGAATGACAGGACAGGAGGACTGTCCACCTCCGTGAACAGCCCGTTCCAGGCGGCCTCGGGCGTCAGTCGCGACACGTCGGGAATCAGCCAGGCGAAGCGAGGTTGCCAAGTCGGTCATCACTCATAGCGCAGCGCGACGAGTGGATCGATGCGGGTAGCCCGGCGCGCCGGAATATAAACCGCCACCCAAGCCACTGCCGCCAGCGTGACTACCACGGCGCCGAATGCGATTGGGTCGTTGGCCTTCACGCCGAACAGCATAGCCGAGATCAGGCGCGTAAGCCCGAATGCCGCGGCCAGCCCTACCGCCAATCCGATTCCCGCCAGCAACAGGCCCCGGCGGACCACCATGCGCAGCATGTCGCCGCCGCTGGCGCCCAGCGCCACCCGGATGCCGATCTCCTGCGTGCGCTGCTCCACCGAATACGACATCAGTCCGTAAATTCCGAGGGCCGCCAGCAGCAAAGCGGTGCCCGCGAAAATCGTCAGCAGCAGCATATTGAAATCCTGGCGGGCGGTGGACTCCGAGATTACCTGTTCCATGGTGCGGAATTTGGAGACGGGCAATTGGCCGTCCACAACCAGGAATTCGCGCTGGATCGCCGTAGTCAGCGCCGTGGGCTCCTGTGACGTGCGCACCACCCAGCTCAGCGGGATAATGCTATTCGCAAGGTGCGTCACCCCATCGGTGACCTGGCTCGCCGGCACATACATTACCCCTTGATTCGAATCGGTGAGGCCGTTTTCGCGCACATTGCCGACGACGCCCACGATCTCGCGCGCGGGCTCCGCAAATTCGGGGCCCAAGCCTTTGCCGAGGGTCATGCTATGCCCGACGGCATCTTCCTTTTGCCAGTATTTCTTGGCGAACGCCTCGTTGACCACGATCACCCGCGCGGAATCTCCGGTATCGTGTTCGCTGAAGACGCGTCCGCGCAAGAGCGGAATTTTGAACGCCGAAAAGTAGTGCGCCGATACCGATCGCCATTGCTCGTCGCCGTTGTACATGTCGCCTTTGGCAGGCGGCTTACCGGCGATGTTGAAAGGCATGTCGATGCCGCCTTCGATGGGCAGCATCAGGGCGCTCGCGGCGGATTGCACTCCGGGCAGGCTCTCCAGGCGCGGCGTCATTTGCCGGACCAGATTGTCGACCTTTGCGGTGGCATCGTAGCGCCCGCTGGAAAGCGACGTCTGCAAGGTCAAAACATTGTGCGGATCGAAGCCTGGATTGACGGAGCGCAGGCTGGCGAACGTACGGATCATCAACGCCGCGCCCACCAGCAGAACCACGGCCAGCGCAATCTCGCTGACGACCAGAAATCCGCGCGCGCGGTTCTGATGGCGGCCCGTTCCCGAGCGGCCGCTGGTTTCCCTGAGCGCCGAGTTCACGTCCAGGCGGGAAACATGCACGGCCGGAAAGAGTCCGAACAGGATGCCGGTGGCCAGGGAAATG
>Ga0187867_10002795_pt1 | contig 14298 bp, 13 predicted proteins | sample June2016WEW_13_1_FD_132976 | JGI IMG/M metagenome (GOLD analysis project Ga0187867, IMG submission 132976) | Peatland microbial communities from SPRUCE experiment site at the Marcell Experimental Forest, Minnesota, USA - June2016WEW_13_10 | ecosystem: Environmental > Terrestrial > Soil >... | reverse complement strand
GCCAGGCTGCCCGCCTCGACCGCGCCGGAGCCATGTTGTTGCTGGCAACCCGTGAAGCTTGGCAACAGGCCGAGCTCCAACCAGATGGAGATCTGCCGATGATCTTTGGCACCACTGCGGGAGGCATGTCGCTGGGAGAGGCTTATTTTCGCCAGGCGACCCAATTGCCGTGCCGGTATCGCCAACAACCTAGCCGGGCCCTGCTTTATCAGCCTCAGGTCCAGGCTCGAATGGTGCGCGATGCGCTTGGGGTCAGCGGCTCGATTACCATCGTCTCGAATGCCTGCGCCTCGGGAAGCAATGCCATCGGCCACGCTTGGGAATCGATCCGCCGTGGCCAAACCCAGCGTGCCCTGGCTGGTGGTTATGACGCCCTCAGCGAATTGGTCTTCGCGGGCTTCGCGACCCTGCAATCGCTCTCACCTACCGTCTGCCGTCCATTCGATGCCCAGCGCGACGGCTTGGCGCTTGGTGAAGGCGCAGCCGTGCTCGCCCTCGAATCCCTCGAACACGCGAACCGGCGAGATGCGCTCATCTTGGGAGAACTCATTGGCTACGCCACGTCCATCGACCAGCACCACCTGACTCAGCCCCACCCGCAGGGCAATACCGCCCTCGCTGTCATGAAGCAGGCCTGCGAGGTTGCGGGTGTTGTGCCTGAAGAGGTTGACTACATCAACGCTCACGGCACCGGCACCCCGCTGAACGACATCGCTGAAGCCATCGCCATCAGTCACTGGGCTGGCAGCCGCGCGGCCACGTTGCCCGTCAGCTCCACGAAAGCCAGCATCGGGCACCTCCTGGGTGCCGCGGGCGCCGCCGGAGCGGTGGCCTGCCTGATGGCTTTGCGCGAACAATGGTTGCCGTCACAAGCCGTGTTTGAAACTCCCGACTCAGCCTGCAACTTCCTCGTTGTGCATGAAAGCCAGGACGCGCGGGTAGATGTGGTGCTCAGCAACGCGTTTGGCTTCGGCGGCGTCAATGCCACGTTGCTCATGCGGAGGTGGGCATGAGCCAGGTGCTTGTTGCGGGAATGGGCGCCGTTTCGCCCGCCGGCTGGAATGTCGCCGCCCTGAGCGAAGCCCTGAATAAGGGCCAGCCACTGCCGACTCAGCCGATCGCGCGGCCAGGGTGGAAGCAGCCCCTCCGAGCCCGCCTGGTGCCCCATCCGTCCGTCCCTCCGCAATTCCTTGCCCATCCACGCCTGCGACGCACCAGCCCGATCACCCACTACGCGGCTGCAGCCGCGCTCGAAGCGGTGGCGAGGCTGCGGGCAAACCAAAACGGGAAGCGTCGGCTGGGCGTGGTTGTCTGCGTTCAATCCGGTTGTGTGAATTACTCCTGCCGGTTTCTGGCTGAAGTGTACAAAGACCCCGCGACCGCAAGCCCGGTCCTGTTTCCCGAAACCGTTTACGCCGGGCCGGCCAGCCACGTCGCGACCCTGCTGGGAGAGGTTTCTCTCACTTACACCCTCGTGGGCGACTCGGCCAGCTTCCTGCAAGGCGTAGCCGTCGCCGCCCAATGGCTCGCGGAGAATCGGGTGGACGCCTGCGTCGTCGTCGGGTCGGAGGAAAGCGATTGGATTATCGCGGATGCGCTCCGGCATCTTGACCGCCCTGCGGTGCTCGCTGGCGGCGCCGGGGCTTTATGCCTGTGTCGCGACCCGAGACTGTCCGCGGGAGCGGAACTGGTGGCTATTACTGACCCGCACACCTACTCCCCTCGCGTTACCCGGGAGCGGGCGGCGTGCGCCGTCCGCGGCCAACTGGGCGTTGGTTCCTTTGAAGAGCTGCTTTGCGACGGCATCGGTGACAGCCCGCGCCTGGACGCTGCGGAACGCGCTGCCTGGCAAGAATGGCGCGGGGCGCGTCTCAGCCCCAAACGGGTTTTGGGCGAAGGCCTGATCGCGGGTGGGGCCTGGCAGTGCGTCGCCGCCTGCGAAGCAGTCGCCAGCGGACGATTTAACGCGGCCAATGTCAGCCTCGTCGGGTCCAACCAACAGGCAATCGGAGCCCGTTTTGTGCGCGCGGCTGCCGGCCCGTTGGATTTGCCTGTCGGCGTGCCGACGGCCAGTGCCTCACCATGAGCCTGCGCGTCATTCTAATCACCGGAGCCAACGGCGGTTTGGGCCAGGCCATCGCCCAGGCATTCCTGCAGGAGTCGCTTGCCAACCGCGTCTGGCTGGCGGTCCGGGCTCGGCGTGACCACGCCGACGCACTCGTCAAAGCAAATCCCGACCGCTGTTTTTGCCTCGCCCTGGACGTGACCAGCCCCGAGCGTTGGAAGCAGGCGGTTGCGGAAATCCTCGCCCGGCACAGCCGCATCGATGTGCTGGTCAACAATGCCGGCCGCCACGAAGATATGCTGCTGGGTACCATGCCGCTTAGCTCCTGGCAGCAAGTCCTGGCCACAAACCTGGATGGCGTTTTCCACGGTTGTCAGGCCGTGCTGCCGACGATGATCAGCCAGCGCAAAGGCCGCATCGTGAATATGGCCTCGTTGAGCGCCCTGCTGGCTCCGGCTGGGCAGACAAACTACGCGGCCGCCAAGGCCGGGGTCATCGCCCTCACGCAATCGCTTGCCAAGGAAATCGCCCGGATAGGCATCACGGTCAATGCCGTCTGCCCCGGCTACGTGGAGACCGAAGCGTTGGCCCACCTTACCGGACCGGAACGGAAGGCCGCTGAGATGAAAATCCCCATGCGGCGCCTTGGCCGGCCGGCAGAGGTCGCGGCAGCGGTCCGCTTCCTGGCCAGCGAGGAGAGCAGCTATATCACCGGCTCCGCCATGAAGGTTGACGGCGGGATTCTCTGAGGCACCTTGTGGTCATTGCCGCTTACTATCGCGCCCGGCTCGTAGGACTATCCTCCAGATTCTGATTACCCTGGCCGCTCACCGCACCTCATGCGCGACAAGCTCTTAATCATCCAGCCGTCTTACTACCGCTCTAAGACGGACCGGACGGTCTTCCGGCTGCGGCGCCGGCCAGTGGTTCCGCTGAGTTCCAGCTACCTGGCAGCACTGACGCCGAGCGATTGGGATATCACCCTCGTCGATGAGCAACTGCAGCCGATTGACTTTGATTGTCATCCTGACCTGGTCGCCATCACGACGTGGACTCTCAACTCCCTCCGGGCCTACGATATTGCGGAGGAGTTCCGGCGGCGCGGCGTCCCAGTGATCATCGGCGGGCCGCATACCTTCTTCCACGCTGAGGAAGCCGGCGCGCATTGTAGCGCCGTGGGCCGGGGCGAGGCGGAGTCATACTGGCCTCAGATGCTTGAGGACGCCCGAAACGGCCGCCTCCAGCCAGTTTACCAATGCGAGGAATCCTTGAGCCTGGATGGCCTTCCGCTGCCCCGTTATGACCTGCTGAACTTGCGCTGCTACGGGCCGTTCCGGACCTTTGTCGTCGTTTCCTCGCGCGGCTGCCCGTTCCGTTGCGAGTTCTGCTCCGAACGGTTTCTACTGGGCGAGTCTTATCGCTGCCGGCCCGTGCCTGAAGTCGTGGAGGAAGTAAAGCATTGCCGGTCGCGGAATATCTTGTTTGGCGACAGCAATTTCGGCGGCAAGCGCAACCATGCGATGGAGTTGATGGAAGCCCTGGTGCCGCTCAAGGTCCGCTGGTCCGCGCTCTGGCCTTCGCACTTATGCTGTGACGAACCCTTCCTGGACCTGGCTCAACGCAGCGGCCTGTTGCACGTTAACATCGGCTTGGAGAGCGTCAGCTCCGACACGCTCGCCCAAATGAACAAACGGTTTAACAAGACCGATCGATACGGTGAGCTGCTGGCCAACCTGCGCCGCCGCGGCATCAGCTACTCCTTGAACTTCGTCTTTGGCTGGGATGGCGAGCACGAAAGCGCCTTCAGTGCCACGCTCGACTTTCTCCAACGCCACAAGGTCCCTGCAGCCTACTTCAACATCCTCACTCCGGTCAAAGGCACCCCTCTCTATGAACGGCTGCATACCCAGGAGCGGATACTCAACAGCCTGGACATTGATCGCTGGCCGGGTCAGATCTGCTATATCAAGCCCACCTGCGGAACGCCCGAAACACTCGAACGCAACGTGCGGGGCTTGTACCGCAGCTTCTATAGCTTGCCTTCCATGCTCTCTCGTCTGCGCATGCCCTTGACCAAATCCGATCTGGCCTCCTGGGTCATCAATCTTTCCCAGCGCCGAATGGCCCGGGCCGAAGATGTTGGGAATAACTTCGACGGCTATTAGCTAGAGCCTGCAGACGCTTTGCGGCTTGCTCCGCGGCCAATTGTGTCCTAAGCTCCCTCCGCTGAGCACAGCGCAGCGGCTTTGTGATGAATGATGCGGCGACACTGAAACTAGAGATTAAGCGACTGATGGTCGAAAACCTCATGTTGCAAATCACCGCGGAAGAGATCGGCGACCAACAAGCGCTGTTCGGACCTGACGGCCTTGGTTTGGATTCGGTGGACGCCCTCCAGTTGGTCGTGGCTCTTGACAAGCAATACAAGCTTGAGATCCGCGATCCCGAATATGCCCGCCAAGTCCTCCAGAATGTGACAACCATGGCCGAAACCGTTGCCAAACATCTGGCTTCGCCACCTGGAGAGGGACGGAACTCACCGGTTGCGGCTTGACCTTTCATCCCTCGTCACTCAGACCAAGTCTGTTCTCAGTTGTCCGTCGGCTACTTTGGGATGCCGCCAGCCTCGACCTCCCCGCTGATCTTCGCTCGCGCGGCCAGATACCCCCACACATACGCCTGACCCGCCATCGGTTTTTGGATGGTGTATTCACAGACCATCGGATCCCAAAAGACATCCCAGAACGCTTCGAGGGCAGGCCATTCTTTGTATGGCGGACAGAAGACCCCGCCCGCAAACTTGCCAATGAATGGATCCTGTAGCCCTTTAATCGCGCTGTCCATGGGTCCTCCCACCGTGAGGCCAGGAGGTGGCGGTTGATGTGTGGTGCGATGGTCGAGCTGCAGCGGATGTTGGGGCGAGTTCTGTCCGAGGCCCGTCGTGTAGCACATATTGACGGGATTTGCCCCGGCCCCAGTCTGCGCGGCCAGCACGAGTGCGCGCAAGTATTTGGGTGCTCCCGAGAGCACGTGTGCGCGGGCAACGCATACGGCGTTCTCGGGGCTGCTCAAGCCGCCATAGAGCAGGGGCGTATAGGGATGCTTCGCCCAGCGGAAGCCCGTCTTCTCGGTGCTCGCAACCCGCAGGTCGGCGTCTTTGAGCACCACCTCTCGGCAGTTCCGTCTTACTCTCTCATCCACGCCAGGCCGGTCTGTGCGCGCGTACACCCAGGCGCAATCCGCTTGGTCCAGGCTGTCCCAGGCATATTCGACGGCGCCAGCCGCGTTCTTGTAGGGCGTAGTCTCCAGAAAGAGGTTGTTCCATTTCGCCTCCCCGGTCAGCCAGAAGAGTTCCGCCGCGGCGAAATTCCGAACGTCCCGGATACCCAGGTGTTTGGCCATTAGATACTCGCGTTCTTCGCGCTCACGGTCGCGTTCGGCCCACTCCATCGCCCTCAAGGCGCTTTCCCGATAGACCGCCGCCCGCTCCGGGAAGTGCGCCGCCAGCCAGCGCGCCGCGCGGGATGCCGTCCCGGCGTACATGTAGCTCGCCAAAAGGTCCGGCGCGTAGGTCATGACTGTCAGGGATTCCTGAAAGCTGGCCTCTCCACGGCGCGGATGTTCCGAGGACTCGATGCCGCCTCGAACGCCGCCGCTCGGCAGTTGCAGCCTCTTGAAGAAATCGATGCCCCAGAGCGCTTCATTCACGATGTCCGGCAGGCCATTGCCCGACTCCGGGAGGTTGAGGGAGAGCGAGGCAAAGTAATCTGGGAACAGCTCCGCCAATTCAAGCAGCAGGAGACCGGCTTTGAGATGCTGCACACGCCGATCCCAATCGCCGGCATCCATGTACCCGCCCCAGGCGTTGGTAACGATGTCGTCCGTCCTGCCCTTGACGAGGTTCCCGAAATTGGAATCCTTCTGGTTAAGGCCGTTGCCGGTGTCCATCAGCGGGGCCTTCGAGGCATACACCTTGAGCCCATCGTCGGGATGGAACGGGCGCTGGCGCTTATAAGTGGTATAGGGCTCGCCCAGTGCGACCCCGCTCCGCTGATGATAAAACCCTCGGGCGGCGACCACGAAGGCCCGTTGCCACGTATCGTCTGCGATTTCCACGGGGTAGGAGCAACCAATGCCCTTGACCGACACACGGTACTTCCCGGGCTGATTCAGGCCAGTGAAATCCATCTGGAAGACATCCGTGCCGTTGTAGTTCTTGTTGTACGCGTCCTCGGTCTTGTCGCCAGCGGCCTTCGACAGCGTGGTTACACCCTTGAACGCCGTGCGCCCAGTGGATTCTTCGATGATCTCAAAGGGCAAGCCGGGCTCGTAGTGCACTCCGCCCTCGTTGCCTAGCCAGCAGGACAAGAAGGCGAGCTTGGCCGGATCATCGGGGCGGAACCCGATCTGGCTCACGTGCACAGCTTCGCTCCTGAGGGAGGAGGGATCGAACGTGAACTTCTGCGTAGGAAAGCTCGAATCGCTAAAAATGACGGTATAATCCATGCCGGTCTGCAGCGGCGCCGGCAACTTCAGATAAACGACGTCGCGCGTCGGGGACTCGAATTGGTATGGGCCGACCATACCCAAATCGGCGGGTTTGCTCTTGCGATGGACCCACACCGGTATACCCGACGTCAGGTAATGCGGATCAGTTTTCGACTTTATCCGATAGCTGGAGGGATCGTCCGCCCAGGTCGTGTCGAGCTTCCTTCCAACTACTTCATCCATCGTGCAGAGCAAGTCACCGCTCTTGCCAACCAGATTGCCAATCACTTTGCCTTCCCGTCTTACGAATCGGTGCAGATCGGAAGCGCTCACCACGTCTCCCGGCTGCTTCATGTAAGGTGTCTGGCGGCCATATTCGACGTGCCGGGCCGACAAGGTGATGCCGACGATATCCGGGGCAACCAGGCCCACATGCACGATCCGAACGGGATCTGTTATTGGGTCGCCAGCCAAGGCGGCGCTGCAAGCCGCAACGGCAAGAAAGACAGCGAGACGCATATCGGGTCTGACGACTGCTTTCTATTCAGGCTCCCACAAAGCTGTAATTGTAAGGCTTCCTCATTTCCCTCGCGACATAGGCATTGCCTTCCTTGGCGTTTTCGCCCACAAACCTCTCCTTGACGGGGTCCCAGTGCAGCCTTCGTCCAACTCGCAAAGCGATCGCACCCAGGTGGGAGATGCAGGCGGAACGGTGCCCTACTTCAACGTCGCAGATAGGCAACTTCCTTGAGCGAATGCAGTCAAAGAAATTCCCCATATGGTCATCACTCGCATAGACCCTTTCCGCATTCGCCGGGAGTGGAGTCTTGATGAGTTCAGGGTCGTTCGCCCTCAGATTCCCACGGTTAACCCAGATCCAGCCGTTCGCGCCTTCGAACCGGATGCCGTTTCTCTGGCCCTGCGGATCTTCGACTCCCCCGAAAATGTTGTCCGCCTTCGTCGTGCGCACGTTCTCGATCACACCATTCGCATAGGTGAACTTGACGTCATATTCGCTGTAAGCCGTGTAGCCTCCGGGAATGGGTTCGGCGAGAGGTCTAGCTTCCACTTCAACGGGACCGGGGAGCCCGATGGCCCACAGGGCGATATCGTTGTGGTGCGCACCCCAATCCGTCATGGTTCCGCCCGAGTAGTCGTACCAGTAACGGAAGTAAGTATGGCAGCGCTGCGGCACGTATTCGACTTTGGGAGCTTGGCCTAGCCAGTAATCCCAATCCAGCCCCGCCGGCACAGACACGGTCTTGAAGGGACCATCGCGCAGGCCCGCCGGCAGCCAAACGGTGACCTCCTTGAGTTTGCCAATCCGCCCGTTGCGAACCAGTTCAACCGCGAGCCGGAACTTGGCATCGCTGCGCTGCTGCATGCCGGTCTGTAATATCGTTTTGTGTTTGCGAACTGCTTGAATGAGGTGCTTGCCTTCATCAATGGTCAGCGTCAGGGGTTTTTCGCCATAGACATCCTTCCCGGCAAGAGTCGCGGCGAGATTGACCAACGTATGCCAATGGTCCGGTGTGCCATTGATTACCACATGAATGTCGTCGCGTTCCATAACCTTGCGGAAGTCAGGATATTTGGCGGGAACCTTGCCTTCCTTGGTAAACTGCTTGGCCGCCTGCTCCACGTGGCTGGCGTCCACGTCGCAGACCGCGAGGATATCCCCAAACCGGCTGGCGTTGCCCGCGTCGCCCTTGCCCATGCCTCCGCACCCGATGAGCGCAATCCCTGGGCGGTCATTGGGGCCGAGTTGTTTCGGGGCCGGCGCTGCGGCCAGGTCCCGTTCAAGAAACCAGCCTGGCAACCCGGTTGCGGCGGCGGCCACCGAGCATGACTTCAGGAACGACCGGCGCGAACTGTAGCAGTGTTTCGTTTGCACTCGAACATGTTCCCCCACGCACGGACACGTCGGCAAGCGCTAATCTATGACCTCAACCGCAGCCCCCCAGTCCGCATCCCCTGACAAATCAGACGGACGACGGCGCCCAGGCCATTGCAATTCGCGCTGACCCATGCGTAGAAATTGCCCGACACTTCCTTGCCGTTCGTCACACGTTAAGGCTCTTGAGATACGCGACACTCTGCTGCGTCAGCTCCCAGGTCTGCTCGACAAAGTAGTTTTTGACCCCACCCACCTTTGCCGCGGTGAAGGTCTTCACCCAATCGATGCTCCCTTTTCCAAGCGCAACCTGCTGGTTCCGCCCGCCGTGTCGCGCCGCTGGCGCACCCGCTGGCGGCAGAGTCGAAGCCGAAGTGCCCATATCCACGTCCTGCAGGTGCATCGAGTTGAAGCGGCCAGGGTGCTTCAAAAAGTACTCTGCGCCGACTAGGCCAGCCGTAATGGTTGACATCTGGAACTGGAATTTGACCAGCTTCGGATCGAGCAGGTCGAACAGCAGGTCGTAGGTCCGCTTGCCATCGACCATCGAAAGTTCGAAGCCCTCGTTGTGTAGGCCCTGCTGCATGCCAGCCTTCTCGGCCCGGGCGGCGATCTGGTTGTATTCGTTGGCCGCCCTTTTAACCTGGTCGAGCGTCGGCTTGTCCCCCCCGTTCCCATCGCCCAGACTAGCGGTGATCATCTGGGTGATGCCGATCTCTTTAGCCCACTCAATGCTCTTCTCCTGACTCTTCCTCAGCTCGCCCATGGTGAAATGGGAGCTCTCGGCTCTCAGGCCCTGGTCGGCCAAAATCCTCCTCACTTCTTTCCCGTTCGCCAGCGACGAGAACTCAGCGCCGTAGCCGATCGGCGAACACAGCTCGAGCCGGGTCACGCCTATCCCGGCTATCATCTTTATGAACGCCGGGAAGTCATTGAGCATCGAACGTAGCGGCCAGACCTGGCTGCCAATAGGCAGGCCAAGCGGATTTGCCGCAAGCCTTGCCGCACTCGCGGCCAGCAACCCGGCCGAGCCGGCACCGATCGCCGCTCTCTTCATGAATTCCCGTCTGGACATCGCAGTCATAAGCATCGATCCGTTCATAATGTTCCCACCCCGGACGTTAACAATCAATTCCTAGCGCGCGAGGGGAGTATGAGGGCCCTGACAAAGATCGTCAACCGTCACTCTGAGTCCGCACCCACCGGTTCGGAGTCTCCTGGAGCGCCCGCGCGTATTGGGCCTTATGCCTCCTTTTCATCTGGACTCCAGGCTGTATTCCTGCATGTTCCGCTCATGAACACAGCGACCCGACGCCAGTTTCTCCAAACCACCGCCGTCAGCGCCTTGGCGCTGAGCCAGTTTCCCAGCGTCCTGCAAGCAGCCGATCCCGACCGCAAACTCAAGCTCGGGCTCATCGGCTGCGGTTGGTATGGCATGGTGGATGTCAAAGCTGCGTTCCAGGTTGGCGGCGTGGAAGTGATCGCGCTATGCGATGTGGACAGTGAACACCTCTCGCAGAGCGCCGCTGAAGTTGAGAAGCTCCAGGGCAAACGCCCCCAGACCTTCAAGCTCTACGAAGAACTGCTCAAGGTTCCCGACCTGGAAGCGTTGATCATCGCCACGCCGCCCCATTGGCATGCGCTCCAACTCATTGCGGCGCTCGAGCGCGGCCTGGACGTCTATTGCGAGAAACCGCTCAGCTTCGATATTCGGGAAGGTCGCGCCATGGCCAACGCCGTGAACAAGAGCGGCCGCATCGTGCAAATCGGTTTCCAGCGGCGGCAGAGCCCGGCCTTTCAAGCCGTGCGCCAGCACATCCAGTCAGGCAATGCCGGCCGCATTGTCTGCGCCGAGGCGGTCATTCACTACACTGCCGGCACTAAGGATGCGACACCGCAGCCGCCACCCGCTTCGCTCGATTGGGACCTGTGGTGTGGCCCCGCTCCTAAGATTGCCTACAGCCCGCAGGTTGGCCACATGAACTGGCGTTTGGAGAAGACGACCGGCCAGGGCCATCTCGTGGATTGGGGCATCCATCTCGTCGATGCCTCACGAGTCATTCTGGACGAGGGCATGCCGAAGACGGTGTCCGCTGCGGGCGGGCTCTATTCACTGAAGGACAAGATCACTACGCCGGACGTGCTAACTGCTCACTTTGATTTTGCTAGCTGCCCGTTGACGTGGAGGCATCGGATTTGGGGGGCTGAGGAATACACGCCCGAGGTCTCCAACGGCATCTTCTTCTACGGCGAAAAGGAAACGATCTTCGTAACGGATGATCGGTGGGAGGTCCTCCCGAGAGGAAACGCCAAGGAGAAGAATGTGAACCACGCGAACGCGGATGCCGGCAAGCTGCACATGACCGAATTCCTCAACGCTGTGCGCACCCGGCAGCAACCCGGGTGTCTGGCCGAAGATGCTTATCGTTCCACCGCCTCGGTGAAGCTGGCCATGATCGCCTACGACACCGGCTGCAAGATCGGCTGGGACGCTCAGCAGGAGCAAATCCCCGACAACCAGGCTGCGGCGAAACTCCTTAAACGCGAATACCGTAAGCCTTGGCAACATCCGTTTCTTGCTTAGCAATAAGCATCCCGAATTCAACTCGCCTTGCGCGGCTCTCAGGGGGTGGTTTTGGGGCACCCTGGACATGTCCTATACCCAGAGAACACCCCTCAAACCCCGTTTTTGATCAGCCACACTAATCCAGCCTCATCTATCGCCTCTGCCTCGTCCACGATCCGCCTGCACCCACGGTGTATTGCCGGTGGCAATGCGGTGGAACTAAGTTATGTAGCCGGTGTTGATCGCGGAACCCACTGAGGCTAGCTCCGTAAGTATTTGTGGTTTAGGCGCTTAACATGCTTTTGGCGGTTCTTCGCCGTTTTTGGTGGAACGAGTGGAGCAGCGTTTCCTACCGTTCGTGCCGATATAGCCCCACCGTTTCCTCGCCGGAGCCTCCCCGTAGTACCTCTATCCCGGGGGATAGAGGGGTACTACGGGGAGGCTCCGGCGAGGCTACGGTGGGGCTCCCAGGGAGGTCGGGGGCAGAAATGGAGCAGCAGGGGGCCAGAAGGCTTGGCGGTTCAGGACAACCAATGCTTGCCGGCATGAATACGCGAAATCCAAGCGCCGCGAGCCTCCACAATTAGGCTCTAGCCGGGATTTGGGTTCTTGAGATGAAGGCGGACCGGGCAGATGACGACGAGCGTTTTGGGCTTTTAAGTGGGTCTCTTAGTTTGGGTCCTTGCGATGGTCGGCACTCGGTTTGGCCTCAGCGATTGAGGAGAATGTGACTAATGGACCGAAGCGCTGCGGATTGTCGCGGTCAGGCGCTTGTGCCAGGCGACGTCGTTCCAGAGGCGGGGAAACTGCGGATGGGTGAAGTTGGACGTGCAGTTGAAACGGTAGCCGTGCTTGGCGCCCAGCCCGGCGCAGATCTCACCTGACTCTTTGATGATGTCCCAGCTCAGCGCCGGATGATCCAGCCAGTTGATCGTACCCCAACCTTCGGTATTGCCGACCGGCTTTTGGTAACGGCGTCCCAGGTCCGCCACCTCCGCCATGCTGTGGTCCATCCACTCGACGAGCTTGGCTTTGTTTGTAGCCCAGTTCTTGAGCAAGGCCGCCAGCACCTTGGGAAACTGCGAATCGTTGTCCGCTAATCCGTGGATATTCTCCCAGTAGCCGGTCTGGTCGGGCAAGAGCGGATTCATCACAAACCAATAGTGCACGTCCAGCGCGGCCACGTGCGTGGGGGCCATGACGCGCCAGTCGGCTGAGCCGTTGTAAGTCAGAGAAAAGAGGAAATCGAGCTCCGGCCATTTTGCCTGCATGCGGGCGAGGACCTCCTTGGCGAAGCCGGTGTATGCGGCGCGTGATTCTTGGTCGTTGTATTCCCCAGACCTGGCTTTCCACTCATGACCCCCCGCCGGGCGGGCTCTTGCTTCCTGCTCCTTCAGACCTTTGTCCATCTGCCTGGTCAGCCAGGAGAATCCATGGAAGAGCGGGTATTCGTTTAGCAGGTCCACGTAGTAGATGTTGTGGAGCAGGTCGTTTTCCTTGAGGAATCCGAGCGTCTGATCCCACGCACGAACGAAGCCCTCGACCCCCTCGACCCGCTCGACACCGCTGCCGAAGAACCAGGTGGAGAGGCCCAGGTGCAGACCGCGATCGAGGCAGCGTGGAATGAACTCCTTCAAGGCTCGGCGGGGCTGGATGGTGGTTGAGTACTGGCCACCCCACATGGCTGGTTTCCAGTCCGACTTGGGGAAATAGTGTTCCTGGATCACGCGTCCCTCGGAGTCTGGGGCGACCAATGCCGGGAAAACGTCAAAACGGATGGCGTTGTAACCTCGCTTTACGAGTCCGTCGAGCACCGCGTCCCAGTTTTCGAATTCACCGGTTGGATAATGGCGCAGCAGCCAGGAGAAATCTCACATGGCGATGGCCACCGGCCGCTTGAGCCGGCTGACACTGGCAGCCATTTTTGGCGGAGCTGCCAGGCAGTTTGAGGCCAATCCGGCGCCGAGTCCGAGGAGCGCCGCGCCGGCTGTCTGTTTCAGGAACTGGCGTCGATTGATCGTAAGCATGTGGTTTATTGCATCATAACGGGCACTCGCCCAGAGATAAACCGACCCGGGTCTGCGTGGCAAGGCAACGGATATAGTCTCCGCCGCTTTGCAAAGGGCAGAATTCGACTATATTCTCGGAAAGCTTGAGAATCCCAATGAATTCATCGCTTACGCTTTGCCTGGCCGCGCTGCTGCCGGCCCTCACCGCCTCAGCCCAGGATTGGGCCAAGGCCCGTCTCGATAAGTCTCCGCGCCACCTTGAGTGGGTGAAGGTTAAACAGGGCCAGCGGGAGGTTAATTGCTTCGTGGCTTATCCCGAAGTGAAAGACAAAGCCACGGCAGTTATCGTCATCCATGAAATCTTCGGCCTGACCGATTGGGTCCGCGACGTAGCCGACCGGCTGAGCGGCTCAGGAGCGCGGGGTTGTCCAAACTGACGGCTACGCTGGAGAGCCTGCGCACAGACTTTCTGGTATTGCCCGCCAAACTGATTCGGAGCGGGCGCGCCAACGTCTTGCAGTTGCCGCGAGATTATCATCACCGGGAAGCGTTCCTGTTGGCGTGGAAGAAAGTTAACACGCTCAAACCTCCTCCCCGTTCCCGAAAACGCACCAATTTGTAAGTGATCGAAAAGGAGAACCCTTGATTCCATGGGCTTTCTCGCTCGTGACAGTGGACCATCACGCATTTTTGAGGTTGAATGGGTCCCCACAGGTGGCTTGCTTTAAGGACCTCGGAAAGGTTTTTGTGGCGGAGCCACTCCAGCAAAATCGGGATAGCGTTGGTCCCGATTTGCCGGATGGCCATTTCGGCTCCCTTTTCCGATTTTGCTTTCGGCCCCGTCTCGCCTCTCGCGCTCCACTCGCACTGCTCCAGCCAGATGCTCAACCGCGTCCCTTGATATACCGGCTCCCGCAGGCGCAGCACCTGCCACCCAATCACGCCAGCCAGAATCCCCAGCACGACGGCCAGCGCGATGTAGACCCGATTTCGCATGGCGGCAGTATGCCAAGCTGGCGGCAGAAATCGAGGACGTTGCGCTACAGGCCCGCACGTTCAACCGTCAGGTGTCTACAGTTGAAAGGTTCTGCCGCCGGGCTGGGTGCTGCCGCCAGCGCGGCGTCAGGACAGGGCCGCCACGGCGGCGCTGGATCAGCGCAGGGGCTACAAACCCGACGCCGGATGGCGCTGAGCGGCGCTGCCTCGACCGATTGAAACAGGCAGAATGGCTGGATTACTCCTTCGCACCCGCAGACTCCAGCAGGACCATGACATT
>Ga0187867_10002793_pt1 | contig 14308 bp, 10 predicted proteins | sample June2016WEW_13_1_FD_132976 | JGI IMG/M metagenome (GOLD analysis project Ga0187867, IMG submission 132976) | Peatland microbial communities from SPRUCE experiment site at the Marcell Experimental Forest, Minnesota, USA - June2016WEW_13_10 | ecosystem: Environmental > Terrestrial > Soil >... | reverse complement strand
GTAAAATCCGTCCGAAGGGCAACCGGCACAGACATGGCGAATCTCCATTGTTCGCCAAAATGAATCATGCCGCCGCCGATTTGAAAACCCGCAACGAGTCAGCCTTTCAAAGACGTGGTATTATAGCAGCAATGCCGCCTGGCATCGACGTGATGGTCGCTGCCGACAAAAGCGTCAGTATCCGCGCCTCGGTACAGGATACGGAATTGACCTTGACGCTCGCAATCGGCCTCGTCACACTGACCGTCTTTCTTTTTTTACGCGACATTCGCGCTACCCTGGTTCCGGCGGTCGCCGTGCCGCTGTCGATTATCGGCACCTTCGGAGTTATGTATCTCGCGGGCTTCAGCCTCAATATACTGTCCCTGATGGCGCTGACCATCGCGACCGGCTTCGTCGTCGACGACGCCATCGTTGTGCTAGAAAACATCAGCCGCCATGTCGAGGCCGGCATGGCGCCTCGCGAGGCCGCGTTCGTCGGCGCGCGGGAAGTCGGCTTCACCGTGATTTCGATCAGCATCTCGCTCATCGCCGTGTTTATTCCAATCCTTTTGATGGGCGGTCTTCTCGGCCGGCTGTTCCGTCAATTTGCCATGACGCTCTCTTTCGCCGTTCTCGTCTCGCTCGTGCTGTCGCTCACGCTGACGCCGATGATGTGCGCGCTTCTGCTTAAGCCCCGGTCGTCCCGCGTTAGGCTGCAACGCCGCCGCTTCGATCCGTTTTCCGCGATTCTTCGCGGCTACGGCCGCACGCTAGGCTGGGCTCTGCGCAATGGCGGCGTCGTCATGCTGCTTCTCTTCGGCACAATTTGCCTCAATGTGGTGCTGTTCTCGATCATACCGAAGGGTTTCCTTCCACAGCAGGACAATAGCCGCGTCGAGGGAGGCATCCAGGGCGACCAGAGCATTTCTTTTCAATCCATGCGGGATAAGCTGAAGACGCTTCAGGACATTGTCCAGACCGATCCCGCGGTTGAGAACGTCATCGGCTACACCGGTGGCAAGGAAACCAACTCTGGACAAAGCATCTTAGCGCTGAAACCCAAAGCGGATCGCGATGTGACAGCCGATGGGGTCATCGATCGTCTGCGCAAGAAACTCTCGCAAGGGGACGCTCATCCAACGCGCAATATCAATACACGCTGCAAGGCGATAACACGAACGACATCTACGCCTTCACGCCGAAACTGGTCGAGGCCCTACGCCGCAGCCCCCTTCTCGCCGACGTCAATTCCGACCAGCAGCAAGGCGGGCTCGCAACCAATATCGTTATCGATCGCAACACGGCCTCACGCCTCGGCCTGACGGCGAGCCAGATCGACAATACCCTCTATGACGCCTTCGGCCAGCGGCAGGTCTCGACGATCTACAGCGCCATCAACCAATATCATGTCGTGATGGAAGTTGAACCGCGCTACTGGCAGGATGCTTCGATACTCAATGATCTCTACGTCAGCACTTCGGGAGGCAATCCAAGCGGCGCGGCTCAGAGCAATTTGCCGGCCGGCACAGTCACGAGCGCCGCGATCCAGTCGTCCGTCGCCCCGTCCAGTGCCGACGATACGGCGCGGAACGCAGCGACCAATGCGCTGGCCAACACGGGCAAAGGCAGTGCCTCGGCGGGTGCCGCCGTCAGCACCGCGAGCGAAAAGATGGTGCCCCTATCAGCCTTCACCCATTTCGAGGAAGGCAAGACGCCGCTGAACGTGAACCATCAAGGCCTCTTCGTCGCTAGCACCATTTCCTTCAACCTGCCAATTGGCATATCGATCAGCCAAGTCCTCACCGAAATCAACAAGATTGCAGCGCAGCTTGGTATGCCGCCTTCGATCCACGGTGTGCCGCAAGGCAATGCCAAAGCCTTTCAGGATTCGCTCAGCAATCAGTGGCTGCTGTTTTTCAGCGCGCTGGCCGCGGTTTATATCGTCCTTGGCGTACTTTATGAAAGTTTCGTCCATCCTGTCACGATCCTATCAACGTTGCCGTCGGCCGGCGTCGGCGCGGTGCTGGCGCTCATGTTGTTCAAGGCCGAATTTTCGCTTATCGCGCTCATCGGCGCGTTCCTGCTGATTGGAATCGTCAAGAAAAACGCTATCATGATGATCGACTTCGCACTCGAAGCGGAGCGCACCCAGGGACTTTCGCCGCGCGATGCGATCTATCAAGCGTGCATGCTACGGTTTCGTCCAATCATGATGACGACTTCCGCTGCGATCCTTGGCGCGGTTCCCCTCATCCTTAGCTTCGGCGAGGGTGCCGAGATCCGCCGCCCCCTTGGCATAGCGACCGTCGGCGGATTGATCGTCAGCCAATTTCTCACGCTTTACACGACACCAATCATCTATCTCTACATGGATGAATTTCGCCTTTGGGCCAAACGGCGCTGGCGTAAGCTTTTTACGGCTCTGTCGAGCCTAGCCGCGGATCGCCCGGTTTGAGGCGTAGGTTGACAGTCAAGTTTCAGCGCCACCCCCAAGTCGATTGGCTGCTGATCAACGAGCGTATGCGACTTACTTCTTATCTCTTCAAGCTATCGCGTCGAAACGCAGACACCTTGCCCCGGTGGTTAGACCGGGACGGTGAGTGAGTTGTAACGAAAGCAGTTGCGGGGACGCGCAACCATCTCAAATTGTTATTTCGAGCCGCCGCATAAATCGCTTTTCCAAGGCTGGGGGCGAGGATTCGGATCCCTTCGGCTGCTCCACTTTTCTCTTAATGTTTACTGGTAGTTAACAGCTCCATCTTGGGGTAAAGTTAGCTTAGAAATCTTACAAAGGTGCTCGTTTTTAACGAATTCCATGCTCCGGTAAGAAAGTGGTGGGTTACGCGGCGCGCCGGGCTGGATGCGGACCGCTATGGATCGATTGGCGGGCGCGTCGTTGTTCGCTGCAGCTTACCGGGCGCCGGTCGGAGGGCAACGATTGCCTGCATCCCGCGTTGCTCCCTCCGCCTAGCAGATAGTAGGCTGGCTTCTGATTTTTCACACTGAGATCAATTCTTTGATGCGGATCAATGCCTCTCTGTCCAGTTTTTCTATAAAATTTATGTTATTATAAATACTGACTGCAGCTTGAGCAGGAGATTCCTGATGTCACATTGGTACGAAGACAACTCGCATTCCATAGGCCGAACTCCGCTTGTCCGCCTTAACCGGGTCACCGATGGCGCAGGTGCTACGGTCTTGGGGAAGATAGAAGGACGCAATCCCTCCTATTCCGTTAAGTGCCGCATTGGCGCATCGATGATATGGGACGCCGAACGCCGCGGAGTCTTGGGTCCAGGCAAGGAGCTTGTGGAGCCGACAAGCGGAAACACAGGCATTGCGCTCGCCTTCGTCGCCGCCGCCCGCGGCATTCCGCTGACCTTGACGATGCCGGAAACCATGAGCATCGAGCGGCGCAAACTGCTTATTGCCTATGGCGCCAAGCTGGTCCTCACCGAAGGCCCTAAGGGCATGAGCGGAGCCGTGGCGAAGAGCGAGGAGATCGCGGCCTCTGACCCGAATCGTTACGTTCTTCTTCAGCAGTTCAAGAATCCCGCAAATCCCGCCATTCACGAGGCGACAACCGGCCCGGAAATCTGGAACGACACCGAAGGCGCCATCGACATCTTCGTATCGGGGGTAGGCACCGGCGGGACCATCACCGGAGTCTCGCGCTATATCAAGCGCACCCAAGGGAAGCCGATCGTCTCGGTCGCCGTTGAGCCGTCGGCGAGTCCCGTGCTCACACAGCGCCAGGAAGGTCAGCCGCTGAAGCCCGGGCCTCACAAGATCCAAGGGATCGGCGCCGGATTTGTCCCAGATGTCCTCGATCTTTCGCTGGTGGATGCGATCGAGCAAGTCTCCAACGAGGAGTCGATCGAATACGCCCAGCGCCTGACGCGCGAAGAAGGGATCCTCTCCGGCATTTCAAGCGGAGCCGCCGTCGCCGCGGCCGTGCGCATCGCCAAACGTCCCGAAAATGCTGGGAAGACCATCGTCGTCATACTCCCCGACTCCGGCGAGCGGTACCTCAGCACGACTCTTTTCGAGGGCCTCTTCGATGCAAAAGGGCTCGCCGCATGAACACGCAAGTCAAGCAAAGCGATGTTGGCGTTGTTACTGAGCGCAGCTATTCTGACCTCAGTCACATCGTTGCCGATCTGCAGAATCTACGAGCGGCATCGGAACATGACCGAAATCGCGATGGCCCAGTACCCCAATTGCCATCCCGGGAAACGGTCATCAGCGTCATCGATGGGCTGGTCGCGGCGTTTTTTCCAAGGCATTTCGGTCCACACGGTTTGACCGAGGAGGGGACCAACTGCTTCGTGGGTTACACTGTCGACGCGGCGCTGCGGTCACTAGAGGAACAGGCGCGCCGTGAACTTCAGCTTGAATTGGGGAAGCATAACAAGGGCGACGATCTCGCCCAGCTGGCAAACGAGATCACAAACAGGTTTGCCGCGGCCCTGCCGAAGGTGCGGGCGCTCCTCGAAACCGACATTCACGCAGCCTTCGAAGGGGACCCTGCGGCCAAGAGCCTCGACGAGGTGGTATTCTGTTATCCGGGTATCACCGCGATTTTCCGCCACCGGCTCGCCCATGAACTGTATTTTCTGGGGACACCTATGCTTGCGCGCATCATCTCAGAGATCGCGCATTCCGAGACCGGAATAGACATCCATCCCGGGGCGGAAATCGGCGAGAGCTTTTTCATCGATCACGGGACTGGTGTCGTTATCGGTGAGACAACGATCATCGGCCGGCACGTGCGGCTTTACCAGGCGGTGACGCTGGGGGCCAAGCGGTTTGAAGTGGATGAGCACGGGGCCTTGATCAAGAACTATGCCCGGCATCCCATCGTCGAAGACGACGTCGTGATCTATGCCGGCGCTACGATCCTGGGCCGGATCACCATCGGCCGCGGCTCGGCCATTGGCGGCAATGTGTGGCTCACGCAAAGCGTGCCGCCGGGAAGCAACATCACTCAGGCTAAGTTGCGCAGCGAAGCCTTTGATGACGGCGGCGGAATCTAAATAAGAGAGAAAGCGATTATGTCCTCTCGGTCAAAATGGTTTTGACCCGGCCGGCATTCCGTAATCCTCCGCCCGAAGCGGGCGCAGTGTCCCCCATCGTCCATTAAATCGGTGCCGGAGAGAGACCCCTGATCGGGACCGGGATATTCCGGAGCCCTTATCCAAGGAGACGCCGATGGCGAGAGTTTATAATTTCAGTCCCGGGCCAGCCATGTTGCCAGCTCCGGTGTTGGAGAGGGCGCAGGCAGAGTTGCGAGAGTGGCATTCGACCGGGGTATCCGTGATGGAGATGAGCCACCGCGGCAAGGATTTCGTTAGCATTGCGGAAAAGGCGGAGGCCGATCTCCGCGAATTGTTGGCCGTCCCCGGTGATTACAAGGTTCTATTCTTGCCAGGAGGAGCTACCGCGCAATTTGCGGCAGTGCCGATGAATCTGCGGCGCGGCAAAGCGAAGGTCTCGTACGTTAGCACCGGCTACTGGTCGGGAAAGGCCATTGCCGAAGCGACGCTCTATGGGCAAGTGCAGGTGGCGGCAAGTGCCAAGGACAGCAATTTCACGACGATCCCGCCCGTATCGCGGTGGAATGTCGATCCCGACGCGGCTTACCTGCATTACACCGCCAACGAAACCATCGGCGGGGTCGAGTTCCATGCCGCGCCTGAGGTCGACGGATTTCCGCTGGTCGCCGACATGTCGTCCAATATCCTGTCGCGCCCGGTGGATGTGAGGCGGTTCGGACTGATTTACGGCAGTGCCCAGAAGAACATCGGCGTGGCCGGCATCACAGTGGTCATCGTGCGCGAGGATCTGATTGGACAGACGCTTCCCGGCACCCCGTCGATCTTCGATTACCGGCAGCAGGCGGACAACGGGTCAATGGTTAACACCCCGCCTACGTACAACTGGTATCTGACTGGCCTCACCTTGGAATGGCTGAAGGAGCAGGGAGGGCTGAAAGCCATCGAAGCCCGCAATATCCGCAAAGCGGAGAAGCTGTACGCGGCCATCGATGCCTCGCCTTTTTATTCAAACCCCGTCGATCCGGCCGTCAGGTCCCGCATGAATGTTCCCTTCCGTCCTGCTGACGCCGCTCTGGAGAATCCGTTCCTGGCGGATGCGAAGGAGGCCGGTTTGGTGAACCTGGAAGGACATCGCTCAGTCGGTGGAATGCGGGCCAGCATCTACAACGCCATGCCGGAAGAGGGCGTGGATACTTTGATCTCCTTCATGCACGAATTCGAGAGAAAACGGGGATAATCCCATGTTCAACATCCTGACGTATAACAAAATTCCTGCGGAGGGGCTGAGCTGGCTGCCGCGCGAAAAGTATTCAATTACACAGGAATGCGCCCATCCAGACGCTATCCTTCTGCGTTCCTTCAATCTGCATGATGTGCCGATTCCTAAAACCGTGCTAGCGGTGGGGCGGGCAGGCAGCGGGGTGAACAATATCCCGGTCGAGACATATTCGAAGCGCGGGATTCCCGTGTTCAATGCGCCGGGCGCCAACGCCAATGCCGTGAAGGAGCTCACCATTGCCGGCATGCTCCTCGCCTCCCGCAATATTATTGCGGCCTGGGACTACGCCCGCGGCCTCAAGGGTGATGACGCTGCCGTTCAGCAACAAGTGGAAAAGGAGAAGAAGCGCTTTGATGGTTTCGAGCTCAAGGGAAAGAAACTCGCTGTTCTGGGCCTCGGCGCTATAGGGGTGCTGGTGGCCAATTCGGCCGTCAGCCTGGGCATGCATGTGGAGGGGTTCGATCCATGGCTGACGGTCGAGCGGGCTTGGCAGCTTTCGCCATCCGTTGTTGGCGCGGTGAGCATCGATGATTTGGTGGCAGGGGCGGATGTGATCAGCCTCCACATCCCACTCGACGACAAGACCCGTCTGATCATCGACAAGCGATATCTCGAGCTCATGAAACAAGGAGCGATCCTGATCAACTTCTCGCGCGCCGGTGTGGTCGACGAAACCGCATTGTGCGCGGCCCTCCACTCGGGCAAATTGCGTGCCTATGTCACTGATTTCCCGACCAGCGCCATCCTCGATCAGCCCCGCGCTATTGCGCTGCCCCATCTTGGCGCGACGACCGAAGAGGCGGAAGTCAATAGCGCGCGCATGGTCGCCGAGTCGCTCGTGGACTTCCTCGAAAACGGCGAGATTCGTCATTCGGTGAATTTCCCGGAGGTGGTGATGCCTCGCGGCAACGGCGTGCGGCTAGCCGTCGCGAACGAAAATGTGCCTGGCATGGTGAGCCAGATTACCGCTGCTTTGGCCGCGGCGGGTCTCAATATTGAAGATTTGCTAAACAAGGCGCGCGACAAATATGCCTACACTCTGATCGGCCTGAAGGCTGACGTGCCTCCAAAAACACTGCAGCTCATCCGATCCATCAAGGGTGTGCTGTCCGCTCGTATTATCTTGGGGGCGGAAAACAAAATATAGCGAAATCGAAATCCCAGTTTGCCATAGGCGGCAGCGATCTTCGCACGCATAAATAGAGCAGATGCCAGCTCACAGTCAGCCAGCGTTAATACGGCATTGCGCGTGTTGGCGATCTCGCCGTAGAAATGGACTTCTCCAGCTTGTCCCTTTTCTGCTACGGCGACAGCAATAAATCTATTAATTTGATATGATTTAACATATCAAAACGCATCGATTCCGTCGGTATGCTACTGCGTTTGATAAAAATGATACAGTCGCCGCAAAGCCCAATTAATTTTGCGATCACGCTAGGCTAGTCCTTTTTAGATCTCCCGCCTCTTATTGTACCAATGATCGAGAAGATAATTTCGCAGGTGTCCTGAGTGTCGCGCGGACGTGAGTTCAGCATCAGGTCAGGGTCGCGGTTTCTCCCTTTGTCAAAACGGCCTTTAAAACCTATATTTCTACTAGATATATAGACTCAACAAAAAACATTGATTAGAATGGGTCTGTTCGGTTCTGGGTAGCGACAGGCGGTCGTCTCGGGCGGAGTGAGGCGTAGTGGGAATTCGATGAATAGCTGCAATCGCGAAGTATGGAGTTGTCCTGCTTGCTGTCGAGAGCTCCCGATCACGGCCGTTCGTTGGCCGACGACAGTTTAGCCAACACTGTTTTCTTGCATGATCAGAAGTGGGGTGGAAACGATGAAGACAGCATATCTGGCCATCCTGTGGGGCCTTGCCGGGGCAACGGCCGTAACAGCCGCAGGCGCGGACGATAAGCCGGCGAATAACGATACGAAACCACAGAGTTCAGCGTCGCGGCCGGTTTGGTCCTATCTCCCGATTCAGGTTCCAGCCGTACCGCAGGTTCAAGACAAAGCGTGGGTGCTAACGCCGATTGATGCTTTTATCCTGGCGAAGTTGGAGGAGAAAGGAATCAAGCCATCGCCTCAGGCTGAACGGGCGATCTTCATCCGTCGCGCGACTCTCGATGTCTGGGGGCTCATTCCAACGCCCGAGGAGGTCAAAGCGTTCGTTGAGGACAGTTCGCCGGTTGCTTATGAAAAACTGGTCGACCGGCTTTTGGCCTCTCCGCGTTACGGCGAGCGCCAGGCGCGCCGCTGGCTCGATCTTGCGCGATATGCGGACAGCAACGGGTTTGACAATGATGAAACCCGTCCCAACATGTGGCGATATCGCGATTATGTCATTAACGCCTTTAACCAGGACGAGCCTTATTCGCGCTTCATCCAAGAGCAACTTGCCGGGGATGAATTATGGCCCGGCAAACAGGATGCGCTGGCGGCGACGGGTTTTTTGCGCGGCTTCCCCGACAATCCGAACTCGCGCGACCTAGTTCAAAAGAAATATCAAAACACGACTGACATCACCGATACGGTGGGCAAGGTGTTTCTCGCGCAGACTGTAGAATGCGCAAGGTGCCACAATCACAAGTTCGACAAGCTCAGCCAGAAAGACTATTTCGCGCTTCAGGCCTTCTTTGCCAATGTCAGTGCGGTGGACGCCATTCCGGCTGAAAAAGGACCTCAGGAAATCCAGTATGAGAAGGCCCAGGCCAAGTATGAAGAAGCCCTGCGGCCTATTAAGGAAGCCAAAAAAACGCTGCTCGACCCGGTCAGGGAGAAGGCTTTTAACTACTATAAGGAACGTTACAACGCGAACACGCTTGCCTCACTCAACAAGCCTGAAAGTGAGTGGGATGCCCATGATCGCTGGGTAAATTATAGCTTCAATGCATATCTCGACGATGACAGGTTGGCGAACTACCTTCAGGATACCTCGGTCAACAAGGACGCCCCAGATTATGACCCGGCAAACGGGCCAAGATGGGAAGCCTATAAGAAACTGAAGGAAGAAGTAAAAAAGATCGATAAACTCAAGCCCAATGGCTCGGATACTGTTTCGGCCATGAGCGAGCTTGGGCACTCGGACGCGCCGCCGACCTATGTGCTTTTTGGCGGCATCCTGGATCGCCGGCTTGATGAAGTACAACCCGCGTTCCCGGAGGCCCTCACGAGTGAGAAGCCGGTTGTCGTGCCGACAGCAACGTCTTCAGGGCGTCGTACAGCCCTCGCGAACTGGATTGCCAGCCCTCAGAACCCATTGACGGCGCGCGTTTTTGTCAACCGGGTCTGGGAGCAATATTTTGGACGCGGCATCGTCGCAACGGTCAGCGATTTCGGCAAGGCCGGTGAAAAACCGACGAATCCGGAGTTGTTGGATTATTTAGCGGACGACTTCATCAGGAATAGTTGGAGTCCAAAGAGACTCCACCGCCAGATTCTGCTGTCGAGCGTCTACCGCCAATCCTCCGCCTTCCGTGAGGATGCCTATAAGGCTGATCCCGACAACAAACTGCTGGCCATATTCCCGCACAAGCGTCTAGAGGCGGAAGAGATTCGCGACTCGCTGCTGCTAGCGTCAGGCAAACTTGAAGAAAAGATTGGCGGTCCCAGCGTATTCGCGCCCGTGCCAGCAAATCTGGTAACCGGCACTTCCAACCTGGATGGCAGTCCGTACTGGCGGACCTCGACTGATCCTCACGATCAGTATCGCCGCAGTCTATATATCTTTACGCGGCGTAGCCTTCCTTATCCGCTGCTCGAAACATTCGACATGGCCACAGCACAAGAAGTGCACAGCAAGCGTGATGTTACGACGACACCGCTGCAGGCGCTCACTTTGTTCCATAGCGATGTCGTTTTCGGGTGGTCGCAAGCCCTGGCTGGCCGGGTGATTCGCGAGGCAGGTAACGATGAAGCGGCCCGGTTGAATCGGCTCTACGAGATTCTCTTCGCGCGGAGTCCCGATGAATCCGAGAAAGCCTCCTTGCTGTCATTCCTCAACAGTCAGTCGAAAGTGCTCAAGGAAAAAGCTTTGGCCGGAAAGTTTGGGCTCAATGTTCCAACGGATCTGAAGGATGTCGAAAATTTGGATCCGATACGCGCCGCGGCCTTTGTCGACCTGGTGCATACGATCTCGAATTCCAATGAATTTGTCTATCGGTTCTAAAGGTCGTCCGAATACAGAAAGAAGAGGATGAACATCATGAGCGACTCATCACGTCGAGGTTTTCTTTTCACTGCCGGTTATGGGCTGGGCGGGCTCACCCTGAGCGCCGTGTTGCCAGGCGGAGGTATGCTAGTCACCCCTGTATTGGCGGCCGACTTTGTCGATCCGCTGGCACCGAAGCAGCCGCATTTCCCGGCTAAGGTCAAATCTGTGATCTGGCTCCATCAGGCCGGCGCCCCCAGTACGCTGGATCTTTATGATTACAAACCCGAGTTGATCAAACTTGCGGGTCAGGAAATTCCCCCTTCTTTCCTGAAAGGACTGAACGTCGCGATACGCGGGGGGACAGGCAAGCTTTACGCGTCCAATCGTACCTGGAAGCAATATGGGGAAAGTGGTGCATGGTTTTCTGACTTGCTTCCAAACCTTGCCCAGCATGCCGACAAAATCGCTTTTATAAAATCCAGCACGACCATAGGGGCAACCCACGATATTTCAATTCTCAAGCTGAATACGGGAAGCTTGACCCCGGGGCGCCCATCCCTCGGTGCATGGGTCACTTATGCACTTGGCTCTGCCAATCCTGATTTGCCAGCATATATCGTGCTTTACAATGATAGTAAGGAGCCGCGCGGCGGCTCGGTCAACTGGAATTCCGGTTTTCTACCGGCCGTCTATCAAGGCACACCTTTCCGTCCAGGCGACTCCCCGATCCTGCACTTAGAGCGGCCGGAGTTTGTTTCAGATACCGAAGAACACGGCAGCCTGGCGTTGTTGAATAGCCTTAATCGAGACGGAGCTGGAAAATTTCCCGAGGATACGGAACTCCTGGCGCGCAACCGCTCCTATGAACAGGCCGCCCGCATGGAGGTTGCCGCACCGGAAGCCGTCAGTCTGGCAAAAGAAACAGAAGCCACCAAAGCGCTCTATGGCCTGAACGACGAGTTCAGCAAAGGCTACGGCACCAATCTGTTGCGAGCAAGGCGTCTCGTCGAACGCGGTGTGCGCTTTATCCAAGTGATTTCCGGAGAGTTGGATGTCGCGGGTGAGAAAAGAACATGGGACGCACATAACAACCTTGATGAAAATCATGGCAAGCACGCGAGAGCCGTTGATAAACCCATCGCGGGTCTTCTTGCAGACCTCAAGGAGCGTGGACTGCTGGACTCAACGCTGGTCGTGTGGACTTCTGAATTTGGTCGCACCTCCTATGGCCAGAGCGGCAACGGCCGTGACCATAATCCCTGGGGTTACACCCAATGGATCGCCGGCGGCGGGGTGAAGGGAGGAACGACATTCGGCCAGACCGATGAAGTCGGTCTAACGTCAGTAGGCAAGACAGTAGATACCTACGACTTGCATGCCACAGTTCTCCAACTGCTCGGGCTCGATCATCTGAAGACGACTTTTCTGCACAACGGCCGTTCAGAACGGCCTACCGTTGTGTATGGAGAAGTGGTGAAAGACCTCCTCGCATAAGGGACTCTTCCTGGCGTGATAAGAAAAGCTGCTTGGAGCGCTTCACTCCAAGCAGCCCGGCATGATTTAAGTGCTGGCTCATCTCTATTCGGCCGATTGAATTCAAGCGCTTTCAGGCTATCTGCGATATTTGCCGTCACTCGCGGATCCTCTCTTCTTTTCGGGATCGGCTCTTCGGCTCTCCCATTTTGGGATCAGGAAGATGAGGTTGCCCAATCTGGTGCGCGTTCTGATCGCGTGCAGCGACCGGTACAAGAGCGCTACGCGAACTCACCTCATCCCTCGTCCTGCGAGGGACATCTATCCGCCGACTGGCGAAGCTCGGATATTCTTCTGTCCTGGCATTCAGTGTTCTGGCGCGCGGTGTTCCAGCGAAGCAATTGATCAGGGGAGCACCAGCGCGTTCTCCCTTGTCCAATGAAACTCCGTTCCATTGCACCAAATGCGGTGCATGATCACGGCGAGCCGGCGCGCCAGGGCGACAATGGCTTTTTGCCGGCCACGGCGTTTGGCCACATTCATCGCCCAAGCGAGCGTCTTTAGCGAGGATGCGCGGGTCATTTGATTAGCGCAACATCGGATAGCCATTCGACGCCGCCTCGCGTGCTATGCGCAATGAAAACTCATAATCCGCGTCGCCAATAAGTTCGAAGCCGGCAATTAGCAGCGCCGCCCGAACAAACTCGAGTACGGGATCAGCTGCTATGCCTTTCAGAATATTGCGCAGTAAGCATAAAGTCTTCTCATCCGTTTCCCAAGAGGTAATGAACGGAGGAGCCGGCGTGAGCAGCGATTGTCCAATCTGCCTGACTCGAGCCGTGAGATCGGAGTCAAACCGCTGCAGATGAGCGAAAGTCACGCAATCGATGGAGGCGAGGTCTATAAACCCGCTCGCGACTGCTTCGACGCTCGCCGAATGAGACCCGGTGATGACAACGGAACCAAAAAAACTATGTCCTTGAGCGAGCGGAGCGATCGCCGCTCGCAGAAGGTTCATGCCGGTGTTGCTATCGGGCCCATTGATAGCGCAGCTGCAGCCACGTAAATCGCTCAGCGATCCAAATGAAGCCTCAGCATTGACAATGAAGAAGCTGCTGTGTCGTGGCCCCTTACAACCCGGAGCCGAATAAATTGGTGTCGCAACGATGCGCGGCCTCTTTATAAAATTGTTGAAAAGAGGATAGCCACAAGCCTGTCCGACGATGAGACGAGGGTCCCGCCAAGCCGAAGTGTAATCTGGCGACCTGCCTAGAGCCGTCGGGACTTCGTCTATTCCGGCGTCCCGCAGGCGCGTGCTGATGGCGCGCCAAAATGCGTCGGTCGCCAGCCTGAGTTGGGCAAAGTCGTACATGGGCAGAGCGGCGATTCTCGTGATGGGAGGTACCTCCGCTACAATTTTTTCAAGGCGTCACTGGATGGATCGGATCATGATGGGGCGAGAAAAGGAAGCGCCGCGCAACGTCCAAGTAACTATCGTAGACAATCCCATTGTCCTTTTGGAGAACAAATTCACGATGTTCGCGATACCAAGCGGGAATAAGGTACCATGGCAAAGCTGGATGATCGTGATGAACAACATGGAGATTATTGAACAGGAAGAGTGGACCGAGAATCCTCGCGTTTTCGACGATAGCGGTACGTCCCGCGCTCGTGTCGGACGCGCAGTGCTCTGCGAAGGATCTGAGGAGCGACAACGAAATCGCGGGATACAAAATACCGAACAGATATAGCCAAAGGCTCATTTGGCAGATGCCGACGACCCAAATCAGAACTGTAACGCATCCGATGAAATGAGTACGCCAAGCAACAATCGAACTGCGCGGATTTGCTCGCGCTGCTTTTAACTCCCGGATGAACAAGCTGACAGTGGCCCAGGCCGGGCCAAGCGTGAGCCGGCCCATGAGGGTCGTCTGCAATCGAACGACAAATCGAGCGAGGGGTCCCAACTCAGACCACTCCTTTTGGCGCCAATAGTAGGACTCCGGGTCATGTTTCGGATTGGTCAATGTCTCCTCTCGATGGTGTTCAAGATGAGACGCGCGGTAGACGTCGTAAGGCAGCCATAATGACAACGGGATGAGACCTATGGCCCGGTTGACGCCTTGCCAGGGTGTTGGATGGCCGTGCAGGAGTTCATGTTGCAGAGAGGAATGCCAAGCCACAAGCCACGCGCCCAAAGGCGCTACGAGCCAAATCGGCAAATTTGTATGAAAATACGTTACCGCTAACCAACCACCATAGATGAATGCAGCAAGTGTGATCGTCGGCCATTCAATGGTCTGCAAATTGCCCCCTGGCTCAACAGTTTATATTATCTATAGATTAAATTATTTTTTGTTTTCCGTCAACT
>Ga0187867_10002785_pt1 | contig 14334 bp, 12 predicted proteins | sample June2016WEW_13_1_FD_132976 | JGI IMG/M metagenome (GOLD analysis project Ga0187867, IMG submission 132976) | Peatland microbial communities from SPRUCE experiment site at the Marcell Experimental Forest, Minnesota, USA - June2016WEW_13_10 | ecosystem: Environmental > Terrestrial > Soil >... | reverse complement strand
CTCGATCCATCCGTCTGCTGATTCCGCGCGAGGAACTACCGGACTTGATCTAGCGTGACCAGCGTTCTCGAAGAACTGTTCACGCCGCACAGTGTCCACATCATCCCTTTGTGGACACTTGTACTGCCCCATACAGCTCGTCGACGCGGTCTACTCCGGACGCTTACGAAGCAGGCGATCTACAATATCATTCACCACCCAGCGAAATACGCCCAAAACTGGGTGGCAAATGTGGGGCGTCTGCTATTCTCATATCCACATTCATTTACGCCGCAAAGACTTAGCACATACTTCTACATGGCCCCAAACATGTTTGTGGTTGTGCTCTTTCTTTTGAGCATAATCCCCGCGGCATTGAGAGCGAGAGCACTACCGTTTGAGTTGTGGGCCCTTCTAATATTTGCCCTGATCGCTTTCGGAGGCTCCACGTTGTTGTCTGCGTTTGACCGTCAGTTCACTCCCCTGGTGCCTGTATTTTGTGTGTGGATGGGGTTTGTGTATACACAGGTGATGCATATACACCTCTGCTCGAACGAGAGACTCCCCTCAGGCGAGACATTACGTGTATCGCCATTGCAGACATACATACCTGGTTGTCTGGCGAAGTAGGCACTGACGGACTTATTGTTTGGGGGCTTGGTCACTGCAATGACCTGCGCGAGCGCACTCCCGATGGTTGTTTCGCAACCTTCATGATGGCGACCGGCGGCGGGTGTCCTTGAAACGGGCTTGACCACGGGCGAAGACAATGAAAGGGGAAGCTCGAATCGCGTGAAAATCGCATTGGTTTCGTTCGACTTCGGAGAGTACTGTGTCCGGCTAGCTAGCGGCATTGCCCAAGGCGCGAATATTCTCCTTTTTCTTCCCAAGCCTGAAGCCGAACCCTATATGTATCTTCTAAGTAAGTCAGTAGAACTGCGGACGTTTCATAAGCCGAGACTGCGGCAGCCGCTTCAGCAATTACAATTGATGACCCATCTAGCGGAGCAGATTAAGGACTTCCATCCAGATGTGATCCATCTTCAGCAGGGGCATTTGTGGTTCAACTTTGCGCTACCTCTGCTTCGTCGCTACCCGTTAGTTGTTACAAGTCATGATCCGGTTACACATGCCGGTGAGAAAACTCCTCAGCGAATTTTCGATTGGGGCTGTTATCGAGCCAATCAAATCATTGTTCACGTCCCTCAGATGAAGGAACTAGTTTTCAAAAGACTACACACGCCAAATGGTCGGGTTCACGTGATTGCACACGTGCTCTGTGGCGACGATTCAGTGCAGCCACATGTTCAGGAGGAGGAACATGTCGTCTTGTTTTTTGGGCGGATCTCGGAATACAAAGGACTGGAGTACTTAATTCGCGCGGAACCTCTGATCACAGCTCAGGTGCCGCAAGCAAGAATCCTCATTGCCGGCACGGGCGAAGACTTTAATCACTATCGCCGTATGATGACGAATCCCGAGCGGTTTACTATTTACGACGAATATGTATCCGATGAGAAGCGAGCTGAGCTGTTTCGTCGGGCCAGCGTGGTGGTTTTACCTTATGTCGAAGCGACGCAAAGTGGTGTGATCCCGGTGGCGTACAGTTTCGGCAAGCCGGTGGTTGCGACCACCGTCGGAGGTCTGCCCGCACAGGTTGATGACGGTAAGACTGGTTACCTGGTACCGCCTCGTGACGAGAGGGCTCTCGCCGACGCAGTTGTGCGGCTTTTGTGCAACCGAGATCTTCGTCGGCAGCTCGGCGCCAACGGCAAGCGAAAGGTCACTGCTGAATGCAGTCCAGAAATCGTTGCACGTAATACGCTGGCGGTTTATCAACTAGCTGCCGGGTGCCAATTTGGAAACCATCAATAGAACTTTGGCCCTACAGCTCCGTACCGGGCCACTACGCTCACGAACGAAGGTTTCGATGCGATCTATGCTGGGGAAGACCGTTGCGCTAGCGGGCCGCAACCCCAGTTTCGTTGCGCTCGCCGATCAAGGCGTCGTTAGCGCTACTACCTTCGCGACGGGAGTGATCATCGGACGCGTGTGTGGCAAGGCAGAACTGGGAGTATACGCGCTCGTCTGGACGCTCATTGCTCTGACCACCGAGATTTCCGCGGTATTGACCACCACTCCCTACACTGTGTTCAGTCCCCGGTTGAGGCAGTACCAGCGGAGCCGGTACCTGGGAAGCGTACTCGTGCATCAATTGCTGCTTTCCTTGATTTTTGCCTTGATTATGGTTGCGGGGACGGTTCTGGGCTCGTGGCGAGGCTGGCTCCCGAACAATGTCTCGAGCGCCGTGACGACCACGGCCGCCGTCATCCTATTCATCGGCCTGCGAGAATTTGTCCGGCGGGTAAGCTTTGCAGCACTAAAAGTCGGCATGGCTCTCTTGGTGGATGTTATCGCGTGTCTTGTCCAGGCCGGAGGACTTTTGCTCTTGCTCCATTTCGGCGTGCTGAACGCCTCCCGAACGTACGCGTTACTTGGCATCTCGTCTGCGCTGGTTGCCGGTGGCTGGTTAACCCTTCACTGGAGAGCGATCCGCCCCGGCCCACGACTATATGGCCGAGACCTGACACGAAATTGGCGTTTTGCCAAGTGGGTCCTCGGGAGCTGCATCCTCTCGCTGTTCGCCAGGTACCTATACCCCTGGGTGCTGGCAGCTTTTCACGGAACCTCGGTCACGGGACTCTGGGCCGCCTGTTCTGCGATCGTCGCGCTGGGCAACCCTGTGGCTTTGGGCCTTGGCAATCACGTCCTGCCAAATATCTCGACCGTTTACGCTAGTTCGGGCACGGCAGCCATGCGGCGGCAAGTCCACCGTTCCAGCCTCCAGTTCGCTGCTTTTCTCATGCCCGTCGTGCTCATCCTCGCTGTTTGGGGAGAGCGCATCGTGACCGGCGTCTATGGGAAAGCATATGGAGGCAGTGCTGCCGTCGTGCTCCTTCTTGCAGTGAACATGCTGATCAGCTCTCTGATGTTTCCCTATTCGCAAGGGCTCTTTAGTCTGGAGCGCGCGAAAGCGGATACGCTAGTAAACGTCGTCACCGTCGCATTGCTGTTTACAGTTGGAATCGCCGCGATAAAGTCCTATGCGGCCCTCGGGGCCGCCGCCGCCTTGCTCGTGACCAGCGGCATAACCGCACTCATTCGAGTCGGAGTGTTTGCCCGCGAAATTCGTCACCGTGCTCCTGAAGGGCCGCCGGATGCGCGGTACCTCGCGGTCGAATCTCCCAAGTGACCCATGTTATCTGATTTTCGCAAAGATTATGACCGTTACGCGGAGTGCGGCAAGTCGGCATGGCTCGAGCCATCGCTAGTCGCCATTCTGTCGTATCGCGTCGGCCAATGGTGTCGTCGGATCAGAATTCCCGTCATAGGTCCCGTCCTCAGGTCCGCGCACGTTATTCTTCACGGCTTCATCACGCTGGTTGTTGGGATACATCTCCCAAGAGGGGCATGCATCGGCCCTGGATTGCTCATATATCACTTCGGTGGAGTCATGATTAGTCACAGTGCGACCATTGGCCGTAACTGCACGCTGAGGCACAACGTGTGCATTGGGACCCGCTACTCCAGCGACGATGCCCCTCAAATTGGGGACAACGTGGAATTCGGTGTAGGCGCGGTTGTCATCGGCAAGATTCGCATCGGTAATAACGTGCGCATCGGTGCGAACGCCGTCGTTCTGACAGACGTTCCCGACAATTCGACTGCGGTCGGGGTACCCGCTCTCCCCGTATTTACGCATTCTCTCCATCGGAGTACGGAAAAAGTTCATGCCCTGTAACATTGCGCTGGTCGGTTGCGGTGCGATTGCCCAGTCATTCCACTTGCCGGCCCTGGCAAACCGGCGCCACGATTTCGATAAAGTCTGGGTCGTGGATCCGAGCGCTAAGGCGAGGCAAATAGCCTGCTCAATCGTCAAGGCAGTACCAAGTGCCACACTCGCCGAGGTTGCGGATGACCTGGAGTTTGTCATTGTCGCCTCGCCGAACACGCGCCACTTTTCCGCGGCCCGGGAAGCGCTGTCCCGCGATGCTCATGTTTTGATCGAAAAGCCATTCGTGATCTGGCCGGACGAGGGGCGTGAACTCATCAAGCTTGCCGCAGAACGGCATCGCGTCATCGCCGTTAACCAAACGCGCCGCTTTTTCCCGCACGCTCGGGAGCTCCGGAAACGCATCGCTGCGGGCGAGTTCGGCGGGCTCAAGAGGATCGTGCACAACGAGGGGGTGAAGCTGAGCTGGCCATTTTCGTCCGGGGCGAGCTTCGCGCAGGATGCAAAACGCACCGGCGTCATTATGGATATGGGCGTGCACATTCTCGATTTCTATCAATATCTGCTCGACCCGACGTGGGCGTATGGATCGGCCATCCACGATGGCTTCAACGGCCCCGAAGGTTTGGCAGAGCTCCGCCTGAAAGCGAATGACGCGCCGGTGTCCATCAGGCTGAGCCGTTACCAAAAGCAAGAAAACACGGCGCATCTGGATTTCGAGAATGCACGCGTACAGGTCAGCATTTTTGAGCCAAACGCCTACTGCGTTACAAGCCAGTCAGCTCGCGGAGATCGCCGGTTCGTAGTTCGGTCTCCCCGTGTCGATTCTGCATTTCTTTCCGACAGAATACTGATTAATTTTCTGGCCGCGGCGACGGGCCGGGAAAAGGCCGCCTGCGAGGCGACATCGTCTCTTCCGGTGATTGATATTCTCGACGAAATCTATCGGTGCGCGAAGCATTACCCCGAGACTCCGGGAGTGGTCTGAACGAACATGAAAATCGTCATTTTCGGCGCCGGAGGATTCATCGGCGGTTGGCTTTGCGAGGAATTGGCGGATCGACAGGATGTCGAGCTTGTCGCTTGCGTGCGCCAATGGTCCTCGGCTGTGCGGCTCGCCCGACGCGGGCTCGACGTCGTTCAGCTTGATCTCGAAGCGGCGACTCGCGACCTCACCGTGATCGCCAGCGCCGATGTCGTCGTGAACGTTTCCATGCCGCTACCAGAGCGGGAACCCGAGTTGGCTCTTCGCCTCTACTCCGCCTGCGCGGTCGCCGGAGTGCGAAAGTTCATCCAGTTTAGCTCGATGGCCGTTTACGGTGATCGGACCGGCGACGTTGATGAGGATACTCCACTCGCGCCGTCGGACGACTACGGGCGCGGCAAGGCTCAGATGGAGAGGCGGCTGCTTGAAGCGGCCGCGGGATCAGGGCCGCAACTTTTCATCCTGCGCCCGACCATTGTCTATGGACCGTTTTCTGACGCGTGGACCGTGCGCTACGCGCGCCGCATCGCGGTCGGCCGCTGGCGCTCGCTTGGCTGGGCGGGCGCCGGAACGTGCAATCTGGTGCATGTTCAGGACGTTGCCAAGTCTGTCGTTCTCACGGTCCGGGCGCAGCCGGACTCGAAATCACATGTGCTGAACATCAATGGGCCGGAATTGGTTACGTGGAATGAATACATCGCCCGTTTCGGCGACGCACTGGAAGTGAGGGACCGTACTTCCATGAATCCCCTTCTTTTCAGCCTGACTTCAACGGCTGTTCACGTCGTGCGAAAAGCCGGCAGTTGGGTCAAGCGTAAGTCTATTCGCCTTCCCTTGCAGAGTGCGCCAGCTCTGGTCCGAACCGCACAATCCGTCGTTAATCTCTATCCCACGCCGGAGGAGCTTCATCTTTTGCGTCGAAAAGTACGGTGTTCCAGGGATCGTGCGGCGCGCGTCATCGGTTTTAGTCCGTCGATGTCGCTCGACGAGGGTTTGCGCCAGTCCGTAGCCTGGTGCCGGGTACATGGAGTTGTCTAGCTCGGACTGGTCGCGGTGCTCGAGGCGGTAAGCCCTCAGCTCGAAACGAACTCGGTTTTCTGATTTATCCATGTTATATACGACTGCCACTAACAGAGGTCTGCGGCCTCTCGGCGCAGAGCCATCAAGACTAGAGTGGATCGCTGCAATCTTTGTGGTGATCGTTCAGCAGGGTGCTTTTGTATCAACCCCTCTGGTTCTCAGCGACCCGTCTTCGTTCGCACTGCAGGACATTAGAAACCCTTTCAATACGGCCGGCATTGTCATAAGCGTCGTAGCGATGGGGATCGTTTGTTTTCCCTGGATTCGCCAAATTGGTTTCTTAGCGTTGCACAACAGATCCTCGCTCTTGTTCATGTTGATCGTGTTGATGTCCGTGACATGGTCCATGCATCCGGATCTGACGATCCGCCGGGGTATCGGTTACGTTTTGACGATGCTCATTGCGGCGTATCTCACATTTCGATTCGATGTGGTTGACAGAATGAAGGTGCTTTCGGCGGCCTTTGCAATTGCGGCCATAGGCTCGGTGGCGTTTGTCGCGGCCTTGCCTGAATACGGAATCATGCAGGATGGGGATCTGGCTGGCGCCTGGCGCGGAATTTTTGCACACAAGAATCACTTCGGTCCGGTAATGGCAGTCGCGGTTTTTACTGAGCTGTTCCTTCTAGTTGCAGGCCGGGGCCAGCCGCGATGGCGGTTCGCGTCGTTGAGCACTTACTTTGCGTTGGTTGTGCTCTCCCATTCGGACACAGCCTTGCTTCTGTCGTTGGCGTATGTAGCCGGTACCTGCGTCTATCTTCTGTGGCAGCGAGATAGATTGATGGGTATCGGTATTTCGATAGCGATTGTTTCGTTTCTCTGCGCAGCTCTCGTCGTTGTGTGGAACGATCCAGCTTTTGCCCTTGGCGTTCTGGGTCGCGACACGACCCTTACCGGGCGCACCGAGTTGTGGCACGCGATAAATACACTCATAGAGCAACGGCCAGTGCTCGGCTGGGGTTACCGGGCAATGTTCCAGGCGAACGATGCCTCCACCGCTGTCATAGAGCGTGTTGCGAGCTGGGGCGCGGGTAGCTCGCACAACGCATTTCTGGAAATCACATTGGAGCTCGGCCTGGTGGGGGCGGGTGTGATGTTGGTGATCATCGTCACCGCGCTACGGCGGGGCCTGCGGTGCTGCACCGCGGGAATTCTTCCCCTCGGCTGGTTTTCACTGATGTTCTTTGTGGGAGCGATTCTCGCGGGCCAAACCATGGAGACGCTCGGAGAGAATCAGTTGATCGAATGGCTGGTATTCAATGTCCTCATCTTCAGTTGCGGACTAGGTTTGGCGTCACGCGGGGAGGCCGGCCCGGCGAAGGTCCGCCGTCGCCTTGTCCGAACTATGATGGCGGTCCCGCAATGATCCTATCGGCAGCTGCCGAAAAAGGACCTCGGTTGCAGGCCCTCGATGGGTTGCGTGGAGTTGCGGCTCTGCTGGTCGTCCTGCTTCATGTTGAATGGCCCAACCATCTAACGGAAAACAATTTTGTCCAACATGGTTATGTGGCAGTGGATCTATTTTTCATTCTGTCCGGGTTGGTAATTGCGTCCAACTATTCGCATCGGATAGCCAATTTAAGAGAGGCAAAGAGCTTCATCGGTTTGCGTTTGTTTCGGCTATATCCACTTCATCTTGCGATGATTGGGGCCTTCTTGTTCCTCGAATGCGCGAAGCTTTTCGCCCAGCGCGCGTTCGGGATAATGGCCGGACCGCAAATCCCGTTTACCGGAAGCGAGTCATTTGGCGCGCTTGCGGCCAACGTATTCCTCATCAACGGATTACACGTTCTGAAAGGGCCTGCCTGGAATGGGGCGAGTTGGAGCATTAGCTGTGAGCTTGCTGCCTATCTCGTGTTCAGTATGGTAGCCCTAACCGGGCTTCTTCGGAGTCGTTTGTTTTTCCTAGCGGGGTCCTTGATCGCCGTGGCAAGCTATGCCGCTCTTGCACTCGAACGAGGCACCCTCGACGTCACTGTGGATTGGGGTATCATTCGTTGCCTCGCAGGCTTTTTTCTTGGAATGCTGACGTACCAGTTTAATCGAAGGGATATTCTTGGCCAGTCGCGGATCCTGATCGGAGCGTGCGGAATTGCTGTGACGATCGCCGTCGTTTTGACGATGGCTTTCGGTTCCGGCCCACTTATTGCTTTCGTTATTCCGCTTTTCGTGATTGCAATCGCACTGCTTCAGTTTGACCAGGGCCTCATAGCGCACCTATTGATTTCCCCGGTAGCGCAATTTCTAGGTCGCATCTCCTATTCGATTTACATGGTTCACGGCTTCCTTGTGGTCTGTCTTCTGATCATCTTAAAACGGGTATTTGTCTTATCCACTGCCCTGAATCCAATCAGGGAATACCCCATTGTCGTGATTAATCCATGGATCGGCGATCTCCTTGTTGTTGGGCTAGTTGTGTTCGTGGTGGCGGCAGCATCAGCGACTTATACCTTTATTGAAGAGCCGGGTCGTCTTTTAGGCCGGCGACTCTTCGCCAACTCGAGAAGCCGAACTTCTACGCTCATATATTCCCCCGATAAGCATGAGGACAGATTCGTCAAGAACCCTGGTGACGTTCTGGCGGTGAGTTCGCGCCGTTAGTTAGGGGCAGGCCCAAATGCCCCGATCATCCCCCGAATGATAGAGATGATCATTTCTTGCGACGAGCTACTTCTCAGCATTTGCACAGGTTGATTGACTGACCACATCCGACAGTGCCCAAATCTTTCTAGATGAGGCTCTGGCAGAAGCAGGTTGTTCCTATGGCGCTACCACCACTGCGAATTCTCACCGTCGACGAACAGCACACCCTGGTTACGACGTATCTCAAGCAGCGTACTACTGCGGACCAGATCAGCATCCTCGAAGCAGGTTGCGGGCGTAAGTGGCATTTTGATCTCCAAGGCGCTCACTATAGGCTGACGGGTATTGATCTTGACAAAGACGCATTGGAGGTTCGCAAGAACGAGGAGAAAGACCTGCACGAAGCAATAGTCGGAGATTTGCGAAATGCGTCGCTGAAGCCGGAGGGATATGACGTCATCTACAGTTCTTATGTGCTGGAACATATAGAAGGCGCGCAACAAGTACTGGACAATTTCTGCAAATGGCTAAAATCACACGGACTGTTGATCGTCTATATTCCTGATCGGGAGTCGGTCTACGGTTTTCTTTCCAGGCGCACCCCGCATTGGGTTCATGTACTGTTTTACCGCTACCTATTGCGCCGGCCGGACGCTGGAAAACCTGGCAATGCTCCCTATCCAACATACTACGATGCCGTTGTATCACGAGAAGGCATATGGGAATATGCCCACAAGCATCAGCTAAACATCCGAGAAGAATGTGGTTACTACAAGCCGCGTGGTCTTGTAAGCGTGTTGATGAAATGTGCTCAGTTACTTTCATTGGGACGCCTCGCGTCAAGTCATTGCGACTTGCTGTTCATATTAGAAAAATACTGACCACCTCTCTAGCCCCTCCCAAAGCACTAATGGATCGCTGATTCCGAAGCGTAACCTCTAAGAAAAGCCCTGAGAGTAAAGTATGAGTCTCATCGATATCCGGCCCCCGGAGGGCAAAACCATATTGCTTCCTGCCAGCACCCCTGATTCCGCTCGCGACGCCCACCAACCAACTAGCTGGCCCGAGAAGCATGACATCTTCGGGGTCAAGATCTCCGCCACCACCTACGCTGAAGTCATAGATGTCCTGATCCAGTCCGCTAAGCGCCGCCGTCCGACCATCGTTGACTTCGCGCCCGTCTCCGTACTCGTCGAAGGGGCGCAGAACCCGATCTTCCGTTCCAAGCTCAATTGCTTCGACTTGGTCTGTCCCGATGGCCAGCCGGTCCGCTGGTGTCTCAACCACTTTCAGAAAGTCGGTCTTCGGGAGACTGTCTGTGGTACCACGGCTACTCTCCTCCTTTGCGAAAGGGCTGCCCAAGACGAAATTGGCATCTATCTCTACGGTTCTACACCAGAGACACTGCAGAAACTCCAGACAAATCTACTTTCCCGTTTTCCGCGCCTACGGATCGTGGGCACGGAGTCCCCGCCATTTTCATCTCTCAGTCCCGGGGAACACGAGAGGGTCGCTGATCGCATCAACGGCTCCGGGGCGGGCCTCGTATTCGTGGGCATAGGCTCTCCTAAACAGGAAAATTTCGTTTGGGAGCAAAGGTCCAGGATCAGAGCCGTCCAACTCTGCGTCGGCGCGGCGTTTGATTTCATAGCCGGGACGAAGAGACGCGCACCGCGATGGATGCAAGACTCAGGGCTGGAATGGATGCACCGGGTCTGCAGTGAACCAGTCAGGCTTGGAAAGCGTTACACACTAGGAAACGCCCGGTTCGTCACGTTAGTTCTGCGGGAGCTTCTCCGTTCAAGTGGGTACTGTATTATGCGGAGCATTTTGGGTTCGGTTGCGCGGCAAGACATTATGGCCACGAACACGGATGTTGGTGGCCGCCGCAGTAAACCAGGAATGAATTCGACGAAATCGCCTGGACAGTTGCCGAATGACCGACTCAAGGTGATGAAAGGATCCGCCGGCCGGCTGTTGCAGAGACTCGGCGCTGGTCGTCGCCTGCGGAGAAGGGCTCTGAAAAGTCGCGACTGCAGTGTTTTGATCGTGGGTCCGGGGCCTATGTCGCAGGGTGGTATTAGCGCTGTTGTGGCGATGCACAAGAATTGCAGTTGCTGGGACTCGCAGAACTGCATATGGCTGGAAACGATGAACGGAGGCAGCGGCGTGACGAAATTGGTAACCGCCGTGATAGCGTTCGGTCGTGCAGTAATGCTACTTCCCCGAACGCGACTTATGCACATTCATATGGCTCTCGGAGCGAGCCTGTTCCGAAAGTTCCCCTTTTTCGCTTTAGCACGAACATTCAACAAGGCAACGGTGGTGCACCTGCATGACTTCGACAGCCGGTTCAACAGTTTGATGGGTGGGCCACCGAGTCTGGGCCGAACCTTGTGTGCGTTGATGCTAAGACACGCGGACAGGGTAGTCGCGCTCTCCCGCTCTTGGGAGCAAATTATTCTGCGGCACGTTCCGGCGGCTCGAACGTGTTGCCTTCCGAATCCTTACTGGCTGCCACCTGGCTTTCAGCCAGCCAACAGGACAGGGCGCAGCGTACTTTATCTCAATCGAATTGAAAGTCGAAAAGGGTACGAACACCTTCTAGGCGCGGTTCCGGAAGTTCTCAAACACTGCCCGCGAACAACGTTTGTGTTGGCCGGCCACGGCGACGTAGTTTCTGCTCGACGAATCGTGGCGAGCCTCGGCATTGAGCGTGCCGTTGAGTTCCCTGGGTGGGTGGAAGGCGACCGGAAATGGCGACTGCTGGCGGAAGCCGACATCCTATGCCTTCCGAGCTTCGCGGAAGGTGTACCGATAACATTGCTGGAGGCGATGGGGGCCGGATTGGCGGTGGTGACGACCCCAGTCGGTGGGATCCCTGACGTGGTGAGGGACGGTGAGAATGGCATTCTGGTACAGTCAGGTGATGTCACCGGCATTGCGGAATCACTGATTCGACTACTTACGGATGCTGACCTGCGGGGCCGGCTATCTGATGCTGGTCGACGGACAGTCGAGAAGATGAATTCGCTTCCCGTTATCGATAAGACCCTCAAGAATCTGTATGCTGAGTTGGAAGAAGCGGCTTTGATCCATCCGGGACGCGTCAATACCATCAGGTCATAACCACTTGGTCAGCGTAACTTTTGGGGACCTGAGAAGTGAATTCTGACGGCGCTCCTACTATGGGGACTGGGTATTGTGCTTTACGAGTATGCCCATTTGCGGATTAGCCTGGCCATTATTGATAATGCTCATAGGATCGTTGGCCGGCCACCAAGATGGGTCGGATGGCGAGTGGAACGTATAGTTCCAATAGGTTCCCGACAGCCCGGCGGCTTGTAGCGCAGTTAAGAAATTATCGAGAACAGGGAGCCATTGAGGATCTGTATTTGGAACACCAAACTCGCCCAGAAAACCCTTGAAATGATGCTGCTTTAACCAAGTTAGGAACGGTTGAAGATGATCCACACCCCAATTCGGATATGCTCCCTGCGCAACATAGCTCAGTAAATATCTACCGCTTCCATCGCTATCAAAATAGAGATGAGCTTCGTAAAGAAGCTTGTTGGCTGGGTCGGTTATGCTCAGACTGCCGTTGTCTCCAGGCCACCAGTACGCGCTAGCCCATTGAGTGCCCTCCACTAATATCTGGGTGTTCATGTCCACCGCACGGATGGCATTGACTGCAGCCTGCGCGGCGGTTGGCCACACCGTTGCGTCGCCCATGTTGTACGGTTCATTCATAATGTCGTAGTAACCAAGCCCTGGAGTGCCCTTCAGCGCTGTTGCAAGTTTCATCCACAAATCGGCGAAGGCGGACACTGGTACGGTAGGTGATCCAATGGTAAATTCACTCGAACCAGTGTTTGGAGTAGCATTACCATTCGCTTTGATGTCTGCCGCCCAATTGAAATTATAGCGACCATAGTCATGCACATCGACAATCACTTCAAGGCCCTGGGCACCGGCGGCTTCAATAAATACCTTCATTGATGAGAGGTAGGTCGGGTCCAAAGGACCAGCGAGTGTCGTTTGCGCCCTCTCCCAAGCAATGGGCAGGCGTATCAAACTGATATGGTTGCTCTTTACATAGGCTAGTTCACTTCCACTAGGAAAGCTGCCCCATGAATATTCCGCCTCACTCATATTGATGCCGATCGGAACTGTCACCGGATTTGGCACCTCGGAGGGAGGCGCTGGCGGGGCGCTCACCGTGAGGCTCACCTGTTTGGAGTTGCTACCACCTGCATTGGTTGCGCGAACGATGAAAGTGGAGACGCTCAGCGCCGTCGGCGTGCCACTGATGATGCCGGTGGAAGAGCCCAAGCTAAGTCCGGAAGGTAGCGCCCCGGTCGTCACGCTCCACGTGAGCGGAGTAGTGCCGGTGGCCGCCAGGGTCTGTGAATACGCGCTCCCGGTCACTGCGCCTGGCAAAGGCGACGTGGTCAAGATCGAGGGAGGCGTCACCGCGGCCGGAGCAGCCATTAGCGTGACGGACGCGGTCGCTGAGCTGGCAGCATCGTACGTGCTCGTTGCAGTTATTGTCACTGAAGGCGCAGCCGGCGCACTCACGGGAGCGGTGTAGGTTCCTGTGGAAGATATCGTACCGACTCTAGGATTTCCCCCTTCATTGCCGTTCACAAACCAGCTGATTCCCTGATTTGTTGTCCCTTTCACCTTTGCAGTGAATTGTTGAGCTTGGCTTGTGTATAGGTTTGCCACACCCGGGGCCAGGGAGACTGTTATCGGGGTAAGCCCAGGCATGACTGTTACGGTTGCAGTGCTGCTTTGTGCGGGGGCGGTTTTACTGCTTACCGCAATAACGATTCCGGCATTCGAGGTGACTTGTTGCGGAGCTGTGTAAAGACCAGATCGCGAGATCGTGCCCGAGGCTGAATTGCCTCCTGGAACTCCGTCTGCCAGCCATTCGAGATCAGCCGTTGGTAGTCCAGACGACGTAGCTGTGAACTGCAACGAATTACCGGCGCCCAGGGCAGCCGTCTGGGGAGAAATGGAAACGGAAACGGCTCCCGCAGACGCATTCGTCGGCGCTGGAAGCGGTAACTTGCCAGACGGTAAGCCCCCGCAGCCAAGGGAAATCAGGTATAGACCCGACAAAACAAGAAGAGGCACAACGGGGGGAAGTGTAACACGGGACATTGTCCTTATCCGATTCCACCACCAAAGTCCGACGACGTGGCCTAACAAACAAATACTAGGGCGGATTGATAAGGGAGGGAAGAGACCAGAAGGGCACCTGAGGAGAGGTGAAGGATGGTAGATGGCCATGCCCAATGAGACATGTCCCGACAGCGACCGAGATGCCTGCTGCTTACTGCGTAAGGCTGCCATGTAGTTGTGCATGGCAGCGCGCACACAGCGTGATTAGATTAGAATCCTCATCCGAGCCCTGCTGACTTCGCAGTTGTTTGTGATGGACCTGCAGGTTTTGGCTAGAGCCGCAGACTTGACATCTCCAGCTGTCCCGCTCCAGGACCCGCCGGCAAAGCGCCTTGTACGAGTGGGGATCTAACCGCAAGCGTGGGCGCTTCAGAAGAATTCCGGTCACGAAGCTTTCTGATCTAGGCAGGACAGGAATTGCTGCCGCTGCTCCTCGGGTAGAAACTTGAAGAACCTCGTCATCGAGAACAGCAGCATCTCTGGATCTCCGTTGTCCAGATTGGCCCCGGCCAGGAAGTCCGCACAGATCATTTCCAAACAGTAGCCTCGGGAGCGGTCGCTGCCAAGCATCAATGCTGCAGTCTCGATCGCCCGCTCAATGACCGGCATCTGGCTCTGGTAGAGTTTGAACCGAGTAGCCGGACGGGATTGCTCCCGTCCAGCCCTCTAAGAACTGTGCATGAAAGTTTCCTCTCACACAGCTCAAGCCCTTCGAACGCCTCTTTCG
>Ga0187867_10002784_pt1 | contig 14336 bp, 8 predicted proteins | sample June2016WEW_13_1_FD_132976 | JGI IMG/M metagenome (GOLD analysis project Ga0187867, IMG submission 132976) | Peatland microbial communities from SPRUCE experiment site at the Marcell Experimental Forest, Minnesota, USA - June2016WEW_13_10 | ecosystem: Environmental > Terrestrial > Soil >... | reverse complement strand
TACTCCTCCGACCGGCCTTTGGTCTGTGCCAGCAGGAAGTTCCGAATGCTCAACGTGTCGAATGCGTCCTGGCTGAGGCAACCGGCTTGGATGGCTTGGCTACTGAGGAAATCACGGATGAACGGTAGGTAGACGTGCACTGAATTATCTGCGAGTCCGCGATCTTTGCGCAGATAGTTCTCGTATCGGCCTAAATACCTGTCGCAGCCTGAGCCGGTCTCCTTGGGGCTAGGAAGGTGGAGACGGCCCCGTGTGTACAGATGTTTTAGAAACGAGTGCACGGTCGCGCGTTCCAGTGCCACGCGGGTCTTCGCCCTTTGAGGCAAGCGGGCTACGAATTCGGCAGCGCTATTCCTGTTGAGATCGTCGGCGACGATCAGGTGTTGCTGTGCCCACTGTGCAAATTCTCTCGCGATGGCCCGCTTCCGGTGCACGCTTTCATCGGCATAACGAGCGGCGCGAAGCTGTTGAAGGAAGGTTCGATCTCGTCATCAAGCAGACACTGTAATGTTCTGCCTACTGCTGTGGCTGTTGTCATTTCGCTCTCCTGGTTGGCACGAATGCCAGTCGGGAGAGGCGATCTGATTATGCCGCGTCAGGAAGCATTGAAACGACGGCAGGGAGGCTCAGGAGCCCGCGGACGCGGCATAATCCGGGAGTCGGCATAATGGCTCAGAACGCGCGTTGGGCGGCCTACGAGGCCGCCGCAGGCTGCGAGCCAGGCTGCGGAGCCTGCCCCACAAATGGAAACCTACCTCAGTCGCACACGCCAGAACTGTGGATCGGTCTCGACCCACTCTTCGTCCGGCCACCCCAACTCCGGGTGCATCGCAAAGACATAGTTTCCCGCCCCTGCCGCCGCCATCAATTCCGCCTCAGCCCGCGTTCGCACCGCGCGAATCACGAGTCGATTGCCGTCGGGCCCCTCGAACACAGTGCCGACCGTGCCGGCCGACCCTCTCGTCCATGCGGTGACCAGAAAGCGCCCGTGACCCATCACCCACGGAGTTCCCCCGCTCAACTCCGGCCGGTAATTCAAGAAAACGTTCGTCGATTCCGCCGCCAGATAAGGGGCTTTCCGTTTGAGGTTCTCCGCTAACGCCGATGTCAAGGCCTTGTTTCCCTCGTACTCCCTGCTAACCTCATCCAACTCCGCCTCCGAATCGAACGCGTTGAGATACCAAAACTCCTTCGGCCCGGTCAGCGACTCGAGTACCAAGTAGCGGTGGGGGAACTTCAACCGGATGCAAATCTGCGCGGCGTCCACTTCGATCTTATGGACTGCCTGGACGGCGCCCGGCTTGAGATATTCGCGAGCGACCTCAAGAATTTGCGGTGGATGTGCCTGTGCCAGCGCGGACGCCATAAACACAACTCCCAGACTCAGACTACGAAACATCCCTCGATGCTATCATCTGCGCCGCGTTTACCTTAGACAATATCGGCGGCAGCTTCGAACGGCCCTTCCGGCTCCGGCTTGGTACGGGGCCGCGCAACTTTACACCCCCCGTTGGCGTTTATACATATATAGTGTCGTATAACAGACCATTAACGGCCGCCATCGCCGGACTGAGCCTCTGCCTTTCTTCCGGCATTTCCGTCTATGCCAGGAAAAATGCGCAAGCATCCTCGCAAACATCCGTTCTATTTAGGCAACCTATATCCACCGGCCAAAAAGCCGGGCACGCCCTCAATCGCCTCACCTTCGGCCCGCGGCCCGGCGATATGGAGCGCGTCCAGGCGCTGGGAATTAAGAAGTGGATCGATTTGCAGCTCCACCCGCAACGCATCCCCGAAAACTCCGCGCTTGCGGCCAAGCTGGCCCCGCTCGATACGCTCTACATGAGCACCGCGCAGATGCTCCGCAACTATCCATCGCCGCAAGAAGTGAAGGCCATGGTGGCGGGCAAGCTGCCGTTTCCCGACGATCCCGACAAACGCATGATGGTCGATCGGCTGGCCGCGCGCCTGCAGAAAGCCACGGACCAGGACGGCGCCAAGCCGCGGACGGTCGAACTGGCCGCCCTGCTGGAACCCCAACAGCTTCGCATCCTGCGCGGGGGCACTCCGCAAGAGAAGCTCGAGCTGTTCAATTCGTTCCCGCAGGAGCGGCAAGACCAGTTGCTGGAGAGCATGGGGCAGGGCATGCGCATGCAACTATTCGCCGCCGCTGGGCCCGCCTTGCGGCGCCGCATCGAAAGCGCCAACGGACCCCAGAGCATGGTGGCGCAAGACCTGATGGCCGGCAAGCTTTTTCGCGCCGTCTACAGCAACCGCCAATTGGAAGAAGTGCTCGTGGATTTCTGGTATAACCACTTCAACGTCTTTCTGGAAAAAGGCGCCGACCGATATATGGTCACGGCATACGAGCGCGACGCCATTCGCCCGCACGTGCTGGGCAAGTTCGAGGATCTGTTGCGCGCCACCGCGAAGAGTCCCGCGATGCTGTTCTATTTGGATAACTGGGAGTCTACCGGCGCGCAATCTCCCGCCGGCCTTCGGCGCCAGCGCGGATTAAATGAGAACTACGGACGCGAACTGCTGGAACTCCACACGCTCGGCGTGGACGGCGGCTACACCCAAAAGGACGTTACCGAAGTCGCCCGTTGCTTCACCGGTTGGAGCATTCGCCAGCCGCAGCAGACGGCCGAATTCGAATTCAATCCGCGGATGCACGACGAAGGCGAAAAAACCGTCCTGGGCGTACGGATTGCGGCCGGCGGCGGCATCGGAGACGGGGACAAAGTGCTGCACCTGCTGGCGCATCATCCGGCCACCGCGCACTTCATCTCGCGTGAACTGGCCCTGCGCTTCGTGGCGGACGATCCGCCGGAAACGCTGGTGAAACGCATGGCCGCCACGTTTCTGAAGAAGGATGGCGATCTGCGCGCGGTGATGAAAACCATGTTCGATTCGCCGGAGTTCTGGTCGCGCGGCGCGTATCTGGCCAAGATGAAGTCGCCGCTCGAAATGGTAGCCAGCTCGCTGCGCGCAACCAACGCCGACGTGGATTTCGCTTTCGGCCTAAACAACCAGTTGAATCAGCTCGGCCAGCCGCTCTACCGGAAGGTGGAGCCGACCGGTTACTCCAATTCCGGGCAGGAGTGGTTGAACTCGGCGGGCCTGCTGGCGCGCATGAACTTCAGCGTCGCGCTGGTCAACAACAAAGTGCCTGGAGTTAAAGTGAATGGCGCTTCGACCGCGGAGGGCGTTAAGCTGGGTTCGCCTGATTTCCAAAAGAAGTAGGACAGGCCTCCCGGCAGCCTCCCGGCCTGTCTTGGCTGCTAATATTATGAACACCCGCAGATTTTTCCTACGTAACTCGGCGCTGGCGATGGTGGGCGCGGGCGCGGCGCCGTTGTGGCTGGAACGCGCGCTGTACGCCGCCGACGCGCCTTCGCCGCGCAAGAAAATCCTGGTCGCCATCTTCCAGCGCGGGGCCGCCGACGGTCTCAACATCGTGGTGCCGCACGCCGAAAAGCGCTACTACGAGATGCGGCCCACTATCGCCGTGCCGCGTCCTTCGCAGTCATCCGAACGGCGCGCGGACGCGGCCATCGACCTGGACGGCTTCTTCGGCCTGCACCCCGCGCTCGCTCCACTGAAACCCATCTGGGACGATGGACACTTGGCCGTCGTACACGCTGCCGGATCGCCCGATCCGACCCGCTCGCACTTCGATGCGCAGGATTTCATGGAATCGGCCACTCCCGGCCTGAAAGCCACCGCCGACGGATGGATGAACCGGGCGCTGCCGCGTGCCGATGCCGCGGCGCCAAGCTCTCCGGTGCGCGCTGTGGCCATGGGGTCTGTTTTGCCGCGCGCCATGCGCGGTCCGAACTCCGCTATCGCCGTGCAGAACCTGAGCGACTTCCAGGTCCGCAACGCGGAGGCGGCCGGCGCATTCCAGTCGATGTACGCGGATAGCCAGGATGCCACGCTGCACGCCGCCGGACGCGAGACCTTCGCGGCAGTGTCGCTGTTGCAATCCATTCAGAAGCGGCGCTACGAACCGGCTGCCGGCGCCAATTATCCCAAAGGCCGCTTTGGCGACTGCTTGCGCCAGATCGCGCAGCTTATCAAGGCCGATGTGGGTGTGGAGATGGCCTTCGCCGACGTGGGCGGCTGGGACCATCACGTGAATGAGGTGGGCGCGCGCGCATCCGAGGGCCAACTGGCCACGCGGCTGGCCGACTTCGGCGGGTCGCTGGCCGCCTTCTGGACGGACCTGGGCGATCGCCGGCAGGAGGTCGCCGTGGTCACCATGTCGGAGTTTGGCCGCACCGCGCGCGAAAACGGCGATCGCGGCACCGATCACGGCCACGCCAACTGCATGTTCGTGATGGGCGGTGGCGTGCGCGGAGGGCAAGTGTACGGCAAGTGGCCGGGCATGCAGCAGGAGCAACTCTATGAGGCGCGCGATCTGGCGCTGACCACCGATTTCCGCGATGTGTTGGGCGAGTTGGTGAAGGGTCAGCTTGGGAATCGGGATTTGAGCAAAGTTTTTCCGGGCTACGCGCCCACGCCCCGCGGGATTTTGCGAGAGGCTTAGCCGGCGGGCTATTTCGCGTTTAGGTAACGGGTCACTTTGGGGTTATCGCTGTTCCAGCGGGGCGGGCTGGGGCTATCCGCCAGCATGACGATCCCCAGCGCGATCGTGCGGTCCACCTTGGCCATGTTGCCGTAATCGATCTTCTGCCACACGTCGCCCGTCCCGTGATAATCGGGGAACTCGAATGCCACCACGACGGTGTGCGCCGGGATGCCGTGCTCCGCGAAGGTCTGGTTATCGCTCCGGTCGAAGAATTCGTCGCCGCCGGGTGTTTCATACACCTTGACGCCGGTCCGTTCGCCCGCCTGCTGCAGCGTGCGCGAAATTGTGGAGTACTGGAAGCCTGTCAGAGTGGCGTTGGCCTTCTCCGGACCGGCGCTGGCATCGGTGCGCCCCAACTGTTCCAGATTCAAGTCGGCCACGGTCTTCGCCAGCGGAAACAGCGGATGGCGCGTGTAGTAGCGCGATCCTAACTCACCCTCCTCCTCACCGAAGAAAGTGATAAACAAGATGCTCCGTTTCGGATGCACCCGCAGACGGGCCAGCGCCTGCGCAATCTCGATCACGGACACGGTACCGCTGCCATCGTCGTTCGCACCGGGAAAGACTTCGCCCGCGCTGTTCCGTCCGAGGTGATCGTAGTGCGCCGTAAGCAGGATATATCGATCCCGCAGCGCGGTGTCCGAGCCTCGAAGTAACCCAGCCACATTGCGCACTGTAATGGGTGCGGCGGTAGCTGCCGGCGAGGTGATCGAAAGCGCGATCCCCGTCTCGCCGCCCTTCGCGTCTCGCAACAGGGCGACGGCTTCGCGGTCGCGCACGATGAGGCGCGGAACGTTGTTGAACAGGTCCCGCTCTTCGTCCGCATCGATCCAGCGTGGGGCGGCCTGCGCGCTGCCGTCATCCGCCGTTTCCAGAAACGCCGCGGGCTGCAAGGCCTCCGCCGCTCGGGCCATTGCGCGCGCGCACACTACGGCTTTCCCCTTCACCGCCGCTGCCCGCAGGTCCACTTGAGCCACGATCTTGTAGACCGGCGCGCCCGCAAGCTGCAGCGGCCGCTGGCTCACTATGGTGAACTGATCCTTCGCCACCACCAGCGTGCGCGAGCTGCTTTGCATGCGCAGCTCGAAACCCTCGGCGGCCGGCGCGACACGCAGTATCTTCGCGGTCTGGAAGTATCCGTCGTCGCCGGCCGGTTCCAGACCCGCGCGGCGGAACTGCGCCGCGATATACAGCGCGGCGATGTCCAGTCCGCGCGAGGGCGTGTCCCGCCCTTCCAACAGATCCGCGGCGATGAAGGATAAGTTGCCGCGCAGGGAATCGGCGGAGATGGAGGCCAGCGCGCCATCGGCTTCCGGCGTGGGAGAAAAAGTCTGTGGGACGGCCGCCGTCGCCGCCAGAAAAAAAGCCAGACATGTAACAGAATATGTTTGCACTTGTTTCTAAATTATAAAGCTGTTAAATTCGCGGCGCGCAGGCTGTTTTCGATTGACTCGGCTGAGGGCCCCAAGTAAGCTCAACTTAGTACGTTTCGGGGAAAAGAGAGAAACCAATGAAAAATATTTACAAGTTGACGATTGTGTTACTGGCATGCCTGGCGGTGGGCGCTGCTGCGCACGCACAAGATACAACCACTAATAGTTACACTGAGACCAGCCTGGTTTCGGATATTTCGGGGAAAGCGGCGTTCACCGACCCGCACCTGGTGAATCCTTGGGGTCTCTCCCGCAGTGCCACCTCTTTCTGGTGGGCTTCCGACGAAGGCAAAGGCGCTTCGACTCTGTATAACGGCGACGGAGCGATTCAGTCCCTGGTGGTGACCGTCCCGCCAGCCAGCGGCACGGGGGCGGGCACTCCGACGGGCACGGTTGCGGTCGGCTCGGAATTCATATTTGTTACTTTGGACGGAACCATCTCAGCGTGGAAGTCGGGGACCAAGGCGGTGATCAAGGTCGATAACTCGGCCAGCGGAGCCGTTTACACTGGGTGTACCACGGCGAAGGATGGCACGGTGCAGACGATTTACGTAGCCAACAGCGCCGGCGGAGTGGAGGCTTATACCACTGCTTTCAGCCGCATCACGCTGGCGGCGGGAGCGTTCGAGGATCCCGGCATTCCGGCGGGTTATACGCCCTATGGAATCCAAGCCGTCGGCGCAAACATCTACGTGACCTTTTCGGCGGGTGCGGGCGCTGGCGGTTATGTGGACGTGTTCAATCCGGCCGGCACGCTGCTGCACAGCTTGGCGCAGGGGTGGTTCAACGAGCCCTGGGGCATCGCGCAGGCGCCCGCGGGTTTCGGCAAGTTCGCAAAAGCGATACTGGTGGGAAACGTAGGCAGCGGCTGGATCGGCGCGTACAACCCGGCCACCGGGAGTTTCCTGGCGTTTTTGGACAGTGCTTCGAAGAAGCCCATTACCATTCCGGGCATCTGGGCGCTTTACTTCGGCGCCGGCGACACGAATTCGGGACCGGCGACTTCGCTGTATTTTACTGCGGGAATCGACAATTATTTGCACGGGTTGTTTGGGACTATAACGGCGAACTAGGAGACAGGAGAAAGAAGTCAGAAGTCAGAAGTCAGAAGTCAGAATGACAGGTGTGCCCCGCGGCACCGTCATTTTCCGTCGGAAGCAGGCACCTGAACGAAGAGGCCAAACTCGGCGGCTGGCAAGATGTTCCGGTGTGCGTAGGAGATGGCATTTTCCGCTCGCTGAGGGCTCTGTTTGGTGTCCATGTGTGAGCCTTCGCAATGGCGCTATTAGCCGGAACCCCCCTGGCAGAGCTAAAGGACTTACACTCCGGGAATGCAAAACGAGACCTGGCGTAATGCTGAATTGGAGGCCAAAAGGCACGGTTTCATTGGGTTGTTGGAGGTATCGCCTGTTGGATCCCCCCGTTTTGCCCCATCGCGCGCCCCGGCGCGAGCGCACAGTTTGACCTCGAAAACGACGCGCAAACCGTACGATAGACAACGCCCACTGCTTGCCTGGCAGCGCCTTATTGAACCGCATCGCGTCGCCGTTCGCTTCGCCCGTCCGCCCGCGGGCGGCGCCGGTCCAGGTGGCGGCGTTCACGCCACGCTATCCGCGCTGTTACAAATTAGCCGCGCTCGGTCGTGGGATCCCTATGTCCCATCATTACTCTAAGGGAAATAGCCGGATATCGCGGAAAAAGACCTCCGCGCCTTCCGATTGGATCAGGATCTTGCCTCTGGATGGGTACGCAACTGAGCCTTCGTTCACCAGCTTGCCATTCAGGTACTGTTTCACGTGGCTACCCTGGGCCACCAGTTCCACCAGATTCCACTCGCCGTGAGGCCTTTCGATCTCACCGTTTGGATCGCGGTATCCGGCCACGTTCTGCCAGGGCCCTTCGCCGAACCGGCGAATCCGGGCGGCCGAACCGGGAGGGCCGGTCTCGCGCTTCCCGTCAGCCCCGGTCAGAGCCGCGCCGTCCGTCATATAGAAATCGCCGGTTTGTCCCTCACAGATCTGAAATTCGATGGACGTCGGCCATACCTTCTGTTCCCCTTGAATGTGATACAGAATTCCGCTGTCACGCGCCATGCCCTCGCGCGGAGGGTGCGTGGCTTCACCCCACTTGAACTCTGCGCGCAGGTAATAGTTCGCAAACTCACGCTTGGTGATCAGGTAGCCGAATTCCGCGCCGGAGATGTGAATCAGTCCGTTTTCCAGACGAAACACATGTTCGGGATCGGAGTTCAACCCCTTCGTCTTAAGGAAACTGTCGAAGGCGTCGAGGCTGGAGCCGTCAAAAAGGACGATGGCCGCGCCGTGCGGCGGGATATCCTGCATACCCTGACCCGCTGCCCCTACAAATGAGGCCATGAAAAACATCGCGGCGATAATCACTCGGCAAGTACGGTGTAAAGGTCTGTATATCATGCCCTTCGAAGGGCAATTCGCGGGCCGCCCGGATGCGTGTTGCAGGAAAGCAACTTAGAGTCTTGGGCCAAAGAAAACATCGCGAAACAGGCCGCGAGGCGATTCACGAATTCGCGGGATACCGCGATGAAGTGGCCCCGCTCACCCCACCTCTCCAGGAACCTTAGCGCAAGTAGTTGATACGACGTGGCGCAGGCACTCATGCCTGCCGCGACCGCACTCCTGCGGTCGCCTGGCGCTGGTTTCTGGCGCCAGAGAGGTTCCCGAAGGGACCGCCCGTTGCTCCTGCGTTCACTGCACCCCTGCCACGGCCGCCAGCACCGCCGCCACGTTAGCGCCCACGTCCAGGCCGTCTGTGCCTGCATTATGCCATGGGCTAGAGAGACCTAGCGCCATGCCGGGCAGGTCTGTGCCGGCGTTGCCGCCTGGAAAGTCCAAGAAACCCACCAGCGCCCAATCGTATGGCCAGCACTGCGCAGGGGAGTTTTCAACGTTACAGGCTAACGTATCCGGCGGGTTGGGGGTAATGGTCGAATTGACCGTAGATATCCCGGGAGGGTAGACGGGCGTCCCGAGACAACTGGAATAATAGCACGGCCAGTAGTCGCCCACGAACACATCGCCTCCAAGCACTGGGTTAGGCAAATCGACAATGGTTTGGCCGGGAGACGATCCATCGGCAAATGGCGAACCATAGTCGAAATTATTGGTCCATTGAAAGGCCGTGTCTGTCGATGGGGGCGGGTCTCCCCAATAAATGCCAGCCCCGTTGACCGGCGTGTTAATCATGGTGTTGTGATCGACACTCACGTTCGCGCTGTTTTGAAACTCCCACGTCCACCCGAAGCCTCCCCCGTATGTTACGGCCGAGATGTCCACGGCTAGGTTGTTGCGGAAGAGCATGCGCTGCCCGGTGGCGGCGGTGGCATTTCCCGCGAACACTCCAATCGTAGGCCCGTGCTCAAAAAGGTTGTTGGTGTATGTCAGGTCATTGCAGACAAAAACTCCCGCGGACACGCAGTTCGCAATCGTGAACTCGTCTTGGCCTTGGGCGAACGTGGTATCGAACCAGTTGGAATCCGCCAGCACCCGCTGGCAGGACTTGCATTCGAGCGCGTTTTTTACCTCGTAGCAGGGCCCGCTTCCCGGACATCCGGAAGGCGCATTTTGCCAGGATAAGAGCTTAAGCAGATGGTTGCGCGTAAGCGTGATATCGGACGGCGGCGGACAGGTTGGGATGCCCTGGCCGCCGTAAGCGCCGGAAGAGCAAACGGTGAATATGGCCACGTTTTCGCCGGTCGCTTCCAGGTGGTTGCTAGTTACCAGATCGGGGCCAGTGGTGTTATAAATCAAGACAGACTGCGTGTCTTTGGTATTGCTCACGAACCCCCAGACGTTACTGAACATCAAGGTGCTGTAGACGGCGTTCAGGTCCAGGCCCCGCGATGCGTCATTAGGGTTGGTGGCCGAGGACGGGTGGATCAGACAGCGGTCGAAAGTGATGTACTGCGGGAGGGCGCCTACGGTGGTGGTGTAGTCGCCCATCGTGACTACCGGATATACGCCCGTCACGGAAGCGTCTACGGTAAATTCCAGCCCGGCAAAATACCAACCCGAGGCGTTGTCCGATATGCTGAGCGTCGTGCAGCCGGTGGTGTTGCACGAAATAGTGGGAACCGAAGCGCTACCCGCCAACGACTGCGGGGGGACGGTATACTGCGGCAGCGATGCGATGGCCGAACTCACCACCAGCACGGGATTGGCGCCGCAGGGCTGCGGCAGTGCCGGGACGGTAAATCCGGTACCGTCGTAAGTAGTGCCGGCGGTTACCACGATCTTCTGGCCGCACACCGCGCCATTCAGCGCCGCCTGCAGCCCGGCCGCGGTCGTCACGGTCGTCGTGCTGGCTGGCGGCGGGTAGGTGGGCGGATAGGTAGGTGCGTAACAACTCTGCGGTAAGCCCGGCAATGATGCCGAGGGCATAAGCTGCTCGCCGGACACCGAAGGCGCCGAGAGCGCAGGCAGCCCCGTAGGCGCCGGGTAACACAGGTTCGTTACCACCACCGAGTACGGATTGGCCATGGTGGCTGTCACTGTTCTCACCACGGACTTCGTTGCAGTGCTGATGACGGACAGCGAGTTCCCATTATAGTTGGCCACGTAGGCCTCCGAGCCGTCCCAAGAGATAACGACCGACATCGGTGTTGCACCTACGCTCACGACGGCCGCGATGCCCCGCGATGCCGTGCTGATAATCGAAACGGACGCGGCGCTCCTGTTCGATACGTATAGATAATGGCCATTTGGGGTGATCGCCATGGATTCTGGGTACCTGACTCCTCCAATGGTCGCTATCGGGCTACCAGAAATCGCGCTGCATACCTTGATTGTGTTGTTGTCTATGTTTGAGACGTACAGCGTACCGCCGTCCGGGCTAACCACAACGCCATTAGCGCCAGCGGCGAACGTCCAAGTGGCGGTAACTGTGTTGGAAGCCGTGCTGATCACCGAGACAGTGCCTGAGGTTGAGTTCGCCACGAACACGCGGCTACCGTCCGGCGCAATTGCCAGCGACGTCGGACCCTCTCCGACCGGTATGGTAGCCGTCACGGTTTGGGACGCCGTGCTGATGGCGGAAACGGTGTTGGATCGGTTGTTCACTACGTATACCGTTTGTCCGGTCGGCGTAGCCGCAAGCCTCAACGGTGCGTTACCCACGGGGATAGTGATGGGAGCGGGTGGGTTGTTGGCGGTTAGCGGGTTGTTGGAGGCGGTATTGATGACCGCCACGCGATCGGCGCCGCTCTGCGCCACGTAGAGCTGCCCCCCGGCCAAGGCCAACCCTGTTAGGGGGCCGGTCAGAGCAATGGGGGATCCGATGACGGTTCCAGTGGTACCGTTCACGACCGACACACCCCCGGCGTAATTGGCGACATAGGCGTATTGCGCGAATGCGCCGAGCTGGGCGAATACACTGCAAGCGCCCGCGAGGGCCGTCAAGACCAGCCGGATACACGGCTTGGTCGTCGAGAAAGACGCGGGCTTCATGGTTATGCCTTTCTGACTGCAAGAAGTCGAGGGCCAAGAGGCCCGTGGCAGAGCCTTCGCGCCGGTGAATCGCCGGAGCCATCGAGAACCTTGTTCATTGGTTATGCCCCAGTGCCAGTCTAGGCTCCCTAAGAGTCGCGCCGCTATACATCCAATGTTAATAGCGCAATTCCGCTGAGTGGACTCTGAAGCGACGGTTGGCTAGCGGCGCCACCCGCGCTTGCCGAGGCGGCCCCTCACGGCCGCTGGCGTGCCGGAGCCAAAGGGCGCGCGGTGCCCACGGCAGGAGGGGCGGATCATGATGGGGCGGGTATGTGGAACGGGCCGCCGGCATCGCGTGCGTGATGCGCCCGCCATGCTCCTAAGGCTGCGGGCCTGCGCCGGTCGGGGGTGACCGCCAGCGTGCGGCAAGCCGATGGTGCTTGGTGCGGGCGGCATGCCGACGGGCTTTGGAGGTGCGCGCACCCGGACTAGGTGACAACGCTGGTGGCGCACTGGGATACGCTTTCCACCGCTTTACGGGCGGAATTCAGCCACAAGACCGCGGGGGCGCAACCTTTTTTGGGGCTCCCAACCTCGCCTGCTCACCTGGAGCCCCACATCCCCAGTTGGGAAGCAGGAGAAACCGTAGCCGGGGATCGCTGTTTGATCAGGTAGAGCACCCGAATCGTTGCCTGGCGGGCCCGAGTTCCGGTGATCCCTGCCAAGGCGGCGTGCATGTTCCTGATTGGTGCATAACTATTGTTGACTGCAAGCGTGGCGCCATCTGTTGCACTGGGGCGAACAAAGGACTGCCACCGGGGCTCGTGCGGCAGGCTTTTGCCGGAAGTGCAGGATCTGCTTTGGAGGATGCAGGAAATAATAAGGTTGGCTCGGGGGCGTGCGGGCCCAGGCTGATCGCAGCGGGCCACATACTGAGGGCGGCTGCAAGTCTCATCGTCGGATGCATCCGTGGGTTTGGGATTTGTGTTAAGGACTGACTCGCCCACCGCGCAGGCTCGACCGCGGCCTCGCGTGTGAAGAGCCCCCACATCGCCAGCCATGGCGTCGCTCAATTTTTTCTCTGCGGCCTTGACGCGAGCGGGGAGAGCGATTGCCGTGCTGGAGAGCCGGAAACGCAGATAGTTGGTGCGGCCTGTCGCCGGCGCGGAGTCGGCGATAAGCCTCTGCGGCGTGGCGTCAACTCCACCAAGACCTCAGCCGCGGTTTCGGGCGGGCGTGCAGGGCATATGCGAGCGCAGGGCCGCGGAGCATGCCGGGATCTCAGCGACGCGCGGTGGAGGGGAATACTCGCTTAAGATTAGAGAATGACTTGGCTCTCCTATTTGTTCGTCGTGGCCGCCGGCTCATTTAGCGCCGTCCAGGCTGGCGCTAACGCCCAACTGCGGCAGTCGCTCGATCACCCGTTAATGGCAGCGTTATGCATCTATGGTTCTGCTCTCATAGCGCTGCTGATCGCGGTGCCGGTCACAGGCGTGACCGGATTTGCCCCAAGCAATGTGGCACAGGTCCCTTGGTGGGCTTGGCTGGGAGGGCTGCTGAGTATTATGTCCACAATGGCAGGCCTGATGCTCGCGAGAAAGATGGGATCTACATTTTTCACCGCCACTACAGTCACTTGTTCACTCGTCTGCGCGGTCTTGCTCGATCACATGGGTTGGGTCGGATTCGAGGTGCATCGCGTCAATCTCTGGCGTGTGGTCGGATGCGCGTTGCTATTAGCAGGTCTATTCTTGGTGTCCAAATACTAGTGTAGTGCGTCACTCAGATTAACGATTATGCGTCGCATTGTGGGGCGGGCTATTCAGCCCGCGGACCCGCTTTCCAGCGGGTCCAGCCGCCTGGAAAGGCGGCTGCGGCCAGGATTGGCCGCCCCACAAGGGCACCCAAATACTCTTCGGGATTTCGGGCGCACTATACTAGGATTAGGCCAGGAATCTGTCGTGGATGCCAGTCGGATTCCGACTTAACGGCGAGAGTGAGGCAGATACATAGCGAACTGGGTCCCAGCAACTACGCGTTCCTTGGGACCGATGCGCAAAATATTGCGCATCGCCCTCGTCGGTGGCAAATGCCGAAGCGGGCCGCCGGCATCGGGCCGCGCGGAGCGCCATTGACGGTCGCGCGGCACGCCGTCCCCGGTTTATGACGGTTGCTCGAAATGCAACCTGAGAAGATAGTCTCGGCTGTAGCAATCGGGCTTAAGCTGGCCTGCGCGCTGCTGCAATTATCGGACCCAAACGATCCTCGAAATCCAGACGAACTGCGAGTGATTGAGCACGCTGCATGCGTACTCAAAATCGTCAGAGCGCTTATCCCGGAAGCCCGCCTCTCGAATGCGGAACTAATACTACCAAATCGAAGTGGCCAGATTGGATGAAGAGGTGCACAAATCCCGACGCCGAGCAACGAAAAAGTAGCACCGGCCGTCGCGCGTGCCTATAGTACCGAGCGCCGTCCATTTTGCCACATATAATCACGATGCCGCGGCCTCGCGATGGGCCACGGAACGGGCCGACGGCATCTTGCAGCTAAGTCGTACGCGATCTCCGGCGCAGCAGCCCCAAGCCGAACAATCCGGATCCCAACAAGAGCATGCTGAGCGGCTCTGGAACACTCGAGGGCTCAAAGCTCTGGGTGAACTCGCTCAACTGTGAGTCCGGCGCCGAGCCCGACTCTATATCCTTGAAGATGTAAACAGGAGAAGTCGAGCCGAACGGCGATGAGAATATCGGCTGGGCGCCCTCGCCTGAAAACGCCGTAACTTGGCCGAGAGGCGCTACACTCTGCAGTAATGGTGAGTCGGGATCGGTGCTCGCACCATTGTTG
>Ga0187867_10002779_pt1 | contig 14350 bp, 9 predicted proteins | sample June2016WEW_13_1_FD_132976 | JGI IMG/M metagenome (GOLD analysis project Ga0187867, IMG submission 132976) | Peatland microbial communities from SPRUCE experiment site at the Marcell Experimental Forest, Minnesota, USA - June2016WEW_13_10 | ecosystem: Environmental > Terrestrial > Soil >... | reverse complement strand
TTATCTGGGTAGCCGGCTCAAGGTGGCAGGGCACATCATGATCCAGGCGCTCGACCGTTATGTCAGGACGCGAACTCGATACGCCTGACCGCCTGCGGTGCCCACACTTTTGCCCCGGTTACTGCAAACCATTATAAGCCCCTGAGACTACTCACGAATATGGTCAGCAACCGGCTATCTGCCAATCGGGAAAATATGTGACAACCGGTGCTTGTTGCATCGGGCGAACCCCAATTTCGATGCAGCCCGGTTTCCGCGGGTGTTGCACCGGACCTGTTTGCGCGGCAGCGCGCCGGCATAATCGTTCACACGTGACAGCGCTGACCGCTGGAATGCGTGAATCAGGCTTTCCGGCGACAGCGCTTTGTCGCTGCAGCCAGGAGAATCCAGCGGATGGCACCCGCGCGGAATTGGCCGCAGTCCGTCCGTCATCGTAGCGTAAGACAGATTGGCGCTAACTACGTGCGCCAGACACCGTGGTACCTTCGCATGGGCCGCGATGACGGAGAGGCCAGAGGAGTAACCGAACCCATGCGCTCGCAAATCACCGGTAGCATCCTGCCTGTTCTGGAAATCGGCCTCGACCCCGGCGAGATGGTCGTCGCTCCGCCCGGCGAATTCGCCTGGATGACGCCGAACGTGCGGATGAACACAACGACCGCGACCGCCGGCTCATCAGGCTTCCTCGGTGCGTTGACCCGCGCCATGTCGGGCGGCGGCCTGTTCATGACCGAATTCATTGCCGACGGTCCCGGCGGTGTTGCCTTTACCCCGAAAATCCCCGGCCAGATCGTTCCCGTCGAGGTGCAGCCCGGCCGTGGCTTCATGGTTCACCGGCACGGGTTCCTGTGTGCAACGCAGGGCGTGCAATTAAGCTCTGCGCTGCAACGTTCGCTGGGTGCGGGAGCGTTCGGTGGCGAGGGTTTTGTCCTGCAGCACCTCCTTGGTCCGTGCCAGGCCTGGGTCGCCCTCGGCGGCGAAATCGTCGCCAGCGAGTTGCAGCCTGGCGAAACGCTTCTGGTCCATCCCGGCCATGTCGGCATGTTCGAAGACAGTGTCCGGTTCGACATCACGACCATCAGCGGCGTCAAGAACGCGCTGTTCGGCGGCGACGGGATTTTCCTGGTGCAACTCACCGGGCCAGGGAAAGTGTGGCTGCAGACCATGACCTTGCCCAACCTCGCCAGCGCATTGACGCCCTATATGAGCAATGCCGGCGGCGCGAATGCAGCACAGACGGTGGAAGCCGGTGCGGCTGGTGCGATCCTCAGCAGCCTCTTCGGCGGCAATCGCTGACGCTTTCGCGGGCACCAGAAAACGTCGTCAAGGTATTCTGGGCTGGCGCATCGATCGCCTCTCGTTGCAGCCGGCCGTTCGAATGTGAGGCGTTTCGGGCGATGGCGCCGGGTGCTCGGGTCAGTTGGTCAGGTGTTGGCCGCTGCCGCGTCTTGCAGCGGTTCTGTGCCGGAACGGCGTCCATGTACGGTCAGGAAACTCTCGATCATCGCCGGAAGCAACGGCTCTCCCAACAGGAAGCCTTGAATTTCGCGGCAACCCAATTGCCGTAATTCATGCAGTTGCAGCTCGGTTTCCACACCCTCCACAACCACGTCGAGGCCGAGATCGGTACACATACGGATCATGGCCTCCAGAATGACCTTGGTGCTGCGATCGCTACCCTGGCCCTGGATGAACGACTTGTCGATCTTGATTTTGTCGAATGGGAACCGGCGCAAATAACTCAGGCTGGAGTATCCGGTGCCAAAATCGTCGAGCGTGACCCGGATGTCCATCGCACGCAATTTGTGCAACGTTTCCAGGGTGCGCTGATCCTGATCCAGCAGAACGCTTTCGGTCACCTCGAGTTCCAGCAAATGGGCCGGGAACTGGGTACGGCGCAGAATCGCGCGGATATCGTCCTGGATCGTCTCGCAGCGCAGTTGTGACGGCGACAAATTGACGGCGACACGGTGCCGGGTCGGCCAGGTGATGGCGGCTTTGCAGGCTTGCTCGATCGCCCAAAGCCCAAGCGGGTTGATCAGGCCGGATCGCTCTGCGATCGGAATGAAAACGGCGGGCGACAGCATGCCGCGGGTCGGATGACGCCAACGCGTGAGCGCCTCAAATCCGGTGACTTCGAGCGTATCGCAAGAGAATTGTGGTTGCAGGCGCAATTCCAGCTCATCGCTATCGAGCGCGCGGCGCAAGTCACTTTCCACCATGCGATGCTCTTCGAACGCGATCATCATCTCGGGATCGAAGCTTTGCGCCGTGCCGCGGCCGGCCATTTTTGCCCGGCTCAGAGCAATATTGGCGTGCCGGAACAGCGTCGTCACGTCTTCACCGTCGCGTGGGTAGAGCGCTATGCCCAGACTGGCGCCAAGCCGCACCTGTTGGGCGCGCACCGCAATCGGCCTGGCCAGTGAACGCGGTAACTGACGCGCCAGGCTCATGATCGTTGCATCGTCGCCCGGATCGTCCAGGAACAGCAGGAACTCATCGCCACCGAGGCGCGCAACGACATCACGGCCAGACACCAGGTCACGCAGCCGATGAGCGATCTCGATCAGGATTGTGTCGCCGCCCTCATGCCCCAAGGTATCGTTGACGTCCTGAAACCCATCGAGATCAAACAGAATGAGCGCAGCCACTCGGGCAGAGCCGAATTTCCCGGTGAGCAGTTCCTGAATGCGCGTCGCCGCGCGCCAGCGATTCGGCAGGCCCGTCAGGCTGTCGTGGCTGGTCAGGAACTCGATGCGTTCCTCCGCTGCATGGCGGGCGGTGACATCGGTGCCGATCAGCACCGTTCCACCGTCAGCAAGATCGCGGCGCTCCAGCTGGATTATCCTGCCATCCGGTCGTTGCACATCGGCTTGTTGGCTCTCACGGTCGGGCATGCGCAGGTCGGCCCCCGTCTCGTTGGCCGCAAGGACGACGCCATCGCGATTTTCCACTCGGATACCGGTATCGATACTGGTCAGGATTGCGGTCAGAGCATCGCCCGATATCGTCGCACGGTGTCGTCGCTTGTACCAAAATATCGAAATCACCAGAATGAATGCGGTCGCCAGCATTCGCCCGGTGATCACCGTGAAGCGCAGCGTCTTCCAATCAGTAAATATGGCGTCGTGGCCAATCCCAACGATCAATGTTACAGGTAAATCAGCCAAATGCTGAAATGAGAAAATCCGGTCGACACCGTCGATCAGACTGACATGTCGGCCTGTACCGGATCGACTTTCGCGTAGCGCGGACAGGTCTGCCGGCATCATCCGAATGCCAACCGTGCCCCGCACCTCCGGCGTACGCGCAAGGATGACACCATCGTCGGTCACCAGCGTTACGCATCCGTTGAGTCCCTTGATGGCAGGTGAAAGACTCGAAAGCTGGCTGGTCTCCAACGAATACATTAGTATGCCGCCAAACGAGCCATCAGGTGCGACGATCCGACGGGCTACCGGAACGAACCCGAGATGGCCATTTTTGCCCGGGATTGGCTCGCCGATCGCGAGCACGTCGGCGGCGGCTTCAAGGCGCGTCATCAGATTCGGCCATCCGGCAACGTTGGCCCCGGGCGTTGTGGCGAGAATTTGGCCATCGGGCGCGATCAGCGCGATTCCGCCTGGATGCAAGGTTGGATTCCAGCGCTGCAGTCCGAGATCGGCATGATCGGCAGAGTAACGGGCCCGCAATTCCATTAGCGTTCGGTCGGCGTCCTTGAAAAGGTCCTCGATTTTTTGTTGAGAATATTGTGCCTCTGCGGTCACCATTTGATACGCGGCAAGCTCTCGCTCCTGATAAGTATAGTGTATTAACCAGAGTGCCGCGCCCCAGTTTACCAGAAGGATGCAACCAAATACGATCACGAAAGGAAGCCGGCCAGAGAAGATGCCATGAATCCGCTGCCTGGCGCCCGCCCCCCGCGTAGAATTGATCATGCCAGCTGCCTCAACTATTCGATCCCGGCGAAAGCAGACATTTGACCTGGCGGAAATAACGCTGTGGTTTCACGTCATGAGAGCGTGTCGCATCGATGACAAGCCGACGCGTCGCGAGCGAACTGACGGGCTCAAAACACTGCGTTTCGCCGGCTCACGCCAGTTCATCGAGGCACGGTAGCTGGTGCCGCCGGGCCCTGCCATCCCGCATCGGTTGCGAAGTGCAGTGGGTGACGGCGGCTGCCCCGGCCACGCCAGGCATCGACGTGACTACTAAAACCGCAAGAAATCCGCCGCAATCATTTGCCGTAAATGTCCGGTGGAAAGGCAAGCGCAAGCCCTTGCCAGTCGAACTGACCGGCTTTGCTTTTGCTGCTATTTCCCTGTGCTATGGCCTGATACAGCGGTCGCGCAGTCAGACCGGTGACGTGTCCAGCGCGAGGTGCTCGGCCAGCACCGTGCACCACAATTCGCGCGCCACCGCCTGGACCCAGACCGAGACGCTTATCTCGGAGTGTCCGGACAGTAAATTTGCATGTAAATTGCAGGACCAGATCGTTGCCAAGACATCATAGTCCGGCGGACGCACCAGGTTGCATTGCCGTAACCGGTCGGCGTCTGACGACGTACTCGGAATCTTCGATGCAGGTCCGTGCCGGTCGGCCGTTGCGCTGATCGCCCCGCATCAACATCCTGGTCTTTCAGAGGCGAAACTTAATGGTCCTGCAATGCTTCCTGCAGACGCCCACGTTACGCGGCAGCAGAGCCGAGGTCCGAGGTCGCGAGTCGTCTGCGGGTAGAGGCTTTCGCCACGACAGCCACGTACAGCCACGACAGCCATGTGAAGTGAGAATCGACCTGGCAGTACCCGGTCCCGGTCCCATCTGCTATGAAGCTACTGCTTCATGATTTCACCCGCCGGGGATATGCACGACACGCCATGATCCGTTTGTTCACCTTGCTGACGCTCGCCTGCCTGCTCAGCGTCCCGGCTTTGGCGTTCGAGAGTGCGCCGGTCACCACCAAACGCACGGTTGCGACGCTGATCACCGGCAGCGACAGCGTCGTTCCCGGCGGACGGGTCAGGATCGCGTTGCGGCTACGACTTGCGGATGGGTGGCACACCTATTGGCAAAACCCCGGTGAGGCGGGGGTGCCCACCGAGATCGTCGCCACCTTGTCTCCCGGCGCCACTCCTGGGCCGATCGAGTGGCCCGCACCTGGCCGGATCACCGAAGGCCCGGTAACGACCTACGGGTATTCCGGCGAAGTCATCCTGGCGGTCAGCGTGACATTGGCCCAGGGGGTTGGCTCTGTTTCGGGGAATGTGACGGCCCACTGGCTGGTTTGCAAAGACATTTGCGTTCCGGAGGAAGCGTCGTTTCCAATCACCCTGGCAGCCGGGACCGGGGCTCCATCAGCCCAGATGCCGTTGTTCAAGGCGCACGATCATGCGGTGCCTCGCGCGTCGCCCTGGGAGGCTACGATCGCGGCCGATGGGACACTGTTCGTACGGGGTCGGGAGCTGCGCCCGGACACCGTCATCGATGCGTGGTTCATCCCGGACACGGCTGGGCAGATCGTCGATGATGCGGCTCAGTTGCTTTCGGTCCGTAATGGCGGCTTCACGCTCGGGCTGCAGCTCGCAAAAGGCTTCATTCCCGCGGCGGGATTGCACGGTGTGCTGTCGGTGCGGGACCGCGGCGGGTCACAGGCTGACGTTGTGCTGACAGCGCCGGAGGGCCCGACGCCTACGCCGGCGGTACCGCTGGTGCGAGCGCTGCTGTATGCGTTTCTGGGTGGGCTCATTCTGAACCTGATGCCCTGCGTGTTCCCGATCCTGGCAATGAAGGCGGTCGGATTCGCCGCTGGTCTGGCACGCGGCAAAGCGCGAGCCCATGCGATATCGTACACGGCCGGCGTGGTGGCCACGTTCATTTGCGTGGCGCTCGCGCTGCTTGTCGCACGCTCGGCCGGCACAGCGGCGGGCTGGGGATTTCAGTTCGCCTCCCCGGTATTCGTGGCTGCCATGGCGTGGCTGCTGTTCGGCGTTGGCCTGAATTTGTCTGGCGTATTCCGAATTGACGGGAGCTTCGCTGGCGCCGGCAGCGGTCTGGCGGCACAGGAAGGGCATTGGGGCAGTTTTTTCACGGGAGCTCTGGCCGTATTGGTTGCGACACCGTGTACGGCGCCGTTCATGGCAGTCGCGATCGCCGCTGGCCTGGCTGCGTCACCCCCGGTGACGGTGCTGATTTTCCTCACGATGGGCATCGGACTCGCCTCGCCCTATCTGGCATTGAGCACGATTCCCGCTCTGGCCAGAGTGATTCCTCGGCCTGGGCCGTGGATGGAGGTGTTCCGTCAACTGCTGGCGTTTCCAATGTACGGAGCAGCGGTGTGGCTGCTTTGGGTGGTCAGTGAGGAAGCCGGATCAGCCGGCGTGCTGGGAACCGCGACCGGATTCGCTCTGTTGGGGTTTGCCGGGTGGAGCCTCGGAGTCACGCAGGATGCGGGCATACATCGACGCCGATTCGGTTTGGCCGGGACAGGCCTCGCGGCCGTTCTGGCCGCGGCTGTGCTGACGGGAATCGGGACAATGCCAGCAACGCCCGACCTGAAACGGGACAGCGAGGCGTTTACCCCGGCTCGTCTCGCGGCCTTGCGGGCGGAGGGACGGCCGGTCTTTGTCAATCTGACGGCTGCCTGGTGCGTCACATGCCTTGTGAACGAACGAGTGGCGATCAGTAACGATACGGTTCAGCGGGCGTTCGCGGCCAGGCACGTGGCCTATCTACGGGGCGACTGGACCCGGCAAGACCCTGAAATCAGTGAGTTTCTTCGAGAACAGGGGCGTGATGGCGTGCCGCTCTACCTGTATTATGGGCCGCACGCTGCCAGGCCGGAGGTATTGCCACAAATCCTGACAGAAACGACCGTTCTCGATGCGGTTGAGCATCCTTCGTAGGTCCTGAAAGTTGCCTCAGGCAGGACTTCGGAAAGTGTTGCTCTGAGGTCACAGTCTCCGCTTCAGCCGTAACCAGAGCACCAGCATTACATCGTAAGGCAACGCCGGCACTTCTCTGAGCCGCCAATACCAGCGCTTCCGCCACGAGGCAGCAACCGGAATGCATGGCGGCGGACATGGCTGCGCCGCTATGCCGAAAAGACGTAGCAAAATGAGGCACCTGGGAAGGTGGTAGGCGCTGGTTGCAACCATGACGGGTCCGCGCGGTTGCATCTGACGCAACAATTGAATCGCCGCGCGAACCGAGGACAATGTGTCGAATCCGGTTTCCTCCAAGTGGATTCGTTCGCCTGGGACACCGGATTCTGTTAACAATCCAGCCATAACCGCGGCTTCTGACGGCCCATATCTGCCGATGGCTCCGGTTGGGATAAATCGGACGTCCTGACGGCCTTTGGCGCAGGCGAGAGCGGCTTCGACGCGGCGCCGAAGAGTTACACTGGGCTTTCCATCAGGGCGAACTGCGGCGCCAAAGATCAGGATCGTCATCATTCCTGTGATTTGTTGTCAGATTACCCATAGAAAACAATCTGGAAGGCGCTATAATAAGGTTGTCCTGTGCGGCGCGACTCTAGGTGTCGGTCTGCTACAGGGTATCGGACTCAACCCTAGGGGGACTCACATGCGTCTTGTCTCGACTCGCTGGTCGCTCAGCGCGGCCGGACTTATCTCGGCTCTAGCACTGGCTGCCTGCTCTTCTCCGCCGCCGCCGCCGCCGCCTCCGGCGCCACCGCCCGTCGTGCAAACGGCGCCGCCGCCGATGCCGCCTCCGGTTGTGCACCACAGATGGCGGCACCACCGGCACCACCATATGAAACATCGCAAGATGTAGTACCGGGGCGCTAAGTCCGCCTTGACATCGAACCCCCGCGGTTTCCAGGTTTCGTCTGCGCGCGACGAAACCTGGAGTACCGTGGGGAGCGATCTGTTATGAAACGATTAACTGAAGATCTGGTGCTGCAATATCGCGATACCGGATATCTTGCGCCAATTCGGGTTCTATCCACTGCCGAAGCCGCGCAAATCCGGGCAAAGCTCGAAGTTTTTGAGGCAGCCACCGGCCCGCTGACCGGGAAGCTCCGGCAGAAATCGCACCTTCTCTTCACCTGGCTGAATGATCTCATCCGCCACGAGCGAATCCTCGACGCTGTCCAGGACCTTATCGGGCCGGACATCCTGTGCTGGGGAACCTCTTTCTTCATCAAGGACCCGCACAACCCTGCGTACGTATCATGGCACCAGGATTCAACCTATTGGGGTCTTGAGCCAGCGGATATCGTCACTGCGTGGATTGCGCTGTCCGACAGTACAACAGAAAATGGTGCCATGCGTGTCATTCCGGGCTCGCACACTATGGCACAAGTACCACATCGGGATACATTCCGTCGGGACAACCTTCTCAGCCGCGGCCAGGAAATCATGGTCGATGTGGATGCCTCCCACGCCGACACGTTGACGCTGGCAGCCGGGGAGATGTCGCTACATCACGTCCGATTGATCCACGGATCGGAGCCGAACCCATCGGCTCAACGCCGAATCGGGTTCGCGATCCGTTACCTTCCGACGTATGTCCGCCAGGTAGCCGGTGCTCACGACTGGGCGACTTTGGTGCGGGGCGTGGATCATTACGGCAACTTCGAGATGGAACAGCGGCCCGACGCCGATATGTCCGAATCGGCCCAGGCATACCATGCGACAGTGGTCGGCGGTCACGCGCAGATCCTGATGCGGGATACCGGACGCCAGATGCGGGCGTGAGCCATCGTCATCCTCGGTCTCGACCCGAGGATTTCGATCTGCCCGCATTCTGCATCCGAACGCACCCTGCCTCTTTGAGCCGATTGCTGTGCAGCGGCAGATGCCTGGGTCAGGCCCGAGCATGACGGAAGGGTGATTTCGACCGCCGCCGAACCTTGCCTTGAAACCTGCACCGCCCATCCGGACCGTGACAAAGCGGCGTAGCTCGGCCTTATCGTTCGATCTTCACATACTCGAAGTCGCCTGGCCGATTGTCGATGCCGTGCCGAGGCGGGGCGATCCAGGATGCGAACGCACCCCGCTCGCGCTCGGGACGCATCAGGCTGGCGATGAAAGTATTGTCGTCGGAGGACGGAAGCATGGCTGCCTTACTCTGCTCCCAGGCGTCGCGGGTCATCACGCGCCCCTCTGTGTCGGCATGGACTGCGGCGAACTCACCGATGCGGCGGTTGAACGCCACATGCGGCAAAGTGATGCGGAAATCGGTGCCGGTCTGTGCAAACACCCGATTCCAGCGGTTCACTCCGGCCGCGGCATCAGCCACATAGTCGTCACGCAGCCGGATATTCAGCGCCGACAAAGCCGGTACGTCCTCATTCACAATAGCGCCGTCGCGCTGCCGTAGCACCGGATAGGTCGCGTTGGTCAGTTGGTGATCGTCGGTCAGCTTGTCTTCCTGGTAACGCCCTTTCAATCCGGCATTGAACGCATTTGCGGCATTGGTGCTGATTTCGTTGCCGAACAGATCCAGCGTGAGAGAAAAATGCAGATTGGCCTTCTTCTGTAACGTTGGCAGATCGATGACGCCAAGCCCGCGAATGCGTCCGATGTCGTATGGATCGGTGATGCCGGCGGCCTGCATCGCCTCGCAGGTGCGTTGGATGGTCCGCGTCACGCCGGTTTCGCCCACGTACATGTGATGCGCTTCCTCGGTCAGCATGAAGCGGCAGGTGCGAGACAGCGGATCGAAGCCGGACTGCGCCAGCGCCGCGAGTTGCATCTTGCCGTCACGGTCGGTGAAGAACGTGAACATGAAGAACGACAGCCAGTCTGGCGTCCGTTCATTGAATGCGCCCAGCATGCGCGGAGAATCGGTCTCGCCGGAGCGGCGTTTCAGCAGTTCTTCGGCTTCCTCTCGGCCATCGCGGCCAAAATACTTCTGCAGCAAGTAAACCATGGCCCAGAGATGCCGGCCTTCCTCGACATTCACCTGGAACAGATTGCGCAGGTCATAGAGCGACGGAGCGGTGGCGCCGAGGTGACGTTGCTGTTCCACACTGGCAGGTTCGGTGTCGCCCTGGATGACCAGCAGGCGGCGCAGCATCGCCCGGTATTCGCCGGGGACTTCTTGCCAGGCGGGCTCGCCCTTGTGGGCACCGAACGGGATGGTGCGGCCTTCCACCTGAGGCGCCAGCAAGATGCCCCAGCGATATTCGGGCATACGAACGAAATCGAATTTGGCCCAGTTGTCGCTGCCGACACCGACGGCAGTGCGGAGGAAAACGGGGGAGTTCTGGAAGCCCTCGGGGCCCATCGTCTTCCACCAGTTGAGGTAGCCGGGATACCAGGTCTCCAACGCCTTACGGACGCGCAGGTCATCGGCGAGCCCGACATTGTTGGGGATCAGCCCGTCATAATCGATCGCGATACCGTCTGGCATGGTGCCCCCCTGTCGTCAAACCCGTTGCGGGTCGAATGTCGGCCGCTCGCCGGTGCCGTAGCGTTTCAGCGAACCATTGTCACCGACCGCGTTGGGCCGCTGGAAGATCCAGTTTTGCCACGCGGTCAGCCGGCCGAATATACGCGTTTCCATGGTCTCGGGGCCAGCAAAGCGCAAATTGGCTTCCAGTCCGGTCAGCGCATCGGGGGAAAACGACGCGCGTTCTTCCAGAAGCAGCCGAACCTCGTCGTCCCAGTCGATATCGTCATGGATCGTCGTGACCAGGCTCAATGAATCGGCAGTCATCGCGTCGAGTGTCTGCCCGATATGCGAGCGGGCGTCGACGATGCTGTCGGGCTCACCGAGAAACCGTGTCTCCAGCCTGGTGAGATCGTTGCCCATTGGCAGCGGTCCAAAATTCAGCGGCGACAGGTGCAATGCAGCGGCAGCGTGCATGACCGAGCGGTCAGCGGCAAACACCAGCTCGGCGAGGCTGCCGGCGAAGCATGACCCTGGTTCGATCAAGGTAATGATGCTGCGCGCGGTCACGTCCACCCGCTTGAACACACGCTTGAGCAGAAGGGTAATTTCTCGGACCAGCCAATCCGCGGCGTGCGCAGTCAGCAGTGTGTCGACCGCCAGAACGCGTTGCGGATCGCCTTCACTGCGAAACACCAGCAGCCCGAGTTCGGGCTCGTTCAGTCGCAGATGCAACAGCACGTCATCCAGTTCCCGGGCGAGTGCCAGTGGCCAGAACGTATCACCGGCCCCATGAATGCCGGCGAGGTCCGCAGCAATCGTTGCGGGTCCGCGCAGCGTGATCGTCGCCCGCCGGCCGCGCCGGTCGAGCGCTACCCGGATCTGTGAATAATTGACACCGTCACCGCTGATTTCCCGCTGCAACGGGGTCAGGTCGATGCCTTTCGCCGGTGGCCGATCCGCCATGGCGAGCGCGCGTTCCCGGACCGTTGCCTCCCACGCCGAGGGCGGAACGATTTCATCGACCAGCCGCCATTCCACTGCGCGTTTGCCGCGCACGCCTTCCTCGGTCGTGCAGAAAACGTCGGCCCGGTCTCGCCGCACCTTGCGTTTGTCGGTCAGCCGGGTCAGGCCGCCGGTGCCGGGCAGCACCGCGAGCAGCGGCAGTTCCGGCAACGACACCGCCGAGCGGCGGTCATCGATCAGCATCAGATGATCTGCGGTCAGTGCCAGCTCGTAGCCGCCGCCCGCGGCGCCGCCACTGATCGCCGCGAGGTAGTGCTGACCGGAGTTGGCGCAGGCATCCTCGATCGCCAGCCGCGTTTCGTTGGTGAACTTGCAGAAATTCACCTTATGACCGTGGCTCGCCTTGGCGAGCATGCGAATATTGGCACCCGCACAAAACACCCCTGCATTGCCGGATCGAAGGATCACCGCACCGACCTCGGGATGCTCGAAACGCAGCCGCGTGACGGCGTCGGCCAGTTCAATGTCAACGCCGAGGTCGTAAGAATTCAGTTTGAGCTCGTAGCCGCCAAGCAACGGCGCGGATGGATCGACATCCATCGTCAGGGTCGCCACTGGCCCATCGAACGACAGTTTCCAGTGGCGGTAGCGGGACGGGTCGGTCTGGAAATCGATCATGTCCGATGTTCCGTGAGATTGGCTCGAACGAACCCGGCGATCGCCGCCAGGGTGGTTTCCTTCACCGCCGCCTCGAGATGCGGGGCGTGGCGGGCGCCGGCCAACAACCTGGTCTCGAGCGGCGATCTGACCGTGCTTTCGAGGCAACCAAGTTGCGCTGCCGTCCCATAAGGATCGTCGGCGCCCTGCAATGCAAGTACTGGCACCGTAATTCCGCCCAGGTACTTGGTAAGGTCGAAGTCGCGAAACCGCGGATCGAGCCAGGCGTCGTGCCAACCGCGAAATGCATTATCGACATTGGCGTGATAGCGCGCGAGACGTGCACGAAGATCAGTGGTTTCATACTCGGTGCCGATTTGCACGATGCTCTGGAGGTTCTGTTCCTCGACGAAGAAATGTGCCGCGATCAGGACGATGCCGGTGATCCTCGGATCGCGGACCGCGCCGGCGTGGATCGCGGCGATTGAACCGCCATCGGAATGGCCGATCAGAACGGCGCGGCCGATGCCCGCCGCACTCAGCACACGAGGCAGCACGTGCAGCGCCTCATCATGCATATAGGTCATTGGCCTGGGCAGCGTCACCGGATCCGACCGTCCATAGCCGAAACGTGAATATGCGAAGACGCGACAGCCGGTACCCGCTGCGAGGCGTAGCGGCATGTCCCGCCAAAGCGCGACGCACCCCAGACCTTCGTGCAACAACAACAACGTTGGAGCGTCGTTAGTGTCGCAACCCCACCAGGCGGCCTCCAAACGGCGCCCGTCCAGCACGATTTCGTCCGGTGTCATGATACGCGGGTTGCCCTGACGATATACGCGGGGACGATTTGCCTCATACGTCGCGCAACCGGAAACGTTGGATCTTCCCGGTCGCCGTCTTCGGCAGTGCGTCGACGAACTCGATCCACCTGGGATATTTCCAGACGCCGATGCGCTGCTTCACATGCTCCTTCAGCGCATCGCCCAGCGTGGCATGATCCGCCACCGGCGCCTTCAGCACGATGAAAGCCCGCGGCTTGGTCAGGCCGTCGCGATCTTCCTTGCCGACAACCGCAGCCTCGAGCACCGCAGGGTGGGCAATCAGGGCTTCCTCGACCTCGAACGGCGAGACCCAGACGCCGCTGACTTTCAGCATCTCATCGCGACGACCTTGGAAGCGGTAATAGCCCTCGGCGTCGCGCGTATAGGTGTCTCCGGTATAGGTCCACTCACCGCGAAACGTCCGCCGCGATTTTTCCCTCTGATTCCAATACCCATCCGCGGCACTGGGCCCGTTGACCACGAGTTCGCCGGATTCGCCGTGCGGCACGGGTCGGTCGTGTTCATCGACGACCATGGCCGCGTAACCCGGCACCGGTTTGCCGCTGGTCCCGTAACGCACGTCGTCCGCCCGGTTGCTGATGAAGATATGCAGCATTTCCGTGGATCCGATACCGTCCAGGATGTCCACACCCACGACGCGCTTCCAGCGGACGCCGATGTCTTCTGGCAGTGCCTCGCCGGCCGAGATGCAGCGTCGCAACCGGTTGGATGCGGCGTTCGGCCCGATCATCGGATTGGACAACAATGACGCGTAGAGCGTCGGCACGCCGGCGAAGATGGAAGGCTGGCACCGTTGCATCGTATCGAGTACGGCATCGGGTGTCGGCCGATCCGGCAACAGCACCGCTTTCGCCCCAACCGCCATGGGAAAGGTCATCGAGTTGCCAAGCCCATAAGCGTGGAATGCTTTTGCCGCGGAAAACATCACGTCGTCCGGGGCAATCTGCAACACTTGGTTGCCATAAGTGTCGGCTGTCGCTCGCAGACTGCCATGCACATGCCGCACGCCTTTCGGCGCGCCGGTCGAACCCGAAGAATACAGCCAGAATGCAACTTCATCCGGCGAGGCCGCGACGGTCGGCGTTTGCGGGTCGCCGCTGGCAAGGAAGTCACCGAACCCGACGGCGCGCGGATCGTCGATGGCCTCCGGCGGCGAACCGTCCAGCTTTGCGACGATGATTTTCCGTAACGAGGCGGTGCCGCGAAGCACCGGCAGCAAGGCATGCAGCAGCGGCTCAGCAAGGACGATCGCCTCGGCGCGGCTGTCCTCCAGCACATACTGCACGAGGTCCGGCGTCAACAGCGTATTGACCGGCACCGGAATGACCCCGGCCCGCAGCGCGCCCCAGAACACGATGGGAAAATCCACCGTATCCGGCATTAGCATGACCAACCGCCGTTCTCGGCCAATCTCGCCCTGGGCCAGTGCGCCGGCAAAACGGCGGGTTGCGGCGGCAAGGTCGGTGCGGTTCAGCGAACGCCGCGAGTCCTCGAACGCGATGCCGGTCGGGTCGCCCGCCCG
>Ga0187867_10002778_pt1 | contig 14358 bp, 15 predicted proteins | sample June2016WEW_13_1_FD_132976 | JGI IMG/M metagenome (GOLD analysis project Ga0187867, IMG submission 132976) | Peatland microbial communities from SPRUCE experiment site at the Marcell Experimental Forest, Minnesota, USA - June2016WEW_13_10 | ecosystem: Environmental > Terrestrial > Soil >... | reverse complement strand
GTTACAGAAGGTCGGGGTTACAGAAGGTCGGGGTTACAGAAGGTCAGGATTACAGAAAGTCGGCAACCGCGTCGCGATAGCGTTTCAGCGCGGCCAAATGATCGCTCAGGGATTTGCCGGCGATGCGGTGATGATGCCGGCGGTGGAACGTTGTGGTGAGGCAAATATGCGAGGCACCCGCGGCCTGCCAGAACGCTGCCTCCTTCCGCCAGTCGGCTTCCGAGCCGGCACCGCATGACGTCCACACTTCAATGCCGACCGTGGCAGGGTCACGGCCCGCTGCCTCGATCAAACGGCGCAGCTGGGCAAATATTTCGATTGCGGTTTGATCCGGCGGATACGCGTTGGGCATCCAGCCATCGCCCCATTTGGCAATGCGCGGCAAGGTCTTCTCGTGATGCCCGCCATACCACAGCGGCACCTTGCCCGACGCCGGCCGTGGATTGATGCCGGCATCGTCAATCGTGTGGTACTTGCCTTTGAACGTCACGTGCTGGTTGGCCCACAGCAATTCCATCACCTGCGCCTGTTCCTCGGAGCGACGGCCGCGATTATGGAAATTCTCGTTCAGGCCAACGAACTCCACCTCATTCCAGCCGACGCCGATGCCAAGCCGGAAGCGGCCCTTACACAACACATCCAGACAGGCCGCCTGCTTCGCGACCAGCGCGGTCTGCCGTTGGGCGACGATCAGCACACCGGTGGAGAAACTCAGCTTCGGTGCGATACCGGTGACATAGCCAAGCAGAACGAACGGGTCGTGGAACAAATCGTCCGAGGTGTTGCGCCCGGGTTCCCAGTCCGGCCGCGAGCCGGCATTGGCGCCCAACACGTGGTCCGGCGCCTCCATGAAGTCGTAGCCAAGCGCTTCCAGACCTTGGGCGTAGTCGCGCACCGTGTCGGGATCGCCGCCGATATCGCCAAATGGTACGAGGTGTCCGAGTTGCATCGCGATATCTCCTTACAAACAAGAATTAATGGTCATTGCGAGCGAAGCGAAGCAATCTCCCAGCCCATGCGCACGCGCCGGGAGATTGCCGCGTCGCTCCGCTCCTCGCAATGACGGGAGCAGCGATCACGTCTCGTCGGCGTCCATCACCGCTTTGATCCGTGCGGGATCGACCGCGATTGGCGGGATGCCCGCCCGCTCCTGCTGCAACAACGAACCGACGCGGCTGTCGCGCTGTTGCCAGCCGCGGTTCATCGCCTCGGTCAGTTCCTCACGCGCCAGGTTGGTCAGCCGCATCGGCACGCTGACCTCGCGCGCCAGTTGGCAGGCCAGCGAGACGTCCTTGTGCAGCAGCCGCAACGCAAAGTCCGGCGGATCATAGACGCCGGTGAGGAATTGCTTCTGCATCCGGTCAAACAGCCGCGCCCGCCCACCGGCGCCCTGACGGATTGCCGCGAACAATTGCAACGGCTCGACGCCCGCTTTTACCCCCATGGTGAACACTTCGGACAGCACGACGTTCACCGCTGCCCCGGCCGCATTATGCACCAGCTTGGCGATCGTTCCGGCACCAATCGGACCGATATACAGCGCCTGATCGCCCATCGCATCAAGCTGCGCCTTGTATTTGTCGAAGATCGCCTTGTCGCCGCCGACCCAGATCGCCAGTTTGCCGCTGTTCGCGCCGGAGGGCCCGCCGCTGACCGGCGCATCCAGGAAATGCACGCCTTTCTCGGCGAACTGCGCATGCAGCGACCGCACCACGTCGACCGCATTGGTTGACAAATCGAACCATGCCGAACCGGGACGAATGCCTTCCATCAACCCGTTCTCGCCGGTGCCGACCTTTTGCACGTCGGCCGGTGTCGGCAGCGACGTAAAGATCAAATCGCACGATGTCGCTACGGCTTTCGGCGTATCGGCCCAGGTGGCACCGGCGTTTAAGTGGCGCGAGGCGGCTTGCCGGGTGAGGTCGTTCACCACCAGCTCGTTGCCGCCCTTCTGCATGTTGAACGCCATCCCGGCGCCCATCGTGCCGACCCCGATAAAGCCAACTTTCATTTCTGCTTCCTCCTTGATGGTGGTCAGACCAGCCAGTGTTCCTCAACGGCAAACCGTGCCGCGTTTGTATCTTCCATTGCGGCGGCGGCGCATTCCAGGTCGACGAGGCTGTCGTACCAGGTCTGCGTCATCGTGCCGACGGCGATCGGCAAATGCGGGATGGTGCTGTTCGGCGCCGCACCTTGTTCGCGCACGAGGTACTGCACCGGTCGCAGCGGCGCCACAACGGTTTCCGGCCAGATTTCGATCAGACTGAAACGACCGTGGTTCGATCGGAGTTGGCCGGACACATCAGTGGTCACCCGCGACACCGCACCGACGAACTGACGCGAGTCGATATTGCAGGCGGCCATCTCCGGCGAATGATGCGCGCGCAACCGATCCGCATCGTTATCAAAATACAGAATTGGAAATCCGTCGATCCGCATCGACAATCCGGCCTCATTCGCCGCCAGTGAGTCGATGACGTGACATTGCACATACCGGAGAACACCCGGAAACGCGCACACCAAAGGTCCGTGCACATCCAGCCAGTGTCGGCGGAAGCGTGACAGGTCGATGGTATCCTGGCGTCGCATCAGGCTGATCGCTGCAATCATGCTTAGACCACCGGCGTTGTGGGCGGCCCGCCCTTTTCCCACACATTGAATGTCGCATCCCAGACCGCGATACGACGGCCGCGCAGGATCCAGATTTCGGTACCGCGGCCCAGCATCGGCTTGGCGGTCCTCGCGTCAGTCCATGAGGCGTCCCAGCTATTGGCCAGCCGATTGCCAGTCAACACCTGCAATTTTTTGGTCAATTTATAACCCTGAGTGCGGGCAAACCGAGCAGTGAGGAACTGCATGATCTCGGACCGACCATGCATTTCCGGGAAGTCGGCAAACCGCGCGATTGCGTCCTCCGTAAAGCCATCGGCGATCGCTGTCAGATCGGCGGCATTGAACGCATCCTCCACTGCCTGGACCAGTTCGCGGGCTTCGGTCCAGGTCGGCACGAAATCGTCGTTGTCCACGTGGATCCTTTCAGCTTCGATCACAAATCCGGACGCACGATCAGGATCGTGCCATCCACCTGCGCCACCCGCAGACGCGCGCCCGGATCTGGCGGCGCGATTTCCGGCGGGACCCGGGCCGGCCAGTCGGTATCACCCAGCCGCACTCTGCCATCACGGCCGTGAAACACCAATGCCGTCGCCGGCCGGCCGACCAGGCCCGCGCGTTCCGTGCGCATGATCGTGGCGGGCCGGCGCACCCGCAACCCGATGGTCAGCGCAATCGCCGCCAGGATACCAAACGAAACCACCTGACCGGAGAAGCCGAATTCAAACGCCAGCGTCAGCAATCCGGCGCCGCAGGCGGCGAGGCCCAACCACATCATGAACACGCCGGGCAACAGCATTTCAAGGATCAGCAGTCCTAACCCAGCGGCAACCCAAATGATCCAATCGATCACGATGCCACACCGGCTTGGGCCACACCGGCTTGGGCCACACCGGCTTGGGCCACACCGGCTTGGGCCGCCCCGGTCTTGTCGCCCTCGCGCAGCAATTGCATGGCCTGCACGATGCCCCCCGCGAGGCCGGCGGCTTCCATTGGCACCACCACCAGGCGGGAATTGGGCGAAGCAGCCAGCGCCTGAAACGCCCGGATGTACCGATCGGCGATGTAATATTGCAGGCCGGAATTGCCGAATTTTGACGCCGTCTCGGACAGCAGTTGCGTCGCGCGAGCCTCCGCCTCCGCCAACGCGACGCGCGCCTCGGCGTCGCGCACCGCCGCGAGCTGGCGACCCTCGGCGCGCAGGATCAGGCTTTGCTTCTCGCCCTCGGCGCGTTTGATTTCGGCTTCGCGCTCGCCATCGGCGCGGGCAACGACCGCGCGGCGTTCGCGTTCGGCGGTCATCTGCAGATTCATCGCACGGATCAGGTTTTCCGGCGGCTCGATCTTGCGAATTTCCACGCGATTGACCTTAACGCCCCAGGGCTCGGTCGCAGCGTCAAGGATGGTCAGCAACGACGAGTTGATGCGTTCACGCGACGACAGCGTCGCATCGAGTTCCATCTCGCCGATCACCGCACGAATATTGGTGGTCGCCAGCGTGGTCAGAGCGACAGTAAGAAAGGTCACCTGATAGGCCGCTTTCTCCGGCTCCATCACGCGATAATAGATGATGCCGTCGACCGAAACGGTAGCATTGTCCTTGGTGATGACGGTTTGTTCGGGAATTTCGACAACCTGTTCCTGCACGTTTATGCGGTGGCCGACGCGGTCGACATAGGGGAACACGAAGTTCAATCCGGGGGACAACGTCCGGGTGAAGGCACCAAACCGCTCGACCGTCCAGATTTGACCTTGCGGCACGGCCTTCACGCCGGCGAACATGGTGACGATGATCAGCACCAGCAGGAAGGCGAAAACGACCGTGCCGGTCATCGCAACCTCCATGCTCAGGCGCCCTTCCATTGCAGAATGTAGAGGCCCGCATCGTAGTCGGTGATGTAGATCAAGCCATCCGCCGCCACGAAGATGTCGGCGGTGTGGCGCACTTTGGCGCGACCGCGCAGCGGCTCCATCCATTTCGTCGGTTGCGGCGGGACAAAATAGCCAACTTCCTCCGGCCGGAACGGATTCGAGATGTCGAACGCGCGCACCCCCGCGCTCTGCCATGTAGCGAAGATCGTGGTCGAGGACTGGAACGATCCCGGCCGGTTCTCGTGCAGGTTATGCGGGCCGAACTGGCCGCCCATCTTGATGTAATCCTGGTCCGACGGGGTCGGCATGGTCGAGATACTGATCGGATTGCTCTTCTCGCGGATGTCGAACACCCAGGTATGTTTCAACGGCTGCTGATCGATGTTCAACGTTGCCTCATCCGCCACCACCAGCAGGTTGCGATCGTGCAACGGCACCGCGTTGTGCGTGCCGCCGCCGAACGGCGGGCACCAGGTGCGGTGCGAAATCAGTTTCGGCGCCGATTTGTCCTTCACGTCCAGAATCGTCAGCCCGCCGTCGCGCCACGAGCCATAAGCGAAATCATCCACTACGATCGCATGATGCAAAGCGTAGCGGCCCTGCCAGCTCGGCGTCTCGCCGGCAGATATGTTCTGGCCGGGGATCCACCAGCGCCCGCACTCGACCGGCTTCGTTGGATCCGCCATGTCGATGACGACAAGGATGTGGTCGGAAAAACCATCCAGCAACGCCGAGGCATAGGCGTATCGCCCGCCAACATACCAAATCCGGTGCAGGCCAAGCCCCTCCACCTCCAGAAAGCCGATCTTTCGAGGGTTTGCCGCGTCCTTGATGTCATAGACGGTCATGCCCGCAGCGTAGTCCTCGCCGCGTTTGCCAAACCGACTGCTGTCCACCCTGCCCGACCCACCATAATACTCCTGCGCCGATAGCAACGCGCGTTGGTCTGCCTCCTGAATATGCAGCAGCAGGTCGTCGGCGGCCTGCAGATGCATGGATACCGACTTTGGATGCGTCGACACGAGTTGAACCGGTTTCGGATTTCGTGGATCGCGAACGTCGGTCACCATAATCCCGCGCTGCACGCGCGTGCCGACATAAGCGTAGCCGCGGGAGACCATGACCTGCACCCCGTCGCCCCGACCGCCCTGATCGGTGTAGCCGACGAATTCGATGTTCCGTGCGCCCTCGTTGTTCATCACGCTTGCCTCCCCCTATGCCAGAGGGACAGTATACAGGCCTCCTGGGAAGGAAGCGACCATGCCAACGTATGTCATGCTGGCGAACTGGACCGATCAAGGCGTGCGCACAGTCGACGACGGGCCGAAACGTGTTGATGTCGCGCGCAAGTCTCTGGAAGACATGGGCGGACGTTTCCTGTCCGTCTACATGACCATGGGCGTGCACGACATGGTCATTACCTATGATGCGCCGGACGACGCCGTCGCTGCGCGCTTCACCTTGTTGCTGGGCAAGCAAGGCAATGTGCGCACCCAGTCGCTGAAGGCGTTCCCCGAGGAAGCCTATCGTCAGATTGTGAACAGCCTGCGATGATCAGTGGTGCTCGCTCCCCACTGACCGTCGATCTGGGCGGCTACCGCGTGGCGATTTCCGCCGGTGCGAACGGCATCGGCAAAGTGATGGCCGACAGCTTTTCCTATTGTGGCGCGTCGGTGGTCGTTTCGGACGTTGACGAACGGGCACTTGCCGCGTGCGGTCACCCCGGGATGCGCGCCGATGCCGGGGATCCGACCGATTGCGATGCGTTTGTCGACTTCGCCGTCGCTCACCTGGGCGGCCTCGACGTGCTGGTGAACAACGCCGGCATCGCGGGTCCGACGGCGCTGGTGGAGCATGTGACGCCCGCCGAGCTGGACGCCACGTTGCGCATCGACCTCGCCGCAATGTTTCATTGTTCGCGGCGCGCGATCCCGGCACTGCGGGCCAACGGTGGCGGTGCGATCATCAATCTGAGTTCGGCTGCCGGCCGATTCGGCTTTCCGCTTCGGGCGCCTTATTCGGCTGCGAAATGGGGTGTCATCGGCTTCACCAAATCGCTCTCCATCGAACTAGGCCCCGACGGCATTCGGGTCAACGCGATCTTGCCGGGCCCGGTGGATGGGCCGCGCATTCGCGCCGTGATCAGGGCCAAGGCTGAAGTGGAAAAAGTCTCGGAAAACGAAATGACCGAACGGATGGTGGCGACGACGTCGCTGAAGAGCTTCGTCACCCAACAGGACATCGCCAACATGGCGCTTTACCTCGCCAGCCCGTTCGGCGCCACGATAAGCGGCCAGGCCATCAGTGTCGACGCCGACATGCAAAGCACGGTGTGACTTGCGCGCCGCAGTGTTTCATGGACCCGGACAGCTGCTGTCGATTGAAGATCGGCAAACCCCGGTGGCAAGAGCAGGCGATATCGTCCTGCGGGTAGCGTATTGCGGCATCTGCGGCTCTGATCTGCACGCAACCGAGGCCGGTCCAACGTCGTTGGAAACCGGCACGGTACTGGGCCACGAATTTTCCGGCGTGGTAACCGAATCAGCCTCGGCCGCGTTCCAGGCCGGCGACCGGGTGATCGGCCTGCCATTGCAGGAGTGTGACGAATGCCGGCCATCCGGCCAGGGCTGCCGCGACCGGTTGGGCATCCTGTGCCCACGCAACCGGATCATCGGCCTCTCGGCCGCAGCACCGGGAGGCTACGCCGAGTATCTGCGGATGCCGGCGCATCACGCCTTGAAAATTCCCGACGGTCTGGACCTGAAGCTGGCCGCCTTGACGGAACCTCTGGCTGTCGGCGCCCATGCGGTCCGCGCGGCGGGCAATTTGCTTGGTGCCCGTGTGCTGATCATCGGTGCGGGCCCGATCGGCCTCGCCGTGGCGTTGCTTGCGCAACTGGCAGGCGCCCGGGACGTTGTGGTCAGCGAGATCGCCGTCGGGCGGCGGGCCAAGGCCGCGTCGATCGGTGCCAAAGTGGTCGATCCGACGGCGGACAAACCTGGGCCGGCCGAAATCATCTTCGAGTGCGTCGGTGTCCCGGGGTTGCTGCGCCAGTGTATCGAGCTGGCGCCGTTGCACGGCCGTATTATCGTCGTCGGCGTCTGCCGCGCCGAGGACCAGATCTTTCCCCGTGTCGCACTGCGCAAGGAACTCAGCATCCAGTTCGTACTGGGCTATACCGCCTACGAATTCGCATTGGTGCTGGATCTGCTGGCGACCGGTCGGATCGATGCCGCGCCGCTGATCACCGCGGTCATTGGGCTGGACCAGACGCCCGCCATGTTCGAAGTGCTGCGCCAGCCGGGGGACCACGCCAAGGTGCTGATCGATCCTCGGCTGATTTGACATCCTGACGGCGAGACCCAATCCTGCCCGCACCATGACGGCGCCAAACCGCGGACGAAGCGACCAGGAACGGGACACCCCAATGACATCGATCGACTATGCCAAACTCTACAGCGAGGGATTGCCGGATCCGGCAGCGAAATGGGCGCCGTTCCCGCCCTATTATTTCGTTGGCGGTAACAACGACCCGGAGCAAATCCCGATCGAGGGCCTGGTCGAAGCTGCCGCCTCTGTCCTCCGACGTGAAGGCTCGAAACTTGCCATCTACAATCTAGGCCTCGGGCCGCAAGGCTATCCTGGGTTGCGCCAATTCGTCGCCGATCGCTGCAAACGACACCGCGGCATGGATGTGCCGATCGATGACGTGATGATCGTGACCGGGTCGGGTCAGGGTATCGATATGATCAGCAAGCTGCTGGTCGATCCCGGCGATACCGTGCTGTGCGAGGAATTCTGTTACCAAGGAGCAATGAACCGCTTCCGTAAGATCGGCGCCAAACTGGAAGCGATGAAACTGGACGCCGACGGAATCGTCATCGATGCGCTGGCAGCCCAGTTGGCGGCGCTAAAGGCGCGCGGGATCACGCCCAAATTCATTTACACCATTCCCACCATCCAGAACCCGACCGCCAGCATTTTGCCAATTGATCGCCGGCACGCATTGATCAAGCTTGCCCGCGAATACAATGTCGCGATCTTTGAGGACGAGTGTTACGCCGACCTGCTGTGGGAAGGCGTCGAGGCGCCGCCCGCGTTGTACGCGCTCGATCCCGGTTGCGTGATCCATCTCGGGTCATTTTCGAAATCGCTGGCACCGGCGTTGCGGCTCGGCTACGTCGTCGCGGAGTGGGAGATCATGCGTCGGCTGTTGCCGCTGAAAGGCGATAGCGGCACCGGTGCGCTCGATCAGATGGTGGTGGCGGAGTATTTTTCGAAGAATTTCGACCGACATCTGGGGCACCTGAACGGCGTGCTGCATGACAAATTGAACACCATGGTCGAGGCCGTGGAACGCGAATTCGGTGCGGCTGCCGAGTGCTGGCATCCGAAAGGCGGCATCTTTCTATGGATCAAGCTGCCGGAGACGGTGGATGTACGGAAACTGCTGAAGCCTGCCGCCGCGGCCGGCATCATCTTCAACGAGGGTCCAGCATGGGCGGTCAGTCCGGACAACTCCAGTTCGCACCTGCGGCTGTGCTTCGCCATGCCCAGCAAGCAGACGATCCGTGACGGTGTCGCGGCATTCGCTCAGGTGTGTTATGAGCAGACTGGAATTCCAATCAGAAGCGGGAATGTGCAGCGATGAGTGAATCTGTATCCGTTCGGAACAACGGACCGCGCATCAAACACGTGGTCGACGAGGCAGCGCCCTATGAAACCATCAGTGTCGATAAATACACGCCGATCATCGGCGCGGAGATCAGCGGCGCCGATCTGACGCAGTTGTCCAACCGGCAGATGGACGAAATCCATCGGGCGCTGGCGGAGAACTCCGTCATCTTCTTCCGCGATCAGCATTTGTCGCAGGAGCAGCATCTGGCCTTCGGCCGTAACTTCGGCGAATTGCACATCCACCCCGCGGCACCGCATGCGCCCGGTCACGCCGAGCTGATGATCATCCACGCGGACAAGGACAGTCCGCGCGCCAACGGCGAAGGCTGGCACAGCGACGTGTCGTGCGATCCGACGCCGCCGATGGGCAGCATCCTGTATATCAAGCAGACTCCGCCGAAGGGCGGCGACACGCTGTTCGCCAGCATGTATGCCGCTTATGAGGCGCTGTCCGATCGCATGAAGGCCTACCTCGAGGGCATGACCGCGGTGCATGACGGCGAGGAGAACTATCGCGGCACCTACGCCTTTGCCGGCGTTGGCGACAAGCCCAACTATCCGCGGGCCGAACATCCGGTCATCCGGACGCATCCGGTGACCGGCAAGAAGGCGCTTTATGTCAATCGCGGGTTCACCAAGCGGCTGCTTGGCGTGCCGCGCGACGAAAGCAAAGCGATCCTGGAGTATCTGTGGGATCACGCCGAGAACCCCCTGTTCCAGTGCCGCTTCCGTTGGCAGCCCAACTCGGTGGCGTTCTGGGACAATCGCTGCGTGCAACACCGGGCGATGTGGGACTACTGGCCGCACACGCGCTCCGGCTTCCGGGTCACCGTTGCGGGCGACAAGCCTTACTGAAAGACCCCGGCCTTACTGAAAGAACCGACACCATGCGACTTGGTATCGTCACGATCCCGCGTCAGCTTCCTCCTGGCGGGGGATCGATGACGGAATGTTTGGTGAGTTTCGCGCAACAGGTGGAGGCGCTGGACTTTCATGGTCTTTGGCTGACCGATGCGTTTGGGCGAGGCTCGACGACGCTCGATCCGCTCAGCGCGATGGGCGTGCTGTGCGCAGTCACCAAGAGGGTCGAGCTTGGCACCTGCGTCATCCAGGTGCCGGTCCGTCACCCTGTCGAGCACGCGCATCGGGTCCAGACGATCAACCTGCTGTCCGGCGGACGGTTCCGGTTCGGTGTCGGCACCGGCTCCACCAAAGCCGACTTCGACGTGGTGCAGGCGGATTTCGACACGCGCTTCAAAGTGCTGCCCGGCATGCTGGAGGTGATGCGACGCACCTGGAACGGTGAAGCCGTCTACGGTCCCGCGCTGGCCGTGTGGCCGGGCACCGAGGGTGGGCCACAGATGATGCTCGGCGCCTGGCGCAGTCCGCGTTGGATCAATCTGGCAGCGCAGTTGGACGGGTGGATCAGCTCGGGGATTCACAGCAAATGGGAAGACATTGAAATCGGCCTGCGCATGTATCGCGAGGCCGGCGGCAAGCGGGCGATCGTTGCAAACATTTTTGCTGACTTTCGGGAGAACGCCACAGGATCGCCGATCGGGCGGCCACTGACGATTTCTCTGGTCGGTCAGTCTCCGGCGGACGCGCGCGCCCAGTTGCGGCGGCTGGCGGATACCGGGATCGATGATGCGCTGATCGTCTGCCCGTTCGACGATCCGTCGCAACTGGAGACGATCCGCGGGCTGGTGTGACGGTCGGGCCTGGGCAGTGCCGGGGTTCCGCCCCGGACCCCACCAGGAGGCTCTGCCTCCTGGACCTCCGCCAAGGGCAGTGGCCCTTGGAACCATTGATTGGGCTTGTGTTTGAGGAGGGCCGACCGTGGTCTTTCAAGGTCTGTGTCGGCCCTCCTCAAACACAAGCCCATGGATAGATTGCTAAGGGCCTCGCCCTTAGCTGGGGTCCGGGGGCAAAGCCCCTGGCGGGTTCGAAGGGCGGAGCCCTCGCTCTTCCAGACGCCACCGCTTGACCAGCGCACGTCGCATGACCACACTCGGAACAGGCGTTTGATGAGATAAAGGGAGAGCGCGATGCCTCAGGTCACCCTGACGGTAAACGGGAAGCAGCACACGGTGGAGGTGGAAAACCGCACTCTGCTGGTGGAACTGTTACGAGAAAAGCTGGCGCTGACCGGGACTCATGTCGGTTGCGACACCTCGCAATGCGGCGCCTGTGTGGTGCATGTTGACGGTGTTTCGGCCAAATCGTGCACGATGTTGGCAGTGCAGGCGGCGGGAACCAGCGTCCTTACCATCGAGGGCCTGGCGAAGCCGGATGGCACGCTGCATCCGATGCAGGAAATGTTCCGCGAGCATCACGCTCTGCAATGCGGTTTCTGTACCCCCGGCATGGTGATGTCCGCCATCGACCTGGTGAACAGCCATCCCGCCGGCATCACGGAGCAGGAAATCCGTGACGGCCTGGAGGGCAATCTGTGCCGCTGCACCGGTTATCATAACATAGTAAAAGCGATCGCGGCCGCGCATCCGTTGATGCACGGCAAAGCATAATCGCCAGAACAGGGAGATAACGCCATGCCCTTCGAAGGGATCGGTGCATCCGTTCGCCGGAAGGAAGACGCGCGCTTCCTCAACGGCCGAGGTCATTACACTGACGATATCAATCGCCCAGGACAGTTGTTTGCGTATGTAAAACGGTCCGATCGGCCGCATGCAAAAATCAATGGTATTGATAGCAGTGCTGCGGCGAAGGCGCCTGGTGTGGCGGCAGTGTTTACCGGCGCCGACATGGCTGCGGAAAGCATCGGCGGCCTGCCCTGCGGCTGGCAGATCCACAATAAGGATGGCTCGCCGATGGCCGAGCCGCCGCATCCGGTGATGGCGGTCGGCAAGGTTCGCCATGTTGGGGATCCCGTCGCTGTGGTCATCGCCGAGACCAAACAACAGGCGAAAGACGCTGCCGAGCTTATCGCCGTTGACTATACCGATTTGCCTGGAGTTGCGACCATGGCAGCCGCATTGGCGCCAGGTGCAGCGACGGTACACGACGACGTGCCCGGCAATGTTTGTTACGACTGGCATATTGGCGACAAAGCCATCGTCGACGGCGTGTTCGCCAGTGCACACAAGGTCGTGCGTCTTGATCTGACCAACAACCGGCTGATTCCCAATGCGATGGAGCCGCGCGCGGCGATCGGTGATTACGACGTCAACTCCGGCGAATACACGTTGTACACCACCAGCCAGAACCCACACGTGATCAGGCTGCTGATGGGTGCCTTCGTGCTGCACATCCCGGAAAACAAGCTGCGCGTCGTCGCCCCGGATGTCGGCGGTGGTTTCGGCTCCAAAATCTATCATTACGCCGAAGAAGCCATCGTTACCTGGGCTTCCGCCAAAGTCCGCCGTCCGGTCAAATGGACGGCAGAACGCACCGAAAGCTTCATGTCCGACGCCCATGGTCGCGATCACGTCAGCACCGCGGAAATGGCGATCGACGCGCAAGGCACCTTTCTCGGGTTGCGGGTGTCGACCCAGGCCAACATGGGCGCATATCTGTCGACTTTCGCACCCTGCGTGCCGACCTATCTCTACGCCACGCTGCTCGCCGGCACCTACAAAACCCCGGTGATCTACTGCGAGGTCAAGGCTGTGTTCACCAACACCGTGCCGGTCGACGCCTATCGCGGCGCGGGACGGCCGGAGGCGACGTTCCTGTTGGAACGCCTGGTGGATGCGGTCGCCCATGACACCGGGATCGACCGTGTCGAACTGCGGCGGCGCAACTTCATCCCAGCCGATGCATTCCCGTATCAGACGCCGGTGGCGCTGCAATACGACAGCGGCGACTACCAGACCACACTCGCCGTTGCGTTGAAGAACGGTGATTGGGCCGGGTTCGAGACACGTCGCGCGGCTGCCAAGGCGCATGGTAAGCTGCGCGGCATTGGCATTTCGACGTACCTGGAAGCCTGCGGTATCGCGCCCTCGGCCGTCGTCGGTTCGCTCGGCGCCCGCGCCGGGCTGTACGAGGTTGCCAACATTCGTGTGCATCCGACCGGCAGCGTAACGGTGTTCACGGGCTCGCACAGCCACGGTCAGGGTCACGAAACCACATTCGCGCAATTGGTGGTCGATCAGCTTGGCGTGCCGCTCGATCAGGTCGAGGTCGTGCATGGCGACACCGCTAAAATTCCGTTTGGCATGGGCACCTATGGCAGCCGAAGCCTTGCGGTTGGCGGCACGGCAATGGTCAAGGCGATGGACAAAATCATTGCCAAAGGCAAGAAAATCGCTGCCCATCTGATGGAAGCCTCAGTTGAGGACATCGAGTTCGCCAACAATACCTTCACCGTTGCCGGCACCGATAAGTCGAAGACGCTGACCGACATCTCCCTGGCAGCTTATGTCCCGCACAACTATCCAATCGAGGAACTGGAGCCCGGCCTGGACGAAACCGCCTTCTACGACCCAAAGAACTTCACCTTCCCCGGCGGGTGCCATATTGCCGAGGTCGAGATCGATCCCGACACCGGCATGGTCGCAGTGGTGAACTTCACCGCTGTCGATGACGTCGGCCGCGTGGTCAATCCGATGATCGTCGAGGGTCAGGTGCAAGGCGGCATCGCTCAGGGTATCGGCCAGGCCCTGTTGGAGGCAGCGGTTTACGATGCGTCGGGACAACTGATCTCCGGCTCGATGATGGACTACACGATGCCGCGCGCCGACAATTTGCCGAATATCCATGTCGCGACCGAAAATACCATGTGTACGCACAATCCGCTTGGCTCGAAGGGCTGTGGCGAAGTGGGCGCCATCGGCTCACCGCCTGCTGTCATCAATGCGATTATCGATGCGTTGCGGGACTACGACGTGCGGCATATGAACATGCCGGCGACAGGTGAAAAAATTTGGTCGATCATCAATGCCGGTCCGTCGAAGCTGGCGGCGGACTGAAAGGGGACGAACCATGTACGATTTCGCTTATCAAAAACCCACTGGCCTCGTCGATGCGGTGAAGGCTTTGGGAGCCGATGCCGACGCGAAAGCCTTGGCGGGCGGCATGACTTATATTCCGGTTCTGAAACAACGTCTGGCCAAACCCTCGGCCGTCGTCGACCTGTCCGGTCTGGGCCTGACCGGCATCAAAGTCGTCGGCGGGGTGGTGACGATCGGCGCCATGACCACACATGGAACGGTGGCCAACAGCGCGGAGGTC
>Ga0187867_10002777_pt1 | contig 14362 bp, 10 predicted proteins | sample June2016WEW_13_1_FD_132976 | JGI IMG/M metagenome (GOLD analysis project Ga0187867, IMG submission 132976) | Peatland microbial communities from SPRUCE experiment site at the Marcell Experimental Forest, Minnesota, USA - June2016WEW_13_10 | ecosystem: Environmental > Terrestrial > Soil >... | reverse complement strand
GCGCTTCCTTGCAGCAGGGCGCATCCTTGCAGCAGGGCGCATCCTTGCAGCAGGGCGCATCCTTGCCCAAGGATTGACCTGACCCGCAACCCCGCCTTAGGGTTCCGTGCAATAACGCAAGTGCCCGGTAACGCACTTGTTGGAGAGCCGTGACAACGCATCCGGCAACAGGGAAGGAACGGTCATGTTAACCATGCGCCGACGTTCCGTCATCCATGCATCACTCGGCGCCGCCGCCGTCAGCACATTGTCGCGCCCGTATCTCGCCAACGCGGGGGCGCAGACCGCGACGGTCTGGCAGGTGCAAGGCTTCGTTCCCGAGGAGGACGCTGCCTTTCGTAAAACAGTGGCGGACTACGAAGCAGCGAGCGGCAACAAGATCGACCTCAGCGTCATGCCATTTCAGGCCCTCAACCAGAAAGCCATCTCGGCGTTGACCAGCGGCACGGTCCCCGACCTCATTTTCCATGACGCTCCGGCGACGATTCTGCCGCAGAACGCCTGGAACGATAAGTTGGTCGACGTCAGCGACATCGTCGAGGTCTACAAATCGCAACTCAGTGAGACCGCGATCCTGAATTCCAGCTTTTACAACGGCGCCACCAAGAAACGGGCGTTTTATTTGGTGCCGGTCAAGCAGGCCTGCGCCCCGTTCCACATCTGGGGCGATCTGGTTACCAAAGCCGGACTGAACCTGGCAGACGCGCCGAAAACCTGGGACGCGTTCTGGGACTTCTTCAAGCCGACCCAGGCCGCCCTGCGTGCCAAAGGCCTGCGCAAGGTTTACGCTTTGGGCCTGCAGATCACCACCGTCGGGCCGAACGACGGCAACGGCCTGTTCGCCCATTTCCTGATTGCCAATGGCGGCGTCGACATCGTCACCAGGGACGGCAAACTGCACACCGACGACCCGCAGGTGCGTGAGGCAGCGATCCGCTCGGTCACCTGGATGACCAACGCCTACAAGGAAGGCTTCGTGCCGCCGGAGGCACTGAGCTGGAACGACGCCGACGACAATAATGCCTACCATGAAAAACTGTTCGTAATGGATCTCGATGGCACGCTGTCGACCGAGCTGGCCATGATCCACAACAAGAAAGCCTATTACGAGGAAATGGCGGTGAGAGGCCTGCCGAACATGAACGACGGTCAGCCGATGCGCGCGGTGGTCGGGGCCGGTGGCGGATTTATTCCCAAGGGCGCGGCCAATATCGAGGTCGCCAAGGATTTCATGAAATTTTTCATGCAACCGAAGATCATGAACGAAAATTTACAAGGCGGCCTGGGTCGCTGGGTGCCGGTCATCCCTTCGATCGTGCAGGAGGATCCGTACTGGACGGATACCAAGAGCGACCCGCATCGGTTGGCCTATGTAACGGAAGCCGTGCTGAAGCCGACGGTCCCCAACTACAATGGGTTCAATCCTGCATGGGGCGAGGTCAACGCAGAGCAAATCTGGGGCGTGGCACACTCAGATGTCATCAAGGATGGCATGAAGGTCGCTGACGCAGTCGACAAAGCGTTCCGGCGCGCCGACGCCATTTTTGCCAAATACACGTTAGGGTAGTGCGGGCGGGCTGCCTGCCCGCCCCTGCCCCTCTCCGCCATGGCACGCCGTGGCGAAAACCCGGCCTCTTCCGGGGGCAACCGCCTCCCGGGTACGGCTGTACCGTTTACAATATGAGGTTGACCTCGTTAGTGAAACCGTCCTAGCTTCGGCCGGATAGACAGGGCTTCACCGAAGACGTCTTGGAGAGAGTCGGGACTTATCATCCGACAAAAAAAGGGAAGGAGAAACGGCCATGGGGAACCTGAGCCGGCGTAAAGTGCTCGCAGGCACCGTTGGCATCACCGCCGCGAGTGCATTGTCACGTCCATACATTGCCAATGCTCAGGCGAAGACCGCTGTCTGTTGGCTGAATCAGGGCTTCATCCCGCAGGAAGATGAGGCGATGACCAAGGTCTGCGAAGACTACATGAAGGCCAGCGGCAACAAGCTGGACTACAGCATCATGCCGTTCATGGCGTTGAACCAGAAGATAATCTCTGCGCTGACCAGCGGCGACGTGCCCGACCTGGTGTTCGCCGATGCGCCGTCATCGATCCTGCCGCAGAACTGCTACGACGATAAAATCGCCGACGTGTCCGACGTCGTCGCAGCGTACCAGTCGCAACTTTCGGACACCGCGAAACTTTGCTCCACCTTCTACAACAAGACGACCAAGAAGCGCGATTACTACCTGTGTCCGATCAAGCAAGGCGCAACCCCGTTCCACGTCTGGAGTGACCTGGTTGAGAAGGCCGGGCTCAAGATGTCGGAGATCCCCGAAAAATGGGACGGCGTCTGGAGCTATCTCAAGCAGGCTCAGGCGCCGCTGCGCGCCAAGGGGATGCGCAAGATCTATGCCTGTGGGCTGCAGATCACCACGGTGGGCCCGAACGACGGCAACAACGTGTTCACCCATTTCCTGATCGCCAACGGGGGCGAGGGGATCGTCACCCCAGATGGCAAGCTGCACACCGACGATCCAAAAATCCGCGAGGCGGCAATCAAATCCGTCGAGTTCATGACCAACCTTTATAAGGAAGGCGTGGTGCCGCCTGAGGCGCTGAGCTGGAACGACGCCGACGACAACAACGGCTTCCATGAAAAGCTGTTCATGATGGACTTCGACGGCACGCTGTCGACCGAGCTGGCGATGTTCAAGGACAAGCAGGCGTTCTTACACGACATGAAGACGATCGCGCCGAAGCTCAAGAATGACGGCACGCCGATGAAGACCCAGGTCAACGCCGGCGGCGGCTTCATTCCCAAGGGGGCCAAGGGCATCGAGGTTGCCAAGGACTTCATGAAATACTTCATGCAGCCCAAGGTGATGAACGATAATCTGAAGGCCGGTTTGGGCCGCTGGCTGCCAGCCATTCCGTCGCTGGTGAAAAGCGACCCGTTCTGGCTCCAGTCCGATGCCACTGAGCCATGCCTCAAGCCCTATGTCGAGGAAGGCGTGATCAATCCGACCCTCCCGGTCTTTGAAGGTTACACACCGGCCTGGGGTCAGGCGAACGCCGAGCAGCTCTGGGGCCAGGCACATGCCGACGTGATCAAGAATGGCATGAAGGTCGCTGACGCAGTCGACAAAGCGTTCAAGCGGACGGAACAGATTTTCGCCCAGATGACTTTATGACTGAGACTGGTGGCGATTGAAGCGATGGTGAGATCATGAGCGTAACACAGCAGGCCGTAGCGATCGACCGCGGCTTCTCTGAGCAGCGTTTCGCCCGTCGTCGGGGGATGTTCTCCGGGATTCATGGCGCGGACTATGTCTGGGCTTTGGCCTTCGCGGTGCCTTATGTGGTGATCTTCCTCGCTTTCGTCATCTATCCGATCTGTTACGGGTTGTGGCTCGGCAGCGAGCCACAACTGTACAGCCAGTTGTTCGCCGACCCGCGCTACTTCACCGCAGTGATCAATACTTTGATCTACGTCGGCGTCGGCGTGAACCTGATGCTGGGCCTGGCCTTCCTGCTGTCCGGCTTCTTCATACGCAAGCGCTGGTGGGTCAAAGCATTGCTCGTCGTCTTTATCCTGCCCTGGGCGACGCCGGCGCTGCCCGCCTATATGTCGATCCACTGGCTGCTCGACGGCCAGTGGGGGATGCTGAACAACCTGTTGTGGTTCGTGTTCGGCATCGACGGCCCGGTCTACCTCAATTCGCATTGGATGGGGCTGTCGGCAAATATCGGTGCCGACATATGGAAAAACCTGCCGTTCTGGACGATCATCCTGCTCGCCGGACGGATGTCGATTCCGCAGGAACTGTATGAAGCTGCCGCCGTGGACGGTGCCACCGGCCTTCGCAAGTTCGCCCATGTCACCTATCCGCTGATGGCGAACCTGTATTTCGTCTGCATCCTGCTCGCCACCGTGTTCGCGCTTGGGAACTTCAACGCTACCTACTTCGTCTCCGGCGGCGGCCCGGCGATGTCCACCGAGGTGCTGGCCACGCTCGGCATTCGCTATGCCTATACCGTCGCCTTGCCCCGCCTCGGCGTCGCCGAGGTGATGACCGCACTGCCGGTCCTGATCCCACTCGTCTACATACTGATGCGCAAACTTCGCGTGTCGGAGGGGCAGCTATGAGCGTAACATACGGACGGACCGCCGGCGCGGGTGCAGGTTTCGCCGGGCAACCAGGCGCGGACAAAGTACCGGCTGTTGCTCGGTCGTCGGCACGGCTGCACACCAAACTGCATTATCGGCTGCAGCGTTATGCATTGGAAGCTCTGGCCATTGCGTTCGGCCTCGTGCTCGCCATCTGGTCCCTCTTGCCGATCTACAACATGTGGATGATCGCGCTGGACAGCCACGACGATGTGTTCAGCGGCGCCATCTGGCCAGATCATCCGTCGCTCGACAGCTTCCGCGTCGTTGTGACCCAGGACTTCTGGTATCTGTCGCGTTTCTGGCACCAGTTCGGCAACAGTTTCTACGTCGGCCTTGCGGTAATGTTCATGACGCTCACGATCGGCTCACTGGCCAGCTTTACGATCGGCCGGATGCGGATCAAACACGGCTGGATGCTCAGCAACGCGGCACTGATGACTTATGTCATTCCGGCTTCGTTCCTGGCGATCCCGATGTACCGGATCATGCAGATCTACGGCATGACGAACAATCTATGGTCGGTGATCCTGGCGCTGTCGACCTTCGCCACACCTTACGCGATCTTCATTTTCTCGCAGTACGGCAAGTCGATCCCGATGGAGCTCGACGAGTCGGCCCGTATTGATGGCGCCAACCCGTTCCAGATCTATTATCGCATTTATCTGCCGTTGATGGCGCCGGCCCTGGTTGCCGTCGGCACCTATGCGTTGCTGCTGGCCTGGAACGAGTATTTGTATAACTTCCTGCTGCTGTCCACGCCGGACAGCATGACCGTGGCAGTCGCTCTGGCGCAGTTCCTTAACAGCGATGAATCGCCGTGGAACCTCATGATGGCGACGGCAATCATCTATGCGATGCCGCCGATCATCCTGTACTACGGCTTCCGGCGTTATATGGCGGCAGGCCTTACCATGGGTGGCGTGAAAGGCTGATCGCGCCACCGCCGCGGAGCGGCTGATCGCGCCACCGCCGCGGAGCGGCTGATCGCGCCACGGCGGCAGAGCGGCTGAACACGCCACGGCCGCGGCAACGCGGGGTGTAGCTATGAGTGGCTCGCAGCAGGCACTTGGCTTTGGGCAACCGGTGGCGGTCAGCCAGCCACCGCGCCCGTCCTGGCGGGTCCGGCTGCAAGGCTCCGACACCACCTGGGCCATCGCCTTCGTGGTTCCGTACGTGGCGATTTTCGCCGCCTTCGTGATCTATCCCATCATTTACGGCCTGTGGATGGGCAGCAACCCTGCACTGTACCCCCTGCTGTTCTCCGATCGTATGTATCTGACGACCCTCGTCAACACGTTGCTGTTCGTCGCCATCGGCGTGAACGTGCAGATGTTCCTGGCCTTCCTGCTGTCCGGCTTCTTCATGAACCGCAGCTGGTGGGTACGCTCACTGCTCGCCATCTACCTGCTGCCATGGGTTTTGCCGGGCCTGACGGTATTTTTATCGATCCATTATATGCTGGTCACCGAGTGGGGCTTGCTGGACAGCCTGTGGCGCGCGGTCACCGGCCACGACGGGCCGCTGTTCCTGGTGTCGGAACCGCTGGCGATGGGCGCCAACATCGTTTCCTACATCTGGAAATGGATGCCGTTCTGGACACTGATCTTCCTCGCGGGCCGCATGGCGATCCCACAGGACATCTATGAAGCGGCCGAGATCGACGGCGCCACCGGTTTCCGCCGCCTGGTCCACGTCACCTTCCCGCTGCTGGCGAACGTCTACCTCATTTGCACGTTGCTCTCGACGGTCTGGACCTTGGGCGACTTTCCCACCGTCTATTTCGTTTCCAGCGGCGCGCCGGCCCGCACCACCGATGTGCTGGCCACCTATGGGTTCCATGAAGCGTTCGACTTCGGCTATCCCAACCTGGGTGTGGCCGCGATGATGTCGGCGCTGCCGATCCTGATCCCGCTGGTGATCCTGCTGATGCGGCGGATCCGTTTGACCGGGGTGCAACTATGAGCATGGCCCTGAGTTCCGGCCGCCGACGGCGGCGAGGCTTCGCCAAAGTGCCGGCGGTGCTGCTCGGCATTGGTTTGCTGATCTGGACCCTGCTGCCGGTGTACAACATGGTGCTGATCGCGCTGAGCGACGACGGCGACGAGTTCACCGGCGCGATTTGGCCCGACGACTGGAACTGGCATAGCTTCCAGGTCGTATGGACCGAAGGCTACTGGTACCTCGAGCATTTCTGGCACCAGTTGGGCAACAGCCTGTACATGAGCGTCGCGACCATGCTGTTGACCGTGCTGATCGGCTCGCTGGCCAGCTTCGCTCTGGGCCGGATGCGGCTGCGTAATGGCTGGGTCGTTACTGACTTCGCATTGCTGACCTATGTGCTGCCGACGGCGTTTTTGGCCATCCCGTTTGTGCACCTCATGCATCTGTACGGACTGACCGACAGCCTGTGGGCAGTGATCGCGGCCGAGGTCACCTTCGCCACGCCATATGCCATTCTGATCCTGCACCAATATGGCAAGCTGATCCCGACGGAACTGGACGAGTCGGCGAAAATCGACGGCGCCACGCCATTGCAGGTGTATCTGCGCATTTATCTGCCGCTGATGGCGCCGGCATTGGTGGCTGTCGGAGTCTACGCCTTGCTGCTGGCGTGGAACGAATATCTCTACCAGTACTTGCTGATCTCATCGCCGCGCAACACCACCGTGGCCGTGGCGATCGACCAGTTCTTCGACAGCGATGAGGCGCCGTGGAATTACATGATGTCCACCGCCTTGGTGTATTCCTTGCCGCCGCTGGCAATCTATTTTGGATTGCGGCGTTACATGGTAGCGGGCCTGACCATGGGTGGCGTCAAGTAACGGCTGAGACTTGCGCAGCCACAGCAGATACGGCCTTATCTTGCCGGCAACGGGGCGACCGGGGGATGTCAGCGTGCGGTTCGGACCCGGTATCGTGGCGGGCATCGTTCTGTTGTGTGGCGCCGCAAGAGCGCAGACCGCCCCCCCGTTGGTTGTCGAGCTGCCGCCGGTCGACATCGTCGGCGCCGCGCCGCTGCTTGGTTCCGGCGTGGATCGCAGCAAAGTTCCGGCGACGACTCACGTTCTGACGGGCGACGATATTTCGCGGAGCGGCATGCCAGGTTTGCTCGGTGCACTGGATGAGCATGTGGCCGGCGTGGCGTTGGACGATGCGGCGGGGAACCAGTTCCAGCCGGCCTTGCTGTATCGAGGCTTCACCGCCTCGCCCCTGGACGGCACGGCGGAAGGCCTCGCCGTCTACGTCAACGGCGCCCGGTTCAACCTGCCGTTTGGCGATACGGTCAACTGGGACCTGATCCCGGGCCAGGCGATCGATACGCTGAACGTGGAGGGGTCCAATCCAGTATTTGGCCTCAATGCGCTTGGTGGATCGCTGTCGGTGCAACTAAAGAACGGCTTCACCTATCACGGCGGCGAGTTGGTGCTGAGCGGTGGTTCGTTTGGTCGCGCGCAAGCGGCATTTCAGTATGGCAAGCAATCCGGCGATTTCGCTGCTTACACGGCCGGCGGCATATTGCACGACGGCGGCTGGCGAGACAGCCAATCCACCGACCTACATCAGTTTTTCGGTGACGCCGGCTGGCGAACCGATCGAGCCGAACTGCACGTCAATATCCTGGCAGCGCGGGATGGGTTGAGTGGCCCAGGAACGATTCCTGTGCAATTGCTGGATGTCGATCGGGATGCGCAGTTCACCGTGCCGGACGCCGTGCAGAACACCTTCGCGCGCGTGAGTACGACGGGAAATTACAGTATTTCGGACACGACATCATTGCAGGGCATGCTGTACTATACATCGTTGCAGCAGAAAGTGATCAACAGCAACACACCCAACTACCAGGTATGCGGGGACTTCCTTTGTGAGCAACCAGGCGTTTTCCTGACCGATCGCTCGGGGTTACCAATTCCTGACTTCCTGAATGGCGGACCGTACGGCGAGCTGGACAACCAGACGATCAACACGAACGGCTATGGCGCGGCACTGCAAGCCACCGACAAGGACCCGCTGTTCGGTCTGCACAATCAGTTCGTTTCAGGTGTCAGTTTCGACGGCGGTGTCACGACATTTTCCGCCGCCTCGGCCGCGGGCGGGATGACGCCGGAACGCAACTTTCTGGGACCGGGCATTATCATCGACCAGGCGGACGGCTCGGTTGCCCCGGTGCGGGTCGGCATCACGAACGCTTATTACGGCATTTATGCCACCGACATTCTGGATGTGACGCCGCATTTGTCACTGAACCTGTCCGGCCGGTTGAATGTGGCGCAGATCGATTTGCATGATCAGATCGGCACCGCGCTGAACGGCGATCACTTCTATGCGCATTTTAATCCCGGGTTTGGTGCGACCTATGCGTTTTCGCCGGCGATCTCGGTCTATGCCAGCTTCTCGATCGCCAACCGAGCACCTACGCCCGCCGAACTGTCCTGCGCCAGCATTACCAGTCCTTGCACGCTCGCCAACTTCTTTGTCGGCGATCCGGATTTGAAGCAGGTCGTCGTGCACACTGTGGAGATCGGGCTGCGTGGCAAAGTGACACCTTATGAGGGTGCGACGTTACGCTGGAATTTTGGGCTGTATCGCTCGAATGTCAGCGACGACATAGTATTCCTGCCGGCCACCATTCCCGGTCGGGATTTCTTCCAAAATGTCGACCAGACCCGCCGTCAGGGTATCGAGGCGGGCCTCGAATTGCGCAGCGGGCGCTTACAGGCGTGGCTGGACTATGCCTTCACCGATGCGACCTTCCAAAGTCCGTTCACCGAAGACAGTCCACTGAACCCGGCCGCCAATGCCAACGGACAAATCCAGGTCGTTCCCGGCAACCAGCTGCCCGGCGTGCCGCGCCACCGCCTCAAACTCGGCCTGAGTTATCATGTCACCGATGCATGGACGGTCGGCGGCGCAGTCATCGCCAGCAGCGGCCAATATTTGTTCGGCGACGAGGCCAATCTGACATCGCCGGTCGGTGGTTACGTGGTGCTGAACCTGAACACGCAGTACCAGATCACTCCGCATATCGAGGTTTTCGGGCTGGTGCAGAACGCACTGAATGCAAAATATGAGACCTACGGCACATTTTCCGATACCGCGAGCATTCCGATCGTGGAGGTGGCGGGTGCCAGCAACACCCGCAGCCTGTCGCCGGCACCGCCGATCGCGGGATATGGCGGAGTGCGGGTGACGTTCTGACCTCAATACGAACGGACTGGAGTTCCAACCCGTCGTCACCGACCTCTCCACCCTATGGCCAGCATGACCAAAGTCTCACGGCCCTGGTACCCACAGCGTGATCGCATCAGGTTGAAGCGATCACGCTGTAATTGCCTATTGCAGCCCAAAGCGATCACGCTCTGGTGCAGCGCGGGTCAAGGCGATGCCACCGTCATCCCTGCGCTCGTCGCGGGGATCTGTTCCAGCACCCTGCCGCGTGCGATCCCCGCGAAAAGCGCGGGGATGACGTCCTGTGCGTCGCGGTCCAACAATTCTGGGTACTGGATATAACTCGCACTGGCCGAGCGGTCCGGTCCGGCCGTCGCTGCCAGTGGGCGGAACATTAACAACGTTCCCGGGTTTGACGATTGGAAGACCTTTGCCCGTCCATTCGCGCGTTGGCTGGGCGTCCGGGGGAACAGTCTCGCGTCCCGTTGATGGAGATTCGACATGCGCCCTGATTGTCGTTTGCTAGTGCTGGTCCTTCTGGGCCTGTTCGCGGCCGCGCCCTCGTTTGCTGCCTCACCGGCCAGTGGCACTGACACGACTTCCGCGGCTGCCCCGGCACCGATCATGAGTTCGGCCGATGCGCGACAGCTCGTCGATATCTTGAGCGATCCGGGCCGCCGGGCCGCCCTGATCAAGACGTTGGAGAATTTGGAAAAAGCCGCCCAGACGAGCGCCCCGACGGCAACGCCAACCCCGGCGGCCAAACCGGCGACGCAGACGCCGACAGCCGCGCTCAGCCCCAACAGCCTCGGCGCGCAGCTCATCGCGCGTGGCTCGCGGCTGGCGGACACCGTCTCGAGCAGCGTGTTGGTGGCCGTCCGAGGGGCGGCCAATATTCCCGCCCTACTGGACTGGCTCCGTGACGTTGCCCAGGATCCGGCGACGCTGCTGGATGGGGCCATCGCGGCCGGAAGTCTTCTGGGCGTGTTATTGCTGGCGCTCGGTGGCCAATGGTTGGTCCGCCGGCTCACGCGCCGGTTCTACATCTCGCTCGCGGCTGATGCGCGCCGCCAGGATGGTGCTGCCAAGGCCGATGGCGACGCTGACGTCGGCTCGACCGCAACCACGCAGCCGGTGCATCTGATGAGTCTGCAGGACGGTTGGTTGCTGTTACTGCGATTGCCCATCATCCTCATGGCATTTACCGTCGATTTGCTACCGCCGCTCGCGTTCCTGGCGGTTGCGACTCTGATTGCAGACACGCCGCTCGTGGGATCGAGCGATGCCCGTGCGGCGTTCCTCGCGGTTGTCGACGCCTATGTCGTCGTTTGCATCGTCAGTGCCGTGGCACGCGCGACTTTCGGCGCGCCCTCTGCACGGTTGCGCCTGTTGCCGGTCTCGGATGAAACCGCGCATTATCTGATGGCATGGGTGCGGCGAATCGCCACCGTCATCGTGGTTGGTTATGCGGCCTCTGAGTTCGGTGCGCTGTTCGGCATGGACGACGAGACGCGCCAGGCCGTGCTGCGCCTGGTCAGTTTGCTGATCCACGTCATGCTGATCGTAATGGTGCTGCAAAGCCGCACGAGCGTTGCCGTGTGGCTGAGCGGCACAGGACAGGGGTTCTGGGGCACCTTGCGCCACCGGTTGGCCAGCGCCTGGCACATCTATGCCATTACGTTCATTGTCGCCGCCTGGGTTATTTACGCCTATGAAGTCCGTGACGGACTGACGGAGCTGATCCACTTCATAGTCTGGACCATCGTCGTGGCGTTGTGCGCGCGGATCACGGACATCGTACTGGTGGGTGCCCTCGACCGCGGCTTTTCGGTCGCGCACGACGGCGCCTCCCCCTACGCGCACATCGAGGAACGGGTCAGCCACTATCACCAGCCATTGCGCGTCCTGCTTCGGCTGACGATCAGCGCGTTGGCGACCGTCACGCTTTTGCAGCTCTGGGGCATCGATGTCTTTGGCTGGTTTCGTCAAGGCGAGCTTGGCGGCCGTCTTGCCGACACATTCGTTACCCTCCTGGTCACACTGGGCGTTGCCGTTGCGCTCTGGGAAACCGTCAACGTCGGGATGCAGATCTATCTGGACCGGCTTTCACGGGAGGGCATCGCAGTCCGCGCGGCGCGATTGCAAACCATCGTGCCGCTGCTGCGTAATTCGCTGCTGATCGTGCTGATGGTGTTGATTGCGCTCACGGCGATGAGTGAGATTGGCGTCAATATCGGGCCGTTGCTGGCAGGTGCGAGTATCTTCGGCGTGGCGATCGGGTTTGGATCGCAGAAGCTCGTGCAGGATTTCATCACCGGGATCTTTCTGCTCCTGGAAAACGCCATGCAGGTCGGCGATTCCGTTACCGCCGGCGGGCTTTCCGGCACGGTGGAGAATTTGTCGATCCGCACGCTGCGGCTGCGTGCGGGCGACGGGTCGGTGCATCTGATCCCGTTCAGTTCCGTTTCAACCGTTACCAATTCCAATCGCGGTCTGGGCAATGCCTCGGTTGCGGTGACCGTCGATTATCAGGAGGACAGCGAACATGTCGCTGCCGTTTTGACTGGAATTGTGCAGGAGATGCGCGGCGACAAGGCGTTCGCGACCGGCATGCTGAGCGATCTGCAACTCTGGGGCGTCGACCGAGTCGACGGTGCAACGATGACGCTTGCGGGCCAGATCGTTTGTACTGACAGCGCGCGTTGGGGTGTCCAACGGGAATTCAACCGGCGGGTGAAGCTCGCATTTCAACAGGAGGGCATACGAATGATGCCGCCGAACATCACCGTCGCCGCGTTGCAGCGGCCGCTTGAGATCAAAATGGAGCGGCCGGAAGCTGCAAAACCGGGCGTCAAAGCAGTTCCTCACGCCATTGCACAATCGGATACCGGCAACGGATAGAACCCGCTTTATGCCGCATCGGCACCCGAACGCGTTGCGTCGACAAACTGCTCGGTCGCATCGTCCAGAGTGCGCCCGCGGCGCCCAGATGGCCGGTGCACATAAAGCGTCCGCTTGTCCGCAGCCGGGTTGAATTCCGGGCGCAGCGGCAACTCGTACTGCACCGGCCGTGCATGATCGGCCAGTTGCAGGGCGGGATTGAACACCGAATTGAACTTCCAGATCATGCGCAGGAAATTGGTCTGGCCATGCAACAGCAGTTTCCCGGCGATGCCCAATGTCTGGCGCACCGCGGCAAAGCCCAGATGTTTGGTGTTCAACACCTGCTGGGTCTTCACCAGCTCGGCATAAAACTCCGGCAGAGGCAGTGTGGTCGGCAGCACTGCATGCTGAATGTCGAACAGCCGATAGTCCCGCGTGGTTAGTTTGCGCGCCTCGGTGTGCCAGATCTCGGTGCCGGGATACGGTGTCGTGACACTGATGTTCACCACCTCGGGAATTTCCAGGCACCACTGCCGAATTGTTTCAAACCGCTGACGATCCCACGACGGGTCGGCGATCAGGTTGACGGCAACATTGATGCCGAGCGATCGGGCTGCCTCCAGCGCTGCCATGTTGCGATCCAGGTTGATCCGCTTGCGAAACCGTTGCAGCCCGGCTTCGTCGATCGCCTCCAACCCGATGAACATGATCTTCAGCCCCAGATCGCGCCAGAAGCGGAAGACGTCAAGATTGCGTAGCAGAACGTCGCCGCGGGTTTCCAGGTAATACTCTTTGCGGATGCCGCGTCGCCGGACCGCCTCGCCGATCGCCATGCCATGCTCGGCGTGCACGAAGGCCACGTCGTCGACGATGAACACGCCGGGTTCGCGGATGCTGGCGAGTTCCTCGGCAATCACCTCGGGCGAGGCAACGCGATAGGTGCGACCGTAAAATGTCCAGGCGCTGCAGAACGTGCAATCCCACGGGCAGCCGCGCGCGAACTCAATCGAGGCGCAAGGGTCGAGCGTGCCGATGAAATAGCGCCGCCGCCGTGTCAGCAGATCGCGCGCGGGTCGGATCGCATCCAGGGTTTCGACAAATTTCGGCGGCGGTCCCTCGCCTGCCGCGCTCACCGCACCTGGCACCTGAGTAAGATCGCCGCCGCTCTGCACGGCCTGCAACAGCAAAGGGACCGCGGCCTCGCCTTCGCCCTTGATGACGCAATCGATCGCGCCGGCGCCGTGCATCAGCAGGTCGTTGGCGACGAAGCTTGCGCTATGTCCGCCGACGAACACAAAGCAGTCGGGCAATCGCGCCTTGATCGCCTTCGCAGTGTCGATGATCTCCGGGACATTGGCCAGGTAATTGCCGCCTATGCACACCGCATCCGGCCGCCAGTGCTCGATCAGCCGCCACAGAGTCTTGGGTTGTTCCACCTGGAGGTCAACGATGCGCACCTCGTGCCCGGCCATGCGAGCCGCGGCGGCGACCAACTCAAGGCCGAGCGGTTCCAAAGTCAGAAAGACGCGGGTGTACATCAGCCCGCTTGGGTGGAGGGCCACCAGCTTCATGCGAAACTCCGCAAACTCATCTGCCTGACGCCGATTTTTACACCGAGATGACAGTTCAACCGAGAAAGTCGGGAGATGCCTGGTCTCAGCGCACCCGCCTCCCTCTGGCATAAGCGCCACAGCCCAACATGCAGGATAATGCGACAAGGTTGCATGAATTTTCGGTAATTTGTGCTGGGGTCAGCTATGGCTTTGCAAATTATTTGGCACCATTGGGCCCTGGTTAAAGTCAGACGGAAACCACCGGTCCTGACCGAGCTTTCCGACGCGGCACCGAAGGTCGAGCATCCTGCACAAGCCAGCTGAACGGAAGCGGACTGATTGACAAGTGTTGCGTTCCAAACAAAATGACCGTGCTTGTAGCAGGGGGCTAAGGAGGGGAGAGAATATGGAAAGAACGGCACAATGCCACTGTGGTTCGCTTCGGCTCGTCGCTTCAGGTGAACCGCAATTCGTCTATGTTTGTCATTGTCGGTCTTGTCAGCGTCGGACCGGGGCCGTCGTCCATTCCGGTTGCGCCTATCCGAAAAGCCAGGTTCGGATCGAGGGCGATCACAATGTTTACGAGCGCGACACT
>Ga0187867_10002775_pt1 | contig 14375 bp, 18 predicted proteins | sample June2016WEW_13_1_FD_132976 | JGI IMG/M metagenome (GOLD analysis project Ga0187867, IMG submission 132976) | Peatland microbial communities from SPRUCE experiment site at the Marcell Experimental Forest, Minnesota, USA - June2016WEW_13_10 | ecosystem: Environmental > Terrestrial > Soil >... | reverse complement strand
TGGATTACCCGTAAAGCGACGGAAAGTGGCCAACAGCTAAATAAGGGCGCCATACGCGAGGCGCGTACTCCGTTTCCAAACCCGGAAGTGTGCTTCAAATGCTACATGGGACTGGAACTAACGAAAGAGTGCCTGGTCGAGCCGACGGAACAATGCAAATTTATTCGCCGGTTTGCCGATGTCCTTTGTTGCCAGCATCCAGACCGAGCCCAGTTTGATGCGAAACTGAAAAAGCTCCCAGGGTACCATGACAAGCATGGCGGCTGGGTAACCTCGCGCCGGGACTGACCGCAACATTTTGTTCCCCCGGGCCTTCCACGATTGCCTTTCGGCACGTGCGCCGCTAGGTTTGTGCGATGAGCGCGTTTCCCGTCAGCCCGGAAAAGGAAGCCCAGCTCGCCCAGCGCATGGCCGCGCTCGGCGTGCGCGAAGCCGACATTGACGAGTCATTTGTCCGTTCGGGCGGCCACGGCGGCCAGAACGTCAACAAGACCGCCACGTGTGTGATGCTGCTCCACCACCCGACGCGTCTTCAGGTCAAATGCCAGACCACGCGTTCGCAGGGACTCAATCGCTACCTCGCCCGCCGTCTCCTCCTCGACAAAATCGAAGCGCTCAAAAAAGGCCACGTCGACGCCGAGCGCTCCCGCATCGAAAAAATCCGCCGCCAGAAACGCAAGCGCAGCCGCCGCGCCAAAGCGCGTATGCTCGATAACAAATCCCACCACGCGGCCAAAAAAGAGTCACGACGATCCGTGACGATGGATTAGCCGCGCACTTTACAGTCATTCCCCCTTGCGCGCCCAGCGGAGTTTGGCGGGTGTGGAACGCGGATTATCGTGGCGTTCGGCGGGGGAAGGGCGGATGACTTCGTGGGCGATGTCGGCGTAGAGACCGCCGAGGAGGCCGGCCTCGAATGACTTCTTCACGCGACGGTCTTCGCCGGAGTGGAACGTCACGATGGCGACGCGACCGCCGGGATTGAGACACGCGGGAAGATTTCGCAGGAAACTGTCGAGCGCGGAGAATTCGTCGTTCACGGCAATGCGCAACGCTTGGAATACGCGGCGAATCGAGTTGTCGAGTTCCTCGTCGATGACTTTACGCAAGAGCGTGTGACAAATGGCGTTGGCCAGTGCGGTCGTGGTGGGAAACGTCTTACCCGCGAGCGCATCGGCCAGCACGCGGGCGTGCGGTTCGTCAGCGTTTTCCTGCAACAGGTCGGCAAGCTCATCGGCGTTGATTCTTTCGACCAATACCCTCGCGGGCTGGCCGCGCGACGGATTCATCCGCATGTCGAGCGGGCCCTCGAACTTGACCGAGAACCCGCGTCCCGGGTCGTCGATTTGCATCGACGAAACGCCAAGATCGGCGAGGACCATGTCGGCGCCGGTAAGCTGCTCGGCCGCGAGTATCTTGGCCAGTCCGGCAAAATTGCTGCGGTGCGCAACGAATACGTCCGTACCAAATCCAAGTTCGCGCAAGCGCGCCTCCGCTTTGGGAAGTTCGATGGGATCAACGTCCAGCCCGATCAGGCGTCCGCCCGGTTGCAGCTTCGGCAGGATTTCGCGCGCGTGGCCGCCGTAACCGAGCGTGCAATCCACGGCGACTTCACCCGGCTGCGGCTTCAACACCTCAAGAACCTCCACGACCATGATCGGACGGTGCGTGCCCGCAGGCGTTTTGCCGGAGGCGAGCACTTTCGCGACCGTGTCGCCATACCGCTGCGGGTTGTGCTCCTTGTATTTCTCCTCGAATCGACGCGGATTTTTCCCAGAGTAGCGCGGGCGCCGTCGGTGCGGCGAAGCGGGGATTGGCTCTGGTGACGGGCTGTCGCTCATGGCGCGGTCATTGTATCGTTTGATGCGGAACCGACAAAGCGGTTTGTTCGATCGAGAATTTTGCGTGGATGAAGCGAGGAAACAATCTACAGTATTCCGCACATGAGCTTGACCAGTCGACAAACCGGCCAACTACGGTCGCTCGCCCAGCGGCTTGATCCGATCCTGCACCTCGGCAAAGCCGGCATGACCGACGCGTTTGTCGCCAGCGTCGACCAGGCGCTGAACGACCACGAACTTATCAAGATCAAGTTCACCGCATTCAAAGACACGAAGAAGGCCCTCGCCGAAGAGATCGCCACACGCACACACAGCGAGCTGGTGTGGATCGTCGGTCATGTGGCAGTGCTGTATCGCGAGCAGACGGATCCGGCGAAACGCCGCGTTCAATTGGAATCATGACGACAAGGGAGTCCAACGACAAGTCGAGCCGGCCACTGCTGGAGTGGTTGTTGGCTAAATATCCCGAGACGCCAAAAAAGCGGGCGAAGCAATGGATTGCGGCGGGCCGGGTCAGCGTGAACGGCGTCATCATCCGTCAGACGAATCAAGCCATCCCCGATCCGATGGATTCGCTCGTACTGTTGGACCGAAACGCCACGGCCCTGGATTGCGGGCCGAACGGTTGGCAGATACATCCGCGCGTCGCGATTGTCTATCTCGACGCGGCGCTGGCGGTCGTGAACAAAGGCCCGGGCCTGCTCTCGGTGCCGGCCGCGCCCGATGATCTGTCCGCGCTCAGCATTCTCGCCGACTTTCTCGCCGGCAAACTGCGCGCCTACGACCGCGGGGTCGATGGGCGCGGCTACTCGTTGCCGCCGGCCTACCGCCGATTGGAACCGCTGCCTGTCCATCGCCTCGACCAGTACACCAGTGGCGTGTTTTGCATGGCGATGAATCCAGCCGCCCGGCAACGGCTCATCGACCAGTTGAAAGTGCACAGCATGAAACGCGAATACGTGGCCTACGTGGAAGGCCGTCCACCACAGCCGAAGGGCACGTGGCGGAATTGGCTGAAGCCCAGCGACGATCAATTGCGACAGTTCGTCATCTCCGAAGTCGAAGCCAGGGCTGCCAAAGACGAGGCGATGGAGGCCATCACCCACTACGACGTGATCGCGGAATTTCCGTTAGCTGGCAGTCGTGCGGTCGTCACCAAGCTGCGGTTGCGCCTCGAGACGGGCCGCAAACATCAAATCCGCGCGCAGGCCGCGCACGCCGGTCTGCCGCTGGTGGGCGACCGGACGTATCACCCGAAGTATCACGGCGACGCCCCGAAAGGCGCGCGCATCGATTTCCCGCGCCAGGCGTTGCACGCCGAGACCCTGAGCCTCGACCATCCCGACAAACCGGACACGCGGATGACGTGGACTGCAGCTCTGCCCAAAGACCTGCGCCAACTCGAAGCCACCTTGCGATCGGGTCGGGCGTGAGTGCGCGTCGGGTCATCATCGCGGGCGGCGGCGCGGCGGGATTCTTTGCGGCCATCACCTGCGCGGAGGCAAAGTCGAACGCCGATGTCACCATACTGGAGAAGTCAGCACAGTTTCTGTCCAAAGTCCGCATCTCCGGCGGCGGACGCTGCAACGTGACGCATGCCTGCTTCGATGCGCGGGAGTTTGCCACCCGGTTTCCGCGTGGTGAGCAGCCGCTCATCGGCCCGTTCCAACGATTCCAGGCGCGCGACACCGCTAAATGGTTTGAAGCGCGAGGAGTAAAACTGAAAACGGAAAGTGATGGGCGCATGTTTCCTGTCACGGATTCGTCGGAAACGATCATTGATTGTCTCGTCGAGTCAGCCAAGGCGGCGGGTGTAAAGCTCGTGGCGAATTGCGGCGTGCAACGGTTGTCGAAACGCGCGGAACGCGGATTCGAGGTGACGTTCTCCACCGGCAAAACGGATGTGTGCGATCGCGTGTTGCTCGCAACCGGTGGATGTCGAACCGCTGCGGCTGGGCAATTGGCCGTCTCACTCGGGCATACATTGGAACCGCCGGTGCCGTCGCTCTTCACCTTTCACATTGCCACGCCATGGCTGCACAAGCTGGCGGGCATCTCCGTCGAATCAGCAGAAGTCTCAATCTCCGGCACGGGCTTGCGCGAGCGGGGTGCGGTATTGGTGACTCATTCCGGGCTCAGTGGACCGGCAATCCTCCGTCTCTCCGCATGGGGCGCGCGCGAATTGCATGACTGCGGCTACCAATTCCCCCTTCACATGAACTGGCTGCCACACCTCGTCACCGAACAGATTGCTTCCGAGTTGAATGCGCGTCGTGAACAACAACCAGCCAGGCTCGTGGTCAATACACCCATTGCTCCCGTGCCCGCCCGTCTCTGGGAACAATTGGCTCTGGCGTCAGGCATCGACGCGGACACGCGCTGGTCGCGTCTCACGCGTGCGGCACAGCATCGGCTCATTCAGCAGTTGACCCGCACGGAACTGGCCGTCACCGGCAAGAGCCTGAACAAGGACGAGTTTGTCACCTGCGGCGGCATTCGTCTGCGCGAAGTCGATTTCAAGACCATGGAAAGCCGCCTCTGCCCGGGACTCTATTTCGCGGGCGAATTGCTCGATATCGACGGCATCACCGGCGGCTTCAATTTCCAGGCCGCATGGACCACGGGCTGGATCGCCGGCCAGGCGATGGCCCGAGAACATGGCGAGGACTTGGAACGGGCGCGGTCGGTGAGTACAATCCGCCCGTGATCGAGCCCGAGTTGCTATTGACCGCGTACCGGCGCGGGATCTTTCCGATGGCTGTCGACAAGCGCGGCCGCATCGGCTGGTTTTCTCCCGACCCGCGCGCGGTCATTCCGCTCGACACCCGGTTCCACATCCCGCACGGCTTGCGGCGCGTGCTCAAACAAAAGAAATTCGAGATCACCTCCGACACGGATTTCGAGACGGTGATCCGCGAGTGCGGCAAGCGCCGGGAAGGCACGTGGATTTCCCCGGGGATCATCGACAGCTATTGCAACCTGCACCGTCTCGGCCACGCCCACAGCATCGAGACGCGGCTGGACGGCAAACTCGTCGGCGGCCTCTACGGCGTGGCCCTCGGCGGCGCGTTCTTCGGCGAGAGCATGTTTCATCGGGCCACCGACGCGTCGAAGGTGGCGCTGGTGGCGTTGGTCGAACGGCTGCGCGCCGGCGGGTTCGTGCTTCTCGACACGCAATGGACGGCGCCGCATTTGCAGCAATTCGGCACCTACGAAATCTCCCGTCGCGAATATCTCTGGCAACTCGAACAGGCGTTGAAGCTGGACCGCCGGTTCTAGGACGGCGTGCTCTGGCCCAGTTGCGTTGCGGTCCCGGAACCCGTAAAATGACCGAGGAAAGGATTGGATTGGATGAGCACGCTGCACGAAGCGGCTTCGAGCGGGCAGACGGATTTGTTGGAATCCCTGCTCGCGCAGAATGCGGACATCAACGGCCAGGACGGTCTGGGTTGGACGCCGTTGCATTGGGCTGCCGAGGCCGGTCGGGTCCGCGTGGCCAAGCTGTTGATCGAGCACGGCGCGGATGTCAATGCGCGCGACAAGGGCGGCTCGACGCCGTTGCATCGCGCCGCCGGGATGGGGAACCAGGAGACCATGGAGTTGCTCGTGGCGCACGGCGCGAATGTGAACGTCCACAACAGCTTTCGTTGGGCCCCGTTGCATGCCGCATTGTTTTCCCAGCACGTCGAGGCGGCCAGGTGGCTGGTGGCGGCCGGCAGCGAACTGGATGTTTTCAGCGCCGCGGGTCTGGGCATGACGGAACGGGTGGCCGAAATGGTCAGGGCGCAGCCCAAGTTGGCGCGGGCCACGGACGGCTATCACGCGACGGCATTGCACTGGGCCGCGCGCAACGGCCACGGGGCGGTCGTGCAATTGCTGCTGGCGCACGGCGCGGACGTTGATGTGGCGAGCCTGTACGGTTCGACGCCGTTGCATCTGGCGGCGGAACACGGGCGGGAAGCGGTCACCCGTCTGCTGCTGTCGAAGGGGGCGGAGTTGGACCGGAAGGGACGGTATGGTTCCACGCCGTTGCATTGGGCGGCACGCAACGGCCACACCGACGTGGTGGAGTTGCTCGTGGCGCACAAGGCCGATGTCAATGCGGTGAACCAGCGGGGCTGGACGCCTCTTCATGTGGCGCTCAAGAACGGCCGCGCTGAGACGGCGGAACGTCTGCGGCACCACGGCGCGCACGAGTGAGAGGGATGGCCGTGTGAGGACAACGCGCGCTTGCACGCGGCGGAGTTGCGGGCCATCATGGTTGGCGGCATCGATGCCGCAAGCTTTATGAACGATATGGCCAAAGTCCTGGTGGTCGCCGGGCTTGCCTTGCTGGCCCTCGGCGGACTGTTCTGGTTGGGCGGCAAGTTGCCGTGGTTCGGACGGCTGCCCGGCGATATCCGCATCGAACGCGAGCACTTCAAATTCTACTTCCCGCTGGCCACGTGCCTGATCATCAGCATCCTGCTCACTCTGCTGTTTCGGCTGCTGGGGAAACGGTGAGAAGCGGCGATCATCACCCGCGCTGGCGCTGTCTCCCATGAGAACCTCCGCGTTTGATTACGTTCTGCCGCCGGAGTTGATTGCCCAACAACCGCTGCCGGACCGCACCGCCTCGCGCATGATGGTGGTCAACCGCGCGACCGGTGAGATTCGCCACGATGAATTCCGCCGCCTTGGCCAGTATCTTCATCCGCGAGATTTGTTGGTGCTCAACGACACGAAAGTCATTCCGGCGCGGATCTGGTCGCGGGAACCGGCGGTCGAGCTGTTGCTGGTCGAAAAAATCGGCGCGGGGCGGTGGACGGCGCTGGTCAAACCCGGCAAACGGGTGAAACCGGGCGTGACGCTGCGATTCGACAACGGCGTGACGGCGCTGGTCGAAGGCGAAACGGATTTCGGCGGGCGGACATTGCGTTTCTCGGGCGACGTCGAGGCCTACGTCGCCGCGCACGGGGCCGCGCCGCTTCCTCCGTACATCAAACGGGCCGCACAACCTCTCGCCGCAGATCGTGAGCGGTATCAGACCGTGTTCGCGCGCGCGCCGGGCGCCGTGGCCGCCCCGACGGCAGGCCTGCATTTTACGGCGGACATGCTGGGACAACTCCAGGCGGCCGGCATCGGGCACGCGTTCATCACGTTGCATGTCGGCATCGGCACATTCCGACCGGTGAAGGTCGAGAACATCGAAGACCACAAGATGCACGCGGAGAGGTTCTCGATTTCCGCGGAAGCGGCGACGGCCATTCATGGCGCCGGTCGCGTGGTGGCGGTGGGCACCACCGTGGTGCGGACGCTGGAGTCATGCCGGGACGTGGAAGCGCGGGACGACGCGACGGACATTTTTATTCGACCGCCATACACGTTTCGCCACGTGGACGTGTTGCTGACGAATTTTCATCTGCCGCGTTCGACGCTGCTGATGCTGGTCAGCGCGTTTGCCTCGCGCGAGCTGATCTTGAAGGCCTACGACCAAGCCGTGCGCGAACGCTACCGCTTTTTCAGTTACGGCGACTGCATGCTCATCCTGTGACCGCTGGCATCTTGTGTTTCAAACGCCCGTCACGACCCATGGAAACCGCGCGCGGCCAATCCCAGTTAAGACGACTCCTCAAATGGCGAACCTTTGCTGACGGGGGTGGGCTGGCTTTTCTGCCTTTGCCGGGCTGCGCCGCGACAAGCAAGTTTTCGGTTGAGATATGAGATTTGAGAGTGCAAAGTGCAGCCGAGAGTTAGCCGCCCGTGGCTGTGGCTCAACTTTGGATGGTTAGGCATTAACAAGCGCCATGAAATCTCTCGCACTCGTCCTCGTGCTGGCTGTCGCCGGATGTGGGCACGCGCAGACGGCGTCGGAGGTTCACAGCCCATACGAGCGGTATTTACCAGAGGCTCCGCCGTCAGAGACAAATCGTGTCGAGTTCCCTGCAGGATATTCGATTGCGAGTCCGGTTGGCTGGACGTCTCGGACGATTCCGATTGAGGATTGGTTTAAGAGCAGCGTGTCAGACCAGATAGTGATTGAGGGGCATGTGGCTGATGAGTATCCACCACGGATTACGATTCAGCATTTAGGCTCAGATGAGTGTGCGTTGTATCACGGCTGGTTGCAATCTACACAGAGTCTCCCAGACGGCTGGGCGCACACACAGTTTCAGGGCCAGCCCGCGCTCTCGAAGTTCTTGGCTGGGTATGGCAAGCGTCAAGCCGTCCGAGGCAGTTACCAGCCTTGGCTTACGCAGTTTCTGTTTTGCGAGCGTGACGGTAACGGATTTATCTTGATTTTCGACATGCGGAACGCCGACAACGACAAGCCATATTACACACGCCCCGTGCCGATTATTGAGCAGTATTTTGAGACGTTTCGTTACAAGAGACCGGACAGGTGATGCCTGACACCGCGTCGGCTTTCTTGAGCGTTGGCCTGCTATGACACGCGCATTTTTGACCCTGATGTTGGTATGCAGCGGCGGTTCGGCCGTTTCCGCTGGTTCGGATGTTGCCTATCCGTTCAAGTTTGAGCTTCGCGTGGCAAAATCGGTAAGACTGAACGTTACCAACACACAGGTTTCGTTGGTGGCGCATCACGGAGAGGACGCCACGTTTCTATGGGCATGTAAGCAGACGAATGACGGAGAGCTCGTCATTTTTCAAAGAGATTTCGTGATTTTCTCGGAGGACAAGCCGCAGCGTGGATTGATCGTCACGACATTCCCGGCAGATGTTTCACAGGGGTGCACAGCACAGGTTTTTAGGCTTTCAATTCCGCAGAGCCCTGAGCCGACAGGCTGGAGTCAATGGCAGCGTCCGAATTATCTGGAGCTGGGAGCCGCCGGCTGGACGTTTTTCGTGCCGGATAGCAAGGCGAAGAATCGCTCGACGAACATTCCATCTGATTGTTTTCAGTTACGCTACAGGATTGAGGCCAAGAAGATTGAGTGACGACGAAGCAGGCTAACAAGAAGCTTACCAGGCTGGACCCCTGACACTTGGCAGTCCCTGCCGAAGAAAACACGCCCCCCAAGCCACATCATCTTTGCATCGCCGTGCCGCGTCGGCTAGCCGGGCGGGGTAATCGGCGCTTGGCACAAGCGCCGCTACACCGGCTTCTTTTCCAGATAGGCTTTGACGGTGCGGCGGTCGAGCTTCGTGCGGCGGGCGACATCTTCGTGCGCGCTTTGGCGGCCGTTAATCCGTGTGAAATCGGTGTCCCGTCTGGTCTTCGGTCCTTGTAGGAGCAAGCTATCCGCCCGCTGTATCCGCCGCCTTGCTGCCCATCAAGCGCCTCTCGTCATTCCCGGCCCGCTGTTCGCATGATGCCTGTCACTGACAGGTATCATCCAAACGTTCGCCGTCAGCTATGAGATGCCTAGTACTACTAGGTATCTTCACTCGACATCAGATTTTCTCGCCGTCTGTTATTCGAATGAACCCGTGAGGATGACTGTCTCCCTGACCAGGAGGCGCCGGCTAGCTACCCATGGACTTGATGGCCGGTGCCTGCCTCTCAATGTACGCCTTCACGGTCCGCCGGTCCAGCTTGGTACGGCGGGCGACCTCTTCGTACGTGCCATTGCGTTCGTAGAGCAATCGGCAATAGTCGGAGAGCAAGGTGTCGGCGTCGAGCGATCCATGGTCGATTCCATCGCGCAAGCGTGACTGCAAATCCGGCGCGACGGACTTGTGGTCGCCTTCGTAGTGTTTGGTCAGCAGGATGCGGCGGACAGCCTGTTCGAGTTCGCGCACATTACCGGGCCACGGATAATTCCGGCCGAGAACGTTGTCGATCACCGCGTGGACGAGTTCGACGGCGTCTTTCGAGGGTTCGCCCGTGAGCCGCAGGACGAGGTGGGCCACCAAATCGTCGAGTTCGCGCGGGTCTTCGGTCATGCGCTGACGCAACGGCGGCACGGTGATCACGTCCGAGCAGAGCCGGTAATAAAAATCGTCCCGGAACTGGCCGCTGGCGCGGAGTTGATCGAGCGGTTTGTTGGTGGCGGCGATGACGCGGCCACGGAACCGCAGTTTCTCGTGGCTGCCGACGGGCGAAAAGGTGCGTTCCTGCAGGACCTGGAGCAGTTTGATCTGGGTGGGGACCGACGCATCACCGATTTCGTCGAGGAAGATCGCGCCATGCGGACTGCAGCGGGCAAACACGCCCTCGTGCTCGTCGACCGCGCCGGTGAACGCGCCTTTCTTGTGGCCGAACAACTCGGATTCGATGAGCGTTTCGGGGAACTGTGACAGGTTCATCGACACGAAATTGCGTGTGAAACTTCCCGCGAAGCAGCCTTTGCGTTCGTCGAACGGGATGAACCCCGAACGTCCGATGGCGGCGGCGGCGGTGCCTTTGCCGGTGCCGGTCTCCCCGAGGAGCATCGTCGAGAAATCCTCCATGCGATTCCACAGATGGCGTTCGTACCAGCGGATGTCATGGGTGAAGACATTGTTCCACAGATGGAGCCGGAGTTGCCTCATGCACAGGCTGGTCCCGATCAAGCCGCGGTCGATGAAGTAATAGGCGCGACGAATCTGGTAGAAGATGGCGAAATAGCGGCGGGCTTCGGCGGCGTCGAAGCCGCGCCGGGTGAACAGCGCCAGGGCCTTCTGCGCAAATGGCACCGGAACGGAGCGATCGCCCGCGTCGATCTGGTCGGCGATGAGTTGATCGAATGCCGACAGGAACCGGTGATAGATCTCGTAGAGGAACGCGTACCGCAGCAGCTCCCGGTCTTCGCCTGCGACCTGTTTGAGGGTCGTCACACCGGCCACGTGCAGTTGGTGGAGCTGTTCATTCCAGCGTTCGACGGTGAGCTTAATCTGTTCCGCGTACGGGACCGACGCATCGCAGTTGGCGATTCGGCGCTGCTGTTCCTCGTATTCGCTACTGAATGGATTGATGTACGACGCCTGGGAAACAATTTTCAAAAACTCGCGGCCGGACGATGGAAGCGTCTTAGAGTCCATACACTTAGTGTACATCAACTATACATAAAATGTATAGATAAACTTCGGCTTCCAGAACCGTCATATCCACAAGCTGCTAGTTACTAGCCACTTACCAGGCCAGCTCTTTTCTGGCACGGGACGGGCATAAGGGGTTCGCAGAGGCAAATATGAAAGCACTGAAACGAATCCCCAGTTGCCTGGCAATGATCGCCGCGGCAGCAATCATCGCTCTCCCCATCTTCGGTGGCCCCGTCGGCTGGCACGACCGGCTCTACGACCCGACCACTTTTCTGACCGCCCTCGCTCTCGCCGGCGCCACCATGGTCCTCTGGCCACTCCAGAGTAATACGAACGACGGACGCGAGGAGAACTCGCGATGAACCCTCGATTACTTCCTGCTTTGTTTGCATTAACCTCTTTATCTCTCTGCAGCGGCTGCGGAACATTTTCCGCGAACTTCAACCCGGAACTAAGTCCATACTACTACCGGGGGGTACGGCAGGATCTGCAGTGGCTCGTTGAGGACCCCTACTGGGTGGACGAATCCGTTCGCAAGCCGCCCCTGAGCTTGATCTTTCGGCCAGAGTTCAAGTTGTGTGTGCTCGCTGACCTTCCGCTCTCGGCAGCGATGGACACAATTAATCTGCCGGTGGACATCCTTTATCCGTTTCCGCGTTCGTCCACGAATGCGCCGACCGGCAATGGGGCGTTATGAACATTTTACTTGTATTACCGTCGGCTGAATCGGTGCGGGTGACGCGGGAACGGCCCGCGGTGACGAATCGGGCGATGTTGCGGTTCAGTGTCCTGCCGTTGACGGCGGTGGCGGCCCTGACGCCTCGGGAGCATCCGGTGCGAATCGTGGATGAGAACGTCGAGGCATTGGACTTTGACACGGATGCGGACGTGGTGGGCGTGACGTTCATGACCGCGCTGGCACCGCGGGCATACGAGATTGCCCGCGAATTCCGGGCCCGTGGGAAAATCGTGGTGGCGGGTGGTTATCATGCGACGCTCTGCACCCAGGAAGTGATTCAGCATTTCGACGCGGTGGTCGTGGGCGATGCCGAAGGGGCCTGGCCGCAGCTTTTACAGGACATCGAAGCAGGTCGTCTCCAGAAGGTGTACTGCCATATGGACAAGTCGGCGGAATTGCACACGCCGGTCCCGCGTCGCGACCTGCTCGCCGACCACGCCCGGCATTACGTCACACTGCACGCCGTGCAGACCGGGCGTGGATGTCCGCACGGGTGCCGGTACTGTTCGATCACGACGTTTCATCAACGCAAACATCGCCAGCGTCCCTTGGCGGACGTGTTGGCCGAACTACGCGAGGTTCCGCGAAATTTCATGTTTGTGGACGACAACATCATCTCGGATCGGCAGTACGCACGGGAGTTGTTTCGGGCGATGACGAGGCTGGGCAAACGCTGGGTGAGCCAATGTTCGATCGAGATTGCGGACGACCCGGAGCTGCTGCGAATGGCCTACCAAGCGGGTTGTCGCGGCTTGTTTATCGGGATCGAGTCGACCAACGCGGCGAATCTCGCGGCGATGGGCAAGGCGTTCAATGACAGCGCGCATTATGGCGAACGGCTCGCCCGAATCCGCCGCGCGGGAATCGGCGCCATCGCGGGCATCATCGTCGGCATGGACCGGGACGACGTCGAAGTATTCGAGAGCACGCTGAGATTTCTGGATCGGGCGCGGATCGATTCGCTGCAACTGAATATCCTCACGCCATTGCCCGGCACGCCGTTGTTCAATGATCTGGAGAACGCCGGCCGCGTGACCGATCACGATTGGAGCCATTACGATTTTCGTCACGTGGTGTTTCGTCCCGCCAACATGACCGCATCCGAGTTGCAGGACGGGGCCGACTGGCTGTACGCGCAGTTCTATCGGCTTGACCGGATTCTGCTGCGGTTCCTGCGCGCGGTATTCGCCATTGGCTGGCTGCCGGCGATTCTCGGCCTAAAATTGAATCTGACCTATCGCTACGACAACCAGCGGGAAGGAATCGTCGGCCGGAATCCGGCGCGAAGAGTGACACGGGAGAGCCACCTTCTGACGGCGCTGCAACTGGCCGCGCTCAGCCGCTCAAGAGTATGAATGGAATGGTGCAATCGGTTTGTTGAACGGAATAGAGCTACGAATGGAAAGGAGTTTCGCCCATGAGCCAAAAACACGTGCAATGGCTGTTTGAGGAATTGCCCGCGTTGGTGAGCGAGGGAGTACTCGCGACGGAAGCGGCCGAGCGGGCGCGTCAATTTATATTATGGTGAATCAGCGGGTCGCGCACGCTGGAACCGAGGCGGACGACGGCAGGGGTGTTTCCTTCCAGGTTTGACGCCGCGGTTCCCACTTGATCGAGGGGTGTCGACAATTTACACTCGTCGGCAACCCAGAAAGGTCTGCGATGCGAGACGAGATACACCTCACGAGAACCGCTGCCTTGGTGGCGATGCTTGGCCTGGCAGTCATGACAAACGGCTGCACGTCATACTACGCTGTCACCGATCCGAAGACCGGGAAGCAGTATTACACGACCGAGTGGCAGACAGCCCGGGGTGGCACCACAAGGTTTGTCGATGCCAGGTCCGGTGCCATCGTCACGATTCAGGAGTCGAAGATTCGAGAGATCAACGAGAAAGAGTTCCAGCAAAACACGGGGAAGAACTGAAGTGATTCCGTAAGATGGTGCGGCGCAGGACTTTGTGCTTGCCCAAATGGGCATCCGCAGGCCTGGCGGTTGGCAATGCCTGCCCCTGCGGAAGGCGCCGACCCTGTTCGAGCTGTGGCTCTGGCCGAGGAAACCTGCAAAAGCACGGATTATCGAGCGCGATGGGTTACCGGCTAGCCGGGTATGCAGCCGCCGAGCGGTCCAGCGACACGATGGCCACGGGTCAGAAAGCTGTCGAATTGGACCGTGCCGGCGAACAGTGGCAAATAGTCCAAGGAATTGGGGGCTGGTTGCAACCGGATCGCGACGGAAACCATACCGGGAGTCCATCCACCCGACGAATCCGCAAACCCCGCAATGTCTAATGTCTATTGCTGGCGAAAAATTACAACGATCAGCGGCAGAAATGGATAGAGACGTAGTTGGGGCGACAAAATGCCCTTTTGGAAGCCGAGTTTGGAGGTGGTGGCGGACCTGTTCGGACAGGCTCTGGCGCTTCTTCCAAGAAACTGCCTGTAGGTTTCCAAAATTATTCCAAAAACGTGTTTTTTTTCTTGCATCATAGACAGGAATCATCATAATGGTTGACTAGAGGAAGCCACTTCTTGGAGATAAATAAGCGGCGCCGATAATTACCTGCCGTGTGGAGGGTAGCGAGGAACACAAAGCGGCGGGACAGGAGAATAGATAATGCGGAAGATGCTTGTCGACTGGCTGCGTAAGAAAACCCGTGCGTTTACACTCATTGAATTGCTGGTGGTCATTGCGATTATCGGGATTTTGGCGGGCATGTTGTTGCCAGCCCTGGCCCGCGCCAGGGAAAAGGCCAATGCTGCGAGGTGTGTTAGCAACATGCACCAGTGGGCCTTGGCAATTAGCATGTACAACGATGACTGGAGCGACTA
>Ga0187867_10002772_pt1 | contig 14385 bp, 12 predicted proteins | sample June2016WEW_13_1_FD_132976 | JGI IMG/M metagenome (GOLD analysis project Ga0187867, IMG submission 132976) | Peatland microbial communities from SPRUCE experiment site at the Marcell Experimental Forest, Minnesota, USA - June2016WEW_13_10 | ecosystem: Environmental > Terrestrial > Soil >... | reverse complement strand
TCGGCTGAAGGTCGTCCAGGCTCCGGCCCTGGACCTGGCGTACGTCACCGGCTCGGTCCTCCCGCGCCAGCGCGGCGAGACTGCCGACCACTGGTACGTCCGGGTCAACATCGCCGGGGCAGCGGCGGCCGCTGGTGACATCTTCCAGCTCCAGGACGAGTCGAACACCACCGCCGGGGGCCAGTACGCATACATGTTCAACACGACCGAGACCCAGGCGCAGACCACGAACCCGAAAGTCCTGGCCTTCTCTGAGGTCTCGACCGTTAACGGAACCGCGGCCCAGATGGCCACGGCGGTGCGGTCCATCAGCCCGAATGGCTACTATGTCGCGGCCGCGGGGAACATGGCCAAGACTGACCAGTTCTTCCAGCTGATGAAGACCGCAGGCTACTGAGGTGACCACAGCAGCTCTCAGCATGATCACTATCCGTGACGCTGTAACGCCGCCGGGTTTGCGGGCGGCGCCGGATGAACGGCGGTGTGCTGGCGGTAGTGCTCGGCGACGAGGAACGCCAGGTCGAGGGACTGGCTCCGGTTGAGGCGTGGGTCGCACGCGGTCTCATAGCGGTGATGCAAGTCGCTCTCGGTGAGGTGGTGCCCGCCGCCGGTGCATTCGGTGACGTCGTCCCCGGTGAACTCGAGGTGGATGCCACCGGGATGGGTGCCCAGGGCGCGGTGGATCTGAAAGAAGCCGGTGACTTCGGCGAGGACGTCGTCGAAGTCACGGGTCTTCTGGCCGCTGGCGGTGATGGATGTGTTGGCGTGCATCGGATCGCACACCCAGGCGACCGGGGTGCCGCTAGCGGTGACCTTCTCCACGAGAGGCGGCAGCACATCAGCGATCCGGTCGGCGCCCATGCGGGTGATCAGGGTAAGGCGGCCAGGCTCGCGGTTCGGGTCCAGTGCCTCGGCCAGGGCGAGGATGTCTTCCGCCGCGGTGGCGGGGCCAATCTTCACGGCCAGCGGATTGCGGATGGAACGCGCGAAGGCGACGTGCGTCCCGGCGGGGTCGCGGGTGCGCTCGCCGATCCATAGCAGATGGGCTGAGAGGTCATAGTGCTGGCCGGTGCGCGAGTCGAGGCGGATCAGTGCCCGCTCGTAATCCAGCAGCAGCGCCTCGTGGCTGGAGTAGAACTCGACCGCCCGGAACTCTTCTGGATTGACGCCGCATGCATGCATGAACGCGATCGCCCGGTCGATCTCGCCCGCCAGCCGTTCGTAGCGCTGCCCGGCCGGGCTGGCGGCCACGAAGTCCTGGTTCCAGGCGTGTACCTGCCGCAGATCCGCATATCCGCCACTGGCGAACGCCCGGCACAAGTTCAGCGTCACAGCGGAGCAGTGGTAGGCCTCCAGCATCCGCCCAGGGTCGAGGGTCCTCGCCTCCGCCGTGAACTCCAGCCCGTTAACTGCATCTCCTCGATAGGCCGGAAGCTCCACACCTTCCCTGACCTCGGTCGGGGCCGAGCGGGGCTTGGCGAACTGGCCAGCCATCCGGCCGACCTTCACCACCGGCACACTGGCGGCGTAGGTGAGGACCACGGCCATCTGCAGTAGCGTTCGCAGTTTTCCCTGGATTCCAGCGGCCGTCGTCCCTGCGAAGGTCTCCGCGCAGTCACCGCCCTGCAGCAGGAACGCCTCCCCCCGCGCTACCGCCGCCAGCCGCTCCTTGAGCTGGTCGCACTCCCCGGCGAACACCAGCGGGGGCAGCCTCCCCAGCCTCTCCACCACGGCATCAAGCCGATCATGATCAGGCCACGCCGGCTGCTGAAGCGCGCTCGTGTGGAAGTATTCCGGGCCGCTGGCCCGCTGCGATGCCATCGCCACCCCGGTTTCTACATCAAAGCCACGTACCGCCGCGGTCCCGTGCTCGAAGGCACCGGGACCCACCGATGCGGGGACAGCCGACTATAACTCCTGACCGTCACAAGTGCTGTCGCACCACTCAGCTTGCTTGCGTCGCATAGACGACGACGCCTGCGGGCGACGATCCTGGCCAGCAGGCTGGCCAGGGCCGCCACCGCGATGACCAGCAGGACGGCGCTGAGAAGGGCGGCCACTCCCGCCGCCGGATGGCCGGCCGAGAAAGCGGCCCGGCGCCGGTAAGACCGTTAGAGAACGATCGTGCCGTGGTTGCCGGGTATGCCTAGCCGCATAGCCGGAGCAGCCAGCCGAGGGTTCCGGTGGCTGACCCGGGGGCGGGGGTGTGCATCATGACTGGCTGGCCGAGGACGGCGACCCAAATGGCCTGGGGGGTGGCCGCTACGGCGTAGGGGCGTTCACCGACGCGGATGGTGGCCATGACCGTGTCGCGGCGGGGATTGATGCGGCTCAGTGTCCCCGTGGCGGTGCTGGCCACCCAGACCGAGCCGTCGGCCGCGGCCAGGCCGGTGGCCTGGCCGCCGACGCGCACGGTGCGGATCCGGCCGGCCGGGCCGACGGCGTTCACGCGGCCGGTCCCGTCGGTGACCCACAGGCCGTCACCAGCGGTGGCGAGGTGGGTAGGCGGACCTGGGAGGGTGACCACGGTGTTGACCCGGTTGCGGGTCAGGCTGATCCGGGACACGGTGTGGCTGTCGGGGTCGGCGACCCAGAGGCCGCCGTCGCCTGCGGTCATCACACCGGCCGTGTGGCCGATGGTGACTACCGCGCTGGGCCGCCCGGTAGTGGCTGCGTAGCGGTCTACGGTGCCGTCGGTGGTGTCGTCTACCCACACCGCCCCCGCGGCGGTGACCACATCGCCGATCAGGCCGCCGTGCGGGAGGGTGGCGAAGGGGCGGGTCACCGTCTGGCCGGTCAGGCCGGGCACGATCCGGTAGAGGCTGGCCCCGTCGGCCACCCAGACCGCACCGGCGCCGGCCGCCACGTCGCCTGGGTTGATGATCAGGCGGGAGGGCAGGGCGACGGGGGCGTCGATCCGGCTGGTGGCCGGGTTCACCGCGTAGAGGAGGTGGCTGCGCGAGGCGGTACCGCCGGTCAGCCAGATGCCGCCCATCCCGCTGGCCAGCCCATTGACCTCGGGCAGCCGGGGGCCGCTAAGTACCCGGTCGCCCGAGGGCAGCACCCGGACCAGCCCTGCGCTGCCGCCGGCCGGGCGCGTCCCGGCCGTCGCCGGCCCGCTGGGCAGCCCGCCGGCCAGGACCAGCACGCAGCCCGCCGCGCCGAGGGCCAGCACGGCCAGCAGCCCTCTGCGGAGCCATGGCACGCTAGCTGACCTGGACCCAGCTGGCCACCGAGGGCACGCCGGTGGAGTTGACCAGGAAGAGCATGTACCAGCCGGGCGGGGCGTGGTTGGCGTTGGGCGGGGAGGTCACGCGGAGCGTGCCGCCACTGGTGGTGAAGGTGCAGTCCACGTAGCGCTGGTCGAAGTTGCTGGAGTGGGTCACCGCGCCCGCTCTGACCAGTGCCACCCGGGAGATGCTGGCCGCCTGCGGGGTGGTGACGGTGAACGCCTGGCCGTAGCCCAGCGTCCCCGGGGCTTCGGAGATGACCGGCCGCGCGCCCTTGAACAGGTAGGGCGGGGAAAAGATCTCGCCGCTGTTCTCGTACTTACCCGAGCTCTGCCCGGCGGACAGCACCCGCCCGTCCGGCAGCAGCAGCGCCGTGGAGTGGTACATCCGCGGTGCGGTCTGTGCCGCCATCTCGGTCCAGGTCCCGGTGGCCGGATTGTAGATCTCGGCGGTGAGGATCGGCCCGCCGTAGTAGCTGGTCGTGCCCCCGCCGACCACCAGCACCGTACCGTCTGCCAGCAGCACCGAGTTGGCCCACAGCCGCGGGAAGTGCATCGAGGCGGTGTACTTCCAGGCCGGTGTGCTGGCCGAGAGGTTCAGCAGCTCGGCGGTGCCGGTGACGCCGGACGTGGTGGTCCCGCCCATCTCCATGATCGTGGTCAGCCCGGGCAGCAGCACCGACATATCGGTGACGCCGCGGCTGCCCGAGTTCAGCCTCGGGCCGCTGGTCCACTTCGCGGTGGCCGGGTTCAGGTAGCACGTGGTCGGGAAGTTGGTCCAGGCGAGCAGGCCGCTCGTGAGCAGCTTCACCCGCGGGTAGGTCACCATGGACTTGCTGGCCGTGGACGGCAGCGTGGTGATGGTATTGCTGACCGGGTTGTAGTGGTCCACATTGGTCGCGCTAGTGCCGCTGTTCATCGTTCCAGCGAAGATGATCACCGTGCCGTCGCCGAGCAGCGTCGTGGTCGGGTACCAGCGGGCCTGCGACATCACCGGGCCTTCGGTCCAGGAGTCGGACGCCGGGTCGAAGATCGTCGTGTTGGTTACACCCTGGGTTGGCTGGATGGCCCCCTGGTAGATGTGGCCGCCCGCGATGAACACGCGGCCGTCCGCCAGCACGCTGGTGCCGCTGCAGAAGATGTCCCGCTGGTAGGTCAGGGCGATGTTGGTGATCTTGCCGGAGACCGGGTCCCACAGCACGGCGTCACTGCCGACTGTCTTGTTCGGCCAGGAGAACAGCAGCACCTTCCCGGTGTGCAGCATGACGGCGTGGATCGAGACCAGAGTCAGGTTGAACGGCGCGGTCCACGACCCGGTGGCCGCCGGATTGGTGGCTGTTTCGGGAGCCCGCCCTGAAGGGCCGGTGTGCCGTGCGGGCGCGCCGATCAGGGACCGGGCCGGGGGGGCGCCGATCAGCGCGGCGGCCGCGCCCCCGGCAACCAGGAACCGGCGCCGGCCCAATTGCCCGGCCGCGGTTTGCCCGGGAATATTCCGCCCATTGTCCGCTGGGACATTCGTAACTCGCATCTTAGCCCTCGCAAATCATGGCTCAGCCTGGCAAACGCTCAGGGGAAATCACTTTCCCGGGCAACCCGGAATAAGGCTGTTGCCACAGCCCGCGTGCGGGGAACGCGAGCCGCAAAGCCAGTACCCATACCTGTTTCTGGTGCTCTCCTCGACGCACCTCGTACGCTACTAAAGCTGGCATTGCCTGCAAGTGCGTTTCTGTAATGCCGTTCTTATTTCCCTGATGATCTATAATGCGTTATGTCGGTTGATCTGGTCCGTGTACCCCCGACCGGTGACCTGGAGCCGCAGGGCCGGCCGGGTCCTACGGCCGCCGCCGTGTAGGCGCGGCCGCTTTTGCTCATTACGCTGCCAGACACGACGGCTGGCTGGTGGGTGAGGCGCCCGCCGAACGCACAGCGAGGCTGTAGTCGCCAGCGGTAACCGGACTCGTCCCAGCCGGTCTGGGAGGCCGGGGCTGCTGCGGTCCGTGGCAGCACGCGAAGGAGGAACTGATGAATTCGCCCGGCGACCTGACGTATGGCAAGTACCTGCGGCTGGACGACCTGCTCTCATGTCAGCACCCGATCAGCGACGTGCACGACGAGATGCTGTTCGTCATCATCCACCAGGTCTATGAACTGTGGTTCAAGCAGACGCTGCATGAAACCGAATTGCTGCAGCGCCGCCTGGAGACCGCATACGGCCCTGGCGCAGTGAGAACTGCGCGCCGGATCGCCAAGATTCTCAAGACGGCGGTCGTGCAGATGGACGTGCTGGAGACGATGACTCCCCGGCAGTTTGCCCGATTCCGTCCAGACCTGGGGAGTTCAAGCGGCTTCCAGTCCTCTCAGTTCCGCCGCATCGAGGCCGCCTTCGGCCGCCGCAACTTCGGCGAGGCTGGCGGCGACCCCGTTTTGGACGAGATCATAGGGCGACGGTCAGTCTTCGAGTCGCTGCTGTGCTATCTGAGTGCCCACGGCTGGCGGGTTCCCGACGATGTCCTGAATCGGGACCCACGCGAGCCGTATTTGGGAGATGGCCGTGTCCTGGCGTTGCTGGCCGACGTCTATGCCGATGCGGGAACCTCGGCCGAGGTCTGTGATGCCCTCATCGATGTGGACCAGGGCATTCAGGAGTGGCGCTACCGGCACGTGAAGGCGGTCGAGCGGATCATAGGCACGAAGGCCGGGACGGGTGGATCGTCCGGTGTGGAGTATCTGCGCAGCACGCTGTTCCGGCCGGTCTTCCCGGACCTTTGGGAGATCCGTTCGAGGGCTTGAAAAGGGCGCTCATCTCGGCCTGGGGGCTACGGGCCGTCCGGCCAGTGGTGGCTGGTGACGTGCCCACCGCTGACAGTCACGACGCCGGCCGGGGTAGTGGCGTCGCGCCAGATGGTGTAGTCGCCAGCCGCCAGACCTGGGTAGACGGCCGCATGCTGGACGGTGCGCCCGGCCCGGCGTTCTCGGACTTGCGAGTGTGTACGCCGGGCGCCCGGGGCGCCCTGCGCGCTTATCTCGATCTCGCGGCCGTCGAGGTCCACGGGTGTGTAGAGCACCAGGGCGCCAATCTCGGCCCCGACGTTGAGGACGACGCTGCCGGCCCCGGAGGGACCGGGCACAGATTCGTTCATTGCGCTGTCTCCTGCCTCATGGAGCGCGGAGCCCCCGGATCCCTTCCCAGAGGAACCGCCAGGAAGGGACCCGGGGCCGGCTCGCAGATGCCGAACTGTCCGGCCCCGGTCCTTCCCGTTCTTCGGGATCAGGACGGGTTGTCGTAACCGTCGTAGGGCACGCCGAGATAGGGGAATGTGGTCAGGGACTGGTTGGTGACGCTGGTGTTGGTCAGGCCATCGGTGACGTCCGGGACGACCGCGTCGACCTTGTAGCCCGGATCGATCAGCGGATACACGACTCCAGCAATGGCCCGCAACTCGATGGTGACGACGTCGTCGGTTACCCGGCGCCCGTTCGGGAATCCGGCGGCGTCGCCGGCGATGAGCCCGAGGATGCTGTACGTCTTGGAACTGGCCGGTGTGGGCGGGATCGACGTGTTGAGCCGCAGCATGTCCGCCTGCACCGCGCCGGTGTAGTTCGTGAAGCCCTTGATCAGCCCGGACGGGATACCCGTGAGCAGAATTGCCTCCAGATCGGCGCGGGCGGTCCCGGCCTTGTCCAGGGCCGCCAGATGGGGGAATGCGCCCGGGTAGAGGACCGGCAGCAATTGCGCCAGCTCCGGGTGGGCGACGTAGGTCGCGAACTGCTTGTCGTGCGCTGGCTGCTGCTTGTTCCAGTAGTCCTTCTTCCCCAGCGGGACGATGACCTCGTTGAAGAGAGGATTCCCCAGCCGCGACACCTGGCTGAAGGGGCCGCTCGAGATGTTGGAGCCATCGTCGTCAGCCACCCGCACACGCTGGCGGCTCGCGGAGGTCCACACGCCGATGGTCGGCCGGCCTTTGGCGGTCAGCTGGGAGATGGGTACCTGAATGGCGATGGAGTGCACGTTGAGCCGGTTGGTGGCGTCCACGCCCGGGGCGCTCTTCAGGCCGGCGGCCTTCCCGTAGACGTTGGCCTGCTGGAGCGGGCGCAGGTTGCCCAGGTCGAAGATCGAGCCCAGGTCAACGTAGAACTCCTCGGCCCGCTGGCCGGCGAAGACCTTGATACCGTCGCTCAGGGAGTGGACGGCCGGGCTTCCTAGCCTGGCCTCGTAGTCCGGTGTGGAGAGCACGCCGACGTTGCACGGTGGGCAGGCCAGGTTCTGGCCCAGCGGGTGAGGGCCAGCGTGGTCGACCCGGGTGACCGAGTAGAACTGCTTGCTGTTCCAGTTAGGGTCGCTGAGCGATCCGATCGGGCCGGTGTTGTACAGGAAGCTCGACGGAGTCGTGAGTCTGGTAACGAAGCGGAACTGATACGAGATATCGGGTACGCCGTCGCCACTGTTGTCGACATGTATTTCATAGAGCACGTCGTCGCCGAACTCATAAAAGTTCGGGCCGCCTGCGGGCTCCTGCAGCGGAATGTAGTTGGCGATCAGGGTTACGGTGTCTGGCCGGTCCGGGCTGACGAACGCGTAGACATCTGTGCTGTCGGCGACCGGATCCTTGGAAATCTCCGGTGCCTCGCGATGCGAAGACATCAATTACCTCTCAGGCTGTGTGCCGAAATGGCGGGACGGTTGGGCGGTCACCGGCTCGCGCGGGTCAGGCGCGCGGCGAGTTCCCGGTCATGCACACGGGTCTGGCTGGTGCCGCGGAACACGTCGATCTCTCCTGTGCTGACGTCGCGCACATGCACGATGATCTGCCCCGTAGCTTCCGCATCCTTCGTCTCGCCGCCGGCAGGTCGGGCCGGCCGGGTGGCGGCTGCGAAAGCCGGCGCCGAGGTGAAAGCGAGGGCCGACGCGGCGATTCCCGCGGCTCCGGCGCCGGCGGCGCCCCGCAGGACCGAACGCCGCGACAGGCGCTGCGCCTCCCGTTCAGCATCAGAGCGGCCTTCAGGCGAGTCCATGTCATCTCGACCAGGCATGAGTATCCCTTTCCGGGGCGTACGCGCTGGCGCGCGCCCCTACGGTGCACGGCGTGACGGGAGCGTCCAGCCGTGCCGGACTGTTGCGCTGCGAACGTGGGTGTGTCTGGACGGCGCGTGAGCGGTCACCACCGGTCTCGCGACGCCAGCCTGAAGCCAGGCTGGGAACCACCAACTCAGGCATGCAGGGCGCGCTGGCCCGGCCGTTTCCCGCCCTGTGCTGGTTCCATACCTGATCCCTCATGTGACGTGCTTCGGAGCCGGCGCCTGAGCGGATTGACCGCCTGGCGCGTCGAGACCAAGTCGTTACGTCTACCGTCTCCTAGCGGTGACTTTGACCACCGGCACGTCACAGGGTCACCCGTCACGGCGTCGCCCTTCACGGGGTCACCAACTGTCAAGGACCGCCGAAGCGGGTTTCTCCCTAGCCGTCGACGGCGGCGACGGCTGCGAGGATGGCTTCGATCGCAGCCGCAGGATGGGACACCATCGACACGTGCGATCCCGCGATTTCGGTGATCGTCGAGCCCGCCCGCTCCGCCATGCTGCGTTGTGTGGCAGGGGGAATGACGCGGTCCTCAGTTCCGACCACGGCCAAACTCGGTAGCGTCTTCCAGGCGGCCGTCTCCGTTGGCGAGGTGTTGGCGCCGAGCGTGATCGGACGCTGACTCGCGACGATCTGGAAGACGGTCTCGCCCACTTCGGGGATGAAGGCGTCGACGTACACGAGCGCCTTCACGTCACCACCGGCTGTCCCGGCGTTCGTGATCACCACGCCCCCGTAGGAATGGCCGACCAGGACAACAGGACCGGTCGTGCGCTGCGCGAGGAACGACGCGACGTACGCGGCGTCTCCGGCTACCCCATGGAGGAGGTTGGGCGGAGTGAGGACGGTGAAGCCTTTTCACTCAAAACCAGACGTGTCGCCTGCCCCGCGGCGCACGATCTCGGGCTTCTGCTGGGAGAAGTCGATCACCGTTGTCGGCTCGGTGCCGCAGTCGCCCGAGTCGATCACTGCGTCAACGGCGTGGTCAAGCTGCTCAGCGATCTCCCACCCCTGGGTCATCGGCTCGTCCTGGCCGGGCAGCAGCAGGGTGCTCGAGACGAGCGGCTCGCCGAGTTCGGCGAGCAGCGCCTGGGTCGCCACGTGGTGGGGGATCCGCACCCCGACAGTCTTCTTCCCCGGGTGCTGCAACCTGCGCGGCACCTCCTTGGTCGCGGGCAGGATGAAGGTATAACTGCCCGGGGTCGCCGCCTTGATAGCCCGGAACACCGGCTTGGCGACGTACACGAACTGGCCTAGCTGGGCGAAGTCCTGGCACACCAGCGTGAGATGGTGCCGGTCATCGAGGTGGCGGATCGACCGGATCGTCGTGATGCCGCCGGAGTTGCCGAGCTGGCAGCCGAGCGCGTAGCAGGAGTCCGTCGGGTAGGCGATCACGCCGCCCGCGCGCACGATGTCGGCGATCTGGATGATCGCGCGCCGCTGCGGGTTGGCCGGATGGATGTCGAAGTATCTGGCCATGCGAGGAGTCTAGACATCCCACGGCTCCAAGGTGTCAGGCGGCGTCGGTGAGACAGGTGCTTGCGCGGTGGGCCCAGGCGGTGGTTTCGCTATAGGGGGTGTGGTGGGAAAGGCAGCCGTGGAGGATGCCGACGCCGGCGCATCGCCGGACCATCGTCGCCTCCCGTCGGCCGGTATCTCCGCACTGCTCGGACCTATGGACACTGAGGAAATGGGTTGTGGCGTTCTACTCGAAGTTGCGGGTGATTCCGGAGGCGTCTGAGCCCTCCCCTCCGACGAAGTGCATCGGATCGCCGGCTCCGAGATCCCTGATGCCTGACGACTCCAGCGCACCGACCGCCAGGGTACGGCGCACAGCAGCGAAGGTGAGGACGTGCGCGAGCACGCCGCCGAGGGTGAAAGTCTGCGGAGGCTGGCATGTCGCATCCAGGAAAGTGTCCTCACTCGCGCCTGCCGCGACGCGGTCCACAATGACCGCCCGGAATCGCGGGGCGGTCCGGCCGAGGCGGGCGCGCAGCGCCGCAGGCGAGGTCTGGCCGGCTGGGATGCTGGTCGCACCCTCGACCGCGCTCACCCACATCTCCAGCTGGCGGACAAGCTTGTCGCAGAGCGACCGCAGGCTCGGCCTGGCGTCAATGCCCTCGACCGGCAACTCGATCGGCTGGTCGAGAACCTCCGCGGGAACCCTTGTGAGCCGATCGACGATAGCGCCGGTCAGCTCAACGTGATGGTCGTACATCCTGGTCAATACGTCCATGGTGTCGCTCCTTTGCATGGCGGGCAGCCGCAGGCCACCCGGGGGGTGAAAGTGGATGCCGTTGGCGGCCTGAAGGTCGTGCACCGAGCTGCGCTGCCGCCGGTAACCCGTCGGAGTGGTGCCGTAGGCGCGGAAGAATGCCCGGGTGAACGCATCCGGTGAGGTGTAGCCAGCCTCAGCGCCGATCTGGATGACGGTCACGGGGGTGGATACCAGCCGGTGTGCCGCCCGTTCCAGTAGCAGCCGGCGACGGAACGCGCCTGGTGGTTCTCCCAGCGCCGCGCTCGCCAGCCGGTCGAAGTGGAAGCGCGATAGGCAGGCACGGCTGGCCAGCTCACCGGCGTCCAGGCCAGGCTCGTCCAGGCTCTGCTCCACCAGCCAGATGATCTCCTGCAGCTCCGCCATGCCAGCCATACTGACGTGACCAGCCTGTTACTGTCCCGACCGCCTTTGCTCTCTTGGGCCCGACCGCCAGGACCGCGGCCCAGGCCCAGCCCTCAATCTCGCTGCTCAGATCCGCGGCCGCCGGCGCAGCGCGGGAAACAACGGTCCGGGACCGGGCTGGCGCGGGGCCAGACGCGCCTTGCAGTCGACGGCGAGCGCCCCGGCCGGACTGACCAGGATCGGGTTGAGGTCGAGTTCGACTAGTTCGGGAACTTCCTCGGCAACGCGCGCGATCTGCTCAAGCACGGCCACGAGCGCCTGGCGGTCCACTTTCGGCGTGCCCCGGTAGCCGTCGAGCAGCGGGGCGGCGCGCAGCGACGCCACCATGGCATCCGCTGCGCCGGGCCCGAGCGGCGGGACGGCAAAGGCACGGTCCCGCAGCAGGTCGGTCATCACACCGCCGAGGCCGGCCATCACGAGCGGGCCGAACTCGGGATCGGACGCGAGCCCGACGATTGCCTCCACTCCCCAGGGCGCCATCGGCTGGATAACCGCACCGCCCATCTGCGTGCCGAGCCGGGACTCCATCGTCTCGAACGCGGCGCGTACTGCCTCGGAGCTGTCCAGGTTCAGGGCGACGCCGCCAACCTCGGTCTTGTGGACGACATCCCCGGAACGAGCCTTCAGGACGACCGGAAACCCGAGGGCCTCGGCCACCGCGGCTGCCTCTTCCGCGGTCGCCGCGCCACGAGTCGGCAGCACCGCTACCCTGCACGCTTCGAGCAGGCGGGCCCCCTGGTCGAGCTCAAGCCAGCCCCCTGCGGCGCTGGCCGCCAGCTTCGAGGCGACGATCTCACTGATAGCGGGCAGGTCGGACAGCTCTTCGGGCTCCGCAGCCGGGAACAGCGGGCGCTGCCGCCACTGCGCGTAGCGGCAGACGTGACCGAGGGCGGCCGCTACTCGCTCCGGTGATGGAACCTCCGCGACATCTGCCGCACCGCTCGTATCACGCGCGCGGCTGGCCTCGACGGAGCAGACGATGACCGGCTTACGTGCATCTTGTGCGACATGCGTGACAGTCTCCCGCGACGCGGCTGCCGAGATCGCCGGGGTTTCGATGACGACGACGATAACGGCGTCGATGGCATCATCGCCAAGAACGATCTCAAGCGCCTTCTCGAGCATCGCCGCCGTCCCGTCCGCGGTGAGGTCGACCGGGTTGGCGGCCGCCGCGGCGGGGACGAGGACCTCGCCGAGCGCCTGCTGTGTCGCCTCCGGAAGTTCCGGGACGGTAAGCTCGCCGCCCTCGCACGCGTCGGCGGTGAGAATGAGCGGGCCGCCAGAGTTCCCGACCAGCGCTACGCGGCGCCCCGCGGGCAGCGGCGCGGCGAGCAGGATGGCCGAGACGTCGAGAAGTTCCTCGAGACGGTCGACCTTGATGACGCCCGCGCTCTTCAGCGATGCGGCCACGGTGACTTCCGGGGTCGCCGCTGCTGCGGTGTGCGAGCGAGCGCCCCTGGCACCCGCCGTTGTTCTCCCCGCCTTCAGCGCCACGATGGGCTTGGTCCCACCGACCCGCCGGGCGATGCGGGCGAACTTACGCGGGTTGCCAAGCGACTCGAGGTAGAGCGCGATCACCGAGGTCCGTGCGTCGTTCTCGAAAAAGCACAGCAGGTCGTTCGGGCTCACGTCCAGCTTGTTCCCGACCGAGACGAAGGCCGAGAGGCCAAGGCCGGCGGCGCGCGTCTGCTCACCGAGCACGACCCCGACCGCACCGGACTGCGAAACGAGGGCCAGGCGCCCGGGCGCCGGATCGAGCGAGGCAAACGTGGCATTCATCCGGATCTCGGGGTCGGTGTTCACGACACCGAGGCAGTTCGGTCCCACGATCCGCATCCCGTGCCTGCGGGCGACGCTCAGCAGCTCATTCTCCACCGCGGCGCCGGAACGGCCTGTCTCCCCAAAGCCTGCGGTGATGATGGTGACGGCGCGTGCGCCAATCGAGGCGCACTCGCCGATCACGCCAGGGACAGCTGATGCAGGAACGGCGACGACTGCCAGGTCGATCGGCTCGGGTATCGACAACAGCGCCGGAAACGCGGGGACGCCGCAAACCGCCCGCGCCGAAGGATTGACCGGGTAGACAGTTCCCGAGAAGTCGCCGACGAGGAGGGACCGGAGGACCTCGTGACCGACGTTACCCGGGTGGCGTCCTGCTCCGACGACTGCGATCGAGCGCGGCTGAAGGATCGCCGCGATGCTGGCGACCTCCGCCGTCGCCTCCCGCTGATCACACGACGCACGGTAGGCCGCCGTCGGCCGCAGATCGATCTCGAGCCGCACCGTCGCCGCGCCGTTGTGGCGGGTGCAGCGCAGGCCTGTCGCCGCGAACAGCTCCAGCATTTCCGCGTTCTGCGCCCTGACCTCGGCGAGGAAGCGCAGGATCCCCCTCGTCCGCGCGTACTCCGCCAGGCTCTCGAACAGCAAGGTCGCGACCCCGTGGCGCTGGTAGGTGTCGGTGACGATAAAACTGGCCTCAGCAGCCTGTGCTGACACACCGGGGCGGTCATAGCCCGCCAGCCCGACCAGTTCGTCCGACACGACCGCCACGAAAGCCATCCGGGCGTCGTAGTCCACCTCGCTGAAGCGAGCTGCCGCTGCCAGGCTGAGAGTCGGATGGTCCAGAAGCACATGCCGGTGTAGCGTGCCCGGCGACACTATTGCGTGCAAGCCGACCAGCGCGGGTGCGTCGGCCGGATGGATCGGACGGACCACGACCGCCTCGCCGTTCATCAGCAGCCCGTCGAACTCCCACTCCGAGGGATAGCCGGCCGGTATCGCCGCCCCGGGTGCGACAGCATTCGAAGTAACCATCGTTACCCCTCCTCCAGCATGTGATCGTGGCCGGGGCCACCACTAAATCGCCAGGGCCCGAGGTCCCGAGATGCCCGCAGGCCAGAGCCAGCCCCGGCTCAGGAATTCGGGGCGGGATCCTGGGAGCCGCTCGCCACGTCCGGGGGTACGGGGACGGGTTCGGCGTGCCAGATGTCGTGGCAGTAGCCGCGGACTGTGCGGTCGGAGGAGAAGAATCCTGAGCGTGCGGTGTTCAGGATGGACATCTGGGTCCAGCGGTCCTGGTCGGCCCAGGCTGGCCCGGCGGCCCGGTCGTGGCAGTCGATGTAGGAGCGGTAGTCAGCCAGGACCATGTACTCGTCCCAGTTGAGCAGGGATGAGATGAGTGGCTCGAAGGCGTCGCGGTCCCCGCGGGAGAAGGTGCCTGAGCTGAGGGCGTCGATCGCGGCCTTGAGCTCGGCGTCGTCGTGGTAGGCAGCGGAGGGGGAATAGCCGCTCTGCCGCAGGGTGGCAGCCTGGTCGGCGGTCATGCCGAAGAGGAAGAAGTTGCCGGCTCCGACCCGGTCGCGGATCTCGATGTTGGCCCCGTCGAGGGTGCCGACGGTG
>Ga0187867_10002768_pt1 | contig 14392 bp, 14 predicted proteins | sample June2016WEW_13_1_FD_132976 | JGI IMG/M metagenome (GOLD analysis project Ga0187867, IMG submission 132976) | Peatland microbial communities from SPRUCE experiment site at the Marcell Experimental Forest, Minnesota, USA - June2016WEW_13_10 | ecosystem: Environmental > Terrestrial > Soil >... | reverse complement strand
TGACAGATCGAGCGATGGATCCGCTCGATCGACCCGATGCCGAATCCACCCGCCAATTGCAGCACGATCGGCCGGTCCGCTGCCAGATCGTTCCGCGCGATCGCCTCACCGCGATCCAGCGCCCCGCCGAATCGCGGATCGATCGGAATGCCGGTCACGCGAATGTCCCGCTCGTCCACTTGCAGCGCCGCCAAATTGGCCTTCGCCTCATCTGTCGCCACGAAGAACCGCTCGCACGGGCGCGTGATCCACATCCCATGAACGTCGAAATCCGTGACCACCACCGCATGGGGAAACTGCACCAGTTCCCGCCGGCGGAGCCGGGCCAGCAGCGCCGCCGGCAGGAAATGCGTGCAAATCGCCAGGTCCCAGGGATGTTCCGTCAAGAGCCGCGTCAGCCGCGTGAAATTCAACCGCTCGAACAATTGGCGCGTGCGCGTCGCCGCCCCGTGATCGTTCGGATGATCCAGGAAATCGTACATCCATCCGACGAATCGCGGGGCGCGCTGCACGGCCCGAAAATACCCCGCCCCATACGCCCGGCGAAATGCCCCGTTCGTCAAATCCAATGCGTCCACGTGCGCGATCGTCGCATCGGGCAGCAATTCCCCCAGCGCCGCCTCGATCGCCTGCGCCGCCCGCACGTGCCCGCTGCCCACCGACGCGGAAAGAATCACGATCCGCGGCTTGGCGCCTTGCGAAGCACCCAGGTCGGCCGGCTGGGCGTGAAAATTCGGAGTCATCGGCATCATGCGAGAATCGCCTCCCTTGCCGTGTTTTCGTCCTCCCGTCCCTCCGCCGCCCTGATGCACGCATCCCAGACGGATTCCAGCGGATCCTCCGCCGGCAATCGCCGCTGCCGAATCCCCGAAATCTTCGCGGCGCCCTGCCCCATCGTCAGCACCTTCGCCGCGCTTCGGTACAGCCACGCCACGTACGCTTCCAACGCCGCCGTCAGGCGATAATCCCCGCCGGTCATTTCCAGCATGCGCGCAGGCAGATCATCATGGCAAACCGCGATCATCGGCGCCCGCAGCATCTTCGACACCAGCCAGCCGCACAGCCCCATCGGGCCGGCCGTGTTCACCACGATCACGTCGAACTGCCGCCGGTCCGACCATTCCAGAAGCTCCAGCACCGGCGGGACCTTCAACTCCAGCCCATCCCCCGCGATCTTCCGGTCGATCACCGGCATGAAGTTCCGCCAATTCTTCGCCGGCTCCGGCCCCTGCGATGCGAAGTGGATCGTCGCGGGCAATCCCCGCGCTTCGGCGAAGCGTCCCAAATCGCCAACGAATCGGCCGGCAACCTTCGATTCATCCGCGCTGTCCGTGAAAACCCCCACCCGCGGAAAATCCGCGGACCCGGATTGCGACCGCTTCGACAGCCGGTTCAGCAAATCCCGCTCCTGATTCTGGTGAAACAACGCAAAGAGATACGGCAACAGCAACGCCTGATGCGCGATCACCGCCGATATGGCGTCCATCACGGCCCCAAGCTCGCCGCCGTCGATCGCCGCCGCCACCGCATCGAAAATCCCGCCCGCCACGTCCCGATCCACCCGGCAAACCAAATCGAACATCGAGCGGTGTTCGGCCAGCGGCGATCGGCCTTCCTTCAACGCCTTCAGCAACGTCCCCGCCCCCGCGGCGCGTTTCATCGCCGATGACATCAGCAATTCCCCAAGCAGCTTGGTTCCCCGCGCCGGTTTGCTAATCCCCAGAAACCGGCCGATTTTTCGCGGAATCCCGCGCGCGTAAATGCCGCACGCCGCCGCGGCGGCGGACAAACGGCTCGGCGGAGCCTGCTCGCCCAGCATCCGCCGCAGCATGCGCCCCGACCCTCCCGTGTTAGATTGGGCCAACTGACGCGTGTAGTACCGCATCCCCACGCCGAAGAAGTTATGCGCCAGCTTGATGCTCGATCCCGCCTCTCCGCCGGGCCGGCATCGGCCTTGCCTCAGGCACTCCAGCAGTTGATCCACCGTTCGCGTGTCGGCCGGAAATTCGGTCCACGTCCGGCCGACGTTGAACAAACCATGATCGTCGCTGCCCGCCGTCCGCGTTTTGATCCACGGCTTGGCCCCCACCGCGCCCAGCCGATGCGCCCGTTCCAACCGCCGGATTTCCGCCGCATCCAGATCATCCAGCAACGGCTCGAAGACTTCCCGATGCGTCATGCTGTGTGCGCCGTTCAGGCATTCAAATCCGCTGAAGATCAAAATCAGCCGCTCGACGTGCCGCCGATCCAACACCCCGTTTTGGCGATACAGCGGATGCGCCACCGCGTGGGCGATCCGGCGTTGTTCCACGTACCGCGCCACCGCGTAAATATCGCCCGCGGCGCGCTGTAGCGCATCGTGATCGGCCGGCGTGATGCCCCAGACCAGCAGATGAATCTTGCAGCGGTCCTCCGGGAAATAGCACGTCAACTCCTCCCCGACCAGGACGTCGGGGACTCCGGCAAGCTCGCCGACTCCCGCGATCGAATCGTGATCCGTGATGGTCACGAAATCCATCCCCCGCGCCCTGGCCTGGGCGTAGATTTCACCCGGATCGCTGTAGCTCTCCGGACACCGGATGGCTTGCAGCATCGCCTCGTCCGCCTCGGTGCTGGCGCGGCTGTGGCAGTGAAGATCGGCTCGTTTCGTGAAATCCATTTTTGTAGTTGATTGAGATCCCGCCCGCATAGACCTTACTCCATTGGGTCCGCCACCGCCTCAGCCGGAAATCCATTCCCGGCCTCAATCGCCTTAACAACAGACGCTTGACCTCTGTTGATAATAATCGACCGCCAATGTAAGCGCGGGGTAATTACTGCGCTAATTCGCCGCTAAACCCCAACATCTTGGGGACAACCGTTCGTGAGCGCCCGCTAATTGCACCCCAATGCACGGTTAACATTTCTTCACATTGGCGTATCTGGGAGAAAGGGAAGATGAAGTTTGGCGATTCCTAAGTCATCCGACCGGTGCGCGCGCTACCGCCGGCGCATCCGTAAGCGATTAGCCAAACCCACCGGAGATGAGTGCTACGGCAGATCGGCCGTGCAATGAGCGCACTTCGTCGCCTTGATCGGAATCAGCGACAGGCACTTGGGGCATTCCTTGGTTGTCGGCTCCGACGGGGCCGGTTCGCCCCCCACCTTCTTCATCACCGAGCCAAGTAATTTCACGATCGTGATGAACACCGCGAACGACACCAGCAGAAAGTTCAGCAACTCGGCCAGGAAATTCCTGAGATGAAAATGGATTCGTGAGATTATCCACGAAGTGTTGACCAGGTTGTTGTCACTGGCTGCCGGCGGCGCGCTCGCCGGCGGAGTCGCAACAGGCGGCGGCGCGTTCGCCGACGCCTCGGCCGGCTGCGTGCTTGCCGGCTGGGTCGCCACCCCTACCACCGCCTCCGTCTTTTCAGCCACTTTGGCGGCAGTCTGCGCTCCGGTCTGCGCCGCCATCGATATGTACGTTATCGACGGCATGATGATTTCTTTCACCAGCGAATTGACCACCCCGCTGAATGCCGCCCCTATCACCACTGCCACCGCCAGGTCGATCATGTTCCCTTTGAACGCGAACGACTTGAATTCCTGCCAAAGTCTCGATTTCATCTGCCTCGCTCCATTTCCCGTGGCGATTATTCTTTTTTTCGGCTGCCCACATTATTTCCACTCCCGCTGGAGTTGGCAACTTTTTTGGTGAGCGGAACATGAAGCGGGTCGTACTCAATCGCAAGAATAGTTTGTTTGTCCGCAACCAGCGTGGTGGCCAGACCGCCGCAATCCTCAGCAGCCTGACCAGCACCTGCCGACGGCATGCCATCGATCCCCGGCGTTTCCTGACACAACTGCTGACGAATTCCCCGATCAGCCAAATCAGCCAGTGCCTGCCGGACCAGTGGAAGCGGCGAAATCCATCTCCGTCAGGGTAGCACGGTTTGTGTATCGCTCACGTTTTTTCAATGGCTTCCGCTTCCGTGGTCCCGCCAGATGAGGTCGTGATTGCTCGTCAGCTACGATCCACTTCAATGCCAAGATCGGCTTAATGTGGTATGCTCAACAAGCTTGTGAACGAACTAGAGCGATGGGCGAATTTCTATCTCACCGTGTCGGCGGCAGCCGCGACCCTGCTCGGTCTGATGTTTGTCGTAATCACGCTCGCCGCTGAGCGAAGGCACGGAGACGCCGCTAAGATTCCCATTTACCTTACACCGACGGTTATCTATTTTGCTTCTGTACTATTCCTTGCCGCGCTTCTGACCTTCCCAAACCATACTCGGCTCACGGCCGCTCTTTGCATTTGCCTCGTGGGTGTCGTTGGCTTAGTTTACTCGGGGACCAGTTTGATTGGAGGCCATAAGAAGAGTTTCGACGGACTGCATGACCGGCTTGCTTACGCGATTTTTCCATCTGCGGCATACGGGCTCCTTGTATTGGGCGGTGTCCTGTTCCTCCACGCCCCCCAACGCGGACTCACCTTGGTGGCTGCCGGTATGCTGTCGTTGCTTGCGGTTGCTATCCGCAACTCATGGGCCATCGCCATCGATGTCGTCTCCACCCCTCCTGGCCAACATTAGCGTCAGCGTGATGCGCCAGGTTCGTAGCAGCGTCGTTCATGTATCGGAGACCTTTTCTGTGGACGATAGGATCGTCGCAATGGAGCATCCGCCGATGGACCTTCCCACCCGATGGGCCGGCGCCTTGTCGCTGGGCCTTACGTTCCTCCTGGCATCCAGTCAGGATACCATCAAAGCCGCGGACCACTCGACCATGGCCACGACTCAACCCTCCATACGCCTTTGGGACGGCGATGCCCCGGGCGCCCGCGGGTCCGGTGATGCCGACATCCCCACCCTGACGCCGTTCCTCGTCGCTCCGGCAAAGGCCGGCGGGGCGGCTTTCATTGTTTGCCCGGGCGGAGCTTACGGCCATCTCGCCCCGCACGAGGGCGCGCCCGTCGCGCGATGGCTCAACACTCTCGGCATCCACGCGTTCGTCCTGAAATATCGCCTCGGTCCGGAATATCATCACCCCGCCGAAATGCAGGACGTGCAACGCGCCATTCGCCTCGTGCGCTGCCGCGCCGGCCAATGGCATCTGGATGCAAACCGCATCGGCATCGTCGGCTTTTCCGCCGGCGGGCATCTGGCTTCCACGGCGGCCACGCATTTTGACGACGGCATCGCCGACGACCCCGATCCGATTGACCGCGTCAGCTCCCGCCCCGATCTGGTTATGCTCGCGTATCCGGTGATTTCCATGGGCGGTCCATACGCCCATGCCGTATCGCGAAAAAATCTCCTTGGCGACAATCCCGATCCCGCCCTGGAACTGTTGCTTTCCAACGACCGGCAAGTGACCGCCCAAACCCCGCCCTGTTTCATCATCCACGCGGCCGACGATCACACCGTGCCCGTGGAAAACAGCCTGCTTTTCGCCATGGCCTGCCACCAACACAAAGTGCCCGTGGAACTCCACGTCTTCGAGCACGGCCCGCACGGATTCGGCCTCGGCGGCAATGATCCGGTCCTGAGCACCTGGCCCGCAATCGCGGCCCAATGGCTGCGGAGACATAAATTTGTAATAGATTGAATTCCCGCACCGTCTTACTTGATGAATATCGAGGAGCAATTATGAAAGTCTTTCTCACCGGCGCAGCGGGATTCATCGGCAGCCGGCTTGCCAAGGCGATTCTCCAACGCGGCGACGAGGTCGTCGGCCTGGATAACATGAACGACTATTACCCGCTGGAACACAAGCAGCGCCATCTCAACGACCTTATTCCCGAAAACCGATTCTCCTTCATCCGGGCCGACCTTTGCGACGCCCCGCGAATCCGCGAACTTTTGAACCAGCATCGTCCCGACGCCGTCGCCCATCTGGCCGCCATGGCCGCCGTGCGTTACAGCGTCCAGCATCCGTTGATGTACGCGCTGGTGAACGTCCAGGGCACGGTGAATCTCCTCGACGCCGCCCGTCAGATTGGAAAACCCCGCTGCATCCTCGCCTCCACCGGATCGACCTACGGCAAGGACACTCCCGCCCCGTTCACCGAGACCGCCAGCGCCGACCGACCCCTCGCCCCATACCCCGCCAGCAAACGCGCCATGGAACTCTTCGCCCATTGCTACCATCATCTCTGGAAACTGCCCACCACGATCCTTCGCTTCTTCAACGTCTATGGTCCCCACGGCCGACCAGACATGATGCCCTGGCAATGGGCCACGGCCATCCACCGCGGACAACCCATTACCCTGTACGGCGCCGGCAAACTCAAACGCGATTGGACCTACATCGATGACATCGTCGCCGGCTTCCTGGCCGCGCTCGACAAGGGTTTGGAATACGAAATCCTCAACCTCGGCTGCTCACAACCCGTGGACAACGTTCAATTCGTGCAAATCCTGGAGGAACTCATCGGCCGCAAGGCCGAGATCATCGACACGCCCACGCCCGCCTCCGAGCCGACGATCACCTTCGCCGACATCTCCAAAGCCCGCAAACTCCTCGGATACGATCCCAAGATCACCGTCCGCGAAGGACTCACGCGATTCATCGACTGGATGCGCCGCGAAAACCTGCTCTGAGGTGCGCGACAACCCCTCCGCATTTCCCCCCTCTCCCTGTACTCAGAAAGATTTTCCCCCTCCCCATGTACTCAGGGGGAGGGTTGGGGTGGGGGTCGATCTACGAAATTGTTCTTGCCCGGCTCCTTACTGCTATACTTTCCCCCATGACCGATCCCACGCCCCCGCAAACCATCGACGATGAAACGCTCGCCCTGTTGCGCTGCCCCGTGACGCGCAGCAAGCTCCGTTTGGAAGAAGGATTTCTAGTCGGCGAAGTCGGCGGCTTGCGCTATCCCGTCCGCAATGGCATTCCCGTCCTGCTCGCCGAGGAAGCCCGCCTCCCCGCCGGCTTCACGTCCCTGGACGCCTTCCGCCAACAGTTCGGAGCGCGGTGAGGACCGCAAAACCGCCCTTTCATCCCCATCCATCGCCGCCCCCCCAAAAAATATTTCAAAAAAATCCGCGGAATTCCGAAAAACACTACCAAAACCTTCACCCGCGGAGCCATTATGTAGAGGGGCACACTTTTTCCTCTACTCTCTACTTTCCACTCACTACCACTCTAGCCCGGAGGGCTCCGTGTCGACCGATCTTGCAACCTCGTCGCCAACTCCAACGCCCGAGGACCCGGAAAATTATTTGTCAGAAACGGGACGTTTGGGGACATTTGGGGACATCGATCCGAATTACCGCCTCAACAACGTCCAATGCCGCGCCATCGAGCTCGCCCTTGACGGCCTGCGCACGTCCCAAATCGCCCAAATTCTCAAGCTCAGCCGCAAAACCCTCTGGCGGTGGAAAACCCAGGACCGCATCTTCCGCCAGGCCCTTGCCGACGCTCGTGCCGAGCGTCACGCTCTCGCCATCGAACGCTGCCAGACTTTCGCCGCCCGCGCCGCTTCCGTCCTCGCCAGATTTCTCGACGACCCCGCCGACAAGAACCGCATGCGCGCCGCCCAGCTCCTTCTCCAGGCCGCCGCTCGCTTCAAACCCCCCGAGCCCGACCCCTTCTCATTACCCTCCTATCCCGATCCCCCGCTTCTCACCCCGCTCCCCGCGCGCCGCCCCGAGCCGGAACTGGAACCCAAAATCGGATAAGTATGTCTATATCGAGCCAACAGCTAACCGGCCTTCCTTCGACCGATGACCGTTGCCAGAGCCTGCGCGATCAACTCCGAGCGGCCCAGGCCATTCTTCTTGGCAACCTTGTCCGCCTCCCGAAGCAGGCCTCGCTCCAACAAGATGTTGACTCGCTCGCATTTTGGAGCCCTGTGCCCACGGCTGCGCCGATGCCCGCGGGATTTTTCCCACAGCGCCCGTTCGGCCGCGTTCAACGGCCGAGTCTTGCCAAGAACCGACCCGTTCAGGTCCTTGGTCGCTTGCCGCAATTCGGCGGTGGTCATTTCCGTCCACGGTTTATTGGCTTTCATCTTTTTCTTCTCCGAAACGAATCAAAAGTGACGCGATCAAGCTTTCTCCTCTATTTGGCCGCCGGCGGGGCAGCGGTCTGAATATCCACCGATGCCGACTTCAGATCCGGCGCGGACGCGGTAAGCCGAATCGGCCCACCGGCTGACGTGGCCTTCACGATTGCCAGACAACGTCCGTGGTATGCGTGACGCCGTGTTGCGACAAACGCCTCGTGGCTGGACGGGTCGGCATTGTCAACGGCGGCGATCCTTCCAGGGCCGGATATCTCAAACCGAATCAGATCGCCCGCATCGGGAACCGTTACGCCGGCGGCATCCGTCACCGTGGCCCGCGCGAAACTCACGTCGTCCCAAGCGGGAGTCAGCATCCGCTGATCGGCGAGAAGAACGATTTTCGCCGGCACCCCGGCGGTGCGAAGTTCATCTGTCGCCGCCGCATCGCCGTTATTGCTGGCCACCGCCCGCAGCACGCCCGGCTGGTAGGCGACCTTCCAGGTCAGCGGCGAATCGTCCGCGTGGCGAAGTTGAGCGCCGAGCGATTTGCCGTTGAGGAACAATTCAACTTTTTGGCAATTGGTATAGACCTCCAGGTCCTCCACGTGGCCGGGTTGCGGCAAAGTCCAATCGGAGAAATAACGCGGTCGCGGCGGCGGGCCGGCATCCATCCCCGGCTCGGGCGCGGGCATTGGCTCGCGCGGCAGCGGCGGTAATACCCGGGCGAGGCGCACCATCGGGCTCGACGTCCACCAACTCATCCGCTGAAACGCCGACGGCCGCGCCCAGAGGGTGCGGTCGAAGAATCCCGATTCGTGGGCGATCATCGGCCAGCCGATTGATTCCCCGAGGTAATCGACGCCGGTCCAGATAAATTCGCCGGAAAATGCCGGATGGTCGCGCAGGGCCAGCCAGGTTTGAAGGTCCTGATGATTCTCGGTGCCGATGATCTTGCGGTCTGGTTTGGCCTCGTGGGCCGCGAGCAGTTCGTTCTCGCGGTAATTCTGGCCGACAACGTCCATCAAATCGGCAAAGCCGTTGTCATAGACGCGGCTGGCGTTGGGCCGCACCACCGCCAGGGTCACGGGCCGGGTTGGATCGAGCTTGTGATACAGATCGCGAAGGGGGATGAAGAGTCGAGTGCCGCGGTCATTATTGGGGCTGATGTCGTGAATCTCGTTTCCGGCGCTCCAGAGAACGATGGAGGGGTGATTGCGGTCGCGGCCCACGGTGTCCGTCACATCCGCTTGCCACCAATCCTTGAAGTAAAGATGGTAGTCGTTCAGGACGATGCGACTGCGCAGCGGGGTTTTGCCGACGGTCCAGACATCGAACATCTCGTCCATGACAAGAAAGCCCATGCGGTCGCACAAATCCAAAAACTCGGGCGAGGGTGGATTATGCGCGGTGCGAATGGCATTGCATCCGACGGACTTCATCGCCGCCAGCCGCCTCTGCCAAACGCCCAGCGGCACAGCCGCGCCAACCGCCCCGCCGTCGCAGTGCAGAGCGCAGCCGAGAATCTTGACGTTCTTTCCGTTGAGCCAGAATCCCGTCGCGGGATCGAAGTGAAACTCGCGGATGCCGAAATTCGTCGCCGCATCGTCCACGGTCTTGCCATCCTCGATCACTTCCGTCACGGCGCGATAGAGATTGGGCTGGTCGGGGTCCCACCGCAGGGGGTTGTGGACCAAAAGGTCCTGCGCCACGTCCATGGATTTGCCCGCTGCCAGCGCCGCCGGCGCATTGGCGAGGGTTGCGACTGTTTTCCCGTCGGGGCCGAAAATCGTCGTCGAGACGGAAACCTGGCGTGAATCATCGGATTGATTGACCACCCTGCTCACGACGCGCACGGTCGCCTGCTGATCGGCGATCTGGGGCGTCGTGACGTACGGGGCATATTGATCCAGATGAACCGGATCGCAAGCGATCAGCCGCACATGGCGGTAAATCCCCGCCCCGCTGTACCAGCGCGACGCGGGCTGCGCCGAATCGTCGCAACGAACGGCCAACACGTTATCCGCCGAGCCGATTTGAACATGGCCCGTCAAATCATATCGAAAGCTGACGTAGCCGTTGGGGCGATGGCCGAGATTAAACCCGTTCACCCAAACATCGCTGTTGGCCATGACGCCGTCGAATTCGATGAAGACACGTCGGCCGGCGTCAGCGGCGGGAAGGGTGAAATGTTTTCGATACCAGCCAATCCCCGCGGGGAAAAAACCACCGGATTTACCCGTGGCGTTGTCCTTGTCGATGGTTCCCTCGATGCTCCAATCGTGCGGAACGTCCAATTTTCGCCAAGCCAGATCGTCGAAATCCGCTGCTTGTGCGCCCGGCGCATCGCCGAGCAGGAACCGCCAATCGGAGTCGAACGGCGCAATCGTGCGCTGGTTGAACGAGAGGTCCGGCTGAGCCGCACACGCCGCCAGGCCGAAAAGCAACAGGCCGCCCCATATAACTCGGGCGACTATTGAAACCGCGATCTTCATTTGCGTGGTTGGCAAGGTGTTTTCCGGGCTCATTCCCGAAGTCTCTGCAATTCCTTCAATCTCAATCCGCGCCGAGAGAAGCCCATCGCCAGCTTATCTTACACAATACCTTCGACGAAACCGCCGAAAAGATGCTACAATGACAGGCATGAGCTTCACAGTGCAAGTCGAGGCCCCCCCTCTTCGGGAGGATTCGGACGGCGCTTTGCGCGTGGGGGAATCCCGCGTATTGCTTGAGCTTGTCGTTCAGGCGTTCCAGGACGGAGCAACGCCGGAAACGATCGTACAACGATACTCCACCCTGGCATTGCCCGACGTCTATTCGGTGATCAGCTACTACCTTCGCCATCGACAAGAGATCGAAGCATATTTGGCGCGACGCGAACAGCGGGCGAAGGAACTTGAACATAGAGCCAAGAGCCAACCGGATCTAGGTGAAATTCGGGCTCGGATTCTGGCAAACCGACAGGGTTAAATGTGACCCATGTTACGCCTGCTCGCCGATGAAAATTTCAACGGCGACATTGTACGCGGATTGTCGTTGCGTCAACCGGACATCGATCTTGTCCGTGTGCAGGATGTTGGCCTCGCCGGGGCCGAGGATTCAGCAATCTTATCTTGGTGCGTCGCGAACAATCGGATTCTTCTAACCCATGACCGCGCCACGATGCCGGTTCATGCCTATCGGCGGATGGACTCCGGCGAGAAAATGGCCGGCGTATTCGTAATTCACAACCGCTTCCCCGTTGGAAAAGCCATCGACGAAATTCTGCTGCTGATCGCATGCAGCAAGCAGGTGGAATGGAACGGCCGCGTGGTTTATCTGCCCCTGTGATCACAAAATCCCCACAAAGCTCTAATCCCTCAACGCCTGCAATTCCTTCAGTCGCTGGCCTGTCGGGGGTTTGTTTGTCTTCATCATCTCGACGAACGCATCGAACAAATACGCCGCATCGTGGGGGCCGGGGCTGGCTTCGGGGTGGTATTGCACGCAGAAAACCGGCAGCGTTTTGTGGCGGAATCCTTCCACGGTCTGGTCGTTCAAGTTGACGTGCGTCACCACGCCGCCGCAGGCCTCCAGGGATTTGCGATCCACCGCGAAGCCGTGATTCTGGCTGGTGATCTCCACCCGCCCGGTGTCCAGATTCTTCACCGGCTGATTGGCGCCGCGATGTCCGAACTTCAGTTTGTACGTCGATGCCCCGATCGCCCGGCCCAGAAGCTGATGACCCAGGCAGATGCCGAAGATCGGGACTTTGCCCAGCGCTCCCTCGATCGGCTTGATGGCATAATCCAAAACCGCCGGATCGCCGGGTCCGTTGCTCAGGAACAGGCCATCCGGGCGATGGCTGAGAATCTGGTCCGTGGTCACGTCCGGGGGCAGGACGGTGACTTTGATTCCGCGTTCGGTGAGATTGCGAAGGATGTTTTCCTTGGCCCCGCAATCGAGCGCCACGACGTGCAGGCCGTCGCCGCGTTCGACCTTGCCGAGCCGCCAGTCGCCCTGGTCCTGGTCCCAGGAATATTCGCAAGATGGCTTGACGGCCCGCACCCAATCGGCGCCTTCCATGGCCGCGGACTTGCGGGCGCGATCGACCAGTTCCGCATCGTCCAGAATTTGGGTGCTCAGGATGCCTCGCATCGCCCCGCCGATCCGAATTCGCCGCGTCAGGGCCCGGGTGTCGATCCCTTCGATCCCGACGACGTGGTTGGTCTTGAGATACTCATCCAGCGAAAGATCGGCCCGGCAATTCGAATACAGCGGCGACAATTCCTTCACAACGAACCCCGCGACGTGGGGCCGGCGGCTTTCGACGTCGCGCCGATTCACGCCATAATTCCCGATCAGCGGATAGGTCATGGTGACGATCTGGCCCTTGTACGATGGATCGGTGAGAATCTCCTGATACCCCGTCATCGAGGTATTGAAGACCACTTCGCCTTCGGAGGTTCCGCCCGCGCCGAACGCCCGGCCGGTGAAAACCGTCCCGTCCTCGAGCGCCAGCTTGGCCGATGGTTTTGCCTCAGTGCGATCCATGTTGCCCCGGGATTATAGAGCAAACCGCCGCCGATGCGCAAGCCGCGCTAAATTTGAGTGAAGATTTTTTGTGCGGTTCTCCGATATTGAGGCTGAGGCTGTGGGTCTCCGACCTTAAAAGGTCGGGCAGCCTGATTGAGGAGGCCGGTGTAACGGCGAGCACCGGCCTCTATTTTTTTGCGCTTTTCCCATCACTGCCCCGCCCCGCTCGGCTGCGTCGTCGCTTCCGGCAACTTCCGCAGCAAGGCCGGATCGAGCCACACAAACCGGCCCTGGGTCGCGTAATTTTCGCCGTAATCCACCTCGAGCGAAATCGTCTTGGCCGTCCCGAGCGCAACCACCGTCAGCGGATAAATCCGCCCCGCTTTCACGTTCTTCCGCTCCACGACCACTTTGTCATCCAGATAAATCCGCACGGTCACGTCCGCCAGCGGCGAATCCGAATCCACCGCGAATTGCGTACGAAACCCGGCCCACTTCCCATCCAGGTCGTAAACCAGCTTGGAATACGAATGACATCCGATGCCGCGATGAAATCCCGGATATTTTTCCGCGATCGGCGTTCCCTCCGCCACCGTCCGGTCGAAACGCGTGGGAAAATTTTCCGAGAACATCGGCCGGTAAACGTCCACCGACGGCTTGCGCGATGTCAGCCAACTGACGGGGCCGTCGAGTTGCTCGATCTCAAGCACGGACGAGGCGTCAATCTGCCGCGTGCCTTTGTCGTCCAGGGTGATCGTCAGTCGGTTCCCGGCCAGCGAGACGTCCGGGACGGTGATCGCATCATCGCCCGCCAATCGCACGCGGAAAGTTCGCTTATCTGGTCCCGCGGGATTCGTGGGCGCCGTTGAAAACAGAACGGCGTCAATCGAATCCCAGGGCGGCGTCGGCGTGGCATCGCCGGCCTGGATGGTCACTCCGGCCGGGGTGATCTGATTCACGATCCCATGCGTAGTATCCCCGTTCGCCAGCCGAACCACGTCATCCGTGCGCGGCCGATCGAGATCGCCCACCGCATATCCGCCGCGCACGATCCCGAGAACCAAGTCCACCGAAACTCCGATTTGGCCCAGGGGTCCCGCGTTCCATCGCAGGGTCTGGCCGTCGAACGACACCGGCTCGCCGTTCAACTTGTCCCCCGATCGGAAGATCAATGTAAACCGCGCCGCGCCGGCCGGCGCCGCGTTGGCGCCGTGCCAAATCTCCAGCACGTCGTCCCACGGCAGGACCGCAGATCCCGAATGAATCCCGCCCGCGTCGATCGAATCCACGGGGATCGGACGGGAATGGAATTGGGAATCGGTCAGGCTCCACGTCGCGGCGTGGGTGAGGGAGACCACGGACAGGAACAACCCCGCGACGAAAATTCGAAATTCGAAACTCGAATGACGAATGAAATTCGAAATCTGAAATTCGAATTTCGGATTTGATTCGTCATTCGAATTTCGAATTTCGAGTTTCCGCACTGCGGTTTGATTCGACATTCTGGTCTCGCGTCCGCCTTTCAACTTCCCTGCCCCTTCCCGTTGAACACGGGCAGATATCGATTCGGCATCTGAAGGATAATCAGCGCCATGGCCGTGCAATAATCCGGATCGACTTCTCCTTCCCAATTGCCTACCTCCTTGTTCTGGCGCGAGACCAGCAGCTCGCGGATGGCCGGATACCAGTCCGCCCAATATTTTCCGCCGCCGAGGAACATCGCCTGCACGGCGTAGTATTGCCCGTAAAAGAAATGACCCTGCTCGTCGAGCTGGTCGCGGCCGGGGATGAACCGGGCCAGAAAATCCAACCCGCGCGTCACCGCTTCGTCCTGAAATTTGCCGGCATAATAGAGCGACGCCGTTCCCGCCGCCGTCCGGGCAAACCCGC
>Ga0187867_10002767_pt1 | contig 14396 bp, 15 predicted proteins | sample June2016WEW_13_1_FD_132976 | JGI IMG/M metagenome (GOLD analysis project Ga0187867, IMG submission 132976) | Peatland microbial communities from SPRUCE experiment site at the Marcell Experimental Forest, Minnesota, USA - June2016WEW_13_10 | ecosystem: Environmental > Terrestrial > Soil >... | reverse complement strand
GGCCTTGTGCGCGCCGGCGGCGATATTCGGTGTCGTGACCGAGATAATCGGGCAGAAGCGGCATGGCGTTAGTTGCCGTTTGTAAGGACAACGCTGAGATTGTACATCGAGGTCACGCAAAGACCCCACCGCGGCGTGAGCGCTTGGGAAAAATCAAAGGGATTTAGAGAATTGAATCTGAAATAGTTCCTCATCGCTCTTTTTGACATAGCCGCCCACAATTTCTAGACTTCTCCGCTTTCGTTTCACTATTTTGGGCCGCTCGCTCATGGAAAATCTCATCGACACAGCCGCGATCGACAAGGCCTCGGCCCTGGTGGAGGCGCTGGGATATATCCAGCGGTTTCACAATAAGGTCGTCGTCGTCAAAGTCGGCGGATCGATCATGGATGATGAAACGGCCCTGACCAATCTGCTGAACGACATCGTCTTCATGAATTACGTGGGGATGCAGCCGATCCTCGTGCATGGCGGGGGCAAGGCGATCAATCAGCGGATGGAGACGGCGGGGTTGCAGCCGCAGATGGTGATGGGGCGGCGATATACCGATGAGCGGACGCTGGCGATCGCCGAGCAGGTGCTGTGCAACGAGATCAACGGGTTCCTGGTGAATTTCATTCAGATGCAGGGATGCGAGGCGATGGGGTTGCATTCGTTGTCGAGCGTGGTGTTGTTCGCGGAGAAGACGTATTTGCCGGGTCCGGACGGGCGGCGGATCGATCTTGGTCTGGTGGGAGAGGTGACGACGGTGAACGCGAGATTGTTGCAGTTGCTGGTGCAGGCGGACTCGATTCCGGTGATCGCGACGATTGCGCGGGACGGGGCGGGGAACAAGCTGAACGTGAACGCGGACACGGCGGCGGGCGCGGTGGCCGCGGCGATGAAAGCGGAAAAGCTGGTGGTCGTTTCCGACACGCACGGGATTCGCACCGATCCGCGGGACCCGGACAGCCTGGTGCGGCACCTGAATTGCGGGCAGATCGAGGAGTTGGTCAAGAGCGGCGTGATTACCAGCGGGATGCTCCCGAAGGTCGAGGCGTGCGTCGCGGCCCTCAAGGGCGGCGTGAACAAAACGCACATCATCGACGGCCAGATTCCGCATGCCCTATTGCTGGAGATCTATACGGAGGCGGGCATCGGAACGGAAATAGTTAGGTAGAAGGGAAGTTGCGAGTTACGAGTTGCGAGTCAGGATCACATATCCTTCACTCGCAACTCGCAACTCGCAACTCGCAACTCTCATGCACCACTTCATTTCCATTGCCGCTTGCAGCGTCGCGGAGCTTGAGCACGTGCTTCAGGTATCCGACCGGCTCAAGCAACAGCACCGCCAGACGGGCCGGAACGATCCGATCCTGGCGGGCAAGACGCTGGCGATGATTTTCGAGAAGCCGAGCCTGCGGACGCACGTGGCGTTCGAGGTGGCGATGTCGCATCTGGGCGGACAGGGGGTGCTGTTGCGGAATGAAGAAGTCGGCCTGGACCGGCGCGAGCCGGTGAAGGATGTCGCCCGCGTTCTGTCGGGGATGTGCGACGGGATCATGGCCCGGGTTTTTCAGCATCAGAAAATGCTCGATTTGGCCAAGTGGGCGACGGTGCCAGTGGTGAACGGCCTGACGGACTACAGCCATCCGTGCCAGGCGATGGCGGACCTGATGACGATGCGGGAGAAATTCGGGGACCTGACGGGTCGGACGATGGCGTTCATCGGGGATGGGAACAACGTGGCGCGGTCGCTGTCGGTGGCGTGCGGCAAGCTGGGAGTGCGGTTCATCCTGGCCTCGCCGGCCGGTTATGAACTGCCGGCGGCGGACATGGATCGGATTATGTCGCAGGTTCCAACGATGGATTTCCAGACGACGCACAACCCGGCCGAGGCGGTGAAGGAGGCGGACGTCGTTTATACCGACACGTGGGTGAGCATGGGCCAGGAGACGGACAAAGAGCGCCGGGTGCGCGATTTCGCCGGGTTTGTCGTGGATGAGAAGCTGATGTCAGCGGCGCCGTCGCAGGCGATTGTGATGCATTGCCTGCCGGCGTATCGGGGAATGGAAATCAGCGAAGGAGTGATGAAGGGCAAGCAATCGGTAATCTTCCAGCAGGCGGCGAATCGGCTGCATTTCCAGAAGGGATTGCTGGCGGTGTTGATGGGGGGAGCGTAGTCAGGCAGATCGCTTCGTTTGCACGAATTCGATTTTAACTCGCCGGCCTAGCGCGGCGGCGATACGGTGCAACATCGAAAGGGAATGTCCGTGATAATCCGCCCCTTCCAGCCGGCTGATGGCAGAAGAAGTTGTTTTGACCAAGGCGGCAAGCTGGCGCTGGGTCAAGCCAGCCTTTTCTCTCAGCTCACGAATCCGTTCGGCAATGTCCGCATCCGCGCGAGCTGCTTGAACCAACGCGCCCATCTCACGGTCGTTAGCGATGAATTCACGATGAAGGATTTCGACTGCATCGGTTGTGGTGGTTCGTTTCTTCATCCTGGATACTCTCTTTCGAAAGTGTGCCGCTGACGATTGGCTAAATATGTCGCTCTTCTTCGAATAGCCAGATCAATTTCACGCGGCGGCACAACGCGCTCTTTCGTGAGTCCGTGCGACAAAACGATGGCAGTCTTGCCATCGAAGAAATAGAGCATACGATAATGAATGCCTTGCAAACCAACCCTCAATTCGTGAATCCCGTCGCGCAGCAAATCCGCTTCGGGACGGCGCAACTCGTGGCCCATTTCGTGCAATCGCTCAATGGCCACGATACATTTGGCAGCCGCCTTCCTCGGAATACGGTGAAGCCAGTCAAGCAAGGGCACGCCGCCGTCGTCTTCCTTGAAGAACACTACCGGCGTTTGCGGCATCGACGGATATTAGCAAAATTGTGAATTAAGAACAAGATCGGCGCCATCAGCACACCGCATTCAGCACGTGTTCGGCGACGTAAATCGGCACGGTGGTGGCGATCCCCAAGGCGATGGCATCGCTGGGCCGGCTGTCGATTTGCAGGACCTCGCCATTTCGGCGGATGTAGATCAGGGCGAAAAAGGTGTGCTCCTCGAGATCGTTGATTTCGATGCGCTCGATCGTGCCGCCCATTTGCTCGATGACGCTGGCGAGCAAATCGTGGGTCATGGGGCGAAGGGTGGGAAGGCCCTTGAGGCGGCGGTCGATGGCCAGGGCTTCATTGCTTCCGATAACGATGGGGAAATTTCGCTCGCCGTCCACCTCCTTCAGGACGATGATTTGCGAGTCCTGCATCTCGCGGATGACGATCTGGTGGAGTTCCATCTGCACGGGCATTGGCTGCAAGCTCCTGACGGCGGCTTCGTCTAACAATATGATCCGTCTTAAGTTTATGTCAACTAAAAGCCGGAAACCAGCGATGATCGGCTAGAATGGAAGGATGGGCATGAAATGGTTTTGGGGGATTTTGGTGGCCGTCGTTGTCGCCGCCGGGGCGGGGGTGGCGGCGTATCGTTATTTGCGGCCGGCGGTGGACGTGACGGAAGTGATCGACGGGCCGGTTGTCGAGGCGTTTTACGCGACGGGGACGGTGTCGGCCGAGCATGAGTATTCCGTGCGAAGCAACGTGGCGGGGATCATTCATCTTTCCGTGGACAAGGGGTCGAACGTGAAGCGCGGGCAGGTGCTGGGCGTGGTGGACAACGCAGACTTGCGGTTCGCGGTCGATCAAGCCAGGGCGGAACTGACGCGCAAGGAGAAATTGGCGGACGACGCGGCCTCGCCGGTGTTGCTCGAGCTTCGGGCGAAATTGCAGGCGAGCGGCGACCAACTCCAGATCGCGTTGGACGACGAGAAGCGCGTGACCGCGCTCCTGGGACATGGGGCGACGTCGCAGACCGATCTGGATCAGTCGATGAACCGGGTGAAATCGTTGTGGAGCGACGTCGAGTCGTACAAGAGCCAGATTGCCTCGCGCAAGCTGGATCTGGAGCGGGACGTGGAAGTGGCCAGAGCGGCATTGGCTGATGCGCAATGGCAATTGGACCAGGCGACGATTCATAGCCCGATCGACGGGACGGTGCTGGATTGGCCGATTTCGGACGGCACGAGGGTGGCCGTGAACGATCACGTGTTGCAGTTGGCGGATGTGTCGGCGGGGCGGCTGGTGATGCGGGCGCAGGTGGACGAGGAGGACAAGAACCGGCTGAGGCCCCCCACCGCGACCGACCGGCAAGTCGTGAAGATGACGCTGTACGCATATCCCAACGAGATTTTGAGCGGGACCGTGGACAAGATTTATGACAAGGCCGATCCGGATCGGCGAACCTATGAAGTGGACGTGAAGTTCGACCGTCCCGATCTTCGCCTGGCGGCGGGAATGACGGGGGAATTGAATTTCATCGTGGCGCATCGGGACCGTGCGACGATCGTGCCGACGCAGGCGGTGCAGGGCGGAGCGGTCATGGTGGTGCGCGACGGCGAACTGGACAAGCCCGCGATCGTGACGGGGCTCAAGAGCGTCGAGCGGACGGAAGTTGTATCCGGCCTCGAGAAGGGAGACGTGGTCGTCATCAGCCCGACGCTGGATTTACAGCCGGGCCAGGCCGTGCGCACGCATTGGATCGATCCGATGGTGGCGGCGGCGCTGAACGAGCCGAAAACCGGCGGTGATTCGTTCAAGGGGTTTCGCTGATGCGTTGGTATATCGCGATAAGATATCTCCTGTCGCACAAGCGCCAGTCGCTGGTGTGCGTGGCGGGGGTGACGATCAGCGTGACGATGTTCATCACCATGGTGGCGATGATGGAGGGGTTCAAGGACAAGTTCATCATCGAGACGGTTGAATCGAGCGGACACATCACGATTCACGATGAGCCGCGGGAAACGCGCACGAAGATCCTGGAGTTGGTTTATACCGATCCGAACGCGTTGCTGGCGGTGGACAGCGTCAAGCCGCGCGAAGACGTGAAGAAGATCAAGAACGCGGCGGGACTGATGGCCCAGCTTCGTCACCTTCGGGGGATCGAGGCGGTGGCGCCGGAGGTGGACGGCGACGCCATCGCAACCTACGGAACCAAGACCATGACCGTGAGCCTGCTGGGCATCGAGCCTGAGCAGCAATTGCGCGTGACCACCGTCGGGAAGGACGTGGTGGAGGGAAGTTTCGATCGTCTACGAACGACGGCGGACGGGGTGATCGTGGGCCGGGGCGTGGCGGATTTGCTGGGGGCCAAGCTCGACGACGAGATCACCCTGTCGAGCAATACCGGGGGACGGACGACTTCGCGGGTCGTCGGAATCTTCGCGACCGGCGTCACTCCCGTGGATTATTCGCGCGCTTATATGCTCATCAACAGCGCCCAGACCCTGCTGGACAAAAAGAACGTCATCAACGACATCATCGTGAGGACCCAGGATTACACCAAAGCTCAGGGCTATGCCGCCCAGATCGAATCGATCGCGGGATACAAGACGGAAAGTTGGCAAGAAAGCAACGCGAATTTCCTGAAAATTTTCGCCATCCAGAGCATCATCACCTACATCATCACCGGGGCATTGCTGGTGGTGGCGGCGTTCGGCGTGCTGAACATCCTCATCATGGCCGTCCTGGAGCGGGTGAATGAAATCGCCATCCTGAAATCCTTCGGCCTGTCCCGCGCGGACATCACCTGGATCTACGTTTTCCAGGGCGTCATCATCGGCCTGATCGGAACGGTCCTGGGCGAGGTCATCGGCAAGCTGGGGGTGGAAGGATTGCGGCGATTGCCGATCCAAGTGGAAGGACTCATCAAATCCGAGGGATTGCTGATGAGCGAGAGCCGTGGGATGTACGTCTGGGCGTTCGTCAGTTCGATGGCAATCGTCCTGCTGGCGGCGGTGTATCCGGCGCGGAGGGCGGCGAAGTACGACCCGGTGGAGGTGATCCGTGGCGCGCACTGAGACGATGCTGGAAATGCCGCCGGCGCGAGTGGGGCATAACCCGCCGTTGCTTGAAGCGCGGCACGTTCGGCGCGTGCTGGGGACGGGCGACGCGGCCAACGAAGTTCTTTGCGGGGTGAACCTGATCGTTCGCCGGGGGGAATATGCCTGCATTGTCGGGGCCAGCGGGTCGGGCAAGAGCACGCTGCTGTATCTTCTGGGCGGGTTGGATCGGCCGACGCGGTTCGATGCGGCCGGGCGGCCGTTCGATCCGCCGAGCCAGGTTTTTATCGAGGGGGAGAATACGGCCGATCTGAGCGATACGCAGTTGGCGATGCTGCGGAACCGGATGGTGGGATTCGTGTTTCAGTTTCACTATCTGCTGAAGGAATTCACGGCCCAGGAGAACGTGGCGTTGCCGATGTTCAAGTCGGGGCGGCTGAGCCGCCAGGCGGCGATGGAGCGGTCGGCCCAATTGCTGAAGCGGCTGGGGATGGGGGAGAAGCTGAAGCGGCGTGCCCACCGCCTGAGCGGCGGAGAGCAACAGCGGGTGGCGATGGCGCGGGCGCTGGCCAACGAGCCGCGGGTGCTGCTGGCGGATGAGCCGACGGGCAATCTCGACCGGCGGAACGGCGAATTGATCGAGGACATTTTTCACGAGCTTCATGCCGGGGGGCAGACCATCGTGATGGTGACGCACGATCTTTCGCTGGCCAAGCGCGCGGACCGGCGAATTACCATGGAGGACGGAAAAATCGTCGAGGACGAACGGATGGGGAATTAAAAGCCTCTAACAAAACAAATGCAGACACAGAGATCACAGAGGACACGGAGAAAGTACGGTTCTTTCAGCTTTATCTCTGTGTCCTCTGTGCTCTCTCTGCCCTCTGTGGTTTATTTTGTTAGGCACCCTAAATAACGGCCGTTGTGATTTTTTTTATTCGGACGTGGCGAAGGCGGCGAAAAGCGCCGATTGAGTTTTAGCCGAAGGTCTGTAGGATTTAACCGCGCTTTAACAAATGGGTTGCGACACGATGACGATGGAAGCTCAAAGGCTTGAACCGCAGGCGGTTGCGACCGGGAAGCTGGCCGGTGTGTCTCCTGATGACGCACTGCGCAAGCCGGCCGTCGTCGTCACGAAGGTCTCCATCGTCATTCCGGTTTACAATGAGGCGACGACGATCCAACATCTGGTGGGATTGGTCGTGGCGGCCCCGTTGCCGATGGGGCTGGTGCGGGAGCTGATCATTGTGGACGATTGTTCGACCGACGGAACGGGTAAGAAGCTGGATCAGCTGAAGGATCTTTTCCCCGACACGGAGATTCGGGTTATTCACAAGCCGGTGAACCAAGGCAAGGGCGCCGCCCTGCGAGACGGGTTCAAGCACGCGGCGGGAGACGTGGTGCTGATCCAGGACGCCGATCTGGAATATGATCCGAAGGATTATCCGCGTCTTTTGCAGCCGATCGCCGATGACAAAGCCGACGTGGTTTATGGAAGCCGGTTCATCGGCGAGCCGCATCGGGTGTTGTATTTCTGGCACACGCTGGGGAACAAGTTTTTGACGGCGTTCAGCAACATGTTCACGAATCTGAACCTGACGGACATGGAGGTTTGCTACAAGGTGTTCCGCAAATCGGTGCTGGATGGGATCGAATTGAGATGCAATCGGTTCGGCTTTGAGCCGGAGGTGACGGCGAAGATCGCGAAGTTCCGGCCGCGGCTGCGGATTTACGAGGTAGGGGTCGCCTATTATGGCCGCAGCTATGAAGAGGGTAAGAAAATCACCTGGAAAGACGGGATCAAGGCGATCCTGACCATCATCCGGTCGCGGTTTTCCGATTGATTTCAACGGACAGGCACGTCGATGACGCGAATGGCGGGAATCCTGGGTTTGGCGTTGCTGGCGAGCTGCGCGTTACTGGCGAGCTGCGCCGCCGCCCCGCCCTCGGCGGGCATCGACGGCCCCACCGGGCGCGCCGGCGACGCGCGGAGCGTCTCATCGCTCAACGTGCGCGACACCTGGAAGATGGATTTAGGGCCGCAGAGCATGGACATGGTGACGAAGAAGCTGACGTATCCAAAGACGGCGCGATTCGATGAGAAGGTGTATTTTGAAGCCTATTACGACGCGGCGCACGACGTGACGCGCGTGGGCGTGTATGGGAACGTCAAGTCCAACAGCGATTACGGCACGAGCTACAACAACGGCTATTACGTCACCTGGGAAGGAACCGGACGGGTCGATTCCGATTTCCCGCCGGCGTGGCGGCTCATGGACGTCGAGGTGATGGATCTCCAGTATTAATATGCGTGTTTTAATCTCCGGCGCCGCGGGATTTCTGGGTTCGCACCTGACGGATTATCTGCTGGGTCAGGGCCACGAGATCGTCGGCGTCGATAACTTCATCACCGGCAAGCCGCAGAACATCGCGCACCTCCGGGGCGTGGAAGGCTTCGCCTCCACCAACGCGCGCTTCACGTTCATCCAGGCGGACGTCATCCAGGGGGTGAAAATCGACGGGAAACTGGACCGGATCTACCACCTGGCCTCGCCGGCCAGCCCGATCGGGTACGTCCAGCATCAGGTGGCGACGCTGAAGGTGAACAGCCAGGGAACGTGGAACCTGCTGGAGTTGGCGGAGGCGAAGAGCGCGCGATTCCTGATGGCCAGCACCAGCGAATGCTACGGCGACCCGGCCGTCCATCCGCAGCGGGAGGATTACTGGGGAAATGTAAACCCCATCGGCCTGCGGAGCATGTACGATGAGGCCAAGCGATTCGGCGAAGCGTGCACGATGGGGTACAACCGCGAACGGAAGCTGGATACGCGGATCATCCGCATCTTCAACACCTACGGCCCGCGCATGGACCCCTATGACGGGCGGGTGGTCATCAGCTTCATCCGCCAGGCGCTGCGGAACGAGCCGCTGACGGTTTTTGGGATGGGAACCCAGACGCGCAGCCTGTGTTACGTGAGCGATCTGATCCGGGGGATCAATCTGACGATGGAATCCGATTTCTGCGAGCCGATCAATCTGGGCAACCCCGAAGAGGTCACGATCCTGGAGATTGCCCGGGATATCCTGGCCATGATCCCGCAGAGCGCCAGCCAGATCACGTTCCATCCGATGCCGCCGGACGATCCGCGGGTGCGGTGTCCGGATATTTCGCGGGCGAAACAGATTCTGGGCTGGAGCCCGGTGGTGCCGAGACGGGAGGGGTTGTTGAAGATGATCGATTTCTACCGGGATCAACTCGTCAAGAAATAGCGGGCAATTGTCATTGGTCATTTGTCACTGGTCATTGGTCACTGGTCATTTGCCGGACAATTCGGGATCGGGGAAACCACTGACAAATGACAAGTGACAAATGACGTCTTTTTCCTGATCTCTTTGCCGCAACAATGGCAATTCGATTGCGTCCTAATTGATGGCAACGGCGAGCAAAGGCATCAACTTGGGGCGATGAATGCGCAACCTGCTTGCATCGCAACATTTATGACATGATCGGCAAATGGTGGCGACCGGCGTCCGGTCGGAAAGAGAGGTCCATCTCATGCTATTGAGAACCACCTGCAAATTGGTCCTTGGGAGCTGTGCGCTTTCTAGTGCAATGTGCTTTGCCTGTTTCGTTGTTGGAGCACGTGCTTCCAATCTGGAGCCAATTGAATCTGACGTGTTTTACCGAGGCGTCCTGAAAGGAATGGTACCCATCCCGCAGCCCCAAGATTACAGCAATCAGATGATCCGCCTGTCGCCGGATAAGAGCCGCGATGCCTTTATGTGCTACGACGGCACCAATGGGGACCGCATTATTGTCATGGATCGGCAAACCCAAGCGGAGTCAATTTTGGCACCACCGAAAGAAGAGGTTTACGAAGCCCGGCAGATTAGAGACCTGACGTGGGACGAGAACGGCCAGATGATATACGTAATAGAAGATGGCACGGCGGGAGTAAGGGGGAAAGCCGCCTTCGCTGCGTTAGACCCACAGCAGCTAGAGGCGCAGGAAGTAAGAGACTACTTTGTCGTTTCTCGCTGTAAACCGGGTGACGCGGAGGCTCAGATTGTCGATAAGTTTCCCTGGACAGCGGGCAACGGGGTGCTTACCGCCACCAGCGGCGCGGGCAGTGTATGGGTCGTTAATCACTCACAAGACAAGGGGTGGGGATTCATCGACGTTCGAGAGTATCGGGATGGCAAGCGCATTTCTCTGCGAACGTTCCCGCTGACGTTCAAGGGTAAGCCAATTGAGTGCCATGAAGTACAATATCTGCCCAAAAGGAATGAGTTGTGGTTTCTTACTCTGTTGAAAGGACCTCATTCCGCCCGCCAATGGTGGCTTGCCGTGATGAATCTTGGAAAAAGCGGGTCCGAGGTGCAGATGATTGCCTCAGATGTTACTGGGTTGGTTTGTTCTGCCGACGAAGCAAGGATAGTTGTTTATAAATGCAGCTGGAAATACGCGGACTGGAGTTCGGGAGTTATAAATTTGCTCCTCTTGCGGCCGGATGCGCCGGATCACCCCACGACTCTGGCTTCCCAAGAGTTTTCCGACGGAGACATGGGGCCAGACTTTGCTGGATTCAGCGGGGATGGGCAAGTGTTATACTTGAAAGGCCTCGCGAAGCCCATCATGACTGCTGACCAGCTTAGGACTCCTGGCGCGTGGAAGCTATTTGAGTTAACATTGCCGAATTAGCCAGGCTCGCCTCAGCGAGGTGCATCGGCCACCCGTTTTGTGAAACTCTGCACTGTAACGGTGGACGAACTATACTTAGCGGCCCGAAGCCCCGCATGTACTTGCGGGGCTACGGCGCTTGGTCAAGATGCCATAGGTCTCAGTTCTGGCTTGTCCATTGGAGGTACCCATGAACGGCGTGACGGTTTTCGGTCGGGGCTGGGGCAGGTTGGCCGTGGTTTGCGGGGTTGGGGCGGCGCTTTGGCTGGGCCGAGGACTGCTGGGGGCGGCCGCTCCGCCGTCCACGGCACCGACGACGAATGTCTCCGCCCCTCAAGCCAATGCCGGACCAACCACGGTCGTGCGCCGCGGAGATTTGCGGCTCGATCTCGATTTCAAGGGGATCTTCGAGCCGGCCGAACCGTTTGAGGTTCGGCTGAATCCCCGGCTGTATCACGACGAGCTCATCGTCAAACACGCCATCGCCAACGGCACGAAAGTGGGCCGGGGCGACGTTTTGCTGGAACTGGAGACGGACAAGATCGACGCGGCCATCGCGGCGGCGGCGAACGATCTCCGCATCGCCAAGGCCAACCTGGCCAAGGCGCAGGCGGACGTCACTCTGGGCCAGCAGTCGGACGGCGTGGCCATGTCTGACGCCAAGCAGCAGCTTGTCGATGCCCAGACGGAACTGAAGCGCTGGGACGACTTCGACGGCCAAATTCAGTCGCTGATGAGATCGATGAGCGCCCGCATCGCCGACTTCTACGTTGAAAGCGACCAGGACGAGTTGAACGAGTTACGGAAGATGTACAAATCGGAGGACCTGACGAACGAAACGGCGGACATCGTCATGAAGCGGGCGATGCGCACCCTCGACCTGGAGACGCAGATTTCCAAGATCAACCACGGCGAGTTGGACCGGTACTCGCAATTCGAGGCCGGGGTTCAACGCGAGCAAATGTCGAACGGCGTGAACATTCAGACGGTCGGGGTCGCCCAGTTGGGGGCGTCCCAGACGCAGGGGCACGAGTTGCGTCAGACCAGTCTTGTCGCCGCCCGCGCCGCCGCGGACGAAGCGCAGAAACATCTCGACCTGCTCAAGCGCGACCGCGGGTTCTTCACGGTTACGTCGGCGATCGACGGCGTGGCGGTCTACGGGAAGTTCGATCACCAGGCATGGCACCCCATCGAACCCGATGCCCTGGCGCCCGGGGAAAAGGCGCAGGCGGACCAGGTGCTTTTGACCGTGTACAGTCCGGGCAAACTGCGTCTTGCGTTGCAGTGCCCGGAGAACGAGGTGGGGTATTTCGAGCCCGGCACGAAAGTCGGCGTCGCCCCGGTGGCGGCGCCCGGTCTCAGCTACGACGGCATTTGCCAGCCGCCGCCCGTCGTCACCGAAGCCCAAGGCCCGCAGCAGATTTTCAACGTCGTCGTCGATCTTCCATCGGTTGATCCGCGTCTGGCGCCCGGTTTTTCCGCGGACGTGAATCTCAACGCGGGCGTGCGCAAAGGCGTGCTGCTGGCGCCGGCGACGGCGGTCTGGCAGAGCAAGGTCTGGACGACTCCACCCGGGTCGAGCGTGGAGGAAGCCCGGCGGGTCGTGACCGGCGCATCGGATGGCCAGGAGATCGAGATCGTATCCGGTCTGGCCGAAGGCGACACCGTGCTCACTCAAGCCAAGCGGCCGGCCGGCGGTCAATAGCTCAATCACGATGAGGCGATCGATGGGCGCGTGTGACTTGCTGCAAAGAGTTTCTCCCTCCCCATGTACACAGGGGAAGGGTCGGGGTGGGGGTCGAACATCGATCGGCCCACGAAACCCCCACCCTGACCCTCCCCCTGAGTACATGGGGAGGGGAAGAAGGGGACTTGCGGAATGCGTCACGCACCCGCGATCGATGCGAATCGCGGCGATTTTGTTGGCGGGATTTCTGGCGGGTTGTTCCGCGGCGCCGCGCCCCGCCCCGACGGCGACCGGGCCGGCGGCCGCGCCGCAAGCGATTTACGCGCGGCCGGTGGATCGGGCCATCGCCGACGGGGTGGCGTTCCTGGAATCGAGCCAGAACCAGGACGGATCGTGGGGAACGGGGACGGTTACGCATGGGAACGAAGTGATGGTCAGCGTGCCGGGATCGCACGATGCGTTTCGAGTTGCGGTCACGGCGTTGTGCGTGATGGCGCTGCGGGAAGCCGGCGAGCACGAAGCCCACGACCGCGGGGTGGAATTTCTGGTCCGCCATTCTTGCGACGTTCGCCGCGCCGATCCCGAGCTTCTGTACAACGTCTGGGCGCACGCCTACGTCATCGAGTCGCTGTCCCTGGAATCCAGGACCAACGGCCAGGCGTCAATCCGAGACGCGATCAACTTCAATCTGGACCGCATGGAGCGGTACGAGACGTACATCGGCGGGTGGGACTATTATGACTTCGAGGCACGCGCCCAGAAGCCCGGCGGCGGACCAACCAGCTTCGGCACGGCGGCGGGGCTGGTGGCGCTGTATGAGGCGAAACAAGACGGGTTCAATTATCTGCCGGAGGTCGTGAAGCGCGGGATTCGCCGGCTGGACGAGATGCGCCTTCCCAACGGCGCGTGCCTGTATGGAACGGACTACAAATACGTGCCGCTGCTGCCGGCCAACACGGTTCGCGGCAGCGCCGGCCGCGCGGTGGCGGTGGATTATGCGCTGCGGCTGTGGGGATCGCCCAAGTTGGACGACGCCGCCTGCCGGCAGGGTCTGGATACCTTCTTCCGCGAACACGCGGCGCTAGAGAACGGCCGCAAACGGCCGTACCCGCACACCACGCTGTATCAGGTCTCGGGATATTACTATTACTTCGACCACTACTACGCGGCCTGCCTGATCGCAAGCCTGGGCGCCGACGCCAAGCGCCAATACGGCTCGCAATTGATGAACGTGATCCTTCCGCTCCAGGAGGCGGACGGCTCATGGTGGGATTACCCGATGTGGGACTATCACAAGCCGTACGGCACCGCGTTCGCGATCATGTCGTTGCTGCGATGTCGGTGAGCGGTCAATATGCGAACGCGCCGTAGAACGCGCCGTTTTCATCGCCGCGCTGCCAGGGTTCGCCGAGGGTCCCCGCCGTGTAGGCGGCGTTGACGGTGTAACCAACCTTGCGATTGGTCAGATGCACCAGGGGTGAGTACCACACCAGATTCGGCTGCTTGCAGCAATCGTTGTTGGGCATGGCCTGAACGTCCATCGCGCCGAAGCCGGGGGATGCAACGCGATATTCGCTCCCATCGTGTCGGAAGCTGATCGAGGCGCGGCGGATCGAAACGATTGTACCCAGCGATAAGCCTTCATGGGCGCGAATCGCATCAACCACGGCGTCGGCCTGGGCCTTGGTTGCGGAGGTGTCGATCACGATTTCGGACCTGCGCGGCGCGGCGGCATCGCCGAGGTTGGCCTTCGACGAGACGACGGCCATCACGCGGACGCCGGAGAGATCGGCATTGCGCCACGACCCGGAATTGAATTGCCAGGCCATCACGGCATCGCCGCCGGTGGTGACAAGTTCGCCGTTGTAGTGGCAAGCGCCGGCGAAGACGCTGGCGGTGCGGGCCTCGACGTAATCGCCGGCAAGCGGCGTCGTCAACTTCGGCAGCGGCGTCGAGTTGGAAAACAAACTAAATGCGGCGGCGATCAGCATCACGACGTTCATGGCTCACCTCTTACGAGTGCGGAGAAATCCGAAATCCGAAATTCGCCTAGTGGCCTATTCCGATTGAACGGCCGGAAATGTGATCCATTCGTGTAAAGGCCATACATGGTCGGCCAAGCCCGCCGACATGGCGGGCGTTCGTTGGC
>Ga0187867_10002765_pt1 | contig 14400 bp, 10 predicted proteins | sample June2016WEW_13_1_FD_132976 | JGI IMG/M metagenome (GOLD analysis project Ga0187867, IMG submission 132976) | Peatland microbial communities from SPRUCE experiment site at the Marcell Experimental Forest, Minnesota, USA - June2016WEW_13_10 | ecosystem: Environmental > Terrestrial > Soil >... | reverse complement strand
CGGCGCGAGCGGGCCGGCCAGCAGCTCGCCGTTCACCCAGGCCAGGCCCGGCCCGGCCAGCCAGCCCGGCAGCCGGACCCGCACGGCCATCCGGGCCGAGCCGGAGACGACCGTGAGATGGGTGGCGGGCTCGTCCGGGAAGCCGGTTTCCTGCCGGATCGTCATCCCCGCCGCGGCCCACCGGACCTCGGACGGGATGAACAGGTTGACGAACAGGCCGCCCGCGTCCCGTGAGTAGATGGTGTCGGCGAACTTGGACTGGGTCTCCATCCCGGTCGCGTCGTCGCAGGAGAAATTGTGGTAGTTGGTCGAGTAGACGTCCGGGTTGGTGCCCATGAAGCTCGGCTGCCGTTTGAAGGCGGCCGGAGACAGGCCCGTGTAGTAGATGTTGAAGCCGTGCGCGGACCGCGGATCCTGCTCGCCCAGCATCTGGTTGAACAGCGTCCGCTCGTAGTAGTCGAGCAGGTCCACCCGGTCCGGCTGGTGGAAGTGCAGCAGCCGGGTCAGCTTCAGCATGTTGTAACTGCAGCAGTTCTCGCAGGTGCGGTTGCTCAATTGCCCGGCGATGACGTCGGGGGCGTGCCAGTGCTCGTAATTGCTGGTGCCGCCGATGACGTAGGCGTGGTGATCAGTGACGATCCGCCAGAAGTTGGTGCCGATGTCGCGATAGCGGAGGTCCCCGGTTTCCTCCCAGATCCGGATGCAGGCGATCATCTTCGGGATGTTGGTGTTCGCGTGCAGGCCATGCAGGTCGTCCTGGCCGCGGGCCAGCGGGTCGAAGACCCGCGCGTGGTAGAACCGCTGCGCCGTGCGGAGGTAGCTCTCGTCCCAGGTCAGCCGGTACAGGTTGGTCAGCGACTCGGCGATGCCGCCGTGCTCGATCTCCAGGATCCGCTGCATGTGCGCGTAGGAGAGCCGGCCGGTCCGCCAGCCGACCCAGTCGCCGAGCCGGGCCGCCATCTCCAGGGCCCGGGTGTTCCCGGCCAGCTCATGCTGGTCGATCAGCCCGGCCATGAGCTTGTGGATCATGTAGTAGGGCGACCAGACCGGCAGCCCTGCCTCCAGCCGGCCGAAGAACCTCTCCGGGAAGGCCGACAGGTACCCGTCGTGGAAGCCCGCGGCGCGATCCCGGGCCTGAAGCCCGGCCAGCTGGTCGACCAGGTAGGCGCCCTTGTCCGCGGCGGCCTGGTTCCCGGTGTTGGCGTAGGTGAGGGCCAGCCCGGACATCAGGTGCCCGGTGCAGTGCCCGCGGACCAGGGAGCCCGGCGCCTCCCAGCCGCCGCACGGCCGGGCCGGCGACGGCAGGCCGTAGTTCCGCCGGAACGTGTGCAGCATCCGGTCCGGGTCGACGAACATCAGGTAGTTGGTGTTCCGCGCCTGGTTGGCCCGCAGCGGGCTGTCCAGCAGCCGGACCGCGGACAGCGGGAACGCGGCGCCGAGCCCGGTGGTTCCGTCCGGGACGTACCCGCTTGTCCAGTTGCCTGAGGCGGCACTCAGCCGGCCAGGAGGAAGGACGCTGCCCAGAACGGCCCCGGCCGCGCCGCCGCCGATCGCGGCGAGCACCGCCCTTCTGCTGACCGGCTGGGAGGACATGGCGCCGCCCCCTGGAGGTGTGCCCACCGTGGCTGATCCCGGGTGACCCTCTTTGATCAGATCCCACACCGGCCGGGCCGTCAATGACCGCCTTCGTGAACATGGGGACGGACTGTGGCGGGCGCCTGAACCGCCGCGCGGCCGGGCTAGGATGTGCAGGTCGCCGCCGAGGGGAGGACACCGATGTCCCAGGAATCACCCCGTTTCCGTGCGGTACTGGAGAACTTCGCCCCGTACCAGCCTGGCCGCCGGGTGTCCGCGCCGGACGGCCGGTCCTACAAGCTGTCCTCGAACGAGTCCCCGTTCGGGCCGCTGCCGTCAGTGGCGCGGGCGATCGCGCAGGCGGCCCTGGACGTGAACCGCTACCCCGACAACGGGGCGGCGGCGCTGACCGAGGCGATCGCCCAGCGGTTCTCGGTGTCACCGGAGCACGTCGCGGTCGGCTGCGGATCGGTCGGCGTGACCCAGCAGCTGCTCGAGGCGGTCGGCGAGCCGGCCGCCGAGGTGCTTTACGCCTGGCGTTCGTTCGAGGCCTATCCGACCCTCGTCGGCCTGTCGTCGGCGGTGGCGGTCACGGTGCCGCTGCGGGACGAGACGCACGACCTGCCGGCCATGGCGGACGCGGTCACCAGCCGCACCCGGCTCATCTTCGTCTGCAACCCGAACAACCCGACCGGCACGGTGGTACACGCGGACGAGCTCGCGGCGTTCCTGGACCGGGTGCCCGCCGACACGCTCGTCGTGCTGGATGAGGCCTACACCGAGTACGTCCGGGACCCGCAGGTACCGGACGGGATGGCCGTGTACCGGGACCACCCGAACGTCGCCGTGCTGCGCACGTTCTCCAAGGCGTACGGCCTGGCCGGGCTGCGCGTCGGCTTCCTCGTGGCGCAGCCGGCGGTGGCGGCGGCGGTACGCAAGACCATGCTTCCGTTCACGGTGAACGCGCTCGCGCAGGCCGCGGCCATCGCGTCGCTGGCCGCCGGGGCGGAACTGCTCGAGCGGGTGGACGCCGTGGTCAAGGAGCGTTCCCGGGTCCGGGACGAGCTGCTCGCCCAGGGATGGTCGGTGCCGCCCGCCGAGGCCAACTTCGTCTGGCTGCGCCTCGGCGAGGACACCCAGGACTTCGCGGCCGCCTCTGCGCGGGCCGGGGTCGCGGTCCGGCCGTTCGGCGCGGAGGGCGCGCGGATCTCGATCGGGGACCATGACGCGAACGACGCGTTCCTCGCCGTGGCGCGCGGCTACCCGCGACGCCACTGACCAAGGCTTCCTCTAACGGACGGATCGCGGCGCGGCATTGACCGCGCCGCGCCGTGCCCCGGCTGGTCAGCGGGCGGCGCCGTGGCGCTCCAGTTTCTCGGTGACCAGCCGGTAGAACTGGCGCGGCCGGCCCGGCTGCGGCGCACGGCTCGGCGGCAGCGGCCAGGCCAGCCCTTCCTCGACCAGGCTGTGCAGCAGCCGCCGGGCGGTGCGGGCGGTGACCCCCAGCACCCGGCCTGCGGTTTCCGCGTCGACCACGAGCGCGCTGTCGCTGCCGGCCAGCTTGTCCGCCAGCCGGGACAGGGTCTCCAGGCCGCGGGGGCGGCTGGCCTCCGCGGCCGGGGCGGCCGGGTGCCGTGGCGCGGGGACCAGCGCGATACCTTCCCGGTCCAGCGCGAATCCGCGGGTCCCGGCGGCCACATGCGACCGGGAAAGCGCCGCCTGGGCGTGCGTCTCCGCGTCCTGCGCGGTGCGGCCCATGCCGATGCCCACTTCCAGTGCGATGCCGAGCTCGGTCCGGGCCCGCTCGCTGAACGGGGGGACCCGGAACCCGTCGGTGGCCGCCGCCAGCGAGCCGCGGGTCGCGGTGACCAGGAAGCAGTGGTCGCTGACCGGGCTGACCGAGGCGTGCATCCGCTGGGCCTCCTGGACGAGGAACCGGTGCACGGTGAGCCGCAGTTCCTCGCGGGCGTGCCGCGGGGAGGACCGCCGCGAGGTGTCCCGCAGCGTGGGCACCTCCACCAGGGCCACGGCGAGCTGAGCCTCCTCCAGGCGGCGGTTCCCGGCGAGCAGGGTCGCCGTGCGCAGGGCGGCCCGGATGGCGCTGCTGGTCGGCCGCAGGATCCGGACGGGCACGTCGGCGGCGGACAGCCGCTGGGCGACCGACTGGAGGCAGGTGAAGGCGACCGTGATCTCGTCCTGCCGCCAGAGCCGCTCGTGGAACGCGGCCAGCGTGGCCGCGTTCGCTGCGTCCTCCCGGACGTGCACGCCGGCGGCGGGCATGCCCAGCTCGGCGAAGACGTCCTCGACGTCAGCGCGGCTGAGCACGTCCACGCTGACGCGGCTGAGGTCCTGGCCCAGTTCCCTGGTCGCACGGAGCAGGGCCGCGTACAGGGCGCTGCCGGACAGCGGCACGTAGGTGGCCGGAACGCGGAGCGTGCCGGCCCGCCGGGCGTATTCGTAAGGCACCTGGCTGGCGAACAGGCAGGCGTCGATGCCCGGCCCCAGCCGCAGCACCTTGTCGGCCGCTTCCTGCTCGCTGCGGTACGCAGCGGCCACCAGCCTGCGGGCTGGGGCGGCTGAGGTTCCGGCGCCGGACATCCCGGGGGGATTTGCCGCGGGGTGAGCGGCGCCGCCGGGCAGCCCGCCCGGCGCCGGGCTCCCGGACAACATGATCCGTTCCACCAGGTCGTGGGGCCCGACGATGCCGATGGTCAGCTCGGCCGCAGGCTGGCGCTGGCCGGTCATGACCGGCTACCTCCCGGCGCTGGCGGCTGACCAGTGGCGCCACAGACGACGCGTGCCCGGCATGCCGGGCACGCGTCAGATGGTCCAGCAACTCCTAAGGTGCCGCCGGCTACGGGGTACTCCCTGTGCTGTGAAGTCACTGTTAGACCCTTACGCTGCAACGATTGCACGATCGTATATTTCGTAGCCCGTCCGCGCCGTCCTGAGAAGGGAATCGGCAGACTGTTTCGTGCAATGTCACATTTTTCCCGGGGCAGGACCCCCTGCGGGCCCGCGGGTCAGCCGCCCGGCAGCTCAGCCGCTGGCCAGGTCAGCTGCCGCCTGGGTCAGCCGCTTTCCTCGGCGGTGATGTCGGCGCCCAGGGTGGTGAGCCGCTCCGCGACCGCGGCGTGGCCACGGTCGATGAGGTATCCCGGCGCGACCACGGTCTCGCCCTCCGCGCCCAGCCCGGCCAGGATGAGCGCGATCCCGGTGCGCAGGTCGTGCGCGACGACTTTGGTGCCCTTGAGCGTGGACGGGCCATGCACGATGACCACGTTGCCGCTGTCCACCTCGACCTTGGCACCCATCTTGTTCAGCTCCGCGACCAGGCCGTACCGGCCGTCGAAGATGGTCTCCCGGATGTAGCTGGTGCCATCGGCCAGGCAGCTCAGCGCCATGATCGGCGACTGGAGGTCGGTCGCGAAGCCAGGGTACGGGCCGGTGATCACGTTGATCGGGCGCAGCGTGCGGTCCCGGCGGACCTGGAGGACGGCACCCTTCGGGGTGAATTCCACCCCCATCTGCTCGAGCTTCCAGCGGACCACCCCGAAATGCTCGAGGGAGGCGCCGACCAGGTTCAGCTCGCCGCCGGTGATCGCGGCCGCCATGGCCAGCACCCCCGCGTCGATCCGGTCCGGCATCACCGTGTGCTCGGTCGCGGTCAGCTGGCTGACCCCGCGCACGGTGACGAACCCGGTGCCGCCGCCGCTGATGTCCGCGCCCATCTTGGTCAGGAACGCGATGACGTCGAGCACTTCCGGCTCGAGGGCGCAGTTGTCGATGATGGTGGTGCCGGGGGCCAGGCTGGCCGCCATGATCAGGTTCTCGGTGCCGGTGTGCGACGGGGTGTCCAGGTACAGATGCGCCCCGCGGAGCTGGCCCGCCTTGATGTGGATCTCGTTTTCGCGCTCGTCTACGACGGCGCCGAGCCGGGCGAAGCCGCGGTAGTGGAAGTCCAGGTTGCGGCTGCCCAGGTTGCAGCCGCCGATGCCCTCGATGACGGCTTCGCCGAACCGGTGCAGCAGGGCCGGCACGAACAGCACCGAGCCGCGGAACCGGCGGGCGATCTCGGCCGGCAGGACGAAGCTGGTCAGGTTGGAGGCGTCCACCACGAGGGTGTGCTCGGCCTCGTGGAACTTGACCACCGCGCCCACGGCCTGAGCCAGTTCGACCGCCCGGCGGACGTCCTCGATAGCGGGGACGTTGCGCAGTACGGTCCGGCCTTCTCCGGTGAGCAGCGACGCGGCGATCATCTTGAGCGCCGCGTTCTTGGCGCCCTGAACGAAGACCGTTCCCTGGAGCGGGATCCCGCCTCGTACGCGGTAGCAGGTCTCGGGGCCAATGGTCATGGGGTTGAAGCTCCTGTCCTTCGGAAACGCGAGGTCAACGGCCTGCCGCAGTCGCGGCGGGGTGCCTCCACCCGGTGCCCGCCCAGCGGGATGCGGGCCGGCGGGAAGCCTCGTACTTGTTCCAGGCCAGTATTCCACCGGCCTGGTCCCCCTTCAGCGACAGTCAGATTCGGGCCACCCGGACCGTGCCCAGTCAGCGGCGCGGGGTGAGTGGCCGGGCTGTCACGGCAGTCATACCCACTGTCGTCCAGTGATGCGCTCATATGCCTCGATGTAACTTGCGCGGGTCTGCTCGACCACGTGGCCAGGCAGTGCTGGGGGCGGCTCCGTGTCCCGTTTGTCCCAGCCAGCCTCGGGCGAGTCTAGCCAGTCCCTGACAATCTGCTTGTCGAATGAGACTTGTGGCCGGCCAGGCTGCCACTGGCTCGCAGGCCACAGCCGGGACGAATCCGGGGTGAGAACCTCGTCGGCCAGCAGCAGCCGCCCGCCCGGGTCGAAGCCGAGCTCGATCTTGGTGTCGGCGACCAGGATGCCCTGCCGCGAGGCGATGGCCGCCCCCCGCCGGTACACCTCCAGCGTGATCCGCTGCAGCTCAGCGGCGACATCGGCACCCACCGACGCGGCCACCGACGAGAACGGGACGTTCTCGTCGTGCTGCCCGCGCGGCGCCTTGGTCGCCGGGGTGAAGATCGGCTCAGGCAGCCGGGACCCGTCGGTGAGCCCGGGAGGCAGCGGCACGCCGCACACGGACCCGGACGCCCGGTACTCGCGCAGCCCGGACCCGGCCAGGTAGCCGCGGGCCACGCACTCCACCGGCACCATCGACAGCCTGCGGCAGGCCATGGCCCGGCCGGCGAACTCGGCCGGGATCTCCGCGTCGACGAGATGGTTCCGGACCAGGTCGGCGAGCTGCCCGAACCACCACAGCGACAGCTGGGTCAGGATCTTCCCTTTGTCCGGGATCGGGGTGGGCAGCACATGGTCGTAGGCCGACACCCGGTCGGAGGCGACGAGCAGGAGCCGGTCATCGCCCCAGCCGTAGACGTCGCGGACCTTGCCCGAGTACAGCAGCGTGAGCGGCGCTCCGCTCTCGTATTTCCCCGCAGGGTCATTCGCACCCGGCCTTCCGGGTGCCTCCGGGGCGCTCATGAGAGCCGTTCCAGCCGCTCGAAGACGGGCCCGAGCCGCGCCACGTAGCGTTCCGGGCGGCACACCTCGTCCAGCGCGGCCTCGTCCAGGGTGCGGCCGTGTGCGCTGGCCTCGGCCCGGAGTGTTTCCCGCAGCGGCATCCCGGTCTGCCACGTGATCATGGCTGCGGCCTGGACCAGCGCATATGCGTCCTCCCGGGACATCCCGGAGTCGACGAGGGCGAGCAGGATGCTCGAGGTGTAAATGAGCCCGCCGGTGGATTCCAGGTTCGCCCTCATCCGTGCCTCGTCGACCACCAGGCCCTCCACCAGCCCGGCGGTCAGGTTCAGCATGTAGTCGGTGGCGGTCGCTGCGTCCGGCAGCGCGATCCGCTCCACGCTGGAGTGCGAAATGTCACGCTCGTGCCAGAGCGGCATGCCCTCCAGGACAGGGGTGACGTAGCCGCGGACGATCCGGGCGATGCCGCTGATCCGCTCCGACCGGATCGGGTTCTTCTTGTGCGGCATCGCCGAGGAACCCTTCTGGCCGGCCCGGAACGGCTCAGCCAGCTCCCGCACCTCGGTCCGCTGGCCGTGCCGGACTTCCAGCGCGATCGCCTCGCAGACCGTGGCGATCACCGCGAGCGCGCTGATCCACTCCGAGATGCCGTCCCGGAACACCACCTGGGTGGCCACGTCCGCCGGGCGGAGGCCCAGCTCAGGCATGACCGTGGCCTCGATGGCCGGGTCGATGTTGGAGTAGGTGCCGACCGGGCCGGACAGCTTGCCAACCGCGACCGCGTCCCGGGCCCGGGCCAGCCGGTCCCGGCTGCGGGCCATGGCGAACGCGAAGTCGGCCACCCGGTGTCCCCAGACGTCCGGCTCGGCGTGGATTCCGTGTGTCCGTCCCACCCGGAGCGTGCCGCGGTGCGCCAGGCCATGCTCGCGCAGCGCGGCGACCAGCCGGGTCGCCTCCGCCACCAGCAGGTCGGTAGCCTCCGCCAGCTGCAGCGCCAGCGCCGTGTCCAGCAGGTCGGAGGAGGTCATCCCGTAGTGCACGTAGGCGGCGGCCTCGCGCGGCGCAGTGTTGTCCGCCCAGGCCGTCAGGAACGCGATCACGTCGTGGTCGGTGACCGCCTCCACCTCAGCGACCGCTTCCGGAGTGGGCGGCGGGGCGGCCCGGACCGGGTCTACCGCTTCGGGCGGCACGGTCCCGGCTTTGGCGTGCGCCTCCAGGACCAGCGTCTCGATCCGGGCCCACAGCTGGTACTTGTGCGCATCGCTCCAGATCCGGCCCATCTCGGGCCGTGTGTAGCGCTCGATCACATGCTCTATCCTCGCGCATCATTCGCGCGGGCCAGGCACGCGCCAGGGGCCGGCCGTGGCGACCGGCCGGATCAGCGCGGTGACTTTGGTCACTGTGGCGAGCCTGGGGCGGCCGGACTGCTCCCGCTGCTGCCATGGCCCGGTTCCTGGTCGTGGGGCTGGCCATCCGGAACGGCTTCGGCCCCATCCGGTCCGCTCGGGGGCCCGGTCCGGGCTGCGGGTGTTGATCAGCCAGGCGTATCCGCCGTACATCCACCACAGCACCCCGAACACCAGCAGCACCTGGACGATCGAGGTGGCGGAAATGCCGTTACCGTCCAGCAGCGTGGACAGCTGGGTGAGGGTGAACGCGAAGACCAGGCCGAAGAACAGTTCCAGGGTGCCGACCCGCAGCGGGGCGTCCGGCCCGGAAACCTGGCCCGCGGACGGCGGGCTGGTGCCGGACGGGGGTGGTTCGCTGGTCACGGGCTGGCCTGGGCCGGCCGTCCTGCCGCATGCCCGGCGATGTCAGTGCGGTACCAGCCACCGCGCATCTCGATCTGCCCCGCGGCCTGGTACGCCACCGCGCGGGCAGCGGCCACATCGGGGCCGGTGCCGACCACGTTGAGCACCCGGCCGCCGGCCGACACGAGGTGACCCGCGTCATCGGTCCGGGTGCCCGCGTGCAGTACGTACGCGCCCGGGACCCGCCCGGCCGCCGCTATCCCGGTGATCTCGTCACCGGCGGCGGGCTGGCCCGGGTAGCCCTCGGCCGCGATGACCACGGTGACCGCCGCGCCCGCCGTCCACCGGGGCGGGGCCACGCCGCCCAGTGACCCGGAGGCGGCCGCGGCCAGCAGCCCGGCCAGCGGTGTGGCCAGCCGGTCCAGCACGACCTGGGTCTCCGGGTCACCGAACCGGGCGTTGAACTCCACCACCCGCACACCCGCCGCCGTCAGGCTCAGCCCCGCGTACAGCAGGCCGCGGTACGGGGTGCCGCGGCGCCGGAGCTCGTCCACGGCCGGCTGGATCACCGTGGCCATCACCTCGTCGGCGAGGCCCGGCGGCGCCCAGGGCAGCGGGGTGTACGCCCCCATGCCGCCGGTGTTCGGTCCCTGGTCCCCGTCCCCGGCCCGCTTGAAGTCCTGCGCGGCCAGCAACGGGACCGCGGTGAATCCGTCGGCCAGCGCGAACAGCGATACCTCGGGGCCGTCCAGGAACTCCTCGATGACCACCGTGCCGCAGGCCTCCGCGTGGGCCCGGGCGGCGGCCAGGTCGGTGGTGACCACGACCCCTTTGCCCGCGGCCAGGCCATCCGCCTTGACCACGTACGGCGGCCCGAGTTCGGCCAGCGCGGCGTCGGCCTGGCCGCTCGTCTGGCAGGTGTAGGCCTCGGCGGTCGGGATCCCGGCCGCCTGCATGATCTGCTTGGCGAACGACTTGGAGCCCTCGATGGCCGCGGCCCGGCGGCTGGGCCCGAAGCAGGGGATGCCGGACGCGCGCAGCGCGTCGGCCACCCCGGCGACCAGTGGCGCCTCCGGGCCGACCACGACCAGGTCGGCGCCCGTCGCCCGGGCCAGGCCAGCCACCTGCCCGGTGTCGGTCGGGTCCACCGGATGCTGGCGGGCGAGCTCGGCGATGCCCGGGTTGCCGGGCGCCGCATGCAGGTCGGTGACGTCCGGGTCGGCAGACAGCGCCCGGGCCAGCGCGTGCTCGCGGCCGCCCGAGCCGAGGAGGAGGACTCGCACGGGCGCGAGCCTACCCGCGCCCGCGCCCGGGCCTGCGGCGGAACCGGGCGGGCCACCGGCTGTTTGAGGTTGGCGTGATCACGAGCGCCGGGCGATCCGTGCCGAGGCCTGGTCCGCCCGCCACGCAGCCCGCGGCTGACCCGCCCAGGCCACAGTGCAGGCGCCGGGCAGGACGGACGGGGCCAGCGGCGGCGCCACCACCGATGCGGCTGGCATGGCCTCCAGCCTGCCCCCGGCCAGCGCCGCAGTCAGTAGCCGGGCTACCGAAGCGGCAGGGGTGCCAGGTACCGCGCGGTGGGTGGTGACAGTCCCCGGGACGGTTCGTTGCGGGCCTTTAATTTTTCCAGGGGGAGAGCTCAGGCGAGCGGGCGCAGCTGCAGGGTCTGGTCGCGGCGCGGGCCGGTGCCGATCGCCGCGACCGGCGCGCCGATCATGTCCTCCAGCGCCTTGACGTACACCTGCGCGTTGCGGGGCAGGTCAGCCACCTCGCGGGCCTGCGAGATGTCCTCCCACCACCCGTCCAGGTACTCATAGATCGGCGCGGCGTGGTGGAAGTCGGTCTGGGTCATCGGGATCTCGTCGTGCCGGGTGCCGCCCACGTCATAGGCCACGCAGACCGGGACGCGCTCCAGACCGGACAGCACGTCGAGCTTGGTGATGAAGTAGTCGGTGATCCCGTTGACCCGGGTGGAATAGCGGGCGACCACCGCGTCGAACCACCCGGTGCGCCGCGGGCGGCCAGTGGTCACCCCGTACTCGCCCCCGGCCTTACGCAGCCACTCGCCCTGCGCATCGGTCAGCTCGGTGGGGAACGGGCCCGCGCCCACCCGGGTGGTGTACGCCTTGAGGATCCCGATCATCTTGGTGATCCGGGTCGGGCCGATACCCGAGCCCACGCAGGCACCGCCCGCCGTCGGGCTGGAGGACGTGACGAACGGGTAGGTGCCGTGATCCACGTCGAGCATGGTCGCCTGCGCGCCCTCCAGCAGGATCGACTTGCCCCCGTCCAGCGCCTGGTTCAGCACCAGCCCGGTGTCGGCCACGTAGGAGCGGATCTGCTCGCCGTAACCCAGGTACTCCTCGGCGACGGCGGCCGCGTCGATGCCACGGCGGTTGTAGACCTTGGTGAGTACCTGGTTGCGCTCCCGCAGGACCAGTTCCAGCTTCTGGTTCAGGATCCCCGGGTCGAGCAGGTCCTGGATGCGGATGCCGGTCCTGGCCACCTTGTCCGCGTAGGCGGGCCCGATGCCCCGGCCAGTGGTGCCGATCCGGGCACTGCCCAGGTACCGCTCGGTGACCTTATCCAGGGCGCGGTGGTACGGCATGATCAGGTGGGCGTTCGCGGAAATCAGCAGGTCCTCGCAAGACACGCCGCGCTGCCTGAGGTCGTCGATCTCCCGGAGTAGCACTTCGGGATCGACCACGACGCCGTTCCCGATGACCGGCACCACCCGGGGAGACAGCACGCCCGAGGGAAGCAGGTGCAGAGCGTAGCTCTCGTCACCGATGACGACGGTATGACCGGCGTTGTTGCCGCCCTGGTACCTGACGACGTAGTCCACCCGGTCGCCGAGGAGGTCGGTGGCCTTGCCCTTACCCTCATCACCCCACTGCGCACCCACGACCACAATGGCCGGCATCGCACCAGCCCCTTCCAGGCCTCGCCCCCGGTTGCGGAGTTGAGGCTACTCCACGTCCTGGACTGGGCGTTACGCCACGTCTCCGAGCCCACGCGGCGCCGGGGCGCGGAGTCGCGTGGCGCCCGGGGGCGCCCGGGGCGCGGGGTCAGCGGGCGCCCGGGGCACGGGGTCAGCGGGCGCCCGGGGCACGGGGTCAGGGGCGCCCGGGGCGCGGGGTCAGGCGGCGCCGGGGGGCGCGGGGTCAGGGCACGTCGAGGGCGGCCACGGCGGCGGCACTGGAGTCGGCCAGGAAGATCTGGCAGCGTGCTTCTTCCTCGGTCTCGCCGATGGCTCCGGCGGCCCGGCCCAGCGCGTGCAGCGAGCGCAGGAATCCCCGGTTGGGCTCGTGCTCCCAGGGGATCGCCCCGTGGCCTTTCCACCCGGCCCGGCGCAGCTGGTCCAGGCCGCGGTGGTAACCGGTGCGGGCGTACGCGTAGCCAGCGACCAGCTCGCCACGGTCCAGGGCCTGCTCGGCCAGTTCGGCCCAGGCGGCCAGGCACGCCGGGTTGCCCGCGGCGACGGTAGCGGGATCGGCGCCGGAGGCCAGTTCGGCGGCGCAGGGGTCGTCAGGCAGATAGACCGGGGGCGGCCCGGCTATGAGGTTGCGGTGGTCCATGCCCCCATCCTGCCCGCCCCCCACCCCAAACCGCGCACGCTCCCCCTCTGCCCGCGCGGCGCCGCCGCGCGCCGCCGCGCCGCCGCGCGCCGCCGCGCCGCCGGGCGCCGCGCCGCCGGGCGCCGCGCCGCCGGGCGCCGCGCGCCGCCGCGCGACATATCACCTATCTGGCGCGGTGTAATCGGACAAACACTCACATTCTGTGCACCAGATAGGTGATATGTCAGCAGGGAGGACCAAGGTGGAGGGGTGGAAAGCCAGCTAAGGGGGATTTGGACCACCGCGGAGTTGCGATCGGCTGGATTATCGAGCCGGCAGATCGAGCGCCTGGTCGGGAAGGGCGCCTTATGTCCGTTACTGACCGGGGTCTACGCGTCCGCGGCGGCTGCCGCCGCGACGATTGGTGGAGCGCGAGACGACCGCGCCCGGCAAACTGGCGAGCACCTGCTCCGGGTAGCTGCCGCCCTCAAAGTCACCGGCTCCCGGTCCGCCGGGAGCCACTATCCGGTGGCTGGGAGTCACCAGTCGGCGGCCCGCGTCCACGGACTCGGAGTAGTCGGCCACGAGTCGGCGCCCGTGATCCAGATCACCCGGGCACCGGGTGACCGAGGTAGCCGCAAAGGTCGCCCGGGCGTGCTGGTGCATATCGCGGCGCTGCCCGCGGAGCATGTGGTCAGCCATCGCGGTGTCCGGCTGACCTCGGTGCCCAGGACCGTCATAGACCTGGCCCGTGTGCTGCCCTTCGGGGAAGGGGTGGCCGTCGCCGACTCGGCCCTGCACGCCGGGCTGACGAACAGGACGGCGCTCGCCACGGTCATCGCGGACTGCACACGGTGGCCGGGCCTGCAGCGGGCCCGCGAGGTGACCGCGTTCAGCGATGCCCGATCGGAGTCGGTGCTCGAGTCCCTCAGTCGGGCCGCGTTCCGCCAGGCCGGCCTGCCACCGCCGGACCTGCAGGTCTGGGTCGGCGACGACGGCGAGATCATCGGCCGGGCCGATTTCCTCTGGCGCCGTTACCGCACCATCGGCGAGGCCGACGGGGCGTTCAAATACCAGACCCCGGCCCGGGCCCGCGCCCAGCTGGAGCGCGACGCCCGGCTGCGCGCCGCGGGCTACGAGGTCGTGCACTTCACCTGGGCGGAGATTACCCGGGCACCGGCGCAGGTCGTGGACTCGATCCGGGTGGCCTTCAGCCGGGGTGCGCGTTCGGGCCCTCCCGGCCATCCCGGGGGCCCATGACGGCCAGGGCCTCCGCGTCCGTGGCCCGTGCGTTCAGGTAGAAGTCCGCCCACTCGGCGGCGTCCGGGTAGGACGATTCCGCGGCGACGCGCGCGCAGGCCGACCCGGCGTCGAACACGGTGCGCCGAAGCTGCACCCCCGGCCCGAGCAATGCCCAGTGCGCTCCGGTCCGACCGTACGGCATCCCGACGCTGCCCGGATTGACCACCACCCGCCCGTGCGCCAGCCGGCAGAACGGCATGTGGGTGTGCCCGCAGACCACCGCGGAGACCTCCGATGCGACGGGTGTGAGGACCTCGGCCCACCGCTCCAGCCGTGAGTCGGCGAGGACCACCTCCTCGTCGTCCCGCGGTGTCGCGTGGCAGAACAGCACCGTGCCCAGGCCATCCACGTCGAGGGTCGCCGTCAGGGGCAGCCCGGCCAGCAGCGCGACCTGGTCCGCGCGGAGCTGGGCGGCGGCCCACGGCGCGATCGGGTCTGGGACGGTACTCACCTCACCACGGGCGAGTTGCACCAGTTCGCGGTCGGCATTCCCGCGGATCCACACCACCCGGTCCCCGAGCGTGGCCAGCAGGTCGAGAGTCTCGCGCGGTTGCGGCCCGGCCGCGAGATCGCCAGTGAGCACGATCCGGTCCGCGCCGGTCACCTCGGGCTCGGCGAGCACGGTTTCCAGCGCGGGCAGCACCCCGTGAATGTCGGACAGGACCGCGACCCGGCCGGCTGGCTGGCGGTCAGCGGCCGGCCCAGGGGAAGCTG
>Ga0187867_10002763_pt1 | contig 14404 bp, 16 predicted proteins | sample June2016WEW_13_1_FD_132976 | JGI IMG/M metagenome (GOLD analysis project Ga0187867, IMG submission 132976) | Peatland microbial communities from SPRUCE experiment site at the Marcell Experimental Forest, Minnesota, USA - June2016WEW_13_10 | ecosystem: Environmental > Terrestrial > Soil >... | reverse complement strand
TTCAACATCCTCGCTCATCGAACTTCCTCCGGTAAAGCAAAGGGTGTCATTACACGGACATGCCCGCACCGCGTACATTCCAGGCAAAGGATGCATTCCTTGGAACCGATTTCTTCATAGACGTTCAAATCCATGGGGCAGTTATCCTCGCAGGTGGCGCACCCGTCGCACGCGGGCACAACCTCGAGCTGAACCATACTGACGCTATTAAAGAAAGAGAGCAGTGCCCCCATCGGACATACGACCCTGCAAAAAGGCCTCTTGCTCAATACGAACCAGACGAGAAAGATCGCAAGGATGAGCACGGAAGTATAGAACTCCAGACCCCCTGCATCTGCCATAACGGGAAGGCCAGTGGCCGGGTTCACCGGGTTCCACACCAGCCATGGTACATGGGCCGATAAGGTCCCAGCCGGACATAACTTGCAGAACCAGGGCTCTCCGGCCTTGAACGGGATAATAAATACCAGAAACAACAGCACCAGGTATTTGACATAAGTAAATATTTGGGGAATCCGGTACTTCCGTGACCGTATCTTGTACATCAGATCCTGAATGAACCCGAATGGGCATATCCAGCCGCATGGCATCCGTCCCACCACGGTCCCGACGGCCCCGATCAATCCCAGTGCATAGAATGGGATCACATGCATGGCGGAAAAATGCTGCAGAGTCCCGATGGGACACGAAAACAAGGCCGACGGACAGGAGTAACAGTTGAGGATCGGGACGCAAACCCCTTTGAGGCTGTTGGTGTTGACTGCCTTGGTTGCATACGAGGCAAAAAAACTGTTGGTGAAGACCGTGCTAGCCAACTGTGTAAATCGCCTCAGACTCGAAAGATCCATGTCGTAGGACTTCTCCCGTGGACAATCAGTGCCCTGTAATCCTCATCGTTTAAATAGTAAAGTTCACATGCAGCGTTTGGGATGCCCTATCGAAGCGCACCCTGGACAAAATTGCCTTGCGGGCTCACCTGCCCCCCGGGAGGCGGCAGTCAGCCTCCACCTCCCGCGAAAGCAGCCAGCCCAACAGGACCAGCCTGCGCACCTGCCTGAGGTCCGTTGAAACTCATCGCTCCATTACAAAGAGGGCACCGCGGCACTCCTGAGGCATCGACAACGGGAAGGCCTACAGCGCCGTGCGTAGGGCATATAAACTGGCCGGCGGCTCCCGTTCTCACGGATCCCTGGTACGGCGCCGGAGCGGCGACCATCATGAGGTTGGCGCCCTGCTGCATGCTGCCGGTCCATTTCTTCAGGCCGTACAGGCCGCAGTAGATCGCCGTAACCACCACTGCGGCTGCTACTATCGATCCGGCAAAGTAGCCGAGCCGCTTCGCGTCAATATCATTATATTCGGACATCTCTTTTTGCCTCCCGGAGCATTTGCGGATTATCCTAATCCGATACACGACATTCAGAGGTTGGCCCCATTCCTCCAGGTTTCCCCAAAATCGCCGTTTAGAATCCCGAACAGCAACACGACGAGAAAAATGGCCAACATGACGTAATGGTAGATTTTCATCCCGCGCCTCAGATGTTAGCGTCGATAAAATTGATGGCATCGCTGATCGGAATCGCAAAACCTATTCCCGAGAAGTGATTGTCGGGCATGAACGTAGCCATATTGATGCCGATCACCTCGCCTTTGATGTTGACCAAAGGCCCGCCGTCGTTACCTTCGTTAATAGCAGCGTCGGTCTGTATCATGTCGGGATATCTGATCCCGTTGATAGTGATCTGACGCCTGCTGCTGCTGACTATCCCCATCGTTACCGTCCTCGAAAATCCAAACGGGCTGCCGATGGCAAACACGATGTCGCCCACCTTGATCATGTCCGAATTTGCCAGAATCGCAGCCGGAAAGACCTCGTTGGAGCGGATCTTGAGCAGTCCGAGGTCTGTCTTCGGATCCACAGCGACCACGTCGGCGTCATATTCGCTGCGAGTCCCGGAAAAAAGGGTGACGCGCACTAATTTTGCTTTGCCTACCGTCTGGAATGTCGTCAAAATATAACCCCTGCGATCGACGATGATACCTGATCCCACCGGGTTCTGACCGTCAGAGTACGGAGCCAGGTACATCATTCCATTGGCAGCGCCGGGAGCTGCGGTTTGAGCTCCCGCAGTTCTCGTTATGGCCACCACGCTTGGCCTGGCTGCCGCGACAACCTGGCTGAACGCGTCCTGTACCTGAAGCGCCGTCCGGGGAGGAGGCACATTCCCCGTTTGTACATTCGCGGCTTGGCCGGTCTGGTTTTGTGCTGACAGGTTCATGGCCCACGGCTGATTGGGAGCAGCTTGTCCGGAAAGACTCGGAAGAGGCCCCGAAGTCAGAGCGTCGATATTGATCCATATGGCGGCAACCGCCAGTACACCGAAGACGGCTGCAGGCCACATGAAGTTGTTTATCCTGAAACCTTTGTTTCTTTTCATCCGAAAAAGACTCCGACAACCGTACACACACCTACCATGCTGACGACAAAGGCGAAAAGAAACCGCAACAGGCAGCTCTGAGCCGTTCCGGGAACTCTCAATCTCCCGCGCAAGCTGAACACGGTGAAAAGAGCGGAGACCACCAGGGCCGCCAGAGTTCCAAAAGCGAAAACTTTTGAAAACGAACCTGGGCCGACCGTTCTACCGCCCGCCTGGGGCTTTTCAACAAGAGCCGCCACCGGAGTTGGTCCGTGGGCCACCGGTTCATTCACCATGATATGGCAGACGTCACAGGAGCCGACCATGGGGTGAGGCATCGGCACCTGGATATTCACCATGCTTTTCTTCGCAATGCAGTGGCACTCCGTGCAGTCGGCGAACTCCTTGTGCGCCGCATCTTTGGGCATTCGGTCGTTGAGGTTGAGCGCTTCCTTCGCGCGAGCTGCGGGAGGATCTGCCGGAGCAATTGCCGCCGCCGTCATTGCGCCTGTCGTCAGAGTATAAAAATGCATGGCTCGCTTGATGGGAATCGCAAACGCCACGCCGGTCGATGTCCCGTTCGGAGCATAAATTGCGGTTCCCACCGCAACCACATTGCCGTAAATATCCAGCAGGGGACCGCCGCTATTCCCCTGGTTGATTACCGCATCGGTCTGAATCATCCCGATGTAGGGCACGCTATTGATGACCAGGTCCCGATGCACGTCGCTCACTATGCCGAGCGTCACGGTATGCTCGAACCCGAAAGGGCTCCCCACGCTCAGGACCCAATCTCCCATTCTTATTCGATCCGAGTTCCCCATCTTGGCGGATATAAAGCGCTCATTGCTATCCAGCTTCAAAAGTGCAAGATCGAGCGAGGGATCGGCATCGACAATCCTAGCGGAGTAGTCGGTATTGCCCTTGGACCGCCACAGACTCACGACAATATTCCCCGAATCCTCCACAACGTGTTGGTTAGTAAGCACGTAGCCCCTTTCGTCCACGATGAAGCCTGATCCGATGCTTTCGTAGAGAAGGGAAGTGTTGTCCTGACCGGTCTTCATTTTCTTCTCGGCACGTATGCTTACAACCGACGGTCGCACGGCAGCCACGGCTCGATTAAAATCCTGCTGCAGCCGCTGCAGGGACGGATCGGCCACAATGCCGTCCGCTCCATCCGCAAAGGACAACAAGAGGAGCAGTGTAAAATAGAGCGGTATCCGGCCTTTCAGCCACATCCCGTCTAAAATCCTTTCATCGCCACCAGGCCGTTTGCCTGATATAGAGAAACGGCTTCAGCAGCACTTCCGACCACTCCACTGTAAACGCAGACTCCAGCGCACGAGAGCGCCTTTGCCAGCCGGGGATCGATACTCCCGCAGATAAGGCTGGACACTCCGTTCTGGCCAAGCACGTCCGGCAACTGATTTATGTTTACTGCACTCAGAACTGCAAAGCTATTGTTGCCGGGATCGACCACAAGAATACAGGAAGAGCCCGCAACGTCAGCAGCAACTGGCGAGTTCAGATCAGCTCCGTTCGTTGCGATCGCGAAACGCTCCGGCACGGGGTTTTGCAGGGCCACCTGCCTGAAATTCTTGTTAAGGGTCGTATTGAGCTGGGTACCTTGCGCTGTAAAACCGGGAGGAGCAACGCTGATGAAGATGTGCCGGTTTCCGCGAATAACGTCTACGACAGCGCCCGCCTGTTTCTGGGTGGCAGCCACGAATTGCTTCATATCCGGTGTGGCAGTTCCGTTGATGCCGATCATGACGTCACCGACCTGAAAACCGGCGACACTCGCGGGGGGACCCTCAACGTCGCTTACCAGTATCCCCTTGGTACCGGCCGGAAGCCCCATATCGGTCACGTCAGCGGCGGAAAGCTCCGCCACGTCCATCCCGATCCAGCTTCCCTCGATGGTTACGTCGCCAGGCGGAAGCATGGCTACGGCCAAATTCGGGTCGGCGCCCTTCTGGCCCAAGGTGAGACTCACAACCTGCTGCCGGTTGTTTCGAAGGATGGTCAGGCTGAGTTTTTGTCCCGGCTTGCTCTTTTGGACCAAGGACTCCAGTTGCTCCACATCCCTTATTCTGGTCTCACCAACCCTCCGGATAACGTCTCCCACCTGCAGCCCGGAAGAAGCAGCCGGCGCGCCGGGCGCAACTTGCGTCACGATGACCCCGTTTCGATCCGGGAGGTTGAATCGTATTTTCATTACCGCATCGATACTCTGCACATCAGCACCGACCCAGGCGGCGTTTTGAAGCCCTCCGACTTCGAGCCCCATGGGGACGTTACCCATTCGCGGACTAAACGACCTGGACGTCCCATTGCGCTTGACAACCAACCTTATCGACTGGCCGACCTGCTTTTGCCCGATTATCCGGGCAGCCGCATCCACCGTACTAACGGGAGTTCCGTCGCATTCGATCAGCACGTCCCCGGTCTTGAGCCCCGCTCTCTCGGCGGGAGAAGTCGGGACCACGCCGCTCACGAAAAGCCCGGAACCCGGCGCTACATTGGCCTGTGCGGCAAGGTCCGGCGTTAGCTCGCTCAAGTTGAGCCCAAGATAGACGTTTTGGTTGATCAACTGGATCTGGCCGCTTCCAATACCGGCGGAAAAGGCCTGGTCAATCAACTGAATGGGCTGATCGCCAATGCCCGCAGGAAACTGCAAACCTTCCTGGGCCGCGAGTTGTCCATCCTGCGGTGCCTGGCCGCCACTCGAAAGAGGCTGCTGAGCCAGTTGGATCTGCTGGTTCCCGATCCCTGCCGGGAATTTGGGTCCGAGGTGGTGGGCAAGATTGCCCCCCTGCTGCGCCTGTGCGCCGTACTGAGCGGCAAGCTTTGCCTCGCGCTCGGGCCGTTCGACCACTTCCGAACCGATTGGGTTCATATCGCCGACCCAGCCGTACATGAGGGCGAGTAATATCACAAAGCCCAGAACCGTTATTGGCGCTAACCAAAGCATTATTCTTTGCATTGAAGACCGCCTTTTCTAAAAAAGCGTTTGCACTTTCCTGCCTGGATTGGAACGAACCCCGGCCGGCGATCCCATAGTTAAATTGGAGCCTGCCGTCATGGGGCTTAACCGCCCGGCGACATAAGCCGAAAGCACATTCCTGACCGAGCCGGTTACGCCCGGATAGAGGGTCACCCGCAGGGAAGTCAGGGTGTTGACGGCATCCGGGGCGAAACTGCCCGCAATGACGTTGCTTGCCCCGAGATCGACGATGTATTGGCCCGTCTGTACGTCCTGGCCAATCGAAGTGCGGGTGTTGGGATTGGAAACGCTGCTGTACGTATTTTGCGCCGGATCGAAAACGATGAAGTAAGGGCTCGTTGAAAATTGGGTCGAAACCGGGTAATTCACACCCGGCCCCATGGAACCCACGGCCACCTTGCCAAAATTAAGATTTGCGGCGACCAGGCGCGTATCTACAGGGGGCGGCGTTTGACCAATGTTTTGTCCCATAGGAGGCGCAGCCGCAACCTGCGCCGGATTTACAGGCATCGTTTCGGGAAGCCCGTCCGGGAGCCTCAAGTTAAGGTTTCGTTTCCTCTTCCCGCTGTATATGGCAAACTTCACGTTGCTTCCGGCTTGAGGTCCACCCAGGGCGGCTTCGAAGTCGTTTAAATTCTCCACTCTCAGCTTCTCGACACGTATAATCTCGTCGCCTTTTTGCAGACCCGCCTGTGCGGCGATGGAACCGGGCTGCACGTCGACGACCAGTACGCCGTCTTCATTAGCCAAGCCCAGGTTCTGCATCATGGCGGCATCAACGGATTGCAGCTTCAAGCCCAGCGTTTGCGCGGTGATCCTGTTCAGGGCCGCCGCCTTGGCCGAAATCCCTGGAGTACCAGCGGGTTGCACTCCGTCGGTTATCTTGTGGCACAACAGGCAGTTACCCCAGTACTTGTGAGGCATCTTTGCCTTAACTGATATGGGGGCCCCGGCCATCACCTTGGATACGGGTTTGCCTGCGCCGGTCGTCACGTGGCACTTGCTGCAATTGCCCCAATAAGGGTGGGTCATCTTGGCGTTCGCATCTATAGGTGGCGCCGTCGGAGTGGCCGCAGCAGCAAGGGCGATCTCAAGCTCACGCCTTGGCCCACTGCCGCAGTGCCATGCGGTCCAGCCCACGACAACGACAATCAAGGCCAGCAGCAGCGCGATGGACACTTTAAAGTGTTTCATGCAGAATTCATGTTCGGCTTTTTTCATAATATCCACCTTAGACCGCGTATAATCGAATCTGTACTATTGCCTCTTTCCCTATCTGCCTGATGATGGCTCGCTTCGCCTCTTTCTTGATACGTTCTCCTGCGGTGACGCTCATGTGACCGGGAACGTTCAACTCCACCTGGAACTCGGTCTGATTACCCACTTCCCTTGCCTGAACGCTCTTGATGCTCTCGATGCCGCCAATTCGGGAGAGCGCCGTGGATGCTTCCTTCAAAATCTCCTCGTCAGGCGCCCGGTCCAAAAGACTCTGCACCGCAGAGTGAATCTGCTCGACGCACATTCTGAGTATTATCAAGCCGACGACGATAGCTCCTAGCGGGTCCATCCAGTGAAACCCCATCTTGGCGCCGAGAATCCCTATAACAACCGCGATGGACGCATAGACGTCGGAACGGCTTTCCCAGGCTTTCGCTATCATCGACGGGCTGTTTATCTGGGTCCCAACGCACAGGCTCTGCCGGAACATCAACTCGTTTATGGCAATGGCGAAGATGCCGCCCCAGAAGGCCGCAAAACATGGGACAATCTGGTGCTTCTGCATAATCGCCACCGCACCGTCGTAAAGAATATAGAAAGCGATGATGACCAGGAAAAAGTAGATGATGATCGCAACCACGTATTCGGCCTTCCCGTAACCGTAAGGGTATCTGTCGTTGGCTTCCTTGGCCGAAATCCTCATACCGATGATCATGACGATGGTCGCCAGAAGATCGGCGCACGAGTGAATCGCGTCGGCTATCATCCCCTTGCTCATTCCGACAACGCCGAGGTATGCCTTCAGCAGCACCATCAAAATGTTGCCGACGACGTTGACCGTCCCTACGGAGTTGGCGCACTTCTCACATGCCTTATGCTTCATCGTCGGCATCCTCGCTGATTCTTTCGGCTTTTTTCCTGCCCGAAATCTCCTCTTGTATCTCTTTTTCGAGCTGCGAGGTATGGAATAGCAGTACTCCGCCGAAGGCGAGCACGAAAACGATCATGAGAATCGCGATAACCTTGACTATGTCCATTGTCCGATTCGATCTCCCGAGCCGTCGAAATAAATTTGACAGAGGACGGCAACACTAAAAAACGTAGTGCCCTTTTAGCAACGCTATTATCATTATGAAGAAAAGGACCTGCTGGGTGTGCAGGATATAGATACCCTTCTTTACTTTGGCCGGAGGATACTTAAGCCACATCAAAAAGCCCCCGAAAGTCAGCCAGCCCATGATAAAAAGCGCCAGCAACAGCCAGTTGTTGGACCACAATGTGATATAGCAATGGAGACATGCCACGGCAAAAGAGGCCGTATTCAGCCAGATGTGGTAAATGAGAAGTTTATTAAACTGGGGCTGAACGTCCTTAACCTGGTAGTAGATTCGAATTCGCTTGGCAGGGAAGTAGATGTTGGCCGCAATGAAGAGAAACATGCACAGGTTGCCGCTGCCGGTTGCAAGATTGTAGTCAGAAGTAAATGCGTACAGGATCGCCAACAACGCGCAGGCGCCGAGAAAGATGGCCCTTCGCTTTAACGGCGCGGTGCCAAAGAGTCGGAGGTTGGTGTTGTCGGCGGTCCTGATATTCATATTATGCCAGCGTCCATACTGTTTTGTTTGCTAAGCTTGCGATCAGAAGTCTATCGGCTTGAACGTTTTTGCTTCCTCGGTAGCCCTAAAATAAGGATGTGATTGAAATCCGAATATTTTTGCAAAAATGTTGGATGGAAAGATCTGGATGTTGGTGGTGTATATGTTCACCGCCTCGTCTTGTTTCATTCTTTCCGCGGCAAGGTCCTTCTCCACCTGGTCAAGCACGTTCATCAGGGTCTGAAAATTAGCTGACAGTTTCAGGTCCGGGTACTGCTCGGCCAGGGCTGCAAGATTGAGCAATCCAGCCGGCGCAGCACTGGGGGTCTGCACTCCGGCAGAAGGGACGGCGCCCGGCGCAGGCGGCTTACTCCCCGCCTTATTGATGAGTCCCTGCAACTGATCGAGGTTCTTAGCATAGTTCTTCATGTCTGCCGACGCTTCCTCAACCACCTGCTTATCGTTCGACTGGCCTCGCAGGGTTACCACGGCGCTCAGGACCGCCTTTTCGTGCTCCGAATAGTCGAGCACGGCCTTCGACAGGTTTACCGCCGTGTCATTTCGCCTCTGCATCAGGGCTTGCACGCGACCCATTGCGGTCAACACGTTTTGCTCGGTCATGACGAGCAGGTTGTAATAATGGATGGTCACGCCCATCAAAAGCATGGCAAAGATGATCGAGGAAACTACGATTTTTCTCCTCGTGACAACGGCAAGAGGCTCCAGCCGGGCCAGGACCGGTTTAACCCTGTTGAGGTAGAATGGAGACCGCTGTATTGGCGAAAGGGTCGGGACATCCAGATCGTAGCGGCTCACATAAACCTTCTCGATAATGTGGTTGATCCTGTCTCTTTTCATGTTTTGCTCCAGGTCCTGTTATTCAGAGCTATGCAAGCTTTTTGATGCCGTGTATCACGCTCAGCAGGCCGGCCACGATAAACAGGGGGGGGAACAGGCCGTGGAAGAAATCGACCACCGTGTAGTATTCGTCATAGAGCCCGTACAAACCGATGAACAGAAAAACCACTGCCACTCCCAGGTTGAAGTTCCGCAGCTTCCGATTCCCCAAGAGCGCCGCGACCCCGGCCGTGGCGCCTATCAGGATGAACAACGGCTGAAGAATGCCCTTGAAGAACTGGACCACGAAGGGAATGTTCAGATAAACAAGGAACAGGCCCAGGCTGAAAACGATCAGTCCACCTATGATATGATTCTTTCTCATGTGTGCTCATTCCTTTCGGTCCTGCGCCGGCCCTTACAAAGAGGCGGGTCCAAGCGGCGCGCCGTCGTCAACCCAGCGTATGATCTTGCGGCTGTCGGGGCCCGCAAAACGGTTCATGGGGCCGCCGCGTTGAACCAGGGTTTTCAATAAGCCATTGTCTGCATATGGCTTGACGTTATCGTAGGTCGTCAGATTGCGAAAAGGTCCGGAATGACACCGTAGGCAGTCCTTGGCCAAAATGAACTTGATCGAGTTTTCGTAACTTATCCGGCCCGCAGGCTTAACGATCGCGGTGTTCCCGCCTGGTCCCCTGTTGAAGGCGGCGGGCGAAGGCGCGGGCTGCTCGAGTGCCCCGCCGTCTATCCAGCTCAGGATCACTTGCCCATCGTTGCCCGCAAAACCGGCCATGGGTCCCTGAACCATGCCGCCCAGCACTCCACTGTCCGCGTAAGCTTTCAGGCTGTCATAGTCCATCAAATTCCTAACGGCGCCCGAGTGGCAACGGCCGCAATCGGCCAGGATGATGTTCTTGATAGTATCCGAGTAGTAGACCTTAGCTGCTGCGACCTGTGTCAGCCTGGACATACCTCCCGCGGACTGATCCAAGGGCAAGACACCGCTCTTTGCGTCCATGGCAAAGAGAAGCGCCACACCGAGTAGAAAACTGCCGGCCAGAACCCCGGCAGGCTTTTCCGTTGTCCACCGGTGCATCCGGCTTATTCGTCGTCTTCTTCCTGTTCCAGTTCCATGACTTTGGCGAAGCAACTGGCCGCCTCCTTATGATCTCCCTTGCGCTCATACAGGAAGCCTAGGTGCTGATGGTACTTGATCTCCAGTGGATCGATCTCGATGGCCTTTTGCAAGGTCTCGACTGCCTTGTCCAGTTGGTCCGTGTGTGAGTAGGCGGTCCCGAGGAAATAGTGCGCCTTGGCATTCTCGGGATGCAGGCTGAGAAACTGCTCGAAGGCTTCGATGGATTCCTGATAGGCCTTAAGCTTCAGGTAAATAGCGCCTTTGCGATAGATCGCGCCCTTGTGGTTCGGTTCGAGTTTCAGGACCTTGTTGATCACTCCGAGCGCCGATTTGTAGTTCTCGACCCCTACCAGCGCGATGGCGAGCTGATACTGGGCCTCCGGATTGGCCGGCTCGAGCCTTGCCCATTCCTTCAGATGCTCGACCGCTTTGTCGGTGTGCCCCTTGTTCATGTAGTGGACGCTGATGTTTCTGTAGATCTTTGCCCTGTCACGCTGGGTAAGATCAAAGAAGCTATTGTAAAAATCGAGCATCCGGCTCAATACACGCCCACCGACCAGAAGGAGCGAATGAATATAAAACATTGGCGAAGGTTCGGTAGATTCCTTGGCTGGGGAATCCTCCGGCTCCTTGCGCTTTCCCTTCCTGGACCTGGGGCTTTCAGAGATCTCGCCGTCCGTTTCCGGATTCTGAAAGTCGTTTTCCTTAAATTCTTTCGTCCGCACCATCCAATTCCTCCTCGTTGCGCTTCAATGGAATGAACCCGGCCAGGGTACCCAGCAGCCCTACAAATATAAGAAAGAGAGGCAACCCTCCCTTAAAGAAGTCCGCGACGTAGTAGTACTCGTCAAAAACGCCCCAGATGCCCAGGGCAAGAAAGAACAGACCGAAAATGATATGCGACATGGCATCTCCCTTTCTCGGAAATTCGGAAATCCTGTAACTATAAAAGTTCCAGGGGACTGATTGCCGGGCTGTTGCCAGAAGTGGATTTCAGGAGCGAATCCAATCTAACAACATAAATATGCGCGTCATAAAGGTCCGACATTCGAAGAGATCGCCGTTACAGAGAAAGTAGTCGCCTGGCTAACCATGAGAAAATGCCGGCTGAAGCATCTTCGGGGGACGTAGCGATGGTCCTTTGTGACGGACAGGGCAAAGACCGTTGTTAAAGGTTGAATTTACAGTGTAAATTTTAAATTTGCAACATTTTAATCACAATTCTTTCGGCGGTCAAGCGCCCCCCCCCCTTCAACGCAACATGTTGATATGTATGGATTATTTTAGATGAACTTAAAGCCGGAGAGTAGACGCTTTGTGGCGTGCGGGGCATGGCCGGTGGGAGCGTTGACAAGAGCGAGCTCGCCCCACACACTCCAATGTCTACGAAAGTGCAAGTTAAAGGAGGGACGTTCCGTCAGCGCCCATATGGAAGTTTCTTACCAAAATTACTATTAGTGTTATCGAGCTTTTCGAGAGGAATTTTTTCCCTTCGGGGGCAACAATCCCTCCATTTTACCAAGCGTCGCTACAACACGGTCCATCTTTTCCGACAAAACCTGTACCTTTTGCTTTAGTTCCTCAAGAGTCTGTTTTTCAGACGCAGGCTCGGCGGCTGATTGCTGGCCAGACTGCACGCCGGTGGGGTTCCCGGAGCGGGTCCCGGAAACAGGCCCGGTTTCGGAGACTTTCTTGCTGGCCGGCATGTTCTCCTGCGCCACCGGCAAAACGGCTTGTACCCTGTTGAGCGTTTCCAGGATACGGTCCACTTTTCCGGACACCACCCGCAGATCGGTATCTGGATCATTGACGGCAGACAATTCCGCTTCGGCCGTTTCGGGCGCGGCCGCTACCTTCTGTGCCGGCCGGCCATTGGGATTTTGCTCTTTCCCGGCTTCTCCCTCAGCCTGGTGGGGCGCCGTCTGCTGGGCGCTTTGGCGCGCCTCGGCCAAGGTCAGCACCTCCAAAATTCGGTCTACCTTGTCGGAGAGGACCTGCACCTTCCTGTCCATCTCCACGCCTGCCCCGCCGTCGGAAACCATCTCGGTTTTTACGGGTTCGACAGGCGACTGGTTCACCCTGCGGGCCTGCGCTCCGGCTGCGCTCTCGGCCAGCGGATGCAGCATCTCGGCCCGTTTCTCCCTCCCGTCCTTTATCCAGGAAAGAGTGTCAGCCAGGTTGGGCTGCCCGGCGCGGGTCAGGGCGGAAAAGCCGAAAAAAACTGCAATACACAGATAAAGCCCCACAAAAAGGAATGTGAATCTATAGGGTTTCCTGCGGATCATGGTCTGAATCTGGAGACCCAGGCAAACGAAGATGGCAGCCGGGATAAGGAATTCTATAAGGATGTAGCCAGGTCTAAGGAAAAAAGGCCAACTATGAAAGAAGGGGATATCCACGATCGCCTGCTGCAGCGTGAAATTGTTTCTCAAGCCGATCATCAGGGGAAGACAAGAAAAGACGGACAGCGCAAAAAACACTAGAATGGTCGGCGGCCTCATTTTTAGAAAAAACATGCAAATATAAGCCGTGATGGCTGCGCTCAGCAAAAAGGCAAAAACCAGCTTTTGATAGGGTATGCCCAGTATGACCATGTTTTGAAGCATCTGATGTGATGTCAGGATAGATAGCAACAGAAGCGGTATGCCGAAAGCCACGAGACCGATGCACGTCATCAGGAAAAGGACCCCCCTTCCCACCGTCTCCATGTCGAGCTTCCGGGAGGGCATCGGGGGCGCGATCACCGGTTCGGCATCGATGTCGTCGTCTGGTTCCAGGCTCATTGCGTCTTCCATTTCCATGTCATCGGTCCGCCGGCCGGACTTCTTCGAGAGTTGGCAAAAGGGCCCAGGCAAATTTCTCATAAAAGATTCAATCCGTCATTGAAAGTGGGCCAAAAAATGTTCACATCCGCTGCATTCTTTTGATTTCCATCCGCACGTCGAGTTCTCCGACTCTTTCCAGGCCCTTCATCCCACAATAGGCCGCTGCGGCATCCACAAGGGCTATCGCTTTACCTGGCAGATATTCGTCCTGGAGGTACTTTACGCTCAACTCTACGGCGGCCCTGAGAGCCGCATCCTCTATCTTCAAACCGTGGTGCTTCTCGAAAGAGGCCGCGACCCCCCTGAGAATCGCGAGCGCCTTATCTTGCGCCGGTTCGTTGACTGCAATCTTTCGGAACCTTCTCGAAAGCGCCGGGTCTTTCGCCAGGTACTCGGCCCCCTTAAGCGTTGTCGCGCCGATGCAGGGAAATTCGCCCCGCGCAAGAGAGGCCTTGAGGATCTCTCCGGCCCCCATAGCTCCCTCGGCCGCTCCTGCCTCGACGAGTGTGTGTATTTCGTCGATAAAAACGATAATTTTGCCCTCGCTCCGGCGAACTTCTTCCATCAATTCCTGGATGCGCTCCTCGAAGTCTCCGCGGTATCGCGTGCCGGCAACGAGGCTGTTGAGGGAAAGCGAGTAAAGCATACGCCCTTTGAGCGACGGAGGGACCCGGCTGTTAACCATCGCCACGGCAAGGCCGTCCACCACGGCAGTCTTGCCTACGCCGGGATGTCCCACAAGAAGAGGGTTGCTCACTTCCATCTGGGTCAATATCTGGATCACCCGTTCAATGATCCCGGACATGCCCACTACGGGCTTGGCATGCAGGAGGTAGTCTTCATCGGTCAGATTGCGGCCGTACCGTTCCAGAAATCCCTTCGATCCGCTTTGCATTTTCGCAGGCATGGCAAAAAAGGGCTGCAACTCAAGGGGCGGCTCATAAGATGAAGGTACGAAGAAATAGACCCTTTCATCTCTATCCCCGAGGGTCCGGTACAACTCTTTGATGAGCGAACGAATCTCTCCGATTTCGGGATGCACGGCCCCCTCGTTTCCAATGAAATGATGAAAATCCTCGAAAACGAAACTGACCCTGGTCTGGGGCTTTTGGATGATAAAACGCAGTACCTCTCTGGGGTCGCGCAATCGGGAGGTTTCGGTTCCCCCGAAAATGGGGTAGTTCGTGGAGAGGCGGTCGAGCATAAATCCCCGCGCAGGACTCCATACGAGAGGGATATGGTTGCACTCGCCGATGGAATCAACGAGTTTTTCGAGATCCTCGACATGATTGTCGTAGAAAACCAGGGACAGATGCGGGGGAGCCTTTACCGGTCCGGCTTCAATGGCGGGCACATCCTGTTCG
>Ga0187867_10002762_pt1 | contig 14423 bp, 16 predicted proteins | sample June2016WEW_13_1_FD_132976 | JGI IMG/M metagenome (GOLD analysis project Ga0187867, IMG submission 132976) | Peatland microbial communities from SPRUCE experiment site at the Marcell Experimental Forest, Minnesota, USA - June2016WEW_13_10 | ecosystem: Environmental > Terrestrial > Soil >... | reverse complement strand
TTGCTCGAAGTCTTCGTCGTGGACAGGAAAGTGGGGATCGCAATGGCCAGCAGGATCCCGATGATCAGCAGGACGACGAGGAGCTCGATCAGTGTGAAGCCGTCATCTCCAGGGCGCGCCAGAGCTCGTCGATCCTCCAACGGAGCGATCGTGTGCATGACTCTTCCTCCTGAACCAATAATTCATCAATCAGATTCCCAGATCATAGCTCGTTACAGCGCCCTGCGTGACCATCTAACCACTTTGCGTGTCCGACACCGGTCGCCGGGCTCTTCGACGAGCGTAAGTCGGGACCATGGCGCTCGCGCGGATCTCGCGCCTGGCAGGCTGAACCCGTGCAGGTCTACCTGATCGACGGCACCTACGAGCTCTTCCGCCAGTTCTTCGGCCGGCCGTCCAGCAAGGCTGGCGACGGCGCGGAGATGTCGGCCACACGGGGCGTCGTCTGGTCGGTGGCCTCACTCCTCGCCCAGGGCGTCACCCACGTCGGTGTAGCGACTGATCACGTCATCGAGTCGTTCCGCAACAACCTGTGGGCCGGCTACAAGACGGGCGCCGAGGTGCCGCCCGAGCTGAGGTCCCAGTTCCCACTGCTGGAGGAGGCGCTCCAGTCGCTCGGAGTGCAGGTCTGGCCGATGATCGAGCTCGAGGCCGACGACGCCCTGGCATCGGCTGCTGCCGTTGCCCGAGAAGACCCCCGCGTCGGCCAGGTGCTCATCTGCACTCCCGACAAGGACCTGGCCCAGAGCGTCGTCGCCCAGCGGGTTGTCCAGCTCGACCGGCGCACAGGCATGATCACCGACGAAGACGGCGTCCGGGCCCGTTACGGGATCGGCCCGGCGTCGATACCGGACTGGCTCGCACTCGTCGGCGACAGTGCCGACGGGTTCCCCGGACTTTCCGGCTGGGGCCGCCAGTCGACCTCGGCGGTCCTCGCCCACTACGGCCACATCGACGCCATCCCGGACGACATCGCCGACTGGGACCCCGAGGTCATTCGGGTGGTGCGCAGCGCCCCGAAGCTGGCTGCCCGGTTGGCCACCGAACGCGACTCAGCGATGTTGTTCCGGCTCCTTGCCACGCTCCGGATCGATCGGACGCTGCTCAACGACGTGGACGAGCTGCGCTGGCATGGCCCAGGGCCGGGATTCGCGAATACGTGCCGGTACCTTCGCGACGAGTCCTTGGCTGGCCGCGTCGCGGCACTCAGAGGATCCTGAGGCTTACCGGCTCCCTGCGCCGAAGACCCGGGCGAGCTCTTCCGGCACGGCAACCTCGAGCTGCGCATAGGTGCACGAACCGGGCTCGCGGTCGCTCCGCCAGCGGCGAAACGACGTGGCATGCCGGAACCGGTCACCTTGGAGATGGTCGTAGCCGACCTCGCATACGAGCTCAGGCGCCACGGCCTCCCACGAGAGGTCCTTTCCCGTGTTCCACCGGCTCTGTGCTCCTGGCCTGCGCGTGCTGTCGGTGTCGGCGGTCATCGCCTTCCAGGGATGACCCTGGAGAGTCGCCAACCGGTAAGAAACGAGTTCGTCCACCAGGTTCTTGCGCAGTGCCACTGAGAAACCGGATGCCACCCCGACGTGGTGCAGCGTGCCATGCTCGTCATACAGTCCGAGAAGCAGCGAGCCGACACCGCCGCCGTCCTTGTGCCACCGGAAACCACCCACGACGCAGTCGGCCGTGCGCTCGTGCTTCACCTTCAGCATGACGCGTTCGCCCTCCCGATAGGTGAGCTCGACGGGCTTGGCGACGACGCCGTCGAGCCCGGCACCTTCGAAGCGGTCGAACCAGTCCCTCGCCACCGCGGGATCGGGAGTGGCCGGGGTCAGGTACACAGGCGTCTCGGCATCGCCGAGCGCCTGCTCGAGCGCTGACCGTCTGGACCCGAAAGGCTCGCCGCGCAGGTCGTCGTCACCGAAAGCCAGCAGATCGAAGGCGACGAACGACGACGGTGTCGCGGACGCGAGGAGCTTGATCCGCGACGCGGCCGGATGGATCCGCTGCAGCAGGGCGTCGAAGTCGAGGCCCGACCGACCGGCGATCACGATCTCGCCGTCGAGCACGCAACGGCTGGGCAGATTGATCAGCAGCGATCCGACTAGCTCGGGGAAATAGCGAGTGAGCGGCCTCTCGTTGCGGCTGCCGAGCTCCACGTCCGGGCCGTCACGGAAGACTATGCAGCGAAAGCCGTCCCACTTCGGCTCGTAGAGCAGCCCACCGCCCTCCGGCATCTGCCGGCAGAGCTTTGCCAGCATCGGGGACACGGGCGGCATGACCGGCAGTTCCACCGAACGATGGTAGCGGTCAGGACGTTCTGCCGCGACGGGGCGCGGAGGCACTGTCGTGGCTCGCGGTCCACTCCAAGAGCCGGTCGGTCGGCCACGAGTTCACGACCGAGACCGCGGGGACCCCGGCTTGCAAAGCCTGCTCGCAGCCGAACCCGAGCCATTCGAGTTGGCCGGGCGCATGGGCGTCAGTGTCGATGCTGACCCAGCAACCGAGACCGACGGCCAGCTTCAGAAGTTCCTCCGGCGGGTCGCGTCTCTCCGGCCGTGAGTTGATCTCGACTGCCGTCCCGGTCCTCGCGCAAGCGCTGAAGACGGCCTCGGCATCGAAGCTCGACGGCTCGCGACCCTTGCCCGTCAAAAGCCGGCCCGTGCAATGGCCGAGGATGTCGCTGTGGGGGCTCTCCACCGCTGCCACCATGCGCCTGGTCATCTGAGGCGCCTCCATCCGGAGCTTGGAGTGGACGCTCGCGACTACGACGTCGAGCACTGCAAGCAATTCCTCGTCCTGGTCGAGTGACCCGTCCTCCAAGATGTCGACCTCGATGCCGGTCAGTAGGCGAAACGGTGCCAATTCCTCCTTGAGCTCCCCGATCACCTCCAGTTGGCTCCGGAGCCGTTCGGCGGTCAGCCCATGCGCCACAGTGAGGCGAGGGCTGTGGTCGGTCACGACGAGATACTCGTGCCCGAGGGCAACTGCCGCCTCGGCCATCTCGCGAATGGGGCTACCACCATCGGACCAGTCCGAGTGGCTGTGGCAGTCACCCCTCAGCGACGCCCTGAGCCCGAGCACATCAGGGCTGAGCGGTCGTGGCCCGACCGCCTCCAGCTGGGCGAGGTAGCCCGGCGTCCCGCCCGCAATGGCCTCGGCGATCACGCCCGCCGTCGTGTCGCCGACGCCAGGGATGTCCTTCAGTCGCCTCGAGGACGCGAGCTGTTCGAGACGGCCCGGGCCCAACTCGTCGACGGCGATCGCGGCTTGGCGGAAGGCGCGCACCTTGTAGGTCTCGGCACCGTCACGCTCGAGCAGGTAGGCGACGCGCCGGAGCGCTTCTGCGGGTCCCACCGGCTTGGCCCCTCAGTCCCTTCTTGCCCGGCTCGGTGCAACACGGCTCGGCTCGTCGGGCTGTTTCGGGTACTGCGGCGGCCACGGTGCATCGTGAAGTCCCGCCTCGCGGTCACGGGCAGCCAACTGCAGTAGCGGCTCCAGCGACTGCGGCTGGCCGGGCATCGCGGCCCACGGATCACCGAGGCGGTGAAGCCGGTCCGGTACGGTAGCGATGGTCAGCTCGTCGGGATCGACGACGGCGATGTCGTCCCAGGAAAGGGGCGTCGATACCTGGGCGTAGGTACGCGAGCGTGCCGACCAGGCCCCGAATACCGTCTTGTGGGGCGCGTTCTGGTTGAAGTCGACGAAGACTCGTCGGCCACGCTCCTCCTTCCACCAGTTCGCCGTGACGAGATCGGGGCGCCGACGCTCGAGCTCGCGTGCGAGCGCCACAGCCCCTGAGCGGACCTCGGTCGCATCCCAGCGAGGCTCCAGACGGGCGTAGATGTGCAGCCCACGATTACCGCTGGTCTTCGGGTACGCCAGGATGCCGAGCTCGCCGAGGAGCGCTTTCGCACACGACGCCGCTTCGCGGACCTGGTCGAACACGACACCGGCCTGGGGGTCGAGATCGATCCGCAACTCGTCGGCGTGTTCGGGGTCTTCCACGCGAAACGGCCAGAGGTGGAACCCCAGACAGCCCAGGTTCACCGCCCACACGATGTGAGCCAGGTCCGCGATGACGAGCGCCCTCGATATCGTGCCGTTGGGCGTCGATACCTCGATCGTCTGGAGCCATTCCGGAGCACCCGGCGGCACGCGCTTTTGATAGAACGACTTCCCGAGCGCACCGTCGGGAAACCTCTGCAGCATCGCGGGCCGGCCGGCCGTCGCGCGCAGGATCGGCTCCGCGACGGCGAGGTAGTAACAGACGACATCCAGCTTGGTCGCTCCGAGACCGGGGAAGAAGACCTTGCCGGGGTTCGAGATCTCGACGCTGCGGCCCGACACCTCGACGGTCTTGCCGGCGGCCCGGCTGTCTGGGCTCGCCACGTCGACAATCTAACGGGGCGCTCGCACACGTCTGTCTGCCGTCAGCCGCCGCATGTTCTCCAGATGGGGCGCCGGCGAGCTAACCGGTGAGGTGGACGATGTCGGAGATCACGAGCGTCATGACGAGCACGATCACGACGCTGTAGAGCGCGGTGATGGGCCAACGCCATCGGTGGTTGGCGAGCCAGAACCGCCGGATCCCCCGAACGTCGAAGACAAGGGCGATGATGCCGATAGGAAGCCCGACCGCCGGCCCTGCGCCGGCCGCTGCTCCGAGCATCGGCGTGAGGATCGGGAGCACGACATAGCCGAGCAGGCACCGGAGCCCGGAGATCAGGATCGAAGCGCTGAAGATCCGGTGCGCAGAAGCATCGTCGGCCGAAGGCGGACCTTCGGGGACACGAAGAAGACGACGCATCGCGAGGTCTGCAGGCGATGGAGCGGACCCGGCAGGTCTCGCGCCCGGCGCGATCGTGGATTGGCTCACCACTTCGAGGTTACGGCCTCGAAGCCCGCGTCTCCAGCCGCGCCCACGCCGGCCAACTTTCATCCATCACGACCACCGCTTCAGTGCGAGACTGAGCGGCGTGCCAACCGGCGACAACTCGGAGCCAGACCCGCCGCAAGAGCCTGCGGAACAGCAGCCGAGCGAGGCCCCGGAACTGGCCTTGTTGCCCGGCACCGAGCGGACCAGGCGCTTCCGCCCAAAGTTGCGCTGGGAGCTGATCGGATGCGGCCTTCACGGCCACGAACTGGTCGGCACAGACGCAGCGGAAGTTCGTTTGGAGGACCACCTGCTGGTTCGTGAATCAGACGGACTGCGTTGGTACCGGTGCCTCAGGTGCGACTCGTGGCTGCCGCTGGCCCCACCTAGGTCGGCACCTAACCGCTTCCCACCGGGACGCGACGAGATCGAACTGCCGCTACGGGGCAGACCGCTCAGGAACCGTTACGTGCTGCGTCTGATCGCGCTCGACCGTGTGGTCCACTTCGTCGTCCTCGCGGCCTTGGGCATCGCCATCATCCTGTTCGCCGGTCATCAGAAGGATCTCCGCGGTGACTACATCCGGATCTTGAACTCGCTGCAGGCCAGCGTCGGCTTTGTCTCGAGCCGGAACGGCTTCTTTCGCGAGATCACCCACCTCGTCTCGCTTTCCACCACCAAGCTCTACCTCTACGGCTCCGCATTCTCCGCCTATGCGGCGATCAACGCGATCGAGGCGGTTGGGTTGTGGGGAGAACGGCGATGGGCGGAGTACCTCACTTTCATCGAGGTCACCCTTCTGCTGCCGCTGGAGATCTATGAGCTCGCGGTCAAGATCAGCTACTTGAAGATCGGCGCACTCGTGATCAACGTCGCTGTGATGGCTTACCTCCTCTGGGCCCATCGCCTGTTCGGCTTCCGTGGCGGCGGGCGCGTGGACCGGATCCGGCACGAGCACGACACCGGGTGGGGCGCCCTGGAGCGCGCGACCCCGGTCGCCAGCCAACTCCCGAAGCCACCACAAATGCCGTGACGCCGCTAGCGTCGAACCTGTGGCGCTGCTCCCTTTGCTGGAGCTTCGCCGCGACCTCGCCCGTGTGATCCGGAGCCACCGGCCCGAAGTCCTGTTGTCCCGCAACCATCATCCCGAGGGTCTCGAACCATGGCGCGGATTGCGTTACGCGGCACTCAACGCCTCGGCCGTGACGACCCTCACATCGGTGTCGATCCGTTGCCGGCAGTTGCGGCAAAGCCACCTGCGCCGCCGTTCCAGGAACCCCCGCCAGGCACAGGCCCGCCGCCGAAGCCCCCGTGACCGCCGAAACCGCCTGGGCCACCGAAGACGCCCGGAGCCGATGGGGTACCTGAGCCGACATAGACGGTCACGGCAGAGAAGGTGTCGCCTGCCCCGGGTGTGCCAGAGGCCTCCACAAGATCACCTTTCGCCACCGAGGCAATGGTCGTAGTGCCGCTCTGGTCGCGGAACACAGTGCTCGAGTCGGTCGTCACGGTCTCCACCGTCCCGTCGAAGCTCGTGATCGTGATGGTCGTACCGGAGACGCCCGTCACACGACCTGCGACCGAGGGCAGAACGATCTCGACCGTTGTGGCGTCGATCTGGTCGTGGCCGGAGGACAGCGTCCCGGTGACCGAGACGACGGTGCCAACCTGAACCTCGGAAGCCGGCACCGACTGTCCGACCTCGTCGTAGGTCGTCGACGTCGAGGTGTTGACCGTGACGTTCAACCCGTCTTGCTGGGAGACGACGAGCTGGGACCCGTTCACGCTGACAACCTTGCCCGAGACGTGCGGCAGAACGATCTCGACGAGCGTGACGATCTGCGAACCGCTAGTGCTCGAGGCTGACGGCCTGGCCGCCGGGCGGAAGACGACCTGCTCGCCGACAGCCACCGCGGAGCGCTCGACCTTCTTGCCACCTTCGCTGTAGGTAGTCGATGAGTCCGTCGTCACGGTGAGGGCGCTACCGAACAACGAGTCGACAGTGATGCTGGTCGGGGTGACCTGGGTGACCGTGCCGCCCTGACCGAAAGCCCCGCCAAGACCGAAGCCCGCTCCGAACCCGAATCTGCCGCCGAGCCCAAGGCCGGCCGGCCCACCCGAGCGCGGACGACTGGGCGCGGACTTCGATGGGCTCGACGCCGCGGCGAGGGCCTGACTGGCGGACTGGATCGTCGCACTGTGGCTGGAGGCAGCAGAGGCAACGCCGTAGCCTCCTGCGGCCAGGGCGCCTGCGATCACCGTTGCTGCGGCGGCTCGCACGCCCAGCGAGCCCCGCCGACGCCTTTCGGGCGCGGCCTGCGCCGCTGCAGCCGGTTCGCCGCGGTCGTACTGAGGTGGTGGATTCAGGTCACTCATCTTGCACTCTCGTTTCTGAAGTCTTGGAAGAGGGATGGGCCGGCCCTGAGCTTGATCGGCCCATCCCTTGCTGGCAGTCAGAATGCTCCCCCACCCTGTGAAATCACTTGGAAACGCCTACGAAGTCGTCAAGTGATCCGGCAGTACGGCTCGCGCCGCGATGAATAGGTCTTGCACAGGGCCTGCTAGTCGATGATCGCCGAGTAGACGAGCTGGCGCAGTTCGCGGCGGATCGGATAGGTGCCCGACGGGAGCAGTTGGGTGAAGAACAGCACCGTCAGCTCCTCTGCCGGGTCGACCCAGAACTCGGTGCTCGCTGCTCCACCCCAGCCGTACTCCCCTGCGCTGCAGGTCACCTTCAGGGCCGCAGGGTCGATGACGACGGAGAAACCGAGCCCGAAGCCGAGCCCGGGCTCCTGCTCGCCTCCGATCGGGCTGCAGAACCCGGCCGTGTCCGCGCCGCCCGGCAAGTGGTTCCGGGTCATGTACGCGACGTTTCGTGCGCCGAGGATCCGCACGCCGTCGAGCTCGCCAAGTCGCAGCAACATCTGGGTGAACCGGTGGTAGTCCGCCGCCGTCGACACCAGCCCACTGCCTCCCAAAGGCACTCCTGGACCGCTCAGGGCCGCCTCGCCCATGCGGGCGGCGCGCGTCGCCCGACCGGTGAAGAGATCGGGCATGTACAACACTGCTAGTTTCTCGGCTCCTTCGCCCTCGACGTAGAAGCTCGTCTCGTTCATCCCGAGGGGCCCGAGCAGGCGCTCGGCGAAGAACTCGTCGAGCGACCGCCCCGTCGCGACCTCCACCACGCGGCCGAGGACGTCGGTCGCCATCGAGTAGTTCCACTCGGTGCCCGGCTGACAACGCAGGGGAATCTGTGCCAGTCGGCTGCAGCAGCCGGCCAGGTCGAGGCCGGGAGGCGGCTCCCACTCGAATCCCGCCGACCGGTACATGGCGTCGACCGGATGGTTGAACATCCAGCCGTATGTGAGGCCAGCGGTGTGGGTCATCAGGTGCCAGACCTTGATCGGCTCCGACATCGGGACCGTGACCGGCTGGATCGACGAGCCTCCGGCGAAGACCCGTGTCTCGCCGAAATCCGGGATGAACTTGCTCAACGGGTCATCGAGCGCGATCAGGCCTTCCTCGTAACAGATCATCGCCGCGACCGACGTGATGGGCTTGGTCATCGAGTAGATGCGAAAGCGAGTGTCGGCCTCGACCAGTGCACCGTTCTCGAGATCGCGAAAGCCGCCGCGCCTCACGTAGGCGACCTTGCCGCCCCGGGTGACGACGGCGAGGAACCCCGGTATCTTCCGGTCCTCCACGTACCGGTCGAAGTGCCGACCGATCGAATCGAGTCGGGCCTGGTCGAGACCCACGTCCGAAGGGTCGATCTCTGGAGAGATGGCAGGCATTGAGACCACCATATGACCTGAGAAGGTGGGAAGGCCCTGCCTACGGTTCGGTCCCTCCGGTAAACGGCTAGCTGCGTGTTTCAGCTCGTGGTCTCCGGCGTACCAAGATGGAGCCATGACGAACCTGCGCGGACGCAATCTGTTGAAAGAGACCGACCTCACCCGGGAGGAATTCCTCTACCTCGTGGACTTCGGGGCTCGCCTCCGCGAGGACAAGCGCGCCCGCCGCGAGCGTCAGTACCTGACGGGTCGCAACATAGCGCTCATCTTCGAGAAGGCCTCCACTCGCACCATGTGTGCCTTCGAGGTGGGGGCCTATGACCAAGGAGCGCACGTCACCTACCTCGGACCCACCGGGTCGCAGATCGGCCACAAGGAGTCCATCAGGGACACGGCTCGGGTGCTCGGCCGGATGTTCGACGGGATCGAGTACCGCGGCTCTGCGCACGCGAACGTCGAGACTCTCGGCAAGTACGCGGGCGTGCCCGTCTGGAACGGGCTCACCGATGAGTGGCACCCGACTCAGATGTTGGCCGACATCCTTACGATGCGCGACCACGCCGGCCGCCCGCTCGACCACGTGGCCTACTGCTACCTCGGCGATGCCCGCAACAACACAGCGAACTCCTTGCTCGTCACCGGAGCTCTCCTGGGCATGGACGTCCGGGTCGCCGCGCCCGGGGCACTCTGGCCGTCTTCGGATGTCCAGGCCATAGCACATGGGCTTGCGTCGGAGTCAGGGGCCCGGATCACGGTCACCGAGGACGCCGCCCAAGCGGTCCGCGGATCGGATTTCCTCTACACCGACGTTTGGCTGTCGATGGGGGAACCGGCCGACCAGTGGGACGCCCGCATCGACCAGCTGCTCGCCTACCAGGTCAACGGTCCGCTCATGGCCGCGACTGGCAACCCGAACGTGAAATTCATGCACTGTCTTCCCGCGCTGCACAACACCGAGACGACGGTCGGCCTGCAGATCTTCGAAAGGCGGGGTCTCTCCGCCCTGGAAGTGACCGAGGAGGTGTTCGAGTCGGCCGCTTCAATCGTCTTCGACCAAGCGGAGAACCGACTGCACACCATCAAGGCGTTGATGGTCGCCACGCTCGCCGACGGAGCTGGTGAGTGAGCTCGCCGGCACCTCGGTCGGGGCTGAGCTTTCCTGGGTCCTTGTCCCCACGTTGATCTCGCGCCCGTCGACAGCCTGGGGTCTTCCGCGCCGAGCGTGGCAGTGACGCCGTCGCCAGGCAATTCTCTCCGCAATGTGGCCGAAGCTCACCGACGAGGCGTTCGTGCTGGGCGACGAGGTGACGATGTTCGCGGACCTGTTGCTCTCGAGGCCGATGCCCCCATCAACCAACAGAAGCTCGCCGAGTGGGCGGGAATGTTGCGAGAGGCTGTCGTAAAGGGGCGGCGGCAGCTCAGGGGCCTCGGATTGCTGACGGTCAACGCTCGAGTGCTCGCCCTTCTCGACCCTCAGGCAATTCGGCGCCGCGCGGGCCAGCACTGACTTACTCCGGTCCGGCCCCCGTCGTGAGCCGCTCTGCTGTCAGCCGCCGGCCGCGAAAGCCCGTCATCGCCGACAGAACTGATCGAGCACCTTCGACGTTCACCCGCGGCATGCCCGCACGTCGCACTACCATCGTCGCATCATCGACGACGGGAGCCAGGCATGTACAAATCGTTGCTCGTCGCCACCGACGGCTCCGAGACCGCGAGCGAGGCGGTCCGGATCGCCATGGAGCTTGCGAAGGAGTTGGGCGCGACGTTGCATGTCGTGTCCGTGTACTAATCGGGGACGAAAGGCGCACTCCGGATAACGGAGATGACCGGTGTGTACCCCGGGTTGGTCGACACGCTCAGCATCGCGGACTCCCTGCTGGAGGGCATCGCCTCGCTCGGCCGCACCCAGGGCGTCGAAACACATACGTATGCGGTGACGGGCACTGTCGCCGAGCGAATCGTGGCCGTGGCCGAGGAGCAGCAGGTGGAGTTGATCGTCGTGGGCAACAAGGGCATGAAGGGCGCCAAGCGGATACTCGGCAGCGTCCCGAACGTGGTCGCACATGCCGCGTCGTGCGCGGTTCTCATCCACAACACGACCTGACAAGGTCTGGTGCGGTCGTCGAGAACGCCCCCTCCGACACATGCTCGGCTGGCTCTCGGCGATGATCGCGCGGCAGCTGCAGCAGGCCGTCGACAAGAAGCCCGGGGACCTGATAACGGTCATGCTCGAAGAGCGGCTGGAGCAAGGGAGCGACTGATGGCGGCCGCCGAGATCGACGAGTATCTGGACCGCCTGGACGAACCGAAGCGCTCGACTCTCAGGCGACTGCGACACGACATCCTGGCTGTGATCCCCGACGCCGAGGAGTGCATCTCTTACGCCGTGCCCGGCTACAAGGTCGCCGGCACGACGGTCGCCGGCTTTGCCGCCTTCAAGAACCACCTCAGCTACCTGCCCCACAGCGGCTCTGTCTTCCACGAGCTGGCCGAGGAGTTGGCCGGATACGAGAAATCCTCCGGAGCCTTGAGATTCCCCGTCGACCGGCCTCTACCGCCCGAGCTGGTCGAGAAGCTGATCGCCGTGCGGCTACGGCAGGCCTTTCCTCAAGTGCCTTGAGACAGAACTAGGAGTTCGGGCGCGACCCCCGTCTACAAACACACGTGAAGCGAGGATGCCCCTTTTCGGCGATCGGGGCGACTCCCGGGGAGTACCTCGTGGACGCCTGCGCCCGCACGCCGGCGAGCTGGAACGAGGGCCTTACCCGCTCCCTCACCGGCCCCGCAGCAAGAGCCCCAAACCGCGCTGCCGGGGACCCTCACTCGTCCCCGATACCTCGCCCCGCTGTGCCCGCAGTGGCACCTAGTCGGGGCGGTACTCCCGCTCCCCGGTTGCTGGGTTGTACCAAACCCGCATCGGCTTGCCCGTCGAAGGGTCGGTGAAGACTTCGCCCGTCGGCTGAGAAGACTTGCTGGCAACCTTGCGGCTAGTTCGGTAACGGTCCCAGCCGAACAGCGCAAACACGACCCCGACGACCACGACCGCTACGATCACCCACTCCCCGACGCCCAATGGGGCCTCCTACCTCTGCTCGTCGGTTGGGTCAGGGGGCGCGGGCAGCCACTCGACGACCCGGGCGGTACCGTAGGCGACGATCTCGCTCATGCTCCTCGACATCTCGGTGGAATCGAAGCGCATCATGGTCACTGCATTGGCCCCCATGGCGGCGGCGTTTTGCACCATGCGGTCGAGCGCCTGGCGCCGCGCGTCCTCGTTGAGCTTGACGTAGGACTTTATCTCGCCGCCGACGAGGCTTTTCAGGGCGGCGGCGATGTTGCCTCCCAGACTGCGGGAGCGGACGGTGAGGCCGAACACCTGGCCGAGGGTCTTCACCACCCGGGCCTCGGGGATGTTCTCTGTCGTCGTGACGATCATGGGCCGCGAGAAAGGCCCACTCCCCCCTGCCGGCTGGCTCGGGTAACTGGGAAAGTCGGCTGGGGCCTGCATGGCTGCCTCCTGTGACTTGGGGCGTCGATGACTGTGGGCGCCTTCGAACATGATGTCACCACGGCCAGCCACCCGGGCTCGACCGGCCCGGCTCGGCCGGCTCCGTGCCCCCGTCGAGCCCCGCAAGACGGCTCGGCTTCGCGGTGACGGCTACGCCCACGTCGCACGCGTACGCCTCCATGACCCCCAGCCAGTTCCCTGAAGCTCGGGATCCCATAAATGGGCTCATTGCGCCTCCCACGGACTCACTGGACCTCTTCGTAGCTCGCGCCCGACTCGGCATCGTTAGGAGCGCCTGTCGGGAGGATTACCGTATCCGGCGATCGGTACGTCCAGCTCGCTACCGCCGGTCAATATTGGGCGCGTCAATCTGGTCGTGCCCCCCGCCCGGAGCGCCAAGGCGCCAGAGCAGCTATGTGGTGCCTAGTCGCTGATCCTGGCGGCCCAGCGATTTCGTCGCGAGCGAAGTTCTCGACTAAGGGAAGGGTCAGGGTCATCCCTGATTGCCACACGTCACGAATGTCGTGACAATGGGATGCAAAGACATTCGCCCAGCGGCCTTTCATCGGTTAGGTGTCGGGACAAACGCGGGCGACCCCGCTAGGGTGCGGCCCGTCAGCGCGGCGATAGCGAAAAGGACAACAGATGAGCACCGCTACTCTCCCTGATACCTTCGACCAGCAAACCGAGAGTCGCTGGGCCGTAGAGACCCATGGGCTGACCAAGCGGTTCGGCGCGAACGTGGCCGTGAACAACGTCGAGCTTCTCGTCCCTAGAGGATGCGCGTTCGGCTACCTCGGTCCCAACGGCGCCGGCAAGACCACCCTCATCCGAGTGCTGCTGGGACTGACGCACGCCGATGCCGGCACGATGTCTCTGCTCGGATACCCGGTCCCCAAACATCGCGATCTGGCACTGGCGCGAGTCGGCGCCATTGTCGACGAACCTCGGTTCCACGGCCATCTGACCGGAAGGCAGAACCTCCAGATCCTCGCCGCGGCTCGCGAACCGGCCGCCCGCGACCGTATCGGACCGGCTCTCGAGCGCGTCGGCATACTTCAGCGCGCAAACGACAAGGTGTCGAAGTACTCGATGGGCATGCGCCAACGTCTCGGCGTCGCCGCCTGCCTGATCGGGGACCCCGAACTGCTCATCTTGGATGAGCCCATGAACGGTCTCGACCCGGCGGGCATGGCCGACATGCGAGAGATGATCATCTCCCTGGTGGCCGAGGGCCGCACGGTTGTGCTGTCCTCACATCTCCTAGATGAGGTCGAGCGGACGTGCGATGCCGTTGCGATCGTGGACCGGGGCAAGGTGGTCCGGCAGGGACCGATCTCGGAATTGCTGGCGGGAGCAACTCTTGCGCTCCAGATCGAATGCTCCGATCCTGATCGAGCCCGCAGTCTCGTCGACGCCACCCGCATCGGGGCCCACATCGAAGTCGGGTCTCTGGGCCTCGGCATCAGCTTGCCGGCCGGGACGACGCGCGATGTCATCGCCGAGATCAACCGTGTCCTGGTGGAAGGTGGCATCTCGGTGTATCGGCTCCAGGAGATACAGGCGTCGCTGGAATCGTGGTTCCTGCAGGTCACGAGTCGGCTGGGGGCCACGGAATGAGGCCACCTGCTCACACAACCGCGAGCGTGGCAAACGTGCCGGCCGCCGCCGCGCGTGATCATCGGGGTTCGCCGATACCCACCGGCGCCATGATCGCCACGAGGTTCACGGAGTTGCGCAAGCGGCGCGGGCTCATGATCGCCCTCATCGTGGTGAACATCGGAATCCCCACCGTCTTCCTCGTCGTGCGGCTGCTGGCACACGCGATCGCCCCGAAGTCCTACGGTCCAGCCGGCGGCTACTCGATCTACACGGGCCTTTGTGCGGGCGTGCTTTACGTGTTCGGCTTCATCGTCGCCGCCACCTTGGGTTGCACGGCAGGTTCGGTCGACCTCACCGAAGGGATGTTCCGCCACCTGGTCGTGACAGGCCGCTCGCGGTTGGCCCTTTACCTCGCCCGGATCCCCGCCGGGCTTGCCATCGTCGTGCCCTTGGTAGCGGCCGGGTTCATCATCGTGTGTTCGGTGTGCGTCTTCGCGGCGCCGACGAGACTGAACTACGACGGTGCGAACGTGCCAGCGGGGCTTTCTCGCTCCGCATTCGAGAACTGGGCGGGGGACCATCCGAAACTGGTCATCTGCGACTTCGGCTTCTTTACCGGGCCGTCTTCTCCAGTCCCCGCAGT